>Ga0075421_100001012_pt1 | contig 31832 bp, 26 predicted proteins | sample SoiMetdeltSBSDD5_FD_75292 | JGI IMG/M metagenome (GOLD analysis project Ga0075421, IMG submission 75292) | Bulk soil microbial communities from a Populus tree surrounding site in Tennessee, USA - Soil MetaG P. deltoides SBSDD5 | ecosystem: Environmental > Terrestrial > Soil > Tree plantation... | reverse complement strand
CGTCGGGCGCTTCGGTCGGCTCTTCGTCATCCCAGGCGCTTCCGGCAATGCTGTCGGGGCGGGTGATACCGTGATCGCTGGATGAGCGGCGAGGGCTCGATCGGTGCGCCCGCAAGTGGTGCGCCCCGCGCCCAGGACCTACCGGGCTCGCCGGCGCCGCTGTCGGTGGTGATCCCCACCCACGACACCCGGGCGCTGACGCTCTGCTGCCTCGCCTCGCTCGCCTCCGCCCGCCCCGCCCCCGCCGAGGTCATCGTCGTCGACGACGGCAGCCGGGACGGTACTGCCGAGGCGGTCGCCGCATCGTACCCTGGCGCCCGGCTGCTCCGGCACGAGGAGGCCCGAGGCTTCACGGCCTCCGTCAACGCCGGCGCGGCGCTCGCCGAGAGCGACCTGCTCCTGCTCCTCAACAGCGACACCGAGGTGGCCGTCGATGCCCTCGGAGCGCTCGTCGGCGCCTTCGCCGGGAACCCTCGCCTCGGCGTGGCGGGCGCCGCGCTGCGGTACCCCGACGACCGGCCGCAGTGGAGCGGCGGCCGGAGGCCGGGCGCGCTCTGGCTCTTCGCGCTCGCCAGCGGCCTCGCGTTCCGCCTCGGCGGGCTCGGCGCGTGGCGACGGCGGCGCGCCGTCTCGGGCCATGGAGCCTCCAGGGTCGAGTGGGTCACCGGTGCCGCGCTCGCCACCCGCCGCGCCGTGTGGGCCGAGGTGGGGCCGCTCGACCCCCGTTTCGTCCTCTACGGGCAGGACCTCGACTTCTGCTTGCGCGCGCGCGACGCGGGGTGGGAGGTCGCCGTGGTCTCCGAGTGCCGCGTCTCCCACCACCACGGGGCGACGGTGGGGGCGGCCGGCGGCGTCGGCGCGGCGCGCCACGACGCGGGCCTGCTCTGGGCCGACCTGGTCCGCTGGGTGGCCAAACGCCGGGGGCCGGCGGCCGCGCGGCGAGCGGCGCGAATCCTGCGCCTCGGGGGCGCGGTTCAGCGCCTGATCCTCGTGGCCGAGGGAGCTCTCCGAGCCGCTCCCATGAACGCCCGGCAGGAGCGCCGGATGCTGCGCGAGGCCGCCGCCGCGGCGCGCGCCGCCGCCAGCGAGGCGCCGGCCGGCCGCTTGCCGAGGGCCGCCGAACGTAGTACAACGCGCTGACCCCCCGGCAGGTTCACCCGCGTGCGCAACCTCTTCCGCTACCGCGACCTGATCCTCACCCTCATCGCCCGCGAGCTGACGGTGCGCTACAAGCGCTCGACCATCGGCTTCCTCTGGACGATGCTGCAGCCGATGCTGACGATGGCCGTGCTGCACATCGTCTTCAGCTCGATCTTCCGCTTCCAGATCCCCAACTACGCGGTCTACGTGCTCGCCGGGGTGCTGTTCTGGAACTTCTTCTCGCAAAGCATCATCAGCTCGATGAACAGCCTGCGCGGCAACGCGGGGCTGCTCAAGAAGCTACCGGTGCCGCACGCGGTCTTTCCGATCGCCACCGTCGCGGCGGGGGTCGTCAACCTGGTGCTGGCGCTGGTGCCGCTGCTCGCGTTGCTGGTCGTCACCGGCCACGGTCTCTCTCCGTCGCTGCTCTTCCTGCCGGTGTCGATCGCCATCGCCACCCTGTTCACGCTCGGCGCCGGCCTCCTGCTCTCGCCGCTCGCGGTGATCTTCTACGACGTCGTCGAGGTGGTCGGCGTGGTGATGATGCTCGCCATGTACGCGACGCCGATCTTCTACCCGATGTCGATCCTGCCCCCGACCTTCCACTGGTTCGTGCGCTTCAACCCGATCCGCTCGATCCTCGAGGTCTTCCGCGACCCGATCTTCTACAACAAGGTTCCGCCGCTGTCGCACCTCACGGTGGCGCTGACCGTGGCGCTGCTCGCCTTCGCGCTCGGCTGCTGGAGCTTCCGCCGCTCGGCCGACCGCATCCCCTTCTACGTCTGAGGTGCGGCTGGGCCCATGACGGTCATCCGCCTCGACCACATCGCGCTGCGCTACCGGCTCGCCAAGCAGCGCATCCCCTCGCTCAAGGAGTACGCCATCCACCTGGTTCGCGGCGCACTCACCTACCAGGAGCTCTGGGCCCTCCAGGACGTGAGCTTCTCCATCGAGCGCGGCGAGGTGGTGGGCATCGTCGGGCGCAACGGCGCCGGCAAGAGCACGCTGCTCAAGGTGATCTCCGGCATCCTCAAGCCGACCCGCGGTCGCGCCGACGTGCGCGGGCGGGTGTCGCCGCTCCTCGAGCTCGGCACCGGCTTCGACTTCGAGCTCACCGGGCGCGAGAACGTGATGCTCAACGCCCTCCTGCTCGGGCGCAGCCGCAGGGAGGTGCGGGAGCGCTTCGACGCCATCGTCGATTTCTCCGAGCTCGGCGAGTTCATCGACGTGCCCCTGCGCAACTACTCCTCGGGCATGACCGCGCGGCTGGGCTTCGCCATCGCCACCGCGTGGGATCCGGAGATCCTCATCCTGGACGAGGTGCTGGTGGTGGGGGACGCCGCCTTCCAGCAGAAGTGCCACACGCGACTCCGCGAGGTGCTGGCGAGCGGCGCGACGGTGCTCATGGTTTCGCACGTCGGCCGGATGCTGATCGACGAGTGCTCGCGCTGCCTCTGGCTCGCCGACGGACAGCTGGTGATGGACGGCCAGCCCGCCGAGATCCTCGCGCTGTACGAGCCACCGAAGCCACCGGACGAGCCGCTGCGCGAACCGGTTGCCGTGGAGGCTCCGGTCGAGCGCGGCTAGGGCAGGGTCGGCGTCTCCTTGGCGCCGCGGCTGGGTGCGGGTGCAAGAGGTCGCCAGTAGCCGGTCGGCCGCGGCCAGGCGATCATCGGACGGTCTGCGCCGCCCGCCAGCTCGCCTGCCTCCGCACCAGCGCCGCGAGCCCCACCGCGCCGACACCGCCGACGAGGTCGGCGGCGAAGTCGGCGGCGTCGGCCTCGCGACCGGGAAGCGCACGCTGGCGCCACTCGGTGGCGAGCCCCATCGCCGCACACAGGGCGACCGCCGCCAGCGCGGCGCGCCTGGCCCCGAGACGATCGCTCGCCGCGCGCGTCGCGAGCAGCGTCTGGACGAAGAACACGCCGGCGTGCGCGAGCTTGTCCGCCCACGGCTCGAGCATCGCCGGCATCATCGCGTCGACGAGAGGCGCCGGCGGCACGTCGGGAGCCGTGAGGAGCACCCACACGAGCAGGGCCCAGGCGAGAGCGAGGAGGGCCCAGACGGTCGCGGGGAGCCGGCGCAAGGTCCCGTACTATATTGCCCTGCATCCGTAGGACAATTGCCGGATGCGCCGCCTCCCATCGCTGCGCTGGGTGGCGGCACTGGCCGCGGTGATTCTCGCCGGCACCTCGGTGCGCGAGTGCCGGCGCGAGCGCGCGCAGCGATCCGCGCTCGTCGCTCGCTGGGAGGTTACGGGCGCCGCCCTGCGACGACCGTCCGCGGCTGCGCGTGCGGCGCGCGATCCAGATCCGCTGGCGAGCCGGCAGGCTCTCGCACGGGCGCTCTACGCCGACGCCTCCGACACGCGCGGCATCGCGAGCCTGCCGCGGGCAGAGGCGGCGGCCGAGGCGGCTCGTACCGAGCGCTCCCTCGTCGCCGCAGCCGAGGAGGCGGCCATCTCCCTCGCCGCCCGCCCCGCGGCCTGGGATGCGGCGATGGTCCTCGGCGGGGCGCGGCTCCTTGCCGCGCTGCGCGGTCGCGAAGAGGAGCTCTACACGCGCCCCGATCGCTGGCGCGCGCCGCTATTGCACGCCGAGAAGCTGGCACCCGGGAGCCCGGAGCCCCGGCGCCTGCTGGTCGGCGGCTACCTCGCCTCCTGGCAGGCGCTCTCGGACGACGAGCGCGCCGCCGGGCGCCGCCTCTTCACCGCTGCCTTCCGCGATCGCGACACCCTGGCGCAGTCGCTTCCCGCGTGGGCCGCCGTGGCGAGCGGCCCCACCGAGCTGCAGTCGGTGCTCCCCGAGGAGCCCGGCCCCTACGAGCTCCTGCAGGAGAGCGCCGCCCGCCAGCGGGACTGGACGTCGTTCTGCTCCGCCCGCAACCGCTGGCTCGGGCTCACCGTCGCGGCGCTCCGCGCGCGGCTGCGCGACGCAGAGGCTCGCCTTGCCGGCGGCGACCTGCAGGGCGGACGCTCGGCCCTGCTCGCCATCGCCACCGCGGCGCCGCCAGACCGGCGCACCGCCGGCATCTTCAGCCGCGCCCTCGAGGAGCTGCCGCCCGGCCACGTGGGTGGGGGGCAGTCGGGCGCGCTCGCCGCCTGGCTCCGCTGGGCGCTGCCGCTCTGGCAGCTCGGCGACGAGCCGTTGCCGCCCGCGGTGATGGGGCGTCTCGCGAGCATCGCACCGGATCTTCCGCCTGCGCAGGCGGCGATGGCGGCGCTGGCCGCCGGCGACCTCGAGCGCGCCGAGGTGTTCGAGCGCCGAGTGGACCGTCTCTGGAGCCCGGACTGGGCGGCCTACGCGACGGCCAAGGCCGAGGCGCTGCTCGCGCGCGGCCACGCAGACGAGGCGGCGGAGGCGCTCGACGAGGTGCACCGCACCTACCGCGAGCGCTTCGCCTACCTCCGCGCCCGCGAGAAGCTCGCCGCCGCGCGCAGCGAGCCGCTCGAGGTGCGCTCCGACTCGCTCGCGCGCGCGGTGTGGGGCGGCGAGCAGTGGCAGTACCACGGCAGCGAGGCGTCGCTCGAGCTGGTGGCTCCGCGCGTCGCGGCGGCCGTCGTGGTCGAGGTCGACGTCGCTCCCGAGGAAGGGGCGGTCGTCGAGGTCGCCTGGGATGGTTCGAGCTCCGGATGCGTGCCGGTGCGACAGGGACTGCGCCTGCGACTGCCGGTGGCGGTCACCGCGGGGCCTCATCGGCTGGTCTGGAGGGGCCTCGCCGGCGGGCGCTCCGCGCCGGGTGCGGTCGAGCTCGTCGACCCACTCGCGCGCGGGGCGAGCGCACCCGGGGCGAGCGCACCGTGAAGGTGCTGGTCGCCGCGGGCAGGCCGCCGTGGCCGCCCTGGCGTGGCGACCAGCTTCGTGCGCGTCAGCTCTGCGAGGCCCTCGCCGTCGCGCACGAGGTGACGCTGCTCGCGCCGGCCGCGCCCGACGAGCCGCCGGCTCCGGGTGGCGCGCGACGCGAGCGCTTCCGGCTTCGCGCCGCGCCGTGGGCGGCGCTTGCGGCGGCGCCGGGTCTCCTCCGCGGGTGGCCGCTGCAGGCGTTGCCGTTTCGCCAGCCCGACTTCGGCCGGCGGCTGCGGGCGCTCGCGCCTGAGCACGACCTCGTCGTGCTGGTGCTCGCGCGGCTCCTGCCGCACGTGCGCGAGGTCGGCCGCACGCCGCTCGTCACCGACCTCATCGATAGCCTCTCCCTCAACGCGTCGACGCGGGCTGCCGTCGACGCACCGCCCCTGCGTCCGCTGCTCCGAGCGGAGGCACGGAGGATGGCCGCGGCCGAATCGACGGTCGTGGCCGCATCGCGTACCGCGCTCGTCGTCTGCGCGCGGGACCGCGACGCGCTCGCCGCCGCGTTGCCTCCCGCGCTCGCCGCGAGGCTCGTGGTCGCTCCCGTCGCGGTCGCACCGCAGACGGCGGTGATGGCGACGCCGCCGCCGCTCGCCGGCTCGATCGTGCTCACCGGCAACCTCGGCTACTTCCCCAACCGGGACGCTCTGCGTTCCTTCCTCGACGGGCCGTGGCCGGCGCTCCGCCGCGCGGTGCCCGGAGCGCGGCTCACCGTCGCCGGCGACCGGCCGCCGTCGCGCCTCGCGGCGCGGCTGGTCCAGGAGGGAGCAACGCTCGTCGCCCGCCCGCCCGATCTGCGCGCGCTGCTCGCCGGCGCGGCGGTGGCGGTGGCGCCGATGCGCTGCGGCTCGGGCGTGCCGCTCAAGGTCCTCGACGCCTGGGCGGCCGGCGTGCCGGTCGTGGCCACACCGTTTGCCGCTGCGGGCGCCGGCGGCGAGGGCGAGCGCGACCTGCTGCTCGCCGCCTCGACGGAGGAGTGGGTGGCGCAGATGCGGCGGCTGCTCGACGACGGCGAGCTGGCGCGGCGCCTCGTCGCGGGCGGTCGCGCCCGCCTCGCCGAGCTCGCTCCGGAACGCGTCTACCCGCTGCTGCGGGAGCGCATCACGGGCGCTGCTTGACGGGCGCCTGACCCGTCAAGGAGTGCCCGTCAAGGGTTGGCGGGGGAAACCTCGCCGGGGGGCTCGGAGATCACGGTGATGATGCCGCCGCCCGAGAGGAGCGTCAGCGGGGCGATCGTCTCCGGCCGCTCCCACCACGCGAACGGCAGGCACGCCTCGTCGTCGCGGTGCTCGCCGCGCACGTCGATGCGCTCGCGGATGCCCTCGCACTGCCACCATGCGACCTTGCGGAACTTCTGACCCAGCGAGGTCTCGCCGATGATCAGGTGCTGGGCATCGGTGCTCTGCGCGTTGCGCAGCTGCACGCGGCAGTTCGCCTCGACGGGCACCTGCACGACGCGCGACTGCGCGCGCGGCACGCCATTGGGCGCCACCACCGCGGCGTAGACCTCGGCCTGGTGGTTGTCCGGCTCCGGCACCGGCAGCACGCCCCAGAAGCGGCCGTCCGACGTCGGGCGCGCGGGGACCCAGTAGAAGTCGCCGTAGCCCTGGCGGCGGAAGTAGATGCGGACGTCTTCGTTGGGATCGAGCGGTCCGGCCACCGCCTGCGCCAGTGCGTGGCCGTTGCGCGGGATGCAGGCGATGTCGCCGATGAGGACGCGCGGAACCTGCGCGGCGAGACCGCCCGCGAACAGCAGGAAGAGGGCGACCGAAAACGTTACCGCGCGGGAGGCCATACCCATCAAAGTCCCCCTGAACCGATCAAAATTCCCCGAGAACGGCCAGTATAGCAAGTCGCTGGTGGTTCTGCCGCCCTCAAACCCCCCTGCCCCCCTTCCCCCTCGCCGGGGTAAGGGGGGTCCGGACTCCGTCGAGCATGGCTGAGCCACGTCAGGACCGGTCGGGTCAGGACCGGTCACGTCAGGAGCCTCGGGTACCGAGGATCCTGCTCCGGTAGTCCTGGACGAACGGCGTCGGGCGGAGCTTGCCGTCGCAGCGGCGCATCACCGCCGCGGCGCCCGGGTGGTCGCCGGACTCCCAGAGCGCGACCGCGAGGTAGAACAGCAGCAGCGGCTGCCCCTCGCCCGGGTCGCCACCCTGACGGAAGTGGCGCACGGAATCGGCCCAGCGCGAGGCGCGGTAGGCGATCTCGGCCGCGGTGTGCTGCACCCTGGGGTGCGCCGGATAGCGCCGGCCGAGCTCGCTGGCGACGGCGTAAGCGTCCTCGATCTCGGCCGCCGTGCGTGCGCGGGAGAGCTGGGACTGCGCGCGGGCGAGGAGCGACTCGTCGGCGGGCGGCAGGGCTCCGCCGATCGGCGCTCCCGACGAATAGGTGGTCGCCGGCGCGCCAGGCTGGGCGGCGCCGCTGGGACGCCCTGCGGCCGCCACGGTGGAAACCGAAGGCGGGGTCCGGCTGGCTGCGGACGGCACGGCTCCAGGCCGATTCACCGCCTCACCGGAGCGGCTCGTCGTTGCGGAAGGCCCCTTCGGCGCGTTGCCGGCTCTCGTCGCTGCTTCGGTCGGGCGGGTCTGAACGGTGGCCGGTGCCGCAGCGGGGGTGGTCACGGTGCCGGAGGGCGCCCCCCCCGGACGTCCCGCGGCTGCCGCCGGCGCCGGTGCGGGCGCCGTGGCGGCGTTCGGCGGCATTCGCCGGGGCACCGCCTTTTCGACGCGACTCGCCAGCGCGCTCACGTCGGCGAGCGCCCGCTGCTCTGGCGGCAGGGCGGCGAGCAGCGCTTCGGCATCGCTCCACCGCTCGAGCTCGACGCTGCTGCGCAACTCGGCGACCGCGAACGCGGGGTCCATGGTGCGGCAACCGGCGAGGTCCTCGGCCGCCTGCGCGTATTTGCCGCTCTCCGCTCGCGCCCAGCCGCGCAGGCAGCGCGCCTCGACGAGCTTGGGGTCGAGGGCGAGGGCGCGGCCGGCCGCGGCGAGCGCTTCGCGCGGCTGTCGCTGCTCTTTCTCGAGACGCGCGAGCAGGAGCGGCCAGCGCGACGACTTCGGCTCGTCTTTCTCCAGCTTTGCCAGGCGTTCGCGCCGCGCCTTCGGGGGCAGCGCGGCGAGCTGGGTCTCGCGCTGATCTGCCGCGAGCCGTTGGAAGGCCGGTGAGGCCGCGAGCGCCGAGCGCGGGATCAGCTCCACCACCTTCGCCTCGAAAGCGCTCCTGCGGTCGCTCGGCAGGTTGCCCTTGCTGTAGAGGCCGATCAGCTCCTCGCCCTCGACGACCCGCGCGAAGGTCTGCGAGAACCCTTCGCGGTCGCCCGCCGCCGCCTGCGCCATGGCGAGCCGCAGCAGGCAGTCCGCGAGCTGCGGCTCCTCGTCGATCATGCCGAAGCAGGCGACGCGGAAGCTCTTGACCGCGTCCGCCCAGGCGCTCCTCTCCGCGGACGTGATCCCTTCCTGGAGGCGGCTCAGGTAGAACGGGTCGACGGACGCACGGGCTGGCGTCGCGAGCCAGCCGAGAGCGAGGGCGACGGCGAGGGCGACAGAGAGCGACGGACCAGCCGATGCGCGCATCCTGCCGCTCACGCGCCGCCTCCCTGCCCCGCCGGTGCGGTGGCGGCGAGCGGCACGTCGGCGAGCACGCAGGCCGGGTTCTCCTCGACGAGCAGCCGGGCCGCGGCGGCGCCGAGCCGTCGCTCGAGCAGGGCGCGCGCCTTGGCGAGCCCGGGCGCCCGCCAGGTCGGCGAGTGGGAGTCGGAGGCCACGAAGTGCACGAGCCCCTCTTCGAGCAGCTCCCACGCGCGCTCGTGGGGGAAGCGGCCGAACTCTCCCGTGACCGCCGAAGCGGTCAGCTGCAGCATCGCCCCCGCCTCGACCAGCGCCCCGAGGCGCGGCACCTCGAGCCAGGGGAGCACCTCGGGGTGGGCGAGCACCGGGCGCCAGCCCGCGAGCTGGAGCTCGTGCACCACCTCCTCGGGAGGCTGCCCCACCTCGCTGCGAGGAAACTCGAGCAGCAGGTAGCGGCTGCCGGCGAGCGCCAGCGCCGCGCCATCGGGCTGCTCCAGGTCGGCGAGCAGCTCGGAATCGACGCGGATCTCGGCCCCCATGTACAGGCGTGGCAGCTCGCCGTCGAGCGCCTCGGTCAGCTCGGCGAGCGCCGCCTGCAGCGCCTCGCGCGTGGCGGCCGGGAAGCTCGCGTGTCGCTGGTGAGGAGTCGCCACCATGGCAGTGCAGCCGTCGGCCGCCGCCAGGCGGCACATGGCTACCGCATCGGCGAGGCTTGCAGCCCCGTCGTCCACGCCCGGAAGGATGTGGCAGTGCAGGTCGATCACGGCTTGAGAGTCAGCGAACGCGGGTGAGGGATTGCGCGCCCGTCACGCCGCCGAGCTGCCGCTCGCTCCACTCGGACGGTCGTCGCTCTCACCGTAAGCGTGATACTGATAGTAGTAATAGTAGTGCTTGTCGTCGCCGCCCTTGCCGGCGACGTACCGGTTGAGCACCGTCCCGAGCACTCGCGCTCCCGCGACCCGCAGCCGGTCGGCGCTCGCCTGAGCCTCCCCACGCTGCACGCGTCCGGCGTGCAGGCAGAGCACCACGCCGTCGACCACCGAGCCGAGCACCGAGGCGTCGGTCACCGCGAGCAGCGGCGGCGTGTCGACGATCACCAGGTCGAAGCGGCGCTGGGCGACCTCGAGGAGCTCGCGCATGCGGTCGGAGGCGAGCAGCTCCGAGGGGTTCGGCGGGATCGTGCCCGAGGGGAGCAGGAAGAGCCCGTTCACACCGGTCGGCTGGATGAGCTGCTCCAGAGATTCGCCCCCGGTGAGGCAGTGCACGAGCCCTTCGCGGTTCGAGAGGTGGAACACCCGGTGCAGGCGCGGCTTGCGCAGGTCGGCGTCGATGAGCAGCACCTGGCGGCCGAGCTGCGCCATCACCACCGCGAGGTTCGCGGCCGTGGCGGTCTTGCCCTCGCCCGAGTGCGCCGAGGTGAGCGCGATCACGCGCAGCTGGTGCGCCGAGGAGAGCAGCAGCGCCGTGCGCAGGGAGCGGTAGGCCTCGGAGATCGAGTGGCGCGGCTTGGTCTGCGGCAGCAGCTCGATCTCCTTGAGCTGCTCCGAAGCCGGCTTGCCCTTCTCCTTCTTGGCGCCGGGCCGGCCGGCTCGGCGCTTGCGGCCGTAGCCGTACGAGGTCCCGTAGCCGTAGCGACCCGGGCGCTCGAGGACGTCGGGGATGACCGCCAGCACCGGCAGGCCGAGCACGCGCTCTGCCTCCTCGGCGGTCTTCAGGCTGCGGTCGAGGTACTCGAGCAGGAAGATGCAGCCGATGCCGAGGAAGAGCCCCAGCCCGAGCGCCATGCCGACGTCGCGACGCATCGACGGCGCGAACGGCGTGCCGGGCACGAGCGCGCGGTCGACCACGCGCACGTTGGACTCGCGAGTGGCCTGCAGGCGGGCCGTCACCTCGGTCTCCGACTGCCGCTTCAACATGTTGTCGAGAAGCTGCCGCTGCGTCTCGACCTCCATGTTGAGGTTGTTGTATTGCACCGCCGCCGAGCCCATGTTGATCGTCTCTTCGCGCGCCTTGTTGAGCTCCGCGCGCAGGGCGTTCTCCTGCGCCCTGGCGGTTTCCCACTCGGCACGGGCGTTGCGGCGGGCCTGCTGCGAGGTCTCCCCCACCAGGCTCTGCAGCCGCTTCTGCGCGTCGGCGATCTTCGCCTGCAGGTCGACCATCAACGGCATGTCGGGCTTGTAGGTGCTGCGCTTGGCGTTGTAGTCCTGCTCCATGGCGAGCAGGTCGTGGCGCTGCTGGCTGACGAGGCCGCCCGAGAGCGTGTCGGCGGTCGTCTCCGCCGGCGCGTTGACGGCCTGGTTGTACGCCGCTTCCTTCTCGATGCGCGCCGATACCGCGGCCACGTAGTCGCGGTTGAGCGCCTGCAGCCGCTGCAGGGTCGGGTTGGTCGAGGGGTCGATGGCGACGATGTCCGAGCGCCGGCTGTAGGCCTGCAGGGTCGACTCCTTGTCGGAGATCTCCTGCTTGAGCGACTCGATCTGCTTGCCGAGGAAGCTCGAGGCCTTGCCGGCCGAGGTGGAACGGTCCTCGATGCCCCAGTCGATGAACGACTCCGCGACGCCGTTGGCGATGCGCGCCGCGAGCTCCGGCGAGCTCGAGCGGTAGTTGATCCCCACGAGCTGCGTGTTCTTGATCGGCGCCACCTCGAGCCCGCCGAGCAACCGCGCCCCCATGCCGCCGAGCTGCGCCGCGTCGAGCTCGACCGTCGGTGCGCGCTTGCGCCCGCCGCTCCAGCTCGCCCACGAGGGGTTGAAGACCGGGTCCTCGTAGAGACGCAGGTCGGTGACCACGCGCTCGGCGAGACCGCGGCTCTGCAGCAGGTTGTATTGCGTCGGGTAGAACTCGAGGTTGTACCAGTTCTCGACCCAGGGCGTGTCGGTCGCGCCGCCCAGCGACAGCGTGCGGCGATCGATCTGGATGGTCGTCGTGGCCTGGTACATGCGCGGCGTCACGAAGTAGTGAACGAGCCCGCCGATGCCGCAGACGACGCAGAAGGCGGCCGCCAGCCGCCAGCGGCGGCGCAGCACCTCGACGTAGTCGGCGAGGTGGAACTCGGACCGCGCGTCCTCGAAGAGAGGCTCGCTCGGCGCGACGTCGGCGGGGCGGCCCAGAGGTTTCAGAAGAACGACTCCTTGACCACCACGACGTCGCCTTCCTTGAGGCTCGGGTCGGGGATCTTGCCCGCCAGCACCGCCTTGTAGTCGACCTCGATCTCGTCGATGATGCCGCCCGTACCCTCGCGCTTGATCTGGATCTTGTAGGAGGCGCGCTCGGAGAGGCCGCCGGCGCGGGCGATCGTCGAGAGCAGGGACAGCCGATCCGTGCTCTTGAACGTCACCGCTCCGGGATGCTGCACCTCGCCGAGCACGAAGACCGTGAGCTCGACGGTGGCGGGGACGTTGACGAGGTCGCCGGGGAAAACCGGGATGTTGACGCGCGCGTCGCCGCGCAGCAGCAGGTCGTCGAGCCGCACCGTGAGCTGGTCGCTGAGACCGTTCTCGCCATGGCGGATGATGTAGACGACGTCACCGTGCTGGGGCGCCACGCCACCCGCGCCGGTGAGCACCTCGAGCAACGTCAGTCGACCCGACGAAGAGACCGGGCCGGGTCGCCCCACGGCGCCGATCACCGAGATCGGTTTGAACCGGAACTCCTTGACCTGCACCGTGACCGTCGCCCGGTTGATGCAGCACTGCTCGAGCACCCGCTCGATGTGGGCCGCCGCCTCCGCCTCGGTGAGCCCGGTCACCGCGATCGAGCCGGCCGTGGGCAGGGTGACCTTGCCCTCCGCCGACACGCGCGACTCGGAGTTCATTTCAGGGGTCTCGAAGACCTTGACGTCGACGAGATCCTGCGGACCGATGCGATAGTCGCTGCCCTGTGCGCGCGCCGACGCCGGCAACACGGCGAGCGCAACCATCGACAGGAGGGCCACCCACGGCCCCCGCCGCATTCGGGGGTTCATCGGAGCTGGCAACGCCCTGCGGCCACCACATATTCCGCCGTGGCAGCTCCGCTCCAACCCCACCGGGGTTTCTCGGCGGGCGTCGGAGATAATCGCAGGTCTCATCGGATTCCCTTGATGATACGCGATCTCCCTCTGTTTCTCGCACTTCTGACGTTGTCGGTGCTCCTGATCTGGGCGCCGATGCCCTTCGCCAGCGTCACCTACGGTGCCCGGACGGGGCTGCAGGCAGGGTGCGCCCTGGCGCTCCTCTTCGCCGTCTCGAGCCGCCGCGAGGGGCCGCTCGGGAGGGGGGCTCGAGCGCCGGCCGTCGCCCTTCTGCTGGTGGGTGTCTGGGGGGCGGCGCAGTCGCTGGAGCTGCCCGCCGCCGTAGTGCGCGTCTTGTCACCGCGGGCGGCCGCCCTCCGGCAGGCCGCAGCCGTGCTGCTGTCACGGGACCCGCCGCCGAGGATGCCGCTCTCGCTCGCCCCCGACCTCTCGTTGCGCAACGCCCTGTGGTGGGCGGCGCTGGCGGCCGCCCTCTTCGCCGCGTCCGTCGCCGGGCGCAGGCGCCTCTCGCGGCGCATCCTCGGGCTGGCGCTCCTCCTCGCCGCCTCTTTCGAGGTGCTCTACGGCAGCCGCCGCTGGTCCGCGGACGCCTCGTCGATCTGGGGGAGGACGGTGCCCGGCGGGTCGGGGCGGTTGCGCGGCACCTACATCAACCCCGACCACCTCGCGCTCCTGCTCGAGCTGGCGCTGGTGGTGGCCTTCGCATGGCTCTGGTGGTCGGCGCGGCGGGCGCGCGGGGAGGTGGCCCTCGAGCGCCGGCTGCTGCTCGTGGGACCGGCGCTCACCGTCTGGCTCGGGCTCTTCGCCACCGTCGCCTTCACCGGCTCCCGCGCCGGCCTGCTCGCCGCCCTCGGCGCCACCGTGGCGCAAGGAGCCGCAGCCGCCCTGCGGAAGCGGCGCTGGCGACTCGCACCGGCCGGGCTGGGGCTCGGCCTGCTCGGCATCGGCGCGGTGGCGGCGATCGGGCTGCAACAGGGGCTCGGCCGCTGGCTGTCGACCTCGCCCTACGAGCTGACGTGGAACTCCCGCCGCGAGGCCTATGCCGCGACGTGGGAGATCTGGCGACGGTTCCCGTGGACGGGGACGGGCATGGCGAGCTTCCGGGACGCCTTCCCGCTGGTCCAGCCGGCGTCGATTCCCGGCGGCTGGTGGCACGCCCACAACGATTGGCTCGAGGCCCTCGCCACGCTCGGGGTTCCGGGGGCCCTGCTCCTGCTCTGGGGCCTGCTGGCGAGCATGCAGCGCTTCTTCCTCGTTCTCGCCGGCGACAACCGGAGCGAGGACCGCGCCGCGGCGCTCGCGGGCTACGGCGCCCTGGCGGCGGCGGCGATCCACTCCATGCTCGACTTCGGCCTGACGATTCCGGCCAACGCCCTGGCCCTAGCGATCGTCGTCGGCGCCGCAGCCGGAGCGCCGATCCAGGTCACGAGCGAGGCGACGCCGCGGCGTCGGCGTAGCAAGCGAGCAGCCGTCGCCGCGCCTCCTGCGGATGATGCCGCCGGCGCAGAAGATCCCGCCCAGCCCTCGCCATCCGCTCCCTGAGCGCGGAGTCGCGGCAGAGCTCGATCAGCGCCCCGGCGAGCGGCTCCCCCTGGGCGGCGACGAAGAGCTGCTCGCCGGCGTTGGCGCCGAGGCCGGCCGCCGCGGCGTGCGTCGCCACGACCGGCAAACCGCGCGCCCACGCCTCGAGGATCTTCACCCGCACCCCCGAGGCGACCGCCAGCGGCACCACGAGGATCGCTCCTTCGGCAAAGGCGGCCGCCGGATCGTCGGGCGCCTCGTGCCACGTCACGCCTTTCCCCGGCCCGGTCGCCTCGCCGAAGATGTGGAGGCGCGCCGCGGGAACCGCGGCAAACACGCGCGGCCAGGTGCTGGCGAGGAACGCCTCCGCACCTTCGCGGTTCGGTCGCCACCCCGCCCCGACGAGAAGGGTGATCGCCGGCTCCCCCGGCAGCGGCGGACCGGGTGGGAGCTCGGCCGGGAACGGCACTGGCTGCACCTCGACACCGGCTTCCGGAGCCAGCGCGCGGAGCGCCGTCGCGTCGTGCTCGGAGAGCGCCACCGTGCGCGTCGCGCGACGCATCATCGCCCCCTCCCAGCGCGCCAGCACGCTGCCCTCGCGCCGCGCGAGCCAGGCCCAGCCTCGGGCGCCGAGGCCGGCCCGCCAGAGCTCGCTCTCGACGTTCTGGGCCCGCAACACCACCGGCAGACCGGCAGCGAGCGCCTGCGGCATCGACTGCGCCTGCTCGGCGTGGACGACGTCGAAGGCGCCGCCCGCCGCGGCGCGAGCCACGGCCCGACCCACGGCCGGAAGCTCGTGGCGCACCGCGGTCACCGGCACGCGCCTGGCGGCCGAGAGGAGGGCGGCGAGCGGCAGCGGCCGGGGCTGGGCAGCGACGAGCCGCGGCAGGCAGAGCCCCTCCAGCGCGTGGGCGGTCGCGGCAAGCTCGCCGCGCGGCACCGGCGCCACCAGCTCGACCTCCACTTCCCCGGCGGACTCCGCCAGAAGCCGCAGCGTCTCGAGCTGCAGCAGCCGGCCGCCGTCGCGCGGCGGCCACGGGGCCTTGGTGGAGACCCAGAGCAGTCGCAGCGACGCGCGGCGCCCCGCTTCGGAACCGGGCGCAAGGTACGACCCTCCCGCGAGCGCGGTGGGCTTCGACACCATCGCGCCTCAGACGAGGCTGAGGAGGTGCCCGAGCTTGTCGCGCTTCGCCCGCAGGTAGTCGCGGCTGGTGGCCGTAGGCGGCACCTCGAGCGGCACGCGCTCGACGATCTCGAGGCCGTACCCTTCGAGCGCCAGGTGCTTCTGCGGGTTGTTGGTCATCAGCCGCAAGCGGCGCACGCCGAGGTCGCGCAGCATCTGCGCGCCGATGCCGTAGTCGCGATGGTCGGGCCGGAAACCCAGGCGCTCGTTCGCCTCGACCGTGTCGTGCCCCTGCTCCTGCAGCTCGTAGGCGCGCAGCTTGTTGAGCAGGCCGATGCCGCGCCCTTCCTGCAGGAGGTAGAGCAGCACGCCGCGCCCCTCTTCCTGGATGCGATCGAGGGCGAGGTGGAGCTGCAGACCGCAGTCGCAGCGCTCGGAGCCGAAGAGGTCGCCCGTCAGACACTGGCTGTGGACACGGACGAGCACCGGCTCATCGCGCTCGGCCGCCTGCTCCACGTTGCCGCGCACGAGCGCCAGGTGCTCCTCGCCGGTGGCCGGCGCGCGATAGGCGTGGAAACGCAGCTCCCCCCACGGCGTCGGCACGAGCGGCGCCGCCACGCGCTCGACGAGCGTCTCGTGGCGCAGGCGGTGGCGCACGATGTCCGAGACCGCGACCATCAGCAGCCCGTGCCGCGCCGCGAAGCGCACGAGGTCCGGCACCCGCGCCATGGTGCCGTTCTCGTTCATGATCTCGCAGATGACACCGGCGGGCTGGAGGCCGGCGAGGGCCGCCAGGTCCACCGACGCCTCGGTCTGACCGGCACGCTCGAGCACGCCACCTCTCCGCGCGCGCAACGGGAACATGTGCCCTGGACGCACCAGGTCCTCGGGCCGGGTGGCGGGGTCGAGCGCCGCGCGCACCGTGGCGGCGCGGTCGGCCGCCGAGATCCCCGTCGACACCTTGCCCCGTGCCTCGATCGAGACCGTGAACGCCGTGCCGTAGGTCGAGGTGTTCCGCTCCACCATCAACGGCAGGCGCAGCGCGTCGCAGCGCTCCTCGGTGAGCGACAGGCAGATCAAGCCACGGCCGTGCACCGCCATGAAGTTGATCGCCTCGGGCGTCACCATCTCCGCCGCCAGCGCCAGGTCGCCTTCGTTCTCGCGGTCCTCGTCGTCGACGATGATCACGAAACGCCCCGCGCGGAGCTCCGCCAGGGCGTCCTCGATGCGTGCGAACGGACCGTGGTCTCGCATCGTCAGCGAGAACATTATCAGTGGCAGCGAAGTCGCCCTCGCGGCCGCGCGTGACAACCGAAACTACGCAGCTCCCGCAACGTTTCCGGCAAGAGCTGGGTTGGTCTGCCACCCCGCCCCGCGCGCAAGCGCGCTGCCTCCCCCCGCCCGACCCCCTCCCCGGGGTTAGTCGGCCACCCCGCTCTCCCCAACCCCTCTCTCCCCTCGCCGGGGAGAGAGGGGCTCAGAGGACCAGGGTTCCGGCCGCCTCAGAAGGCGTTGCCAAAGCTCACCAGGACTGCGCTCTTCGGCTCCCCATGCTCGCGGTCGAGCTTCCATCCCACCTCGACGCGCAGCGGCCCGATCGGCGTCAGGTAGCGCACTCCCAGCCCCGCCCCGGGCTTGATCTGCGACACCCGCATGTCCCGCCAGTCCGCCCACACGTTCCCCGCGTCCACGAACACCGTTCCGCCGAGCCCGCCGACGAGCCGGAACCGGTAGTCGAGGTTGAGCAGCAAGAGTCCCTTGCCGCCGATCGGCTTTCCGGCGATCAGCGTCTCGCCCGGGATGCCCAGCAGGTCGCGGTCGTAGGCGCGGTTGGTCGTGCGCCCGCCGGCGAAGAACCGCTCGGCGATCGACACCGGCTGGTTGCCCAGCGGCTCGATGCCGCCGGCCCGCACGCTCGCCGCCACGACGCCAATCCGTCGCAGGTCCCAGTAATGCACGAGCTGGCCGAAGAGCTCGAAGAAGTGCTCCTCGGCGACCTCCCGCACCGGAATCGCGTATTTCGCCTGCGCGATCACCTGGCTTCCCCTGTGTGGGTCGATCGGATCGTCGCGGTCGTCCCACACCACGCGCGGGACGAGCGAGAGGATCTTGATGTCCTGGAACGCGCGCTGCTCGATGAGCGGCAGCTCGGAGAGGTCGAGCCGCTCGTCGCCCGCTCCCAGCTCTACCTGGCGGTAGTCGGTGAACAAGCTGTACCGCACCCTGTTGCGTCCGCGCGCCAGCTCCGCCTGGGCCCCGCGCTGGTCGACCTGGAACGTCGTGCGCCGCTCCGACTCCTTGTAGAGCAGGTAGTTGATCGCCCCCGGCCAGCGGCCGCCCCAGGGCTGCTCGAGAAGCAGCCGGAAACGCTGGGTGCGGCGCGAGGCGCGAGCGTCAGCCTGGAAGTGGAGCGCGCGCCCGAGGAGGTTCGAGTGCGAATACGAGGCGAGGCCGCCGACGCCTTCCTCCGAGTCGTACCCGAGGCCGTAGGCGACCCGCTGGTTGCGCCCCTCCTCCACCTCGACGACGACGTCGCGCCGGCGCAGGCTGTCCCCCGCCGGCGCCAGCGTCACGTCGACGCGCGAGAAGACGCCGACGCGGTAGAGGTTGCGCTGCACCTCGAGCAGGCGGCGGCGCGAGATCGGCTCGCCGCGCACGATGCCGGCGAGCATGCGTACGACGCCGGTCGCCGTCTGCCGGTTGCCGCGCACGATGACGTTGGCGGCCACTTGCTGCGGCCCCTCGATCACGCTCAGGGTGACGTCGACGAGCGTGTGCTCCTCGTTCCAGTCGGTGCGAGCCGACACCTGCGCGTACGGGTAGCCCTCGGCCTCGTAGCGCGAGCGAACGAGGTCGAGCGCCTCGTCGAGCAGGCGCGGGTGGAACGGGCCGCCCGACTGCAGCGGTAGCGCCTTGCGCAGCTCCCCGACGTCGAGCGAGCGCACCCCGTCGAGGACGAGCTCGACGACCCGGCTGCGCGGCCCCTCGACGACCGGCACGCCGAGGGCCAGGTCCGCGCCGTTCTCCTCGCGCACTTCGGGCGGGCCGACCTTGGCCTGGGTCCAGCCGGAGAGCGCGTAGTAGGAGCGGATGTTCTCGAGGTCGGCGCCGAGGATCTCGTCGACGAGCCGGCCGCTCCCGGCCACGAGCGCCCGCTTCTCCGTCGTCGTCATCAGCGCCGAGAGCTGCGATGCCGCCACCCCTTCGTTGCCGGTGAAGCCAACCGAACGCAGGGTGTAGACGCGGCCGGGGCGCACCACGATCGTCAGGTGCACGTCCTCGCCGCGTTTCTCCTCGCGGTGCTCGACCTGCACCCGGTAGTGCCCCTTCTCCTGGTAGTAGCGGGTGATGCGCGCCACGGCCTGGAGCACCACCGCCTCGTCGTACCCCTCGTCGCCCAGGAACGGCAAGAGCCCCTTGCGCCGCAGCGTCCGCAGCTCGGCCCCTTCCAGGGTAAGCGTCACGCGCCCGTGGACGTCCACGTGGTAGGCAAGGTCGACGGCGTCCGCCTCGGAGTCGTAGCGCTCGCTCGCGAGCTCGACCTCGGCCTGCCGGTACTCCTGCTCGTGCAGCCAGCGGCGAAGGCGCTCCGCGTCGTCGCGCACCGTCGACTGCCGATAGGGCTCTTCCGGGCGGGCGCGGAGCGCGGCAACGAGCTGGGCCGGCGTGAACGGACCGAGCGTGCCCTCCATCGCCACCGCGCGGATCCTGGCGCGCGGGCCGGCGACGACGGCGAACGCGACCTTCGCCCGCTTGCGCTCGAAATCCACCGCCACCCGCGACCGGACGGAGGCCTCGAAGTACCCTTCGGAGCGGTAGCGATCCTGCAGCCGGTAGACGCTGCGCAGCACGCGGTCCTCGAGCAGCGGCTCGCCGGCGGTGACGACGAGCTCGCGGCGGATGGCGTCGTTGGAGATCCCGCGGTCCTCCCCCAGGATCTCGACCGACTCCACCTTGACGTTGGTCCAGACGGCGACGATCACCACCAGCCCGTCGGGCTCCTCGCGCGTCCACAGCTCGGCTTCGGCGGCGATGCCGCTGGCGTCGAGGTTGCGCAACGTCCGCCGCGCCTCGCGCTCGTCGTAGGGGGCGCCGATGGCGAGGGTCACGAGGTCGAGGGCGGACTCGAGATCGTCGAGCGGCGCGTCGCTGTAGAGCTCGACCTTGACCACGGGCGGCTGGGCGGCGGCTGCCGCGGCGGCGTCCGCTACTGGCCCGGTCTGCTGCCCTGTCGCCTGCTCGGCATCTTGTCCGAAGGCGGCGGCCCCGAGCGCGAGCCACACGAGCGGCAGCGCGACGCGGCGCACCAGTGGCCGCAGAGGGCTCAAAACCGGTGCTCCCAGAGCACGTCGACCGCGTAGGAGTCCTGCTCCTGGGTGAGCAGCAGAGAGAGCCCGCGCGCCACCTGCCACTCGACCTGGAAGCGCTGGCCGCCGGTCGACGAGGGGTCGTAGGAGTAAGTGAGGTAGACGCTGCGCGAGATCCGCTTGCCGACGGTGACCCGCGCCGACGAGACCGACTCGCCGCTGCGCGACAGCGGCTCGATGCGGAAGGCGTCGAAGCCGAAGAGGCTGCCCACGCGGTGGGTGAGCAGCGTCGCCGCCTGCCCGAGCAATAAGCCTTCGGCGGCGGAGTCGTCGGTGGATTGGCCGCCGCGCAGCTGCGAGAGCTCGTCGCCGAGCCTCCCCGGCGTGCCGGAGAGCAGCAACGAGAGCACCTCGAGGTCGGGCAGCGGCGGATCGGAAGAGAACGTGGCGTTGAGCCGCTCGAGGTTGCCGAAGAGCGCCAGTCGCACGTCGTAGCTCGCCACGCGCGTGTTCGCCACCAGGTCGAGAAGCGGCTCGACGCGATACGGGTTGGCGAAGGTCAGCGTGGCGCGCTCGACGCGGTAGGTGTTGTCGGCGTAGACGAGACTGCCGCCGGGCTCCGCCTCGACCCGGCCAAAGAGGATCGGCCGCGCCAGGCTGCCGCGGAAGGTGAGCTCCGCGGTACCCTTCATGTCGGCGAGGTTGTTCTTGATGCGCACGGTGCCGGGCGCACGCACCTGGAGGTTGAGCTGCACGTCGCCGAGGGCCTCGTCGGCGACCGCCACCTCCTGGCGTTGCTTGCGGAAGAACTTCTGGAGGAGCGGCACGAGACCGACGTCGACGTCGCGCAGGTAGAGGGCGCGGTCGAGGAGCGCCTGGCCGCGCAGCGACTGCTCCTCGCCGGAGATCGACCAGACGAGGTCGCCGTCGCCGCGCACGAGCCAGCCCTCCGGGTAGTGCAGCGACACCTTGCGCAGGGCGACCTGAAAGCGGGCGGTGGTGGGCTCGTCGGGTCGCGGCCACTGCATGGCGCCGCTCGCCTGCAGCGTGCCCCCGCCCATCGCACCCTGGAAGCTGTCGATCACCAGGCGGTCGGGGTAGAAGAGCGCCACGGCGCGCACGTCGGCGATCGGCTCGGGCAGCGCCTCGGAGGTGAGCTGCACGCCGGGTCGCAGCGAGGCCTGGCCGTTCACGCGCGGGGCCTCGGGCGTGCCGCGCACCGTGGCGAGGACGTCGCTCGCCCCCGAAAGCGCGAAGCCGGGAAGGATGGGGCGCAGCCACTCGTTTTCCACCACGCCCTGCACCCGCAGGTCGAGCGGCTCCTGGGCGGAGAGGCCCACGCTGCCCGCCACCACCACCTCGGTCTCGCCGCGCGGCGTCCCGACGAAAAACGAGTCGAAGCGCAGGCGCCCGTCGGCGAGGCGCAGCCGCACCGGTTCGCGGGCGACGAGCGGCGTGCCGCCGAAGGTGGCATCGAGCTCGTCGAGGTGCAGCGCGAGCTCGGGCGCCTCGAGGGGGCCGGTGATGCGCACCTCGCCGGCGGCGCGGCCACCGATCTCGGGGCTGCCTTCGGGGGCGAAGCCGGCGAGCACGCCGAGGTCGTCGGCGCGCACCCGGAAGGTGAGGTCGGCGCGGTCGAGGTCGAAGGCCCCGCCGCCGTCGATCTGCGCCAGGCCGAGCAGCGAGCCGTTGGCCTCGAGGTCGGTTCCGCTCCAGTCGACGTGCAGCGCGGCGCGGCCGGCCTCGCCGAGCTCCTTGCCGCCGAGCTGCATGCCCTCGGCGACGAGGTCGCCGCGCACCGCGGGCCGCTCGAGCGTCCCCTGGAGGGTGCCGGTGAACGACGCGATCCCGTGCAGTCCCCCGAGGAGGTCGGCGAGCGGAGGCTTCGCGAGGTCGAGGCTGCTCGCCGCCACCGTCATCGCGAGCTCGTGGCCGGGGAACGCCATCGTTCCCTCGGCGCTCGCCTCGCCGGCGGGGGCCGTCACCGCCAGCTGCTCGACGCGCAGCGCGGTGTCGTCCCACGTCATGCGGGCGCGCACGCGGTCGACGGGCAGCCCGAATGGCACGGCCGGTGCCGTCTCCCCCGCGATCGTCCCGTGGCTCGACTTCCCCTCGCCGCCGAGCGTCACGCTGCCCGTGAACGGTCCGCTGAGCGGCAGCGGGAACTCGAGCCAGGGCCGGGCGTCCTCCACCGGCCAGCCGGCGACGTCGAGGTCGAACGCCCAGGGCGTGCCTTCGTCGTAGCCGATGCTGCCGGCGATGAGCGCGGCGCCGGAGCCTCTCGCGAGCTCGAGGCGTAGCCCTTCGACTGCCTTTCCCGTGAGCGTGAGCTGGCCCTCGGCGCGGTCCGCCGCGATCCCCCGGGCCACCGCGTCGGTGAGCGCCATCGAGAGCTCGGTGGTCACCTGCTGCGGCGCCAGCGTGAGCGTCCCCGACAGCTCGCCGGCGCCGCGCGTCGGCAGCCAGAGCGGCGCTCCGCCGTCCTTCGCTGGCGCCACGGGCAGCGCTTCGGCGAGCGGCCCGAGGTCGCTCGACTGCACGCGATAGTCGATCGTCCCGCGGTCGGTGGCGAGCTCGTAGCGGGCGGCGCCGGTGATCTCCTGGCCGGGTGCCGTGAGACGCACGGCCTCACTGCCGACGACGCCGCGGTCGATGACGAGGGGCACGGCGCCGGCGACGGCCAGGCCGTGGCCCTGGCGCGCGTCGCCGATCACCCGCATGTCTCCCACTCCCTGGCCGTGTCGCCAGTCGACGTTGGTGAAGCGGTAGTCGAGCGTGCCCGAGAAGCGCGAGGCCAGGTCGCCCACCGGAATTCGCGAGTCGTCGAGGAAGCGCTCGAGGTCGATCCCCTCGAGGCGCATCTGCAGCCGCACCTTGCGCGACTCGGTCTGCGGGGCGAGGAGGCGGTCGCGCTCCCGGCGCTCGCCTTCGCCCCGCTTCGGCTGCGCCACCTCGACCCAGCCGGTGACGCTGCCGCCGCCGTAGCTGGCGCGGTCGATGTCGGCCCACACCGAGTTGCGGTCGCCCGCCACCGAGGCCTCGACGCCGTTGAGCTCCCAGTCGAGAGCCCGCAGCCGCGCGGCACGGGCCTGGCCGCGGAACCCCCAGACACCCGGCTTCCAGCCGACCGACCCATCGACCTGGAACCAGCCGTCCACCTCGTCCTTGATGTAGCCGAGCTCCTGGAAGACGTCGGCGGAGACGCTGCCGTTGATCTTGAGGTCGACGCGCTTGTCGCCCCGCCAGCGCACGAGACCGCGCCCGGAGACGGTCGCTTCAGGGGACGTGGCGCGAGCGGAGACGATCTCCATGCCGTCGCGGTGGACGGCGATCTTGCCGGCGACCGCCGCGGTGTACGGGTTCGCGTGCGGCAGCAGCACCGTCACCGACTCCGCGACCCCTCGCCCCTGCAGGTCGGTGCCGCCCATGCCGAGGAGCGCGACGCGGATGTGCTTCGCGTCGAGGTCCATCGGCAACGCCTCGTCGTGCATGCGGAAGACGCCGTCGCTGACGGTGAACGACGTGATGTCGAGCTCCCACGGCTTCTTGCTCTCTGTCCCGCGGCGTCGCGGGCGCGGCCAGTTGTCGCTGCCGTCGAGGAAGCGATCGAGGAAGACGACGACGCCCTCGGCCTGCACCTCCTGCAGCCGCAGCGACTGCTTCTTCACGCTGCGCACCTCGGCCTGTGCGTAGAGGCGGCGCACGGTGAGGATCGGCGGGTCGGTCGCGCGCGGGCCGCCAACGCGCACGTCGCGAAGCTCGATCCAGAGCGGGAAGAGGCTGTAACGCACCTGCCCGACGGTGATGTCGCGGCCGAGGTACTCCTCCACCCGCGGGATGAGCCGCGCGAGCATCTGGCGCTGCACGGCTGGGCGGTAGAGGTACCAGACGGCCGCCGCCAGCAGGACGAGGACGAGGAGCAGGAACCAGGCGATCGGGCGGACGACCCAGCGGCGCACGCGACCCGGGCGGCGGCGCTCGCCCCGGCGGCGCTGCCCCTTGCGGCGCTCGTCGACGCCGGCGGGCGGACCCTGGTCGGTCTGGCGCCGGTCGACCTTGCGCCGATCGCCGCGGCGTTGGGGCTTCGCCTCCGGGTCCCTCTCCGGCGGCGGCTCCGGCGCCGTGGGGTCCAATCACCCCCCCCAGCGCAGCTTGCCGCGCAGGCTGTCGTAGAACGTGCGGCCGGCCACCTTCACCAGGTGCACCGGGGCATCGCCGCGGCGGATGACGACGCGGTCGAGGTGCGCGAGCTCGGTGCCCTCCTGGCCGTCGAGGGTGAGGTAGACCTCCTCGCGCTCGGTGCGCAGCGTCACCTCGACGCGGCTGGTGTCGGGGACGACCAGCGGCCGCAGCGACAGGGTGTGCGCGCAGATGGGAGTGATCACCGCCACCGGAAGCTGGGGAAAGAGGATGGGGCCGCCGGCGGAGAGGTTGTAGGCGGTCGAGCCCGTGGGCGTCGAGATGATCAGCCCGTCGGCGCGGAACTGGCCGACCAGGTTGCCGTCGACGGCCAGGGTCAGCTCGATGATGCGCGCCAGCGCCGTCTTCGCGATCACCGCGTCGTTGAGCACGCGGTAGGTCTGCGGCTTGCCACCGTCGCGGTGGAGCTCCGCGTGCAGCAGCGAACGCTCCTCGAGGGCGAACTGGCCGGCAAGCACGCGCACGAGGCCCGGGTAGAGCTCGGCGCGGTTGATCTCGGTCAGGAACCCGAGCGTCCCCATGTTGACGCCGAGGATGGGCACCGGACGTGGGAGCGCACGGGCCACGGAGAGGAGGGTGCCGTCCCCGCCGAGCACCACGACGAGGTCGACGTCTTCGCCGCTCAGGAAGGGCGGCGCGGCCTCCGTGATGTTGCGCAGCCTCGCCTCTTCGAGCCGCACCTCGAGCCCGCGCCGCGCGAGCCACTCCTCGAGCTCGGCAGCCGTGCGCAGCGCCTCCTCGCTCGCCGCCTTGGCGATCACGCCGACGCGCCGGAACGAGTGCGCGAGAGCCTCTCCGGCCTCAGCCGTCATGGCCCGGTATTATGGCCGATGCGGAAGCGTTGCAGCGGTTTAGCCGCAATGGCCGGCCGGCCCGGCAGCGCCGGTTGCTCTCCGCTTGTCTACCGGTTGTCTTCCGGTTGTCTTCCGGTTGTTCTAGGGACGCCGGAACAGGGCTAGTGCCTCGACGTTCCCCTCGGCGCCCGGCAACGGCGAGTCGATCACACCGCACGACTCGAGGCCGAGCTCGGCGAGCTGCTTCACGCGCTCGTCGATCACCCGGCGGCGAACCGCCTCGTCGCGCACGATGCCGCCCTTGCCGACGGCACCGCGTCCGGCCTCGAATTGCGGCTTGACGAGGACGAGGAGGTGACCGCCCGGGCGCAGGTGCGGGACGAGGGCCGGCACCACCTTGAGCAGCGAGATGAACGAGACGTCGACGGTGACGAGGTCGCAAGGCTCTGGGAGCGCGTCGGCAGCAAGGTACCGCGCGTTGATGCCTTCCATCGGCACCACCCTCGAGTCCTGGCGTAGCCGCCATTCGAGCTGACCGCGGCCGACGTCGAGCGCGTAGACGCGAGCGGCGCCGCGCTGCAGCAGGCAGTCGGTGAAGCCGCCGGTCGAGGCGCCCACGTCGAGGCAGACGCGGCCCGTCGCGTCCACCTGGAAGTGGTCGAGCGCGGCGGCGAGCTTGAGGCCGGCACGCGAGACGAAGGGCGGTCGCGCGGTGACCTCGAGGGCGGCATCCTCGGCAACCGCGGTCCCCGGTTTGTCGACGACCTGTCCGGCGACCCTCACCTCACCGGCCATCACCGCGCGCCGCGCCTGCTCGCGGCTGGCGAAGAGGCCGCGCGCGGCGAGGAGCTGGTCGAGGCGCATGGCGGTCGAGGCTACGCCTCGCGGCGCGCGAGGTATTCGACGAGGCCCCTCCAGACCGCGGCCGGCCCCGGCAGCGCCGCCGCCAGCGCCAGCGCCTCCTCACGCAGCGCGGCGAGTCGCAGCCGACTCTCCTCGATGCCGTGGAGCCCGGGGAAGGTGAGCTTGCGGGCGGCCGCGTCCTTGCCGGCGCTCTTGCCAAGCTGCTCGGCGCTCCCCTCGACGTCGAGGATGTCGTCGGCGATCTGGAACATCAGACCGAGCCGCGCGCCCAGCTCGGCGAGCCGTGCGTCCTCGGCGTCGTCACCGCCGGCGAGGACACCGCCGAGGCGCAGCGCCGCGGTGAGCAGGGCACCGGTCTTGCCGCGGTGGATGCGCTCGAGCGCCGACTCCGGCTCGGCTGGCCACTGGCGCTCCGCCTCGAGGTCTTCCACCTGGCCGCCGATCATGCCGCCGGTGCCGATGGCGGTGCCGACGAGCTCGACAGCGCGGCGCCGCGCCTCCGCCGGTGCGGAGGCCGGCTCCACGGCGAGAAGCGTCAGGCCGAGTGTGAGCAGCGCGTCACCGGCAAGGATGGCGGTTGCCTCGTCGTACTGGCGGTGGGCGGTCGGGCGCCCGCGCCGCAGATCGTCGTCGTCGAGCGCCGGCAGGTCGTCGTGGATGAGGCTGTAGGTGTGGATGAGCTCGAGCGCCGAGGCGGCCCGCAGCAGCTCGGCACGCTCGGCGCCCAGGGCCTCGCCGGCGAGCACGGTGAGCGCCGGCCGGATGCGCTTGCCGGGCGCAAGGACGCTGTAGCGCATCGCCTCGTGGAGCCGCGCCGGCGGCGTGTCGGCTGCCGGCAGGATGCGGTCGAGCGTCGCGTCGACGAGCGGCCGCAGCTCGGCGAGCCAGGCGGCGAATGCCGCGGCCTCCGGCGCCGGGACCGCGCGCGGCGCGCCGGTCATCCGCCCGGTCGCTACCTGCCGACGGCCGAGGCGGGCAGCGCCTCGTCGATCAGCATGATCGGGATGTCGGAGACGATCGGGTAGACCAGCCCCGAGGTGGCGCAGTACAGGGCCTGCTCGACGACCGGCTCCTCGTCGCGGAAGTGCTCGCGGTACTTGTCGGCCACCGACCGGCGCACGTCGGTCGGAAGGTCGATGAGCTCGAGCGGCCCCTTGCTCTTGGGGCACACCAGGATCTCGAGCAACTCGGGGTCTACAGCCATCGCAAGAGCCTCCGCCCGGCAGCGTAGCACAGCAGGCTCAGTGGTATCGACGCATCCTGCTGGGGGTGAAGGAGATCGTCACGGTGAAGGTCTCGACCCCCGGATTGCGCTCGCCGATGCCGGCGTTGGAGAGGTGGGCGACGGCCGCGCCCACGCGCACTCCCGGCTGGATCTGGTACGAGAGGTCGAGGGCGGAGCGGAACTCGAAGCCGCGTCCGAGGTCCTTGCCGCGCCCCCGCTGGTAGCCGGCGGCCGCCACGCTGACGTTGGCGTTCCAGCGCTCGGTGAACGCGAAGTCGCGCCCCAGACCGAGGCGCGCGTAGCCAGCGCCGTTGCTGGCTGCGGCGACGCCGACGACGGGGCCGATGCCGAACCGCCAGGGCCGGAAGCGGTATTCGAAGTCGAGGATGGCCGATGGCTCGTCACCGTCCTGCGCGCCGAACACGCCGAACCCCGCGACCGCGGTCGTCTCGGCCGCGTTCGCGCGCCCCGGCAGCCCCAACCCGAACGTCAGCACCACGAGAGCGACGACGAATGCGAGCCACGCACGCGTCCCGCTCATGACGATCTGCAGCCGACTCCCGAGTGTCGACGACATCACACCCTCCCCGAACCGCCGGACCGGCCTCAGCTGGCCGCCGGCGTCCCGTCTTCTTCGTCCCCGTCCTGGCGCCGCCAGGTGCGGGGGTCCTCGTCGAAGGCCGGCAGGTGAATCACCTCGCCGCGCCGGGTCCGCAGCCGGTACTCCCACAGGCGGGCGTACTTGAGGAAGACCCCGAAAGATTGCAGGGTGCAGAGCACCAGCCCATGCAGCCCGTCGAGGAACCCCAGCTGCAACACGTAGGTACGTAGGAAACGCCACAATGGACGGCCGGCGATCTCCAGCACCCCAACGCTGCGCCCTTCGCGGAACGCCTGCGCGGCGCCCCACTCGGCGTACTTCAGGAACTTGTCGAAGTACTGGTCGAAGGAGCGGAAGGTGTAGTGCACGAACGGGTGCTTGAGAAGCGGCGTCGGCCCCTCGATGGCGAGGTCGGCGTGCACGCGGCGATTCGGGTAGCGACCCTTGTCGCGGCGGAAGAGGCGGATCACCTTGTCGGTGGACCAGCCCGAGTGGCGCATCACGCGGTCGATGAAGATGTTCTCGCGCCGGATCGAAAAGCCATTGACGCCCGGCGGGTCGGCGAGCGTGCGCAGGATCTCGCCGGCGAGCGGCAGCGGCACGCGCTCGTCGGCGTCGACGATCAGCACCCAGTCCTTGGTCGTGCGGTCGATCGCCCAGTTCTTCTGCGCCGCGGAGCCGAAGTACTCGCGCTGCAGGACCTGCACGGGGTAGCCGCGGGCGATCTCCACGGTGCGGTCGCGCGAAAAGGAGTCCACGACGAGAATCTCGTCGGCCCACGCTACCGACTCGATGCAGTCGGCGATGTTCACCTCCTCGTTGAAGGTGGTGATGATCACCGACAGCCCGGCACGGCCCGGGGCCTGGCGCAGCGCGTCGAGATCCGAAGGCTTGGGGCGCCTCATGATGCGTCCTGGATCAGCATTCGCTCGATGGAGCGGGCCCGCCCGCTCTCCTCGTCCACGTCGAGCAGCACGGCGGCGAGGCGGACGTCGCGCTTCGCCACCTCGAAGCTCGACGGAGTATGCATCAAGAAGCGGTGGAGCACCTTCTCGACCTGGAAGCCGATGATCGATTCGTACGGCCCGGTCATCCCCACGTCGCAAAGGAAGGCCGTGCCCTTGGGCAGCACGCGCTCGTCGGCGGTGGGGACGTGGGTGTGGGTCCCGAGGACCGCCGAGACCCGGCCGTCGAGGTGGAAGCCGAGCGCCAGCTTCTCGCTGGTGGCCTCGGCGTGGAAGTCGATCACCACCACCTTGACGCCGGCGGGGAGCGCCGCGAGGAGCCGGTCCGCCGTGCGGAACGGCGACTCGAGCCCCTTCATGAACACCTGCCCCTCGAGGTTCATCACCGCCACCGGCACGCCGCCGGGAGTCTCCCCGACGAAGACGCCGCGTCCGGGGTTGCCGTCGGGGTAGTTGGCGGGGCGCAGGATGTTCGGCTCCGAGTCGAGGAGGGCCAGCCCCTCTTTCTTGTCCCAGATGTGGTTGCCGGAGGTGCAACAGTCGATCGGCAGACCGTCGAAGTCGGCCATCACGTCCGGCGTGATGCCGAAGCCACCGGCGGCGTTCTCCACGTTGACGATCGTGAAGTCGACGTGGTGGCGGTCGACGAGGCCCGGCAGCCGGTCCTTGACGATCCGGCGCCCGGGGCTGCCGACGACGTCCCCGACGAAGAGGATGATCAAGGGGTCGATCCCGGCGAACGGTGGCAATGGAGCGCAGACGGGCGGGGGCAGGCCCCGCCCCTAAACCAGAGGACCCTCTCGAGCTCCAACCTCATTTTGCGTATTCGATCGACCGCGTCTCGCGGATGACCGTGACCTTGATCTGCCCGGGGTAGGTGAGGTCGGCCTCGATCTTCCGCGCGATGTCGCGCGAGAGCCAGATCGCCTGCTCGTCGGGGATCTTCTTGCTGTCGACGATGATGCGGATCTCGCGGCCCGCCTGGATGGCGAAGCACTTCTGCACGCCCTTGAAGGAGGAGGCGATCTCCTCGAGCTTCTCGAGGCGCTTGACGTAGGTCTCGAGGATCTCGCGGCGGGCCCCGGGGCGGGCCGCCGACAGCGCGTCCGACGCGGTGACGAGGACCGCCTCCACGGTTTGCGGATCGTAGTCGCCATGGTGGCAGGCCATGGCGTGCACGACCTCCTCGGTCTCGCCGTACTTGCGCAGCAGGTCGATGCCGATCTCCAGGTGGGTGCCGTCCATCTCGCGGTCGACCGCCTTGCCGATGTCGTGCAGCAGCCCGGCGCGCTTGGCCACCTGGACGTTGGCCTTGAGCTCGGCGGCCATCGCCCCGGCGAGCCAGGCGACCTCCTTCGAGTGGTTGAGCACGTTCTGGCCGTACGAGGTGCGGTAGCGCAGCCGCCCGAGCAGCTTGACCAGCTCCACGTGGAGCCGCGGGATCTTGAGCTCGAGCAAGGCTGCCTCGCCCTCCTGCTGAATGCGCTCCTCGAACTCCGCCTTGACCTTCTCCACCACTTCCTCGATGCGGGCGGGGTGGATGCGACCGTCGACGATCAGCCGCTCGAGGGAGACGCGGGCGATCTCGCGGCGGAAGGGGTCGAAGCCGGAGAGGATCACCGCCTCGGGCGTGTCGTCGACGATGAGGTCGACGCCGGTCGCCATCTCCAGGGCGCGGATGTTGCGCCCCTCACGCCCGATGATCCGCCCCTTCATGTCGTCGGAGGGCAGGACCACCACGGAGACCGTGGTCTCCGACACGTAGTCGGAGGCCGAGCGCTGCACGGCCATGCCGATGATGCGCTGCGCCTGCTTGTTGGCCTGCTCGCGCGCCTCGTCTTCGATGCGCTTGACCATCAGCGCGGCATCCATGCGGGCGTCGTTCTCGAGCCCGCGGATCAGCTCTTCCTTGGCCTGCTGGACGGTCAGGCCGGCGATGTGCTCGAGCTTCTGCCGCTCCTCGGCGACCAGACGCTCGAGCTCCCCCTCGCGCGCCTCGAGCGCCTTCTCGCGGCCGGCGACGGTCTTCTCGAGAGCCGTCGCTTCCTTCTCGCGCTTCTCGAGGTCCTGCTGGCGTCGCAGCACGAGGTCCTCGCGGTCGCGCAGCTTGCGCTCGAGCGACTCGAGCTCGTTGCGCTCGGTGCGCGAGATCTTCTCGAACTCGCTGCGCGCCTGGAGCAGCTTCTCCTTGGCGGCGAGCTCGGCCTCGCGCCCCTTGGCGCTGGCCGCGCGCTCCGCCTCCTCGAGCGTCTTCTGGGCCTGCCGCCGCGCCTGCGCGAGGATGCGCTTGGCGTTGCGCCGCAGCAGGACCCAGTAGAGGACGAGCGCGATCGCCACGGAGGCGACGACCGCACCGACGATGGTCAGAACATCCACGCGATCACCCCCGGTCGCCGGTGGCGGGCCGGAAGGGGATCAGGAGGGGAGGCCTGTGCAGGAGGATGGAAGGTACATCCCCCGCCCAGCCGTGTGGGCCTTCGCTCTAGAACCTGGCCTCAACCAGGTGGGTGCCCTCCCCACGAGCCGTTAGCGTCCCCGAACGAGCGGGGCAGGCACGGGCCGCATGGGATCTGGACTCCCGGGACATGAGTGTTGGTTCTACAGTGCTCGACCCATCACGAACCGGTGCAGGGGATGCAACACTTCCAACTCTTGCGATTCTTGGCTTCTCAGGCCTGCTTCTCGAAGTTTCAGGGCCACTCTGACCGGCGTTTCCCGCTCTCTGGACCAACTTCTGGACCAAGTCAGCGAGCCTGACCATCGAGGGCCCGCTGCAGCTCACCGGTCAAGTGCGCCACCGTCTCCGTGATCCGTTCCCGTTCCCCTTCTTGCCGCCTCTGGCTCTGGAATAGTTCGTCAGCCAGATTGAGCGCCGCCAGGATGGCGATCTTGCCCGCATCGAGGGTGGTCACCCGTTCGGAGACCTGCCGCATGGTGCGGTCGACCGTCTTCGCCAGCTCCTGGAGGTACTCGCGTTCCTGCTCGCCACGGACGGAGTACACGGCTCCGAAAATCTCGACCTCGGTGGTCGTGGCCGGTGCAATCGCCATGGCGTTTTCGTCGCCCGAATCAGCCCGCCTCGAGACCGGTCCGGATCGGGATCCCATGCCGGGCGCAAGGCGGAAAATCAGGTTCCACCGGCGACTATAGCACAGGGCTAAGGCCTAGCCACACAAGGGGTAAGCCCGATTTGACGAGGGGCAAAGCCCGCTTCGCCGTGGTGCGGTAGGGGGGCGTTCAGCCGGACGCGCGAGGCCCGCTTCCGGCCCGCAGCTCGTCCGCGGCACCGGGCCCGAGCAGCTCTTCGAGGTGGCGGGCCAGCTTCTCGACCCGCTCGCGCACCTCGCCGCGCTCGCGCTCCCAGGCCGTCGAGCCCTCGGAGCCCCCCGCCTTCTTGAGCTTGGCGAGCTCGCGCTCGAGCCGGCGGTTCTCCCCCCGCAGGCGGCCGATCTCGGCGACGGCCTGGCGTACGCGTTCTTCGAGCTCCGCGAGCCAGGGGGCTGTCGCCGACGATTGAGGCTGCTCCATGCCACGAAGCGTACCCCACCCCGCGCGCGGAGCGCGCTGCCGCCCACCACCCGACCCCACCCCTGGGTTGGTCTGCCACCCTCACTCCCAGCCCACCCCCGCGCGCAGAGCGCGCTGCCGCCCGCCCGCCCGACCCCC
>Ga0075421_100001008_pt1 | contig 31869 bp, 24 predicted proteins | sample SoiMetdeltSBSDD5_FD_75292 | JGI IMG/M metagenome (GOLD analysis project Ga0075421, IMG submission 75292) | Bulk soil microbial communities from a Populus tree surrounding site in Tennessee, USA - Soil MetaG P. deltoides SBSDD5 | ecosystem: Environmental > Terrestrial > Soil > Tree plantation... | reverse complement strand
TCGAATCGATCGACGGCGACGAGACCGCCGAAACGCTTGGTCAGCTGGTTCGTCTGCAGGAGTGCCGGCATGCCTCAGGCCGTCTTTTCTTCTGTCAGTTCTGCACCCTTTTGTACGGCCAGGGTTTCTGCATCAATTGTCATTTCGCGCCGCTTCGCGGCCGAGGGCCAAAGACCCTCGGGCTTCAGCCGCATGACTGCAACGATGGCAACTCCATAGAAGAGATAGCGGAACTCGCCAAACTCGCGCAGCATCTCGGGCAGGCCAATGAGCACGATGGCGCCGAGAGCTACCCCCGGAAGGCTTCCCATGCCTCCGACGATGATGAGGGCCAATATGTTGATGGAAATGATCAGCTGGAAACTGTGGGGGTAGATGGTCCCCAGCATCACAGCAAAGATCGAGCCCGCGAGCCCTGCAAAGGCCGCACCCAAGCCATAGGCCAGCAGCTTCACGCGGATCAGATTGATGCCGAGTGCCTGTGCCACGTCCTCATCATCCCGGATGGCCTTCCAGGCCCGCCCGAGCCGCGACTCCTCCAGACGCCAAGCCGCATAGGCTGCGATGAGGGAGGCCAGAAGCGTCAGATAGAAGAGCGACACGGGGTTGTTCAAATGTAAATCCCCGATGACCGGCCTGGGAATCTGCAGGACACCCTTGGCTCCGCCGAGGAGCGGCGCTGCCGCGTCCGAAAGTACGATAACGCGCACGATCTCGCCGAGACCCATGGTTGCAACAGCCAGATAGTCTCCCCTGACCTTCAGCACTGGGATACCGAAGATGATCCCCATGATCACCGAGCAAAAGACCGCGATTGGCATCGCCTCCCAGAATGAAAGGTGCGCCAGCGCGAAGGGGCTGTCGGCCATGAGTAGCCCGGTGGCATAGGCGCCGACGGCATAAAAAGCGACGAATCCAAGATCGAGGAGCCCTGCGATGCCAACCTCGAGGTTGAGGCCCATGCCCATCAGCGTGAACAGGCCGACGGTCAATAGGACCTGTCCTATGAAATGGCCGGCATAGAGAGGAAACAGGGTCGCGAGCAAAAGAGCCGCCGCAAAGAAGGTCCAGCGGATCCGCTGCCGTCGCTGCGGCGGTATTTGGTTCGAATAGGCCGTCACCCTGTCGCGATTGACTAGCCATAGAAACATGCCAGCCGCGGCCAACAAGAAAATGATGATAGCACCCCGCAGCGTCAGCCCCGTCCATGTGTAGAGCAGATCATGAATGGGCTTGCTGGTCTTGCTATTGGCCAGTATCGGCCTGATCAGCTCCTGGAATAGCCCCGCCAGGGTCGCAGCGGTCAGCCCGCCCGCCAAGGGGCGGCGTATCCTGTCCGGAAGCTCCATGAACAAAGCGCCGAGGAACCCAAGCGCCGTCGCGAGCGCAATCAATGCCGCGATTCCAACAGGTGCCGACAGACCAAAGGTCAGCATTTTGTAAATCAGATTGTCGAGCGACACGAAAACGGAGCGCAGGCTGGTGAAGCTCATCACCGTTGGCAGGAGGGACGTGATCGCACCACCCAAGGCTCCCGCGGCGGCGCCGGCGAGCAGTGTTTGAGCGGTTGTTGGAAATAGGCGCCGTCGGGCGATGAGAATTCCGGCAAGCAGGAATGTGAGCCCCAGAGCCGCATAGCCGAGCGTAAGATATCCGACGATCACCGGGCGCTTGTTGAACATCCCGAGGATGCCAACGACCGTAAGGAACACGCCGAGGAGGCCGATTTGCGCCCCGGTCTGCAGGACGAATCCCCAGGGGGTTGCGCGGCGCTCTTCGATCCTGCTGGATGCTACGACGTCAAAGGACATTCCGGTCTCTCATCGCGGTGAGCGCGTCAATTTCTCGCAGACTCTTCACGCTCGTTTCCTTGACAGGGCCTCGCCGAAAAGTCCCTGTGGGCGAAACACCAGAACAAGAACCAGCATCGTGAAGGCGATGAGATCGCGCAACTGATAGGGCGCTGGGATGCCGATGCCATCAAGAAACAGAGGCGGGCCGATCGATTCGACGACGCCTAGAAAAAAACCGCCCACCATGGCCCCTGGAATATTGCCGATGCCCCCCAAGACAGCTGCACTGAATGCCTTGATGCCCGGCAGGAAGCCTGAAAAGAAATAAATCTGCTTGTAGACGAAGCAGTAAAGCACGCCGCCGATGCCTGCCATGCAGGCGCCAAGTACAAAAGTGAAGATGATCACCTTGTTCGAATCGATGCCCATGAGGGCGGCTGCATCGCGGTCCTCCGACACGGCTCGCATGGCCGTGCCCATCTTGGTTTTCTGAACGATGAGATAGAGGAATAGCATTGCAGCCAGGGCCGTCCCCAGGACCACGATCTGCGACACGGCTATGGAAAAACCGGCAAATTCGATGAATCCCTTCATCCATTCGGGATCAGGATAGGAACGTACGTTGTTTCCGAACATCCCGCGGAACGTATGCTGGATCGCGAATGAGGCGCCGATTGCGCAGATGAGCGGAGCCAGTGATGCGACATGGCGAAAGGGTCGATAGCAGATTCGTTCCACGATGAGCGCCGTCGCCGTGCAGACCGCCATGGAAAGCAGCATGAGACAGACCATCGACAGGGCAGGGTGGCTGTCGAGGAAGCCGGAGCGGTCGAAGCTGCGGGCTAGGAAAAAGGCCGAAAAAGCACCCGTCATCGTAATGTCGCCATGGGCGAAATTGATCAGGCGAAGAATGCCGTAAACCATGGTGTAGCCGAGCGCGATCAGCGCATAGACGCCACCGATGGTGAGACCGAAGGTAAAGAAGGCAAACCACTGGGTTATGCCGTAGGTGCCTTTGAGCAAAGTGCCGATCGTGCCCAGGATGACGACGGCCAGAACGCCGATCCGCAGCATCCACAAGACGGCGTCGACATAGGTGAAGCTGTGCCAGCTGCCTCGGACGCTCGGAAAGCGAACCTTGGTCACGCTTTTTTCAATCGCCGTCATCTTTCCCACCGCAGCGTGATTCTTAAGACTGGCCGGCCCGATGAGGACCGGCCAGCCGATGGCGTTACATTGAGAATCTACTTCGCGGGATAGATCTTCTTCGGGTTGGTGCCGAGTGCGAAGGTCGAAGGATCTCCGTCCGTGAACTCGTAAACCGCAAAGTTGAAGGCACCGCACTGGCCGTGTTCATTGCAGTTGATCGGCCCGGAGATGCCATCATACCCCTTTGTTGAGAACAGTTCATCGTGCAGAGCCTTCTTGCCGATGTATGTGGTGCCGTTGTCGTCCGTCTTGGCCACTTTTTCGATGGCCGCAGCTAGGATTTTGCCGGCATCATAGGCCTGAGCGTGGAACGAGTTGATCGGGCCTTCGCCGTATTTCTCGGTATAGGCCTTCACAAAGTCGGGATACTTCTTGCCCATTGCTTCCGGGGATACGTCCACATTGGTGATGCGGAAGCCCTTGGCGGCATCGCCTGCGGCCTCGAGCAATCCGGGAGCAGCCATCGAGCTGCCACCAATGATGTGCGTGTCCTTGAGCTCCGGAATTTCCGGCGCCTGTCGCACGATCTGCGCAGCTGCGGCCACAAAGATCGGGAAGTACAACACGCAAGGTTTCTTCGTCGCGATTCCGGTAAGCACCGGGCGCATGTCGACGTCGGTTGGGGTAATGGCTTCTTCAGCCACGACCTCGCCGCCGAGCTCCTTGAAGTGATTCGCGGCCGCCTTGGCGAGCTGCGATGCATAGGGACTGCCATCATGGATCGTTGCGAGCGTCGTGCACTTCAGCTCCTTGGAGAACCATTCGGCATCGTTGAAGCCCTGGTCGAGATCGCTGTAGATCGTCCGCATATAGCCGAAATAATCGGGCTTGCGGTCGGGTGCGGTGAGCGAAGGTGCCGTTGTGGCCGTGCCGATATCCGTAAGGCCCTGCTTCCACAGGATCGGAGCAGCGGTGGTGGCGGCACTCGAGCACGCGGGGCCTAGGACGGCGACGATGTTTGGAAGCGATGCAAGCTTCGTTCCAGCCGTCTGACCGCCTTCGGCGTTGCACTGATCATCTTCAACGATGAGCTGAATGGGATGGCCCGCGATCGTGTTGCCAAGCTCATCGAATGCGATTTCGACGCCACGCTGAGAATCAAGGCCAAGCGCGGTGTCAGGTCCCGAAATGACCCAATAGCCGCCGATGACGATCGGCGCGTCTTTCGGGATTTCGACAACCCCGAGATCATCCGTGACCGGGCCTTTCGTTTCGGCGGCGAGCGCCAAACCCGAAACCATTCCCGCAGCGACAACTGCGGAAATAGCCCAAGAGAACGTTTTCTTCATCAATAGAGACTCCTTCCCTGCTACACAATTAAACAGGTCGGCGAAGCCACCCGGCTGGCCGCGCACGTCCTGCTTAAATCCTCCGCCCGCAGCTCGCGGTCTGTGTCCGTGAAGTGCGGTCCGCCATGGTGTTCATGGCCTTGCCCAAGTGTCAATAACTGGCGAGCCCCCAAGGGAAATCAGTCAACGGGGAATTCGGCCTCGTGGCAGATGACGGGCATATGGACTTGGGGTACCTTGCGCCCGCGAAGCGGCAAAATGAACAGGAGAGGCCATGCATCTTTCGAAGGTTCTTCTGGCCAGCGCGGTACTGGTTGGAGGTTGTTTTGCGAACGCCACGCAGCCTTTGGCTGAAGTGGTGGGAAAGGCGGTCTCCGTCAAGACGACCGTCACGGGCGAGAAAGGAACCCTGAAACGCGCTGATCCGGTAAGCCGGAACGAGAAGATTACGACCAATGCCAGCGGGCTGGGACACTTCCTTTTCGGTGACGGGGCGAAGCTCGCCGTGGGTCCCAACTCGAGCATCGTCATTGATGAATATGTATTAGGGAGCGGCAGACAAGTTCAGAAACTGGCCCTCAACGCCACGCAAGGAGCGTTCAGATGGATCAGCGGCAAAAGCCCGTCTTCCGCTTACGAGATTGCCACTCCCGTTGGCACCTTGGGCGTGCGGGGCACGGCATTGGACATTTACCTCCGCAACGGTGTTGCCGCCATGGTCCTCCTGAACGGCAGCGCTCAGTGGTGCAATGCTGGAAGATGCGTTGAGGTTAACCGACCCTGCCAGTTCATTATCGCGCAGGGCGGAAGCAACATCAGCGATCCCCAGCAGGTGAGCACCTCGGGCCTGAGCCAGCTTGGCGGCGCATCGGCCTTCTATTTCTTCACGAATTACGAGCGGCTCCATCCCGCCTTCCGCACGGCTCAGGCCGATTGCGGAATGGGCGGTCGGCTACGTACGAAACGGAACGCTGATACGCCCAGCCGGCCTGACCATTCCTCGCACAGCGGCAGGGATCGCGGAAATGAGGGCGGCGGCCAAGTAGACTAGTTCACATAGTCTGCGCGGCGTTCCATGATGTGATCGTAGAACGCCGCGATTTCGCTCCAGCCGCCCTGGCTCACTCGCTCGCGACAAGTGATGAGCGCTCTCTTGGCGCTTGCCAATTCGCCTGAGGCAATGTTGCGCAGCAAAAGCTCATGAGCCTTGGCCAGCTCTTCGAACACGGGCGATTTTGCCACTGCGCTGTCTCCCACCAGGGCATAGACGCGCATGCGGCTGGTCTTGCCCTTGAGCTCGAGCAAACCGGCGTCGAGAAGCGCCATTTCGGGCATGGCCGACGCCGTTGCTTCCGAGATGAGTATGTCGCAGCCGACGTGCTTGGTGGCGCTTTCGACGCGCGAGGCGATATTCACCGCATCCCCTACGGCCGTATAGTTGAAACGGCTCTCGGCACCCATGTTTCCCACACAGGCGATGCCCGTGTTGATTCCGACTCCGATCTGCACCTTGGCATTCTCGCCGAATCGCCATTTCAGGCGGAAGGCATCGGTGTCGTTCAGCTCCTTCAGGGCGACCCGCATGCCGAGCGCCGCCATGGCGGCTTTCGCCGGGTGATTGTCCACGTCTAGCGGGGCATTCCAGAAAGCCATGATCGAATCGCCGATGAACTTGTCGAGCGTTCCCTCATTGTTGATCGTGGGCTTGCTCAGCTCATTCAGGAGCTTGTTCAGGAAATCGACCAGTTCCGTCGGGCTCAGGCCCTCGCTGATGGGCGTGAAATTGCGGATGTCCATGAAGAGGAGGGTTAGTTGCCGTTCATCCCCTCCGAGCCGCAGAGCGTCGCGAGAAGTCTCTATTCGCCGGAGCACCGAGGGTGCCAGATATTGGGAGAATGCGCGGCGGATCGTGCGGCGTTCGCGGTCCGTCACGAGAAAGCGGAAGGCGATCATCGTGAAAAGCGCGATAAGACCGCTGGCGGCCGGGAAAACGGGATCGAGAAGGAAGCGCTCGTAGTTAAATGCCGCCCAGGCGCCACCCGCCGATCCGGCAGCGGCAACGATTCCGACGAACAACGCCATGATCGGACTGACAAAGCCGGCAAGCAGAACGACCGCCAGACCGAGCCCCGCGATGCCCAATATTTCCAGGCCGTCGGCCCAATCGGGCCTGGACAGAAACGTCCCCGCCAGTATTTGTTCGACAGCTTGCGCATGGATGGAAACGCCTGGCACCACTTCTCCCAGAGATGTGGTGCGAACGTCCTGAAGACCGGCCGCCGACGTGCCGATGAGCACAATATTGCCGCTGATCAGCTCCCGGGTGGCGGGCGCCTCCGTCTCCTCGATGATTCGTTTAACCGAGACATAGCGATCCTTCGTATCCTTTGCGTAGTGGAGCCACATCGCTCCTGTCGCCGCCGTTTCCACGGTGAAATCCCCCACTCGGATGGAGGCGATGGAGTTTTCCACTTCCGGCGCATTCGCGACGAGATAGGTGGATGCGCCCTGCGCCACGCGGAGCGCTTCCAACGCCAGGCTCGGATAAAGCTGTTGCCCGTCGCTCAACAGCATGGGGATTCGCCTGATGACCGTCGTGGATGTGGGATCGAAGCTGATGTTGCCGATACCGGCCGCCGCTTCTTGCAGTTCCGGCAGAATGGGAGCAGTCGTAACGAACAAAGGCGGCGCCGCAAGCGGGCTTTCGCCGGTGAAGGCGAAGCCCGCCTTTACCGGTGGCTTCTCCCGGGTGCCGGAATTGGTGACGGCGAAGCCCAGCACGACCGGCTTGCCTGCAATGGTCTCGGCAAAAATCTTGTCGCTGTCCGGCAACTGTTGCCCGGTGCCCAAGGCTCCGCTGCTCGTTAATAGGGAGCGAAAGGTGTCGTCCTGCATGAGGGCGGATGGCGACAGCCTGTCGCGCTCCGAAAAGAGGATGTCAAAGACGATTGCACTGGCGCCAAGCTGCTGCAGCTTTTCGACGAGCTCGGCAATTCGGGTTCTGGGCCACGGCCACTGCCCATAGGCCGCCATGGAGGCTTCATCGATATCGGCGACACGGACAGGAAATGCTTGATGTTCGCGGGGAGAAAGCCGCTGATACTGGTCGAAGGCCGTCTCGCGCACGCTCTTGATAAAGTATGGATCGGCCCAGCGCACCGCGGTGAGCGCCGCCACCACGGCGGTCCCCAGCAGGACTGCCATTAACTGCGTCTTCTTCACAGGCTGAATTCCATACCTTCGCGGGCCAACAGGGTCTTCAGCCGCCTGCTTTTGGCCAAGGCCTCGATTTCGGCGAGCTCCTTGTCGGTGCGTCCTGGAAAATGATGATAGAGAGCGAGCATTCCCACCTTTGCCGCATCAGCGAGCTTTACACCCTCTTGCCATGTCGAATGACCGAACCCTGCGTACCGCGGATATTCCTCGTCCTTGTACATGGCATCGTAAATCATGAAATCGGTTCCGGAGACGAAATTCACCAGATGTTGGAAGAAGCCCGGACGGTGCTCGAGATCGCTGATATAGCATATCGATTTCCCTTTGAAGCCGATCCTAAAGCCCGTTGCGCCGCCGGGATGTTCGAGCGCTATTGTTTTCACTTCGATTCCGCTCTCCGGTTCAAGCGTATCTCCGGCCTGGAAATCGTGATAGGTGATTGCTGCTCGGAAACATGAAGGATCGATTGGGAAATAGGGCGGGCGAATGAGGCTTGCCACCATTTTGCGTGTTGCATCGCGGCCACCGATGTGTCCGGACCAGAATTTCACCGGCCTTTCGGGCGCGTATAGAGGGGCAAAAAAGGGCAGACCTTCGATATGGTCGAAATGACAATGGCTGAAGAACAAGTCGATCCGCGCCGAACTGCTGCACAGCTTATCGCCCAGCGCTCTGATTCCCGAACCGGCATCGATGATGAGAGTGCGTGTGCCGGCTGTGATTTCGACGCAGGCCGTATTGCCGCCATAACGGGCGGTTTCCGGTCCGGGTGAGGGAATGCTGCCGCGAACGCCCCAGAACTTAAGCTTAAATTTTTCCCGGCCTTCGCCCACCAGACACTCATCGATCCAAACGAATCCCCGAAGCTAACCTATCCCGAATCGGCGGTGGACGGTCAAATAATGTCGTGCCAATCTAAGATGTTAACGAGCGGCTAGCCTTTTTGCCGCAGGAGCTCGCCGATGACTGACGCCGTGCAGGCAGCGGACAAGGAGTATTCCCCGGGTCAATTACTTCCCAGCATCGTCGCAGGCATGCTCTGCGGCATCGTCATCATTGTTGCCGGCGTGTCTCAGGCAGCCTTCATTTTTACCGGCCCGCTCGAAGAGTTTCTGCCGGGCGGCATCGGCATAACCTTGTTTGCCAGCACGGTCCTGGCGGTGGTGATCGCCCTGCGCAGCAGCGTTCCGGGCATGATTGGTACCACACAACAGGTGCCGATTGCCTCTTTGGCCCTCATAGCATCATGGCTTGCGACCTCTCTCGTGGGAGTAGCGAGCCAGCGGGAGATCGCTGTGACAGTGGTCGCCGCAATGGGCCTGGCCAGCGTGCTCACGGGCGCGGCATTCTATATCATCGGCTATTTTCGGCTGGGGCGTCTCATTCGCTTTGTACCCTTTCCGGTTATCGCGGGTTTTCTTGCGGGAACCGGCTGGCTGATCACCAAAGGCTCGATCGGGGTGATCGCCGGCAACCCGGATGTGCTCACCAATTTTGCGCTGCTGGTGGAAAGCCATGTGTTGCTGAAATTCAGCTTGGCGATCATCTTTATTGCGCTGATCTCGTTTCTCTCCCAGCGCACCCATTCGAGTCTTGCTTTGTCGATGACGGTCATCGCCGCCACCATCCTCTTCCACCTCGTCGCATTCTTCCTGCAGACCCCTTTCGCCGAGCTTCGCGAAGCCGGTTGGATCATCGATCTCTTGGATAGGCCCAGCCTATGGCCGCCGCTCTCTTTTGCCGATCTGCAGATCGTGCGCTGGGACGTTATTGCTCAACAATGGTTGAGCATCCTGTCGCTCATGGTGCTGTCGACGCTTGCAGTATTAATGAATGCGAGTGGGCTTGAGCTCGCTCTGCACCGCGATATTGATCTAGATAGGGAGCTGAGAGCCGCCGGCGCTGCGAATATGCTCGGCGGAGCCGGAGGGGGCACGGCCGGTTTTCAGGATTTAGGGCTGACGCTCCTGAGCCATCGGCTGGGAGGCGTCTACCGCATGGTCGGGGCGATCATCGCGCTCCTGTGCGTTCTGTTCATGACAGCAGGCGCGCCGTTCTTGACCTTCATCCCCAAGCCGCTTTTTGGCGCCCTGCTTTTGTGGGTTGGCGCCAATCTTATTCTCGACTGGCTCGTTCTGACCTACCGGCGGGTCACCGGCGCGGAATTTGCCGTCATCCTGGTGATCTTGTTGATCATTATCTCCGTGGGCCTGCTGCCGGGCCTGGTATTCGGCCTGATCGCGGGGCTCATCCTCTTCGTGATCGATTACAGCAAGGTCGAGATCGTGAAGAACGAGCTGAGCGGTGCCGATTTCCACAGTAACGTCGACCGATCGGAGGAGCGCCGGCACTTTCTGGAGCAGCACGGTCAGGCCATTCTCATCTACCGCCTTCAGGGCTTTGTCTTCTTCGGGACGGCCGATGGACTGCGGGAGCAGATTCAGAACCAGCTCAGCGCCAAGGGAAAGAATAGGGTCCGCTACTTGATCATTGACTTCCAGCGAGTGTCGGGCGTCGATACGTCGGCGGTCGTGAGTTTTCAAAAGCTTGCTCATTTTGCCCGGTTGCGGAGCATCGCTTTGGTGTTGGCGGGATGCAATCCCTCAAGTCACGAGGCTTTTTCGAGAAGCGGGCTAATGGGCAGCGAGTATGGTGGGATCATGTTCTTCCCGGATCTCGACCGCGGGCTTGAGTGGTGTGAAGACAAGCTCCTTGAGGCGAACCAGCAGGAGGGACGCGAGCCTGCCTATTCTGTCACCGAACAGCTGACCCATGTGATTGGCGACCGTAAGCTGGCTGCAAAGCTTTCCAGCTATCTGGAACGCGTCGAGTTCGAGCCGGATGCCGTGATGATCGACCAAGGTTCGCCCTCGGAGGATATGTATTTCATAGAAGCGGGCCAGGCCACTGTAGACCTTAAGGGCAATGATGATGCGCATATCCGCCTGAAGACCTTGGGTCCGGGCGCCATCGTTGGAGAGGTCGCTTTCTACCTCGGCGGTCCGCGCACTGCCTCGGTCATCGCGCGTACCAAAGTTGCGGCCTGGCAATTTACCCAGACAGGGCTTCGCAAGGTCCAGGCCGAAGCTCCCGACCTGGCCGTCGCCTTTCACAAAGGCATGGCCGCCATTCTGGCGGGGCGGCTATCGAGTACGAACAGACTTGTGCAGTTTTTGATGAACTAGGGTGAGAGGTGCAAGCCATGGTCCTGCAACCGATTCCGCGAATATCGGATATTGAGGCTGCCGCTGGCCGCATTAGTGGGCTTGCCGTGCGCACGCCGTTGATTGAATCGCCCGTTTTGAATGAGCTGACGGGCGGTCGCATCCTGCTTAAAGCCGAATGCCTGCAAAGGACGGGCTCGTTCAAGTTTCGCGGTGCATGGAACAAGATTTCGCAACTCGACCCGCTAAGACACAAAGGCGGTGTCGTCGCCTACTCCTCAGGCAATCACGCGCAAGGGGTCGCTGCGGCGGCTCAGATAAGAGGTCTTCCGGCGGTGATCGTCATGCCGCAGGACACGCCCCTCATCAAGCAGAACAACACGCGTAGCTACGGCGCGGAAGTCGTTCTGTACGATAGAGCGCGGCAGTCGCGCGAGGACATTGCAGCGAACCTGGCAGATGAAAGGGGGGCGATTCTGGTGCCACCTTTCGAGGACACCGATATCATTGCGGGCCAGGGCACCTCCGGACTGGAAATAGCGGAACAGTCGGAGGAACTGGGTGCTGAGCCCGACGCCATCCTCGTTAGCGCCAGTGGCGGCGGCTTGGCTGCAGGGATTGCTCTCGCTGCCGAAGCGCGCCTGCCGCGCAGTGCAGTTTATTCGGTCGAACCCGAAGGCTTTGACGATTATGCCCGCTCGCTGGCAACCGGACACCGCCAGTCCAATAGCCGTTTGTCGGGTAATCTCTGTGATGCGCTCATGTCGCGGGAGCCCGGAGAAACGACTTTTGAGATTAATCGGACGAGACTTCGGTCGGGCCTGGTCGTCAGCGAGGCCGAGGTCAAGCGCGCCATGCGCTTTGGCTTCGAAACCCTGAAGCTCGTCATCGAGCCGGGCGGTAGCGTTGCCCTGGCGGCGGTGCTCTCCGGCAAAATCGAGACACGCGGCCGAACCATCGTGGCCGTCATTTCCGGTGGGAACGTCGATAGCGAGGTATTCGCCAGGGTACTGCGCGAGGCGGCCTAAGCAGCGGTTTCCTGGGTGCTGCCCGCCAAAGGAATGGGCATGGCAGACGTTGACGGTGTGCGCACCACGACGATCCTCGCCTTCGCTCCTTGAGCCGCCACAGGCGCGGGCGGGTTGGCTGGCATGGGCTCCGGCACGGGCGGTGTAGTTGGTTCCACCTTCTCCTCGTGAGCGAATAGCTCCTCGTCCTTGCCGAAATATCTGCAATTCTCTTCCGACAGCTCAGCTCGCATGCGCGGCAAATTCACCGCCAGCACTTCGAGCCGGCTAGTGAATGAGGCTGCCTCGCGTTCGCCTGCCGATTCGCGGTCTAGACGATCGAGAAGGCTCATCGCCTTGTCGACTCCCGCAGTGAGGGCACTCTGCAGCCCTGCAATATCCAACAGTCGCTGGGAAAGATGGTTGACGGCGCCGGTCATCCCTTCTTGGTCGTCTCTGAAGGATTCCGCGGTAAGCTGCATCACCTGTCCGAGCTGCGCCAGCTCGGCAGCGATGGCCCTTGCCTGAACGGCCAAATATCCGAAGGCACCAGACCGCATCGTGGCAACCGGCAGCGGAAACACCTTGATGGCCGCCGCTTCGATGTCGGCTTTTGTCTTGGCGATCGCTTCCGCCAGTGGTTGGTTCAGCTGGGGGGCAGCCTGAGACTCAGGAACGGCCCGGATCAGGCTTTCGAACTTTCCGATGGCGTCGAGCACCGAGCGTATCTCGCTGCTCCGGCTGCGGCGGTCGTGTTCGGTGAGAAACCATCGACCGCGCTCCGTTTCGCGAACGGCGGCCTCTATGGCCTCATAATTATATTTCGGAGATTCGAAGCTGCCGGGCTCGACACTCATGCTGCTCACTGGCTGACCAGAACCGTTCAGGAACACTATCGTCGTTAGCAAACTATTGCCGAAAGAAGTTAGTGATTGGTTTAAGCAGGCGGCGGAGGTATGAAACTCAGCCCCAAAGGGCGCTGTCGGGCCCATACATATATCCATCCTGGTAATGAATGGCGGGGTCCCGATCGCGGGCCAGCAGTAGAGGACCGTCCAGATCGACGAATTTGGCCCCCTGGGCGAGGACGAAAGCGGGCGCCATCGACAGCGAGGTCGCCAGCATGCAGCCGACCATAATGCCGAATCCCAGGCTTTCTGCAGCCCTGCGGAGCGCAAGCGCCTGTGTCAGGCCCCCCGTCTTGTCGAGCTTGATGTTAATGAGATCATACTTGCCTCGCAGACCGGGGAGCGAGTTTTCATCATGAGCCGACTCATCGGCGCAGACGGGCACGATCCTTTTCAACGTGCGCAAAAGGTCATCACGACCCGCCGGCAAGGGCTGCTCGATCATTTCCACTCCGACCGCTGCACAGGCATTGAGGAGCACAGGCAGTTCGGCAGGAGCACATCCTTCGTTCGCGTCGACGATCAGTCTCGACCGGGGAGCGGCTTGCCGAACCGCCCTCAGCCGCTCGACATCGCCGCCCCCGCCCAGTTTCAACTTCAACAGAGGTCGCTCGGCCGCCCTCGCCGCCGCAGTCGCCATCTTCTCAGGCGAATCGAGGCTGATGGTGAATGTGGTGACGAGTTTTTTCGGCTCTCGCTGGTCGAGCAGCTCCCAGATCCGTCTGCCGGCGCGCTTGCATGCGAGGTCCCATAGGGCGCAGTCGAGCGCATTGCGGGCGGCTCTCGGCGCTAGAAGGGTAGGGATCTCGTCGCGTTCGATACCTTCTTCGATGACAGGGCGCTGCTCCTCCAACGCTGTCATGACCGACTCGACCGTCTCGCCATAATGCCTGTAGGGGACGCATTCTCCCCGGCCGACCGTACCGTCCCTCTCGATCTTGACCACGACGACATCCGCGGTTGTTTTGGATCCCCGCGAAATGGTGAACGACCCCGCGATGGGCCAGCTTTCGTGAATGACGAATAGTCGCTGCATCAGGGGTGAAATCGACGAAGGAGTTCGTCGACCAGCGGCCCGACTCCGGTCCGCATCGGGTCGACGCAGGGCAGGCGGAGCTCGAGAGCAGTCTTCTGGAGGACTGCCTGTGCATGTTCGACCTCCAAATGCTCCGTGTTGACCGCGATCCCGGTGCACTGAATTCGGGGATTGGTTAGCCTTCCCTCGAGGACCGTTCGCTCGATCACATCCGCAATCGTGGGCAGCCGATGCTGTACTCCCCTCATTTTCGTGCGGGTGGGTTCATGACAGACGATGAACGCATCCGGCTGGCTTCCATGGAGCAATCCAAGCGTCACTCCCGCAAAGGAGGGATGGAACAGAGACCCTTGCCCCTCGACGATATCCCAGTGATCGTCATCGTTCGCCGGCGTGAGCCATTCTGCGGCGCCGGCGATGAAGTCCGCTACTACGGCATCGATCGCGACACCCCGGCCAGAAATGAATACGCCCGTCTGGCCCGTTGCACGAAACTCGGCTTTGAGCCCGCGCGCCTGCATCTCCTTTTCAAGGGCGAGCGCGGTGTACTTCTTGCCCACCGAACAATCGGTGCCCACGGTGAGGAGTCGCATGCCCGGGCGTTTTGTGCCCTTGCCGGTGGCAAACTCCATGTCGCTGAACCGCACGTCGTGAAGGTTGCGCTTATGCCTCTCGGCAGCCTCGGCGATTTTCGGGATCGAAGCGAGACGCTTGTGAAGCCCCGTCGCCACATCGAGACCGGCATGGAGCGCTTCGACGATACTGTCGATCCAGTGATCGGGGAGAACGCCGCCTGCGTTCACGACGCCGACCACCATGGTCTTGGCGCCCTTCACGACCGCGTCCTTTATGGTGAGGTCCTCAAGACCGCAATCTGCCTTGCATCCTTGCAGGCGCAACTGCCCCATGCACCACTCCGGCCGCCAGTCGACGATGCCATGGGCCGTTTTTGCGGCGAGCTGGTCAGGAACATCGCCGAGGAACAATAGATAGGGCCTGTCGATTTCCATAGGCATGCCTGCGCGTTGACCCGCCCGTGGGAGCAAGGCGCACGCTCGACTAGCTTGCCAATCTGCCGCTTGCCTGGGCGAGCATCAGATAAAGCTTACCGCTTTCTGATGCAAGACACGCGTCGACGAGCTGCTCCCCCTGGGGCGTTTCAGACACGGTGTCGAGCAATCGCTCAAACAGGTGCACATAGCTGTCGATCCGATCGCATATCATCTGCTCGTTGACATACCGGTCGACGAGCAGGTCGAGCATCTTTTTTCCGCGCCCCTGATAAAGACGATGGGTATAGACATGCTGCTCGCCGGAGGAATACCGACGTTCGAGGTCCCCCGGAAGCTTGCCATCAATGGCTTCGACGAGGTTGCGGGCGGCGGCGTTGAGCTTTCCGACCAATGCTTCCGTCTCCCGCGAGACGGATCCGGATTCGGATTTCTTTCGTGGCTTGACGGTGGGAAGCTTGGTCTCTTCCGTTTTCAGCTGCGGCAATAGGTTGCTCGACCCTTTGGGCGTCGCGCTTTCCAGTAGAGCGGAAACCGAACGCCCCCTGATGGTCGTGCTGGATTCTGTTTCCTCATTCTGGACGCGCCTCGGATTCGCTTCGGCGCCACCGGTCGGAAGTGCCGTTCGTTCCTGTCTGGCTCCGATGGCAGGCTCCTTGCGATCCGGCATGTAGATGCCGGGCCCGCTCAGATCGAGCCCGGTGGTCTGGCGCTTCACAACCTCGGCCAGAGCGGTGAGCGCTTCGATCTGATCGGCAACCGCCTTGCGCATCGCCGCCGCATTGGAGCGTGTCTCCTCTGGCAAGTCGAGAATAGCCTGCCTCAGCTCATTGCGGGTCGATTCGATGTCGCGCACCACTTGCTGTGCCGTCACCCGCATGTCCTGTGCTGTCTGCGTGAACTCGCCCGCCGTCATCGACAGCATCTCGTTCATCGTGTTGACGGCGCGTTCATACTGCTCCCGCAGTTGCCGCGCGGCTGCGGCGATCTGCGTGTCCGTCGTCTGCTCGAGCTGTCTGATCTGATGTTCGAGATTGTTGGTCGCTGTATCCGCGTGGCCGGCAATGACCCGGCCGATCTCGCGCGAGCGCGATTCCGCCTTGTTCAGGGATTCCTCGATCAGCACCATGTAGTTGCGCATCATGCTGTCGACGTCCTCGGCTTTCTTGCCGAGCTTTCCGATGAGGTCCCCCAGAACGTCCTCGCGGCTGTGGAGTACGCGTTCGATATCGAGGTTGAAGCGGTCTACGGACTTTTCGACGAGCAGGCTCACATCTTCGAGCCGTTCGGAAAGCTTCGTTCCCGTCGCCTCGAGTTTGCCCGTCAACTGCAGGCTGATCGACTCGAGCTTCTCGTCGAGATGCGTCGCAGCTTCGCCCAGGTGGTCGGCGAAGAACTTGTTCGCCGACTGGATGTGGCCGGCAAACTTGTCGCCGGCCTCTTCGATGCGCCGGGCCGAATCGTCGGTGCGCAACTGCAGCGCGCCCGTGGCTTCGTCGAGCCTGCCGACGAGCCGGGCCGTGGTGTGCTCGAACTGGCCTGTCACCTCATCGGCGCTGGACGATAATCCGTTGGCCAGGGCGACGCTGGCCCTGCCGAGGTGCGTTACAATGCCGGTGCTCATCTCGTCGATGAGCTTCGTGAACTCGCTGCGCGTGCCATCGAGCTTGCCGGAGATCGAGATCGTGGCCCTGTTCATCACCTCGCTAAAGGAGGCCGAGGTGCCCTCCATCCGGCCGGTGATGTCGCTCGTGACGCGCTCCAGAAGCTCGGTTGCGATATCGAATCTTTCACCCAGATTGCGTGCCGTCGTATCGATGCGGACGAACATGCCGCTGCCGGCATGCTCCAGCTTTTGGGCGACTTCATTCGAGGTTGCATCGAGGCGTGCGAAAATGCTGCTGTTCGACCTTTCGACATCCTCGAACAGGCGCGTCGTCGTTTCCGATAGACGCCCCGTGAGCTCGGTCGATGCTTGGTCCAGCTGCTCCGTGACCCGTTCGGTCGTATTGACGAGTTGGTTCGTCATCGTGTTCGACACCTGCTCGATCTTGCCGAAGAGCTGGTTCGTTGTTTCCTCGAGCCTCATCGTCAGAGCTCCGGAGCTTTCCTCCAGATAGTTGAAGAGTTCGCTTCGCGCTCGCGTTACATTTTGTATGAAGTCGTTGGACGTCGTGAGTACGCGCTGAGCCAGATTGTCGCCCGAGACCTGGATTTGCTGCGTTACCTCCACGCCCGACTTCTCCAGCTGCTGGCCGACTTCCGTCGTGGTGGCCTTGAGATGATAGGTGACGTTGGCGCTCGTCCCCTGCAGCAGCTCGGCGAATTGCTGGCTGGTGGTTTGCAGCTGTTCCGAGATCGTGCTCGTCATTCGGTCAACCGAGCGCTGGACTTCACTGTGAAGTCCGGTGAGCTCGGCAATGCTCTGCCGAAGGGTGTGCAGCACATTGGATTCGAGCGTCTGCACCGTCTGGCCAAACGACGTGCCCTCGATGTTGAGACTGCTGGTCGATTGGGTGAGAATTTCGACCTGGCCGTTCAGATGGTCGGAGAAGCCGTGAACCTCGTTGAGCAGGAGCCCGGACATCTGCTCCATCCGGGCTGTCTGGGTGCCGATTTGATCGCCGACCGAAGCGGCCCGCGCGGCAACCTCCTCGATCGTGCGGGCGAGCTCATCGGTTGATGATTTTAGCCCTTGTTCCAGCGCTGCCAGTGTTCCCTGAGCGGCGTTGATGACACCATCGAGATGATGCGTGTTCTCCTCGAGCCTGTTGACGAGGGGTGCGGCTTCCGAGCCGATGACGAAGCCCGCCTGCTGCAGTGCCTTACGTTGGCCCTCGAGGCCGGAAAGGAGCGTCCGGATGCGTTCCTCGTTGCTGCCGAACGCGCGTTCGATTGCGGCCATCTCCTTATGAACGATTTCTTCGAGCTGCCCGGCGCGCTGCACGGCCTGCTCGACGCCACCCACGAGCAGATTGACTTCCTCGCGAATGGTTTGAGCAACGGAGGAGAGTCCTTCGGTTGCAATGTCCTGCGGCTTGATGAGGCGCAGCGCCGTTTGCATCAGCCCTTCGGAAACGTATCTGAGCTGCTGGGCGCGGTAGAGGAAATAGGCAGTCGTCCACGCCAGGCCGATGGGCAGGAACATTCCGAACAACGCAGTGAGAACCTTGGGCAGACCGGAGGAGCTGAACAGGCTCGCCTCGCGCGAAAGAGACGGGCCAAAAATTGCCGCGCCCGCGAATATCCAGAGCAGAGATAAGGCGAAGGCTACCCAGAAAGGAGTGAAGGAAGGCCGTCGCTTGAGATTGGAAACGAGGATGGCCCCGCCGGGATCGTTCTCGTTGGCGGGGACGCCTCGGACCGGCATGCGGGCGCCGGCAAATGACTCCTGTGGAACTGGTTCTGTGTGCCGTTCTGCCTCTCGACGGCTAGCGCGCCGAATCCTGCGAGGTTCGCCGGTGTTTGTCGCCATCAAATGTACCCCTGCCGCATTTCATGTTTGACAGCATAGCCTCCCAGTCTTTGATTCTGACCAGTTTTTAGCCATGCTTCCCGATTTCAGTGGATGCCTTCCGCCTCTGCCCTGCCGCCTTTGGGATCACAACCGGCCAAGGGGCCGCCGCAAATCACCCCCGACTCACCTTTTGCTCCCACTCGCGCGAAAGGTCCAGTGCAAATGCCCGTCCACAGGGGCAGGGGGCCCGCTTAACTGTTGATATCCGTTAAGGAATTGGCCTCCCGAGGAACGATGCCTCGAGCCTTTGAAAAAAGGGCTCATCCCGCATTAAAGGAAAATACCAGATTGGCGGGCTACGAATTTGCCTAGATGAGAGAGGAGTGATGAACCGCAAGGCAGCCGATCACTCGAAATCCGCACCTGCGGGAGTCCGCCAAGGCTCCTGCCTCGATCTGCAACATCTCCGCCGCTACACGGCAGATGACCGCACGCTCGAGGTCGAACTTCTATCGCTGTTCAAGGTGCAGGCTCGACTGCAGGCTCAGTTGATTTCCATGGCCAAGCTGGCGAGCGACTATCAAAGAGCTCTCCATACGCTCAAGGGTGCTGCCCTTGCCATCGGCGCCAATGCCGTGGCGAGGACAGCGATAGAACTTGAGGCCATAGCATTGGGAGCGGAGCCCGCCGCCCGCCGAAACCTCATCGACAGGTTGGGTCAGGAAATTGCGGCTGTCGAGGCTGAGATCGAGACTCTGATCGGCTGAGGCCGCATACATGCCGTGCAATGCCGCTGCAAGGATGGCGCATTGTGTTTGTCTTGGGGATACCCTAAGAAACCTCCCGTTTTTACAGCATTGAACGGTTCTGTACTCGCACTTGATGGCCAAAATAACCTACATCCAGCACAACGGCACGTCCCAAAGCGTCGAGGCGCAAGCCGGTATGACGGTCATGGAAGCGGCCGTGAAAAACTTGGTGCCAGGGATCGATGCAGATTGTGGCGGGGCCTGTGCCTGCGCGACCTGTCATGTGTTCGTCAACCCTGAATGGCTGGACCGCACGGGCAAGCGCAGTGACATGGAAGAAGACATGCTCGATTTTGCTTTTGACGTCCGCGACAACAGCCGCTTGTCCTGCCAGATAAAGGTAACGGATCAGCTCGATGGACTGGTTGTGCAAGTCCCGGAAAAGCAGTTCTGACTTTCATCTATTCAGGAACCGATGCAGATGAGCTCCGAAATTGTCACGACCGATGCTGTCATTGTGGGCGCAGGGCCGTGCGGCCTCTTCGCCGTCTTCGAATTGGGGCTGCTCGATATACGCTGCGAAGTGATCGACATACTCGATCGTCCCGGCGGTCAATGCGCCGAGCTTTACCCCGAGAAGCCGATCTACGACATACCGGCTCTTCCCTATGTAACCGGCCAAGAGCTCGTCGACCGGCTCTTGCAGCAGATCAAGCCCTTCAAGGCGGGATTCCATTTCAATCAAATGGTGACCGAGTTCCGCAAAACCGAGGCCGGCGATTTCGAACTAAAGACCGATGGCGGTCTGACTTTTCGCGCGAAGCTTGTAGTCATCGCCGCGGGTGGCGGCAGTTTCCAGCCGAAGAAACCGCCAATTCCCGGCATCGAGGGCTATGAGAGTAAGTCCGTCTTTTACTCGGTCAAGAAGATGCAGACCTTCAGCGGCAAGGACATCCTGATTGTTGGCGGCGGCGACAGCGCGCTCGACTGGACCCTCAATCTCCAGCCGGTCGCACGAAGCCTGACGCTCCTGCATCGTCGGGACGATTTCCGCGCTGCACCCGATAGCGTCAACAAGATGCGAAGCCTGGTGGCTGAGGGCAAGATGCAGTTCAAGCTGGGACAGGTGACCGGGCTTACCGGAACCGGCGGTTACCTTCAGTCCGTGCAGGTCAAAGGGCCGGAAGGCGCTTTCGACATCGCCGCCAATACGCTGCTGCCATTCTTCGGGCTCACGATGAAGCTTGGTCCCGTGGCGAACTGGGGCATCAATCTCCACGAAAATCTCATTCCCGTGGACACTGCGAAATTCGAAACCTCCGTCCCCGGCTTGTTCGCCATCGGTGATATCAACACCTATCCGGGCAAGCTCAAGCTCATCCTATCGGGATTTCACGAAGCGGCCCTCATGGCCCAGGAAGCTTTCCACATCAAGAATCCCGGCGAGAAGCTCCTTTTCCAGTACACGACCTCGAGCTCGAGCTTGCAGAAGAAGCTTGGAGTAGCCTGAGGCCGTGCTCCCTCTAGCCTGGAAAGCGACGCCTTCGGGCAAGATCAGGGCACGCGGTCTTGGGTTGCCCCTTCCCGGTTGTCCCGGTCCTGGCAACTGCATCACCGATCTTGGCGTCGAGGTTGGCTATTCGACACTCAATCTGGGCGACAGCGTCCGAACCGGGGTGACGGCCATCCTTCCTCGCGGTCGGGCGCTTGCCGAGGTGCCTTGTGCTGCGGGGAGCTTTTCGTTCAACGGCAGCGGAGAAATGACGGGCCTCCTTTGGATCGAGGAATCGGGCGAACTCCAGACTCCCATCACCATCACCAACACCCATTCCCTGGGAACGGCCCGTGACGCCACGATTGAATGGATGGTGAAGCGAGGGATTGGAATGGCGGAGGCTTGGGGCCTGCCCGTGGCCGCCGAGACGTATGATGGTGAGCTCAACGACATCAACGGCTTCCACGTGAAATCGGAGCATGTGATGGCAGCCCTTGATTCCGCTCACGCCGCCCCGATTGAACTTGGCAGCGTTGGGGGCGGCACCGGCATGATCTGCTACGATTTCAAGGGCGGTTCGGGCAGCGCCTCCCGGAAAGTTCAGACGCCAAGCGGCGACTTTCTCGTCGGGTGCTTCGTTCAATCGAACTTCGGCATTCGCCCGGAACTGACCATACTCGGCGTCCCAGTCGGCCGAGCGATGCCGGGCGGTGAGGTCAGGAGCAAGCCTGCAGGTTCGATCATCGCCATTGTGGCCACCGACGCTCCGCTCCTTCCCCACCAGTTGAAGCGCCTGTCGCGCCGCGTGCCCATGGGGCTTGCCCGCACGGGGGCGATTGGCCACAACAGTTCGGGAGATATCTTCCTGAGTTTCTCCACGGCGAACGAGTCTACCTTCAGCTCGCATGCCGGCATGAGAAGCATGGAGTTCCTGCCCAATACGGAGCTGGATGATCTTTTCGAGGCCGTCGTCGAGAGCACCGAAGAAGCTGTGATCGATTCGATGGTCGCCAACGAGGCCATGACCGGGCTCGGAGGATGCAAGGTCCAAGCGCTACCCCATGCCAGGTTGCTCGAGCTTCTGAGCCGCGCCGGGCGCCTATAGCCGGTAACTAGGCAGGACGCAGCCGTGGCAGCCTTGCTGCGCCCAGCATGCCGGCAAGCATTGCGATGATGAAGATCACGGGCTCCGGCGACAAGGTTACCAAGCTGGCGATGGCTGGTCCCGGACAAAAGCCTGACAAGCCCCACCCCAGGCCGAAAAGGGCCGACCCTCCGATCAGCCGCCCGTCCAGGTCCTTGGACGTTGGGAGGTGGAAGCGATCAGCGAAAATGGGCGCATGCCGCTTGAGGACGAGCCGATAGCCGATAAGCGTCACCGGCAGCGCTCCCGCCATGACGAGCGCAAGGCTAGGATCGAAGCTTCCGAACGCGTCGAAGAAATTGAGGACCTTGGCAGGATTGGCCATTCCGGAGATGGCAAGCCCCAGGCCAAAGAGAATTCCCGACAGAAGAGCGATGATGACTTGCATGCTGCCTCACAAGATGTGTCGCGTGATGAAGACCACGACGAATGCGACTGCCATGAAGATACAAGTGGCGACGAGCGAACGGGGCGACAGGCGCGCGAGGCCACAGATACCATGACCGCTCGTGCACCCACCCCCGACCGATGTGCCTGCGCCCACGAGCAGGCCTGCAATGGCCGCCAGGAGACCGGTGGCTGGAAAGCGGACCGTCCCCGGGTCGAAGAGGCCCGCCAGGACTGCAATGGCTGCGCCTCCCAAGAGCCCGGCGATGAACGCGATGCGCCATGAGCTCCCATTCTCCGGACTGCGCAGCAGTCCGGCGACGATGCCGCTCACTCCCGCGATTTGCCCGCTTCCCACCATGATCAAGATGGCGGCGGAGCCGATGAGCAACCCTCCGATCAACGATGCAAATGGCGTGAATTCCGTTTCCACAGAACCTCCGTCAGCTCTGCCGGCCACCCATGACCATGGGCCGCAAGATGCTGCCGTCGATTAACGCCAAACCTGCGCCGATGGCAAGCAGCCCCGCGATATCCGATGCGGAGATGCTTTCGCCGAGGAAGACCGCGCCGAGCAGCACAGCACTGGGAACAACCAGTAAAGTCACGAGCATGATATTGGTCGCCCCCGATCTCTTCAGAATGGCGAAATAGAGACCATAGGCGAATGCCGTCGACAGAACGCCGAGACAGGCCGCCGCTGCCCACGCACTCGCTTCGGCCGACGGACCCCGCCAGGGTGCATCGATCCAAAGCGCGAGCGGTGCCATGATGAGACTTGAGGCGGTCACTTGGCCCGCCGCCGTCACCATCGGGGGAATCTGCGCAAATTTCCTTCCCCAGACGCTGGCGAGAGCATAGGAGATCGACGCTCCAAGGACGGCGACCTCGGCCCAGAGATGCTGACCTGCCATTCGGAACTCGCCCGTCCCCATGATGAGAACCACGCCGAGCAGGCCCACGAACACGCCGACGAGCCGCGTGACGGTGAGTTTTTCATCCGGCAGCGCCAGATTGGCCGCCAGCACGGCGAATAGTGGCGTTGTCGCATTGAGAATCGAAGCAAGCCCCGAGGTGATATATTGCTGTCCCCACACAATGAGCGTGAATGGAATCGCATTGTTGAGAATTCCCATCACGAAAAAGCGCCGCCAGACGCGCAAGTCGCGCGGAATGGCATAGCCCATGACAAGGATGATCAGCCAGAGACTGGCGGCACCTGTTATCACCCTGAGCGTCACGACGGTGAGAGGAGGAAAGCCGCGCAGCGCCACCGCATTGAACAGGAAGGACCCACCCCAGATCAGGCTGAGCGACAGCAACATGGCCCACTCCATAGGGCCCATCGTTCTTCGAATGGCGGTCATCCCAGGTTGCTAATCCCGGAGCGACACTCTGCTCCACCCGATTCTTGCGGTCGCTTACAGGTCCTTGCACAGTCTTATGGCGTCATAGATCGCCGCATGGATGTTCCGCGACGCGACCGCATCACCGATCCGGTAAAGCTGGAATGAGCCTTGTCCGCCTCCTGGGGGCTGCGGTCGACCTTCGATCAATCCTTCGTAATCGACGCTGCCCTTGTTGCTCGACAGCGGTTTGAGCGCGAAATAGAGATCAGCCATCGGCAATGTCGCATTCTCGACCACCACCTGGTCGACCAGCCGCTTGCCTGTATCTCTTTCCGCATAGGGGCTCCACAGGATGGCGGCGATCTTGTTGCCTTCTCGCCCAAGGGCGCGAACGCGGGTCATGGTGGTGATGACGACCTTGTGCGTCTCGAAGATCTTCATATAGGGCACGAGGTTGAGCCCGCCCATTTCCGGTGCGAAATATCTCTCCGGGCTAACGAGTTCGAGATGCGTGCCGCGTTCGGCGATGAATTCCGCCGCTGCAAGCCCAGGATGAGCGCCGTTGTCGTCGAACAGCAGAACGTCCTCGGCGGGCTTTGCCTCGCCGGAGAGAATATCCCAACTTGAAACGGCGAGTTCGGCTCCTTCTTCGATCGCCTGTTTGGTCGGCACGCCGCCGGTCGCGATGATCACCACGTCAGGCTCGAGAGCGGTGACGTCGGAAGCTTCGGCAAAGCTGTTGAACCTGAAATCGACTTTCAGCCTCTGGCACTGCTGCAGGCGCCAGTCGACGATACCGATGATCTCCCGGCGCCGCTTCACCTGTGTTGCGAGGCGCACCTGGCCTCCAGCCTCATTCGCGGCCTCGAATAGCGTCACGCTGTGGCCCCGTTCGGCCGCGACCCGGGCTGCTTCGAGCCCGGCAGGACCCGCACCGACGACCACCACCGACTTCTTCTTGCCTCGGGTCGGGACAATCACATGCGGGATGGTGGCTTCGCGACCCGTCGCCGGATTGTGAATGCACAGGGCTTCGAGGCCTTCATAGATGCGGTCGAGGCAATAGGTTGCCCCGACGCAGGGTCGTATGTCCGCCTCTCGGCCGGATGCGACTTTGGCCGCAATGTGCGGATCGGCGATATGCGCCCGCGTCATTCCCACCATGTCGAGCTTGCCCGCGGCGATCGCATGGCGGGCCGTCGCCACGTCATTGATGCGGGCGGCGTGGAATACGGGAAATTTCGTCTCCGCCCGCACCTCGCCGGCAAAATCGAGATGTGGCGCGGACGCCATGCCGGTGACGGGGACGATGCGCGACAGCGGCGTATCATGGTCGATGTGACCGCGGATCACGTTCAGGAAGTCGACCCATCCACTGGCGATCAGCCGCCGGCAGATTTCGAGACCCTCCTCGCGCGAGAGCCCTTTTTCCCAATCCTCATCGACCACCAGCCGGCAGCCGACGATGAACTGCGGCCCAACCGCCTTGCGTACTGCTTCCAGCACCCGGAATGTGAAATGCAGCTTGTTGTCGAGCGACCCGCCATACTCGTCCTGGCGCTTATTCGTTGCCGGCGACCAGAACTGGTCCATCAAATGTCCGTAGCACTCGAACTCAATTCCATCGATTTGGGCGGCCTTCATGCGCTGGGCGGCGGCCGCATAATCCTTGATGATGCGCTCGATATCCCAATCCTCGATCTCCTTGGGCATCGCGCGATGCGCAGGTTCGCGCACGGGCGAGGGCGCCAGAACCGGCAGCCAGTCGGCCTTGTTCCAATTGGTCCGCCGTCCGAGATGCGTGAGCTGGATCATGACTGCTGCGCCATGCTCGTGGCATTCCTCCGCGAGCTTCCGCATCCACCCAACGATCTCGTCCTTGTAGACATGGAGATTTCCGAAGGCGGGCGCTGAATCGCGCGACACAACTGCCGAGCCCGCCGTCATGGTGAGCGCAATTCCTCCCTTGGCCCTCTCCACGTGATAGAGCCGGTAGCGATCCTTCGGCATGCCGTCTTCGTGGTAATTGGGCTCATGCGCGGTGGACATGATCCGGTTGCGCAAGGTGAGATGCTTGAGCCTGAACGGTTGGAGCAGGGGATCGCTGGAGCGGATCAGAGTCTGCGCCATCGCTCACTCCGCCGCGGCGAAGCGTGAGCGTTGTGACCACACGACCTCACGCCCAGGCTCCGGGTCGCGTGGCACCAGAAAGGATAAGACCAGAGCGACGCCGGCCATCCCCGATCCGATCACAAATACGACGGCGGGGTTCAGGTCCCATAGAATTCCGAGCGGGATGGGAATTGTGACGGCGGCGATGTGATTGATGGAAAAGGCGACGCCCGCCGTAGGCGCGATGTCGGCGGGATCGGCAATCTTCTGAAAATACGTGCGGTGCGAAATCGCCAGGAAAAAGAAGGCATTGTCGAGCACGTAAAGGCCCGCGGCGATCCAGGGATTCATCACCACCGCGTAGAGCAGAAAGATGACGATCAGACCGATGTTCTCGACGATCATCGTATATCGGTCGCCCCACTTGCCGATGAGCGAGCCGAGCTTCGGCGCAATGAGCGTGTTGATGAGGGCGTTGGCCAGCATCAAGAGCGTGATCTGGCTCACGTCGTAGTCGAACTTCTGAACCATCAGCAATACGGCGAAGATGATGAAGATCTGTCGCCGTCCCCCGCCCATGAAGGTCAAGGCGTAATAGAGCCAGTAGCGCGAGCGCAGCACGAGCCGGCGGTGCTGAGGCACTTCCTCGCGGAAATAAGGAAACCAAATAACGGCGAAGATGGCGACCGCCACGGTCAGCAGACCCCCTGCCAGGAAAACGAATTTGTAGTCGAGCTCGAGATATTTCCAGGTGAAGAAGATCACCCCATAGGCGGCGATGGTGGCGAAAGAGGCTGCCGAAACGGTCTTGCCGATGCCGACCGAAGCCGTCGATTTCTCGAACCATTGGAGCGCCAATGACTGGTTCACCGTCTCGTAATAGTGGAAGCCGAGGGATTTGATCATGGTGGTGGCGTAAAAGCCGAAGGCGGTCGGGAAGAACCCCGTCAGCGCCACCCCGAGCCCCACCGTCAGGAGCGATAGAATGCCGAGTGACTGCTCGCGCATGATCAGGAGGAAGAACACGGCAGCAAAGGACAAGAAGCCCGGAATTTCACGCAGAGTGTGGAGTGTCCCCATCTCCTGGCCGCCGAAACCCACGACCTCGATGGCGAAATTTGTGTGCAGGGCGTTCCATGTCGCAAAACCGAACTGATTGGCAATTGCCATCAGCATGAGCGCCAAAACCGGGCGCTTCCAATGACTTACCGATGAGATCGCAACGGAGGGCCGCCTGAACATTCGGCCGATATAGCATGGCTGGACAGCGTCTTGGCATTCGCATCGCTCATGATAGGCTTTTCGAGCGTTGCACAATCAGAACTTTAGTGATATGAATCGCACCACTTATAGTAGAAAAAGACTACTTCCAGTGGGGATAAGTTAAGGTGAAATCATTGTTGGCTTGATCCAACGAAAAAGGCATGCGCAACCGCAAGCTGACGCGCCTACTGCTGCTGTCGTCCGCGCTCAGCATCACTGTTCTGGGCTTGGCAGCGCTGCCAATGCCGACAAGGGCCGCCTGCACGAGCTATGCGCCAACCGCCGGAATGATCGTGACCTGTTCGGGCACGAGTAACACCTCAATCAACCCATCGGCGGACGTCACGATCAACTTCGAGGATGGAGCGCAACACTCGGTCACGGGAGGCGGCGCCATGGTGCTCGAAAACAGTGAGATCAATCTCTATGGCTCAGCCGCGGTGACGACGAGTTCAACTGGCTTGCAGATCAATTGGTCAGGGAGTGGCAACACCAACTCAACAATCACATTGTACGGCTCTAGCTCGGTATCCAGCAGTGGATCGGGAGCTACGATAATCGTCAACGGTAGTCATTCGAACGTCATTCTCAACGATCAGAGCACCGTGACGAACACGGATTCCGGCGATGCCATTGCCTTTACCGGCACCACCACGGTCAGCGGCAGCAACACCCTCATTGTCGGGCAAAATGCCTCTGTTACGGCGACAGGCAGTTCCGCCGATGCTGTCGATTTCTTTCTCGGATCTAACACGCTCATCAATTACGGAATGCTCAGCAGCGTTGGCATTACCGTTGATGGTAGCAACCCAAGTTCGACGTCCGATACGATTTACAATTATGGGGCCATCACCAGCAGCTCCGGTGCGGCGATAGCTCTCCGTGGCGGAAACGACCGCCTGACCCTGGGTACCGGTTCTATGATTGATGGCAGCATCGATGGCGGCGACGGCACCGACGATCTCACTCTCGCAGGCTGGGGCGTGGAGGACAGCAATTTCTCCAATTTCGAGTCCCTCACCATGGCGGGGACGGAATGGGTGCTGTCCGGAACAAGCAGCTTCGGCAGCATAGCAGTGGACACCGGCATTTTGCGCCTGAATGGAGCCGTTACCGGCGATGTGCAAGTTGCCGCCGGAGGCACACTTGGCGGCACAGGTACGATCTATGGCGATGTCACGAGCTTCGGCACGCTCTCGGCCGGCAATTCCGTAGGTACGGCAACGATTGTTGGGGATCTCGTGCAGACTGGCGGGAGTTTCGTCGAATTCGATGCTGGTGGGGTCGACCGCTGGGATGTCACAGGGACGGCCAGTTTGGTGAACAATCCAACGCTCACCGTTACGTCCCTCGACGGCTCCACCACGGCCTATGGGGTAATCCTGCACGCCGACGGCGGTATCATCGGCAGCTTCGCGCTTCCTCTGATCTATGATGGTAATGGTGCAGTCTCCATCGAACAGACCGACAGCGACATCAGCCTCACTGTTGTCGATGGGACGAGTGTCGTCGCGGATGATCACGCTTCTCTGCAGACGGGCATGAGCTTTTTTGATCACCTTGGGGTCAACCATTCATGGCGGCCGGGAAGCCGAGGCCCCTTCTGGGTCGAAGGCTTCGGCCAGTCGGGCAATGTGGAAGCGCAAGATGGCAATGATGCCTATGAGTATTCCTTCGGCGGCACGGCGGCAGGTTGGGAGGCGAAGGCTGCGAAAGGAATGAGCCTCGGTGCCAGCCTAGGTCTAAGTTCGACCGCGGCCGAGGTTGCTGGCAGCGCAAGCGCCTCCTCGTCGCGAAATGTTATGGGTGCACTTTCTGCAAGCTTCGAACAAGCCGGTGCCTTCCTGAACACCGCGTTTGGCGCAGGCACTCAAAGCTTGGATCTCTCTCATACGGCGGCGGTCGGCATGGAGAGGCTTTCCGTCGAAACCGACACGAACGCTTGGCTCATTGGCGCCGCCCTGCAAGCAGGCGCCGAGCTGAACGCCGCGGGCGGCTGGTCCATTGTTCCAAGCGTCAGCCTCGCCTATCTGCATCAATGGGTGGAAGGTTATGAGGAGCAAATCGGATCCGCCTCCGCAGTAATCGACTCCCATGACGCCGGCCTCCTTAGGCTGCGCGGTAACCTCGAGCTGCGTCACTTCGGTCGTCAGGAAGGGATCGTCTATACCCCCAGCCTGAAGCTGGGTGTGGTGGATGACCTTGCAAGCGGCGGAGTGGCGACCGGCGCGTTCTCGAACGGCACCACCTTCGAGCTTTCCTTGAGTAGCTCCGACAAGCTCAGGGCGCTTGGCGGAATCGGCTTGGAAGCCCAGTTCGCCAATGGATCCAGCGCCCGCCTCGCCTATGAAGGCGAAGCCTCCAAGAGCAGCCTTGCCCATGCCTTGACACTCGAGGTCAAACTCTACTGGTAGCACCGGCCTAGTTCGTCTTGCCCAGGCGCTGACCCAGCCATCTTTTTTGCGTCATCGTCTTTTCGGCGAAAGCCGGAATCCAACTTCACTTTGCAAGCGTCCAAAGCTGGACCCCGACTTGCGTCGGGGTGACGATTGGAGAGGTGAGACGATTGCGGTTAAGCAGCTAGGATGCTGCCTCGCGGGGCGTTGCCGCAGGCTCCAGCGCCAGGATTTGGCGAATGAAGGCTGACAGCGAAGGCTTGCGCCTGACGATGAAAGGCAAGGGCCGGCACAGATCGATCGCCGCAAGGCCGATTCGCGCCGTGAGAATGCCGTTCACCGCACCTTCCCCGAAACGCGCCGAAAGCCGGCCGAGAACGCCTCGCCCGATGAGGTGCTGGACCAGATTGTCGCTGAGTGCCAGCCCTCCCGTCACCGCCAGATGGCTCACCACCATACGCGCCAGCTTGATGGTTCCAAGCATGCCCGGGCGGCCTCCATAGAGCGTGGCGATTTCCCGCAGCATGCGCAGGTTCAAAGCGGCGACGAACAATATATCGAGTGCGGCGGCGGGCGTGATGGCCGTCAGCAGCGTCAGCCGTCTCGACGTGCGCCCGATGAGCGCGAGCGCGTTTTCGTCGAGGACGCCCATGAGGTCGCGCTCGGCCATTTTGATCCTGTCGTCGGGAGCCATCATCGCCTCCGAATGTGCTCTGAGCTCGTCCAGTCCCCAGCGCACATCGGGGCGCTCCCGATAGATGTGCTCGAGAGAGGCGATGGTACGCGCCGCCGCCTGCCTGTCCTTGACCGTCATCGCCCGGTTCGCATCGTCATGCAGGCGCACGAGGCGCTTGAGCCGGATGAGTCCGAAGGCCTCCCTGAGGACGATGATCATGGCCGCGAGCCCAGCGAGGGCAAGAAAACCAGTGCCCACCCATCCGAGAACCTGCGAGCGGGAAAACAGGTCGTCGATCATCCGGGTGAGGGCCAAACCGACCGACATGGAGATCAGCGCGCCGAGTGCCGCGATCAGCACGCTGGCCCATTTCAGGCCGCGGCGCGCGAGCTCGGGCTGCTGAACGGGAACGATTTCGTTCTCTTCCGGCTCGTCCTCGAAGGTAACGCGGCTCACTGGAATATTCTTCGGCTCGCGGACGTTCTTGCGCCGGCTGCGTGGCGGCGTGTCCTCCGCGAGCGTGAAGGCCTGCGGCTTTCGATTGCGTTCATTCATGTGAGTCGATCTCCAAAAAGGAACTCGAGTACCCGATCAAGCCTGATATGGGGGAAACTCGAACCTACGCCCAGCCCGGCGTCCGCTTTCAAGACGGGTGGCCTGAAACGTACGAAGCGAACCTGCTCCTCGAGGTTTCCTTTGAGCGCTTGCAGGGGGTTCTCCGGCAGATCGCCGGGAAACACGGCCGCTTCCGTCTCGCCGTCGAACACGGAGCTTCCGATGCGCTCGCTCATTTCCGGAACGCCGACGATGCACGGCAGTTCCTCGCCCTTCTGCTTGACCACGGCTTCGCGCGTGGCGCGGATCGCCGCAAGTGCCGAGACGTCCACGAGCGCGCCCTGGAATTCAGCACGCGCCGACGCCTCTTTGAGCATCGCTTGCATGATGGCTTCGAGCCTGTTGTGCGATGAATGATGCAGCTGATCGGCCTTGGTTGCTGCAAACAGGATGCGGTCGATCCGCCGGCCGAGGATTTGCGATACCCAGGAACTGGAGCCCTGGCGGTAGACAGCAAGCACCTCCGTGAGCGCGGTCCTGAGATCGATGACTGCGTCGCGGCCGGCATTCAGCGCCGAAAGCGCATCGACCAGCACGATCTGACGGTCGAGACGCGCGAAATAATCTCTGAAGAAAGGCTTCACCACATGAGCTACATAGGCCTCGTAGCGCTTCTCCATCAGGGCAAAGAGCGAGCCTCGGCGTGCTGTGGCGTCGGCCGCGAGGTTGAGGGGCGCGAAGGTGAGTAGGGGAGAACCTGCGAGATCGCCGGGCATCAGGAATCGGCCCGGCGGCAGCGTCGACAAGGCCACGTCATCGGCACGGCATCGGGAAAGATAAGCCGTGAACAGCTCGGCCGCTTTCACGGCCTGCATTTCATCACGCCGTGCCTGCGGATCGACCGTCGCCAGATAATCGTGAAATGCCTTCGCCAGCAAGGCGCGCGGCGCCCGGCGACTTGTTTTGAGCGTGGCCGCGCTCCATTCGGCGTAGGAAAGCTGCATCAGAGGCAGATCGAGCAGCCATTCGCCTGGATAATCCAGAATGTCGATCGACAGCACGCGCGGAACGCCGTCGCGGCTGAACAATCCCTGGCCCCGGTATTCGATCGTGAGGCGCAACTCGCTCAAGCGACGCGTGCTGTCGGGCCACCGTCGATTCTCCGAGGTTAGCGTCTCGACATGAGATTCATAATCGAAGCGCGGCAGCTCGTAGTCCGGCTGCGGCTCGAGATAGGCTCGTGCAATCCGCCCTCCCGAATAAGCCGAGAGCAGGGGCAGCCGTCCGCCGTGTAGCAGATTGTGAACGAGCGCGGTGATGAACACCGTTTTGCCCGAGTGCGCCAGTCCGGTGACCCCCAGTCGCAGATTGGGCTGAGCGAAGGACCTTGCAAAATCCTTGATGCCGCCCAGCGCGATTCTGGTTTCGTCAATGATCGAGGGAGACATTCAAGGGAGCCCGTCTTGCCGCATGATAAATGGCCCCTCAGACGAGGCTTGGCAAGCGGCGGTCTGTCAGTCCTTGAGCATCTTGGGCGTGAGAAACAGCTCGATTTCGCCCTGCAACTCACTCTTGGATTGGATTTGCTTCCAGTCCTCGATGGGCAGCGCGATGACGGCCACGGCGGCGGTTGGAAATTTCGCCTTGATCTTTT
>Ga0075421_100001007_pt1 | contig 31904 bp, 34 predicted proteins | sample SoiMetdeltSBSDD5_FD_75292 | JGI IMG/M metagenome (GOLD analysis project Ga0075421, IMG submission 75292) | Bulk soil microbial communities from a Populus tree surrounding site in Tennessee, USA - Soil MetaG P. deltoides SBSDD5 | ecosystem: Environmental > Terrestrial > Soil > Tree plantation... | reverse complement strand
ACTGCGTGCAGAAGAAATGGTGGAGCCTCTTTTTCCCGAACTGATAGTCGCGCAGACTCTGCTCGCCGGAGAGCAGCCGGAACGCATTCGCCGGAGCGGCCGCCAGCCAGGCCCTGGACTTGAAGCAGATCGAGCAATTGCACTTGAATGTGCCGGCAGCCAGGTCGATGTCGCTTTCGAAGCGGACCGCGCCGCAGTGACAGCTGCCCTTGTAGGTTTTTTTCATTTTGGCTTGGCCTTCCATAGACCCATCATTCTGCCTTCCGGATCGGTGAACAGCGAAAGCTTGCCCATGCCGGGCACCTTCTGCTCTTCCACATGAATCTTGCCGCCCGCGGCGACGATCTTCTTGCGGTACGCAGCGAGATCGTCGACGAGGATGTAGAACAGCATGTTGCCGGGCCAGGGTCCTTCGCGCTCCGGCTTGACGATCCCGCCGTTGATCCCTCCTTCGCCGCCGGTGTCGACGACGCGGTAATTCACCTCCGGCATGTGTTGCACCTTCCAGTCGAAGAGCTTGGCGTAGAAGTCCGCAACCTTTGCCGGATCCTTCGACATCAGTTCCCAGTGGACTACGGGATTTCCCATTGCTGCCTCCTTCCAGGATTTGGCCGTCCAGGAGCGCGGTCTCGCCGCCTTACCTTATGGACAGCGGCGGACCCGGTTCCGTTCCAGCCGGGCTCACAGGTCGATCATGGTCTTGAAGCCGCCCCAGAACATGCGCTTGCCGTCGAACGGCAGCTTCTTCGGGTCCATCATCGACGCGAGGCGCTTGTCTTTCATCACCTTGGCGTTGATGCGGTCCCGGTCCCTGCGCGACTTGTAGACGATCCACGAGAACACCACTGCCTCGCCGGCCTTGAGCTTCACGGCCTGCGGAAACGAGGTCGTCTTGCCCGGCTTGACGTCGTCGGCGAGACATTCGACGTAGTCGATCGCGCCGTATTCGCGCCAGATCTTGCCCGCCTTGCGCGCCATGCGCTTGTAGGCCTGGATTTTCCGCTTCGGTACGGGGACTACGAAACCATCTACATAGCTCATCGGTTCACTCCTTCTGTAAGAAATCTCTCGAGTTTGAGCAACGCTTCGGTCCATCCGTTGCGGTGGCCGTCACGGACCGCTGCGTCGAAGAACCGCTCGTGGGTGAAGACCAGCTCCGTGCCGCGGCCGGCCGCGCGGAGTTCGATCGTGACGAGCGATTCGCGTTCGGGCGTGCTGTTCGGCCAGACCCAGGTGAAGACGAGCCGGCGGTGCGGAACGACTTCCTTGTACACGCCCTGCACCTCGTGCGCCTTGCCGTCGGTGCCGCCGAACACGATGCGAAAGCGCCCGCCTTCGCGCACGTCGAGGCGGGCGAACGACACGGCGTCTTCCCCGCCCGGACCCCACCAACGCTTTATCGCTTCCGGGTCGGTCCACGCGCGCCAGACCCTTTCCGGCGGGACCGGGTAGCTCCGGTTGAGGGTGAGCGAGGGTTTTTCCGTGAGACTGGCTTGTTCCATTGCTGCAGCTCCTCTTGTTGATACAGGTAACGTGCAAGCGAATCAAGCTTCTCGCGCCAGAACCTCTCGTAGCGCGACATCCACGCGGCTGCGTGCTTCAGCGGCGCGGCCGAGAGCTCGCAGCGGACGACCCGCCCTTCCTTGGACCGCGCGATCAGGCCGGCATTCTCCAGTACGTGCAGATGTTTCATGAAACCGGGCAGCGACATGTCGTGCGCGGCTGCAAGCTCGCTCACCGCGAGGCCGTCGTCGCCGCTCAGCGACTCGATCACGTGGCGCCGCGTGCGATCGGCCAGCGCAGCGAACAGCGTGTCGAGCTCGTCGTCTGAATACTTAACCACAAGGTTTAGTATTGACCGCGCGCGACCCGCCTGTCAAGTCCTCCGTAGAATGCGCCCATGACGCCCAAGCGCTCGCGGCCGTACGCCGGTCTCACGCCGGACACGGTGCTCGATGCGCTCGAGCACGCCGGCCTGCGCGGCGACGGGCGCATGCTCGCGCTCAACAGCTATGAGAACCGCGTCTACCAGGCGAACCTCGAAGACGGCTCGGCGGTAGTGGCGAAGTTCTATCGTCCGCACCGCTGGTCCGACGCGCAGCTCGCCGAAGAGCACGCGTTCGCGCTCGAGCTCGAGGAGCGGGAGATTCCGGTCGTCGCACCGCTGCGGCTGGGCGGGAAAACGCTCCACCGGTTCGCCGATTTCCGCTTCGCGATCTATCCGCGGCGCGGCGGGCGCGCGCCGGAGCTCGAAGACGAAAGAGTGCTCGAATGGATCGGCCGGTTCATCGGCCGCATCCACGCGGTCGGCGCCACCGCGCGCTTCGCGGTGCGCCCCGCACTCGATATCGAGAGCTTCGGCGAAGAGCCGCGCGACTGGCTGCTGGATTCCGGACTGATCCCGCAGGATCTGCACGAAGCGTGGAGCGGCATCGCCGAGGTCGCGCTTGGCGCAGTTCGCGATTGTTTTGACCGCGCGGGACCCTTCCACTCGATCCGCCTGCACGGCGATTGCCATTCCGGCAATGTGCTGTGGACCGACGCAGGGCCGCACTTCGTCGATCTGGACGATGCGCGCAGCGGGCCGGCGGTCCAGGATCTTTGGATGCTCCTTCCCGGCGATACCGTCGCCGCGGCGAAGAGCCTGCGCGCAGTGCTTGCCGGTTACGAGCAGTTCCACGAATTCCAGCGCAACGAGCTTGCGCTGATCGAAGCGCTGCGCACGCTGCGCCTGCTGCACTACTCGGCGTGGATCGCCCGCCGCTGGGACGATCCGGCGTTTCCGGCGGCATTCCCCTGGTTCGGCACGCAACGCTACTGGCAGGACCGGATCCTCGAGTTGCGCGAGCAGGTCGCGGCGATGCAGGAGCAGCCGTTGTCCTGATACGATGCGCGCCGCCATGCGACCCGACCCGCTGCGCGCGCTCGAGAAACTGCGCAACGTCCATCACGCGGAAAGCGGGCGGCAAAAGCACATTCTGCTGCGGGTGCTGGAACGCACCCGCCTTCGCTCCGCGGCTGAAGTCGAGCGCCTGCACGAGATCCTCTGCTTCCTGCGCGCCTATCCCGACGATGCGCGCACGCTCGCACGCGTGAGCCGGATGTTGCGGCGCTTCGCGGATCGAGGCGACCTGCGCAGACACGCCGACGCGCTCGAGAACACAGGCATCGCCGGTACGGCAATCCGCTTCCCGTTCTTCTGGCCGACCGCAGTCTGGCTCGCCCGCAACTGGCCGCGGCAGCTGACGCTCGACCGGCGCGATCGTGCCGCCGACCGCGCGATCGGCCGGCTGTTCGGTGTGCGTTCCGGGTTCGCCGCGCTCGACCGGATTCGCCCGCGCACGCTCGCCGACGCGGTCTACTTCATTCAGCTCGTAGAACGCATGCCCGGCGGCTCGTTCTCGCACGAAGCGTTCTACGACGCGATCGAGCCGGTGCTCGAGCTTCGCGCAGCGCGCGACACGCCGAGCAGGACGCTCGCCTGGCTTGCGGTGGGCGCGCCGCACTGGCAGCGCACGCCGCTCGAGCGCGCGCGACCGGATCTTCGCCAGGAGATCCGGCGTCCGCCGCCCCGCGTGCGTAGGCTCGCGCCGCGCGACGGCGCTCGCGTCGTCGATCTCGGGCGCGTGACGATGGCGACTCGCAGCCGCGACCTGGATGCATTCGCGTACGGCGATCCGCACCGGGTGCAGATCGTAGAAGATGCGCAAGGCCTCGCGTTCGCGCTGGTCGGCATGATTGCCGAGCGGCAAAAGGCCGGGTTGGATACGTATGGCGCGCTGACGCTCAAGAATGGCGTGCCGATCGGATACATGGAGCTTGCAGTGGCCTGCCGCCACGTCGAGATCGCGTTCAACACGTTTCCGACCTACCGCGATGGCGAAGCGGCGCGCATCTTCGCCCGCACGCTGGCAATGCTGCGACGCGTGTTCGGCGCGCAATCGTTCGGCATCGATCCGTACCAGCTCGGACGCGCAAACCGCGAGGCGATCGACTCGGGGGCCTGGTGGTTCTACTACAAGCTCGGCTTGCGGCCGCGTGCGCCGGCCGCGCGGCGGCTCGCGCGCGGGGAATTGAGGCGCTGGCGCGCCGATCGAGCCTACCGGTCGAATCGCGCGAGGCTCGAAGCGCTCGCGCGCTGGCCGCTCTACTACTTGTACTATTAGGACATGTCGCGCGACACGGTGAAGATCGGCGGCGCCGCGGGCTTCTGGGGCGACAGCTCGGTCGGCGCTCCGCAACTCGCCGACGTTCCGGGCATGCGCTACCTTGTGTTCGACTATCTCGCCGAGCTGACGATGTCGATCCTCGCCGCGGCGCGCGCGAAGAACCGGGACCTCGGGTATGCGACCGATTTCGTCGACGTGGTGGCGCGCCAGATCCTCGCGACGTGCCGCGGGCGCGGCATCCGGCTGATCGCCAACGCCGGCGGCGTGAATCCCGGCGCGTGCGCGCGCGCACTCGAGCGGCTCGCGGACGAGCTCGGCGTGCGGTTGAAGGTCGCGGTCGTCGACGGCGACGACGTGCTCGATTCCCTGCCGCGGCTGCGCGAGCGCGGCGTGACCGACTTTTACTCTGGCGCGCCGATGCCGCAGCGCCTGCTGAGCGCGAACGCGTATTTCGGCGCCGTCCCGATCGCGCGCGCGCTCGCGCTCGGCGCGGATGTCGTCGTCACGGGACGCGTGGTCGACAGCGCGGTGACGCTCGGCGCCTTGATCCACGAATTCGGCTGGCAGGCCGACGAATACGACCGGCTCGCGGCCGGCTCGCTCGCCGGGCACCTGATCGAATGCGGCTGTCAGGCGACCGGCGGGCTGTTCACCGACTGGAAGGACGTCCCCGACTGGGCGAACATGGGCTATCCGGTGCTCGAATGTGCCGCTGACGGCACGTTCGTCGTCACGAAGGCCGAGAACACCGGCGGACTCGTGGCCGCGCCCGCCCTCGCGGAGCAGCTGCTGTACGAGATCGGCGATCCGGCCAACTACGTGCTTCCCGACGTCGTCTGCGATTTCACACAGGTCAGGATGGAACCTGTGGGCAAGGATCGCGTGCGCGTCTCGGGCGCGCGCGGAAAGGCGCCGACGAGCACGTACAAAGTGAGCGCCACGTACGCCGACGGCTTTCGAGCGATCGGCACGCTGACGATCACCGGGTTCGAGGCCGCTGCGAAGGCGCAGCGCTCGGGAGAAGCGATCCTGGAACGCACGCGCGCGATCTTCCGCAAGGCCGGTCTTGCGGACTACAGCGCGACCGACCTCTCGGTGCTGGGTACGGCAGCGGCGTATGGCCCGCACGCCGAGGCACACGACTTGCGCGAAGCAGTGATGCGGCTCGCGGTTTCCCATGCCGACCGCAAGGCGCTGGAAATTTTCGCGCGCGAAATCTCGCCGGCGGGCACGTCCTGGTCGCCCGGAACGACCGGCAGCCTGAATGCTGGACGGCCCGGCGTTTCGCCGCAGATCAAGCAATTCGCTTTCCTGCTGCCAAAGGGCGAGGCGATCCCGCGGGTCACGATCGACGGCAAGAGCGAAGCGATTGCCGTTCAGCCAGGCTCGGACGCGGCCCTGCAGCAAGGCGCCGACGATGATGCCCCTGCGTCCGCGCCGCCCGTGGATGCGGTGAGCGTGCCTCTGATCCGGATTGCGCACGGCCGCAGCGGCGACAAGGGCGACCAGTCGAACGTTGGAATCATCGCGCGCAGGGACGAATACCTGCCGTTGATCCGCAGCCAGGTCACGGCACACGCGGTGCGGGAGTACCTCGGGCATCTCGTCCAGGGAAAGGTGACGCGCTACGCGCTCCCGGGTATCGGCGCGCTGAACTTCGTTCTCGAGCAAGCACTCGGCGGCGGCGGCATGGCTTCGCTGCGCAACGACCCGCTCGGCAAGGGGATGGCGCAGCTCGTCCTGGCAATGCCGGTGCGGGTGCCGCGAGACCTGCTCTAGCTAGAGCGATCGAACCTCGCGCACCGCGTCGATCAGCTCCTGCGGGCCGAATGGCTTCTTCAGCGTCCTTGCCGCGCCCAGCTCGCGTGCGACCGCGAGGTAGTCGACGCCGCTGCGAACACCGCCGCCCGACATCACGATGATGCCCGCCTGCGGAAATTCCTCGCGCAGCTTGACGATCGTCTCGATTCCCTCGGCGTGAGGCATGAAGATGTCGATCACGACGACCGCGGCACGATGCTCACGCTGTACGTCGAGCGCGTCGTTGCCGTCCATTGCCGAGTAGACCTCGTAGCCTTCGACTTCGAGCAGCATCTGCAGGAAGTTGCGGACCGAAGGGTCGTCGTCGACGATCAGGACGCGCGTCTTGGCGCTGGCGATGGTGCCGGATTCTGCCGCGGCGGTGGACATATGCTGGACGTATACTGCCAGAGATCAGGTCTCGAGATGCGGAAAGAATCAAGGACGCCGCGCGCAGTCTGGCTCAGCATCGTCTTGATGGCGATGTCCTGTCTCGGGCTCGCCGGGCTCAGCCTCTACGCGGTCAGCATCTACGAGACGATGGCGCAGGCGCCCGCGTTCGCATGGGTTGCGGCGGCGCTGGGCTTGTTCGTGATGGCGCTCGGAACCGGCCTGTTGCTGCACGCCATCCGCCGGATGCAGCAATCCTCCGACGCGCGGCAGCGAAGCGAAGAGGAATTTCACCTGCTGGTCGCAGGCGTCACCGATTACGCGATCTACATGCTCGACCCTGGGGGCCGCGTAACGACCTGGAACGCCGGCGCGGAGCGGATCAAGGGCTACAGCACTGCAGAAATCATCGGCCAGCACTTCTCCCTTTTCTTCACGCCGGAGGACCGGGCCGCCGGGGCCCCCGTGCGGGCGCTGGAGACCGCCGCCCGCGAGGGCCGCTACGAGGCCGAAGCCGAGCGCGTGCGCAAGGACGGCACCCGGTTCTGGGCGAACGTCGTCCTCAACCCGCTGCGCGATCCATCGGGCGGCCTGCGCGGGTACGCGAAGGTCACGCGCGACATCAGCGAGCGGGTGCGCCGGCAACAGACGCTCGAGCAGACGCAGGCAGCGCTCGCGCAGTCGCAGAAGATGGAAGGGTTGGGACAGCTCACTGGCGGCATCGCCCACGACTTCAACAACCTGCTCACGGTGATCCGCGGCTCGATCGACATGGTCGAGCGTCGCTTGCGCGCGGGTGACAAGGACATCACACGCTTCATCGAAGCCGCGCGCCGCGGCACGGACCGCGCGGCCCATCTGACGAAAAGCCTGCTTGCGTTCGCGCGCCGGCAGCCGCTCGAGCCCAAGCCGCTCGAGCCCAACCGGCTCGTCGCGGGAATGGCGGAGCTGCTGCGCCGTACGCTGGGGGAAGGCATCTCGATCGAGACCGTCCTCGCGGGGGGACTGTGGTGGGTAGCTGCCGATCCGAATCAGCTGGAAAACGCGATCCTCAACGTCGCGATCAATGCGCGCGACGCCATGCCGGGCGGCGGCAAGCTGACGATCGAAACCTCGAACAGCCATCTGGACGAAGCCTATGAGAACGAGGGGGTTGCCCCGGGGCAATATGTCCTGATCGCAGTGAGCGACAACGGCAGCGGGATGTCCCCAGAGGTGCTGAGCAAGGTGTTCGAGCCGTTCTACACGACCAAAGCGGAAGGCACGGGCCTCGGCCTTTCCCAGGTGTACGGCTTCGTCAAGCAGTCCAATGGCCACGTGAAGATCTATAGCGAATCCGGTACCGGAACGACCTTGAAGATCTATCTGCCGCGCCTCGAAGCGCCGGCGGCCGCGGAGATCGCGAGGACGGCGCGCGCCATTCCGAAGGGAAGCAGGCAGGAAACGATCCTCGTCGTAGAGGACGACGAGGACGTCCGCGGGTTCGCGATCGACATCCTCGCAGAGCTCGGTTACCGCGTGCTGGGCGCTGCCGATGCGCGCTCGGCGCTGGCCGGGCTCGAAAAGGAGCCGGCCGTCGACTTGCTCTTCACGGATGTAGTTCTGCCCGACGGCGTGAACGGGCGTCAGCTGGCGAACGAGGTGTTGCGGATCCGGCCCGAGGTCAAGGTGCTGTTCACGACCGGCTACGCGCGCAATGCGATCGTCCACCACGGCCGGCTCGACCCCGGCGTCGAGCTGATCGTCAAGCCCTACACGCAGCCGGACCTGGCGCGCCGCATCCGCAAAGTGCTCGACAGCGCCTAGTCGCGAAGGTCGTCGAGCGCGGCTTCGAGGTGGCCGCAGTCGGCCCACCCCAGGACGCTCCACGCGTCGCCCGCGATCGCCAGGCGGTTCAAACCGGCATTCGGGATCTCGAACTCGCGCACCGTGCTCAGACTGCTGCCGGTCGCGTGCCGGCGCGCCATCTCCAGCACGCCGCCGTGCGTGAAGACCAGAATGGACTCGCCGGGGTGCCGCGCCGCGATCTCCGCCAGGCACGCAACGGACCTCGCGGAGAACGCACGCAGGCTCTCGCCGCTGCGGAAATCGTAATCCAGATCTTTCGCCTTGAAGCGCGCGTAGTCCTCGGGGTGCAGGATTTTCACGTCCGCGTAGGTCAGCGTCTGGAACATTCCGTAGTGCCGCTCGCGCAATCTGGGATCGAGCTGCACCGGGAGCGCCAGGATGCGCGCGATCGGCTCCGCGGTCTGCGTCACGCGCTGCAGATCGCTCGAGTAGATCGCGGTGAAATGCTCGCCCTGCAGCGCCGCCGCGACCGCGCGCGCCTGCGCAATCCCGATTTCATTCAGCGGCACGTCGAGCTGACCCTGGACGCGCCCTTCGGCGTTCCAGGCGGTCTCGCCGTGCCGGACGACGCAGAGCAGCGTCGGCTGCATCAGTCGGGCCGGATGTTGTGGTCCTTGACGACCTTGCCCCAGCGCGACATTTCGGCGAGCAGGAACTTCTGCAGCGCGTCGGGCGTGCTGACGACGAGATCCATGCCGAGCGTGTCGGTCAGCGTCTTCCTCACATCGGGAAGGTTGAGCGCCTTCACGAGCTCGGCGTGAAATTTGTCCAGGATCGGCTTGGGCGTGCCGGCGGGCGCGAAGATGCCCCACCAAGCGAGCGCGAGGAAACCGGGAAATCCCTGCTCCGAGAGCGTCACCACATCGGGCAGCGCGTGCGAGCGCCGCTGCCCGGTGACCGCGATCGCGCGCAGCTTCCCGCCCTTGACGTGCGGCGTGAGGACGGCGACGGAACCGATCGCGAGATCGACCTGGCCGCCGATCGCGTCCGCGGTCATCGGCCCGCCGCCCTTGTACGGCACGTGGACCAGCTTGATGCCGGCCGCCTGCTGCACCAGGATCATCGTCAGGTGGCCGAGCGAGCCGTTGCCGATCGAACCGAAGGTGACTGCATCCGGCTTCGCTTTCGCGGCGGCAATGACGTCGCCGAAATTCTTGTACGGCTTGCCCGATTGGGTCGCGATCGCCATCGGCGCGGTTCCGACCAGCATCACCGGTGCGAGGTCCTTGGTCGTATCGAACTGCAGCCCCGGGATCAGCGCGGGATTGACCGCGTGCGTATCGAACACGAACAAGAACGTGTAGCCGTCCGCGGGTGACTTGGCGACCTGCGCGGCGCCGATCGAGCCCGACGCGCCGGGCTTGTTCTCGACGATGAACTGCTGCTTGAGCGAGTCGGTGAGCTTCGCGCCGACGAGCCGCGCCAGCGGGTCTACCGAACCTCCCGGCGGGAACGGCACGATGAACTTCACGGGCTTGGTCGGCCAGTCCTGCGCCGCAGCGGGAAATACGATCAACGCAGCGAGCGCGATCAGCAGGATACGAGCGTTTTTCAGCGTCAAGTTTTTCTCCTGGCGGCTATTATGACATCCGCCCATGCTTTCCTCGCCTGCGGCCTTGCGCAATCGCGGCCCGATCCTCGAAGTGTTGCGGCGTCATCTGCCCGCGAACGGCGTGGTGCTCGAGCTCGCGAGCGGCAGCGGCGAACACGTCACGCACTTCGCCGCGGCGTTCCCCGCGCTCGTGTTCCAGCCGAGCGATCCAGATCCGCAAGCGCGCGCGAGCATCGCAGAGCGCGTTGCCCAAGGCGGATTGAGCAACGTCCGCGCACCGCTGTTCGTCGATGCAAGCGCGGACGACTGGACGCTGCCTGCGGAGATCGCGGCGTCGCTCGCAGCGATCGTCTGCATCAACATGATCCATATCTCGCCCTGGACAGCAACGCTCGGCTTGCTGCGCGGCGCGGGCAGGCTGCTTTCTCCCGGTGGCGTGCTCTTCCTCTACGGGCCGTTCCGACGCGGCGACCGCCACACCGCGCCCAGCAACGACGCATTCGATCGCGACTTGCGCGCACGCAATCCTGACTGGGGCGTACGCAACGTCGAGGACGTCGTTGCCGACGGAGCCGCGCAGCGACTGGCGCTCGCGGAAATCGTCGAGATGCCGGCGAACAATCTGTCGGTCGTGCTGCACCACCGAGGAAACCTTGTATGATTTCCCGCGGGAGGAAAAACACCATGAATCGAACCGTCCGTCTTGCTCCGCTTGCACTCGCGGTCGCCGCCACTCTGACCGCAGTTCCGTCGATCGCGCACGAACCTGACAGTATCCTTGCGCAGTCGCGACGCCAGACGCCGGCACCGCCCTGGCCGGCGGGCGACGAGCGTGGCATGGCGAACGCGATCGGTTCTTCGACCTGGGCGCGCTGCGCCTGGCATCTGGGTCAGCGAAGAGCCAAGTCGTACGAGCTGTCGTACCTGCGTTCCAACACGATGCCGCTGTCGCCGTTCAGCGGACCGTACGTGCAGAAGCCGAAACCGACCGCGAGCCTGCCGGGAACGACGCATGTGTTCAACCTCGAGCAATACGACGCCGGCGCCGAGCCGGGGCAGCAGGCGACGCAGATCGACGCACTCGGGCATTTCGGCGTATTGAAGCAGCCGTGGGACGGCAAGCCGCCGATTCCGGTCGAGAGCGCAACGTACTACGGCGGTTTCACGCAGAAGGACGTCAAGCCCACGCCGGAGTCCGGATTGCAGAAGCTCGGCATGGAGAAGGCGCCGCCGCTGATCACTACCGCGGTGCTGCTCGATGCGAAGCAACACGTCGGCGGTGGGCAGCCGATGAAGGCCGGCGAGCTGGTCACCGCGAAGCACATCGAAGCGATGCTGAAAGCGCAGGGTCTTGCCAAGCGCGGCATCCTGCCCGGCGACATCGTGTACGTGCATACGGGCTGGGGCGATCACTGGAAGGACCCGGATACCGAGAAGTTCTACTACTCCAAGGCGCCGGGGCTTTCCTACGACGCGGCCAGATACCTCGGCGAGCGGCGCATTGTCGCGATCGGCCTCGATACGCCGTTCGTCGACCCGGTTCCCGAGGGCATGCTCGCCGGCAAGGCCGGGCCCGCGACCGGAACGCCGCCGAACCTGCCGTTCGCGCTGCACCATCACATGCTGACGCAGATGGGGATCCATCACATCGAGAACGCGAAGCTCGACGAGCTCGCGCGCGACAAGGTGTGGACTTCGTGCACGATGGTGCTGCCGATGCTGGAAAAAGGCAGTGCGGGCTCGCCGATCCGACCGGTCTCGATCGGCGTGCCGCGCCGCTAGCGGATCAGGCGCGTATTCGCGAGCGCGAGGCGGTCGACGAGATTGCGCGCGAGCGCGCGCGTAAGATGAAGTTGCGCGCTGATGCTCATTGAATCGAGCGCGGCGGGATCGAACTCGGCGACCAGCAACTCGGTCATCGATTCGACCGTCGCGTGCCGCGGCAGAGAGCCTCCCCACATGTATGCCATGTCGCCAAAATACTCGACCGGGTTGACCACGTTGAGCAGCCGCCCGCCCTTCGTCACCTTGACTTCGCCGCGCGCCAGGAAGAAGAGCGTCTTTCCGGGCTCGTCTTCCTTGAGGACGATCTTCCCCTTCGGCACGCGCGACCAGCGTCCGGCGCGCAGCATTTCCCACAGCTCGGCGTCCGAAAGGTTCGACAGCACCTCGACCTTCTTCAGCGCGACATATTTTTCGCTGTCGGGAATCGCGTCCGGCCCGACCACGAGCGGGCTCGCCTTCGAAAGCTCGCGCGCGAACTCGGCCCAGCTGGGATAGCGGTACTCCGGCTTCTTCTTCATCGCGCGCAGCACGGCGGTGTCGATCGCGTCCGGCAAGCCTCCAGGGCGCACCTTGCCTGGAGGCACGGGATCCTCGGTGAGAATCTTCTGTACCAGCGCCTCGATCGTGTCGCCGCTGAACGGGCGCCGCCCGGTCAGCAATTCGTACAGCACTACGCCGAGCGAATACATGTCGCTGTGGAACGTCAGCTCCTTGCCTTCGATCTGCTCCGGGGACATGTAGAAAGGCGATCCCATCGCCGCGGTCTGCACCGACTGGCTCTTGCGCAGATACGCAGCGCCGAAGTCCGAGATCTTCACCTCGCCGCGGAAGTCGGCGATCTTGACATCGCCGCCGGCCACCAGGATGTTGGCCGGCTTGATGTCGCGATGCACGATGCCTTCCTTGAACGCGTAATCGAGCGCCCCGCAGCATTTGAAGCCGATCTGCAGCACGTCGCCGACCGGAAGCAGCTTGTCTGCTGCGACATGCGCCGAGAGGTCGCCGCCGGTCACCAGTTCCATCGCGATGTGGCCGGAATCTTCCTGCACCACGGCGTCCAGGATCGCCACGATATGCGGGTGGCGCAGCTTGCCGGCGAGCGAAGCTTCGTTGAGGAACTGCTGCCGGTAGACGGTGCCGAACTCGGGATCGTTGAATACTTCCGGCTCGATCGTCTTCAGCGCGACCTCGCCGCCGGTAAACGTGTCCTTGGCGAGGTACACCGTTCCGGTGGCGCCCCTGCCAAGCAACTTGCGGATGTCGTACCGGCCGACTTGAAGGCTCAGATCCATGACTTCATCTAGATTTACACATTGTTACCAAAACTGCAGGTTGCCGGGGATCGGCCCTGCTACTCTTAGCCACCCTATTGAAAATGCTCCTCCCGATCGGGGGACCGCTATGAAACTGACCAGAAAGACCGCCCTGGTGCTCGCACTGTTTGTCCTGGGCTCGGCAGTCGCCGAATCTGCGGACGCGCGTGGCAGAACGCGGGTCGGTGTCGGATTGTACTTCGGCGTGCCGCTCGCGGGCTGGGGCTGGTACGGCTACCCGTCGTACTACCCGTATTACCCGTCGTATCCTGCAAGCGTCGTATACGTCCCTTCGCAGCCGACGACGTACATCCAGCAGGAAGCGGTGCAGCCGTCGTACGGCCCGCAAACAGGCTATTGGTACTACTGCGGGGATGCGCGTGCGTACTACCCGTACGTGAAGGAATGTCCGGGGGGCTGGCAGCGGGTCGCACCGCAGCCTTCGAACTGATCCGATGAGCCGCTCGCCGTACGTTTGGACAGCGCTCGTCGCCGCGCTGGCGCTGTCTGCGTGCGCAACGCAACCGCCTAGCGGTCCCAGCGTCACGGTGCTCCCGGGCACCAACAAGAATTTCGACCAGTTCCGCTTCGACGACTCCGAGTGCCGCCAGTACGCGAGCAATCAGGTCGGAACGACCCCCGAGGATGCCTCTGTCGATAGCGGTGTAAGAAGTGCAGCGCTCGGCACCGTAGTCGGCGGAGTGGCTGGTGCGCTGGTCGGAGGAAGATCAGGCGCCGCAGTAGGTGCCGGCGCGGGCCTGCTCGTTGGCTCGACCTCAGGTGCCGGTGCAGCCGGTGCATCCGCCCGCACCGTGCAGCACCGTTACGACATCGCGTACTCGCAGTGCATGTACGCCAAGGGACACCAGGTGCCTGCGGCCGGCGCACGCCGCCAGGGCCGCACCTACTCCGCTCCTCCCCCGCCTCCGCCCGGAACGCCTCCGCCTCCTCCGCCCCGCTGACCCGGGGGGCGTTCGGTCGTCGCATAGCGACGACCTTTTTCTTTCGCCGGAGCCGGCGAATCCTCGCCTAACGCCCTGATCTTCAGGGATTCGTGCGCTGCTGGCACGAAACTCGCAGGGGAGTCAATGTTCGGTTCCGGATAGGAGGATTCGTGAGACAAGCGATCCGCTTTGTGTTGCCCGCCCTGGTCGCCATCGGTCTTGCGGCCTGCGACCGTGAGACTACGACCGTCGAGAAGACCGATTCCGTGCAGACGACCGTCGCCCGCGCACCCGCTTCCGAGTACGCGCAACCGTCGCCCGCGGCGGCTGCAGCCACGCCCGCAGCCCCTGCCGCAGACATTGCGCTCAGCGAGAAGGTGCGTGAGGCCCTCGTCACGGAGCGCGGAATCAATGCGCGCGACCTGCAGGTCAATGCGCAAAACGGAGTGGTCACGCTCTCCGGCAAGGTCGAGGAGAAATCCGACCAGGAACGCATGATGCTGGTGGCGATGAGCGTGGACGGCGTTCGCTCGGTCGTCAGCAACCTGGTCGTCGAGCGGCCGGCGTAGCGTCTAGGCGCCGAGCTCCGAGCCCAGGACCTGCGCCAGGCGCGCAGGCATGCTGAGGAACGGCGAATGGCCGGACTCCAGCGTGAGCGTGCGCCGCAGCGGCCATTTCGCCGCGAACTCGCGTTGCCTCGCGAGCGAAATCGCGTTGTCCTGGGTGCAATGGATGTAGATCTTGTCGACGCGTCCGAAGCGCTCGGCGCTCAGGCGCAGCGGCTGGCCGGAAGGGGCGGCGGGTTCCGGTACGAGGCGCGCAATTGCGGCGCGCGCATCGGCTTCGCTGCAATCGTTGTAGAACGCGAGCTTCACCGCGTCCGGCTTCGAAAGGTCGATCCGCGTCTGCAGCGGAATCTTCGTTCCCGGCCGGAAATCCACCAGCAGCACCGGGGTGACTTTCTGCGCCGGGTCCGCGCCGACCAGCGCACGATGCGCTTCGCCGTTCGCCGCCACGAACCCCGACAGGAAGACCAGCGTGCGTATTTTTTCCGCACGCTCCTCGGCCGCCTGCGAGGCGGCGAGGCACCCGGAGCTGTGCCCGACCAGCACGGTTCGCGCGCTCTGCGCGTCGAGTGCATCGGTGACGCGCCGGGTGTAGACGCCGAGGTTGATCTGTTCCACAGGGAGGCGCGCCGCGCCGTCCCCTTGCAGTTCCACCGCGCTGACCTCGTGCCCCTGCTCGCGCAGCAGCGGCACCAGCTTTTCCCAGCACCACGCACCGTGCCACGCACCGTGCACCAGCACGAAGCTCAGCCGCTCGCGCGGCTGCAGCGGCGCGCAGGAGGCGAGCGCGCTTCCGGCGACCGCCCCGCCCAGCGCGCGCAGGATGCGCCTGCGTTCTGTGTCCATGATTCCCTCCCCTTTGTTGCGTCGCCTTGACTTCCACTGTACGCCCGATTACCGTGGACGAAAAGAGATTCTGCAGCGCAGAATGAGACGATTCTTCTTCCAAGGAGGACATGCGATGAACGGCCGATGGACCGCGCTGCTGCTCGCCGCCGCGCTGCTCGCGCCTGCCACCGTGCGGGCGCAGGCGATCGAGCTGAAGTTCGCCAGCTTCCCGCCGCCGCCGGGCGCGCTCAACCACGACGTGCTCGGGCCCTGGGTCAAGGAAGTGAACGAAGCACTCAAGGGCAGCGCCACGGTGCGCCTGTTCGCCGGCGGCACGCTCGGCCGCGATCCGGTGCAGCAGTTCAAGCTGGTGCGCGACAAGGTCGCCGACATTGCCTACGTGGTGATGGGGTACACGCCCGGCGACTTCCCCGACTCGACGATTTTCGAGCTGCCGTTCCTGATCGAGAGCTCGCTCGAGGGCTCGCTCGCCCACTGGCGCCTGTACGAGCGCGGGCTGCTGCGCGGCTACGACAAGGCGAAATTCCTCGGCGCGTTCTCGATCCCTCCGCAATCGCTGCATACCAGCTTCAAGCTGGCCCGGATCGAGGATTTGAAAGGCCAGAAGATTCGTTCCGCGGGCCCCTACCAGAGCGCAACGATCGAGTTGCTGGGCGGCACCGCGGTCAGCGGCATCCCGGTCTCCGGCGCGGCCGAAGCCATCAGCCGTGGCGTCGTGCAGGGCGTCCTCTCCGACTGGAACGGCATGGTCGCGTTCCGCATCGGCGACGCGGCGAAAAACCACTACGAGCTGCCGTTCGGCACTGCTGCGGCGGGCGTGTTCATGAACCTCGAGGCCTACAACGCGCTGCCGGCGCCGGCCAGGGCGGTGATCGACAAGCACAGCGGCGCCGCGCTGTCGCGCCTGCACGGCGTCGAGTTCGACAAGCGCTACCGCGAGAACCTGGAGAAGACGCGGCCGCAGAAGGAGCATGCGTTCGTCTTCCCGGCGGCCGCCGAGCGCGACGCGATCAAGGCCCGCCTGCAGCCGATCACCGAGCGCTGGATCCAGGAAAACCCAGAGGGGCGCAAGCGCTACGACGCCATGACGGCGGTGCTGGACGAGATCCGCAAGGGGAAGTGAGCGTCGCGCGCGCACACCACCATGGACTTCGTCTTTCGGCTCGAGAGCCGGATCATCCGCGGCACGCGAGCGATCGCAATCGTCGGCTTCGTCGGGTTGCTCGTCGTTGCGCTGCTGACGATGCTCGACGTATCGCTGCGCTGGGTCGCCAACGCGCCGATCAAGGGACTGAACGACATCAGCGGCCTCGCAATCGCGATCGTGATCGCCTCGTGCCTGCCGCTCGTCGTCGCGCAGCGGCAGAACATCTCGATCCGCTTTCTCGGCGAAGCGCTGGGTCCGGGCGCGGCGCGCTGGCTCGATGCCTTCGGCTCGGGCGCGCTGCTCGCGTTCGTCGCGCTGATCGGCTGGCAGCTCGCGATGCACACCGTAGGAATGGCCGAGTCGGGGCGAACCACCTGGCACCTGCGCATTCCCGTCACGCCATACTGGTCGGCCGCTACGCTGCTCGTGGTGCTGTGCATCCCCGCGCAGGCGATCGCGTTCATCGCAGACGTGCTGCGCGCAATGACCGGCGCCCCGCCGCGCGCGAAGGAAGCAGAAGATGCTGATGGCGTACGCGCTGCGTGACCGATCCGCTGATCATCGGCTTGCTCGGGTTCGCCGGCATGTTCGTGCTGATCGCGCTGCACGTGCCGATCGGCGCGGCGATGGGAATTGCGGGCTTCGTCGCCTTCGGCTTGATGGCCGGGTTCAAGCCCGCGGTGACGCTGTTCGGCACCGAGACCGCGACCGCGCTCGGCAATCTGGACCTCGCGGCGATTCCGCTGTTCCTGCTGATGGGGGGATTCGCCGCGCTCGCCGGCATGTCCGCGGATGCGTATCGACTCGCGCAGGCACTCTGCGGGCATTGGCGCGGCGGGCTCGCCTACTCGACGATCCTCGGCTGCGCCGGCTTCGGCGCGGTGTGCGGCTCGTCGGTCGCGACTGCGGCCACGATGACGAGCATCGCGCTGCCGGAGATGCGCGAGCGCGGCTACCGCGCGTCGCTCGCGACCGGCTGCATTGCGGCCGGCGGCACGCTCGGGATTCTCGTGCCGCCCTCGATCATCATGGTGCTGTACGGGGTATTGACCGAGCAGTTCGTCATCACGCTGTACGTCGCTGCGATCGTGCCGAGCGTGATTGCGGTGACGCTGCTGCTCGTTGCGGCGGCGATTGTCGTGCGCGTCGATCCGGGCGCGGGACCCGCGGGACCGAGAGCGACTCGCGCCGAGCGCGTCGCGGCGGCCATCGGCAGCTGGGCGGTCCTGTTCCTGGCGGTGGTGATGGCGGCCGGCATCTACACCGGCATCTTCACGGTGAACGAGGCCGCCGCGATCGGCACCGCGCTCGCGTTTTTCGTCGCCGCGGCGCGCAAGCGCCTGACGCCTCGCATCTTCTACCGCACGCTGGTCGACGCCGCGTCGACGACCGGGATGATCTACCTGATGCTGATCGGCGCGAATGTGCTGTCGTATTTCGTGACCGCGTCGCGCCTGCCCGAGGTCACCGTGGCGGCGGTCCAGCAATTGAGCGTGCCGCCGATCGCGATCCTTGCGCTGCTGCTCGCGATCTACATCGTGCTCGGCGCGATCTTCGAAGAGGTCTCGGTGATGCTGATCACGCTGCCGTTCGTGCTGCCGCTCGTCGTCGGCTACGGCTACTCGCCGGTCTGGTGGGGGATCATCAACGTCATCGTGATCGAGATCGGCATGATCGCGCCGCCGATCGGGCTCAACGTGTTCGTCGTGCAGAGCCTCGCGCGCGACGTACCGATGAAGACGGTCTACCGCGGTATCCTGCCATTCTTCTATGCGCTGCTGCTGACGCTCGCGCTGCTGCTGGCGTTTCCGCCGCTGACGATGTGGCTGCCCGCGACGCTGGGCATGAAATGAAACCGTGATGGAGATCTAGCCATGATTACTCGGGCACAAAACGAACGCCTGACGCAGACCGGTCCCGGAACGCCGGGTGGCGAGCTGCTGCGCCGCTACTGGCAGCCGCTCTGCCCCGCCGGCGAAATCACTGCGGCGAATCCGAAGAAACGTCTGCGCATCATGGGCGAGGATCTGCTCGTCTTCCGCGATGCCGAGGGCCGCATCGGCTGCGTCGAGGAGTTCTGCAAGCATCGCGGTGCTTCGCTGTTCTACGGCTACCTCGAGGAGAATGGAATTCGCTGCTGCTACCACGGTTGGAAATACGACACGCACGGCCAATGCATCGAGCAGCCTTTCGAGCCGAAGACCAGCCGCCTGAAGGACGAGATCCGCCTCAGGTCGTACCCGGTGCAGACGCTGGGCGGGCTGCTCTTCGCCTACATGGGGCCGGATCCGGCGCGCGCGCCGCTGCTGCCGCGCTGGGACGTGCTGGTGCGCGAGGACGGCAAGCGCGAGATCAAGATGTTTCCGACGCACGCGTGCAACTGGCTGCAGATCCAGGAGAACACCGCCGATTCGACGCACACGTTCTTCCTGCACGGCGTGATGGACCAGCGGCTCGGGCTGAAGCATCCGTTCGCGCCGTATTACCGCCGGCCGATCGAGAAACTCGAGTTCTCCTATTGCGAGTGGGGCATCGACAAGGTCATCGTCTACGGCGGCGACGTGCCGGAGAAGGAGATCCGCCCGCCGCTGATCTTTCCCAACATCCTGCGCATCCCGAACGGCCCGATGGAGGTGATGCACTGGCGCGTGCCGATCGACGACACCAGCACGCGCATCGTGTTCGTCGCGTTCACGCCGGCACGCGACGCGAGCGTTCGCACCCGCGAGGGCGACGAGATCCCGTACACCTACCTGCCGCCGATGAAGACGGCCGACGGCGAGTACGACCTGAAGTCGTTCTTTAGCCAGGACCAGATGGCGCAGGAAAGCCAGGGCGCGATCTACGACCGCGCCAACGAGAACCTCGGTGTCTCGGATCGCGGCATCGTGCTGTTCCGCAAGATGCTGCTCGAGCAGATCGAGCGCGTCGAGCGCGGCGAGGAGCCGACGGTCGCGGTGGTGCGCGACCCGGAGCGCAACCGGGTGATCGACTTTCCCGGCATCACCAGCCCGGTCGAGGGGCTGAAGCGCATCGCGGAGGCGAAGCAGTCCGCGTGAAACCGCTTCGACTCGGCATCGCGGGCACCGGGATCGCGGCGCTGCAGGTGCTGCCGCACCTCGCTGCGCTCGCGGGCAAGGTCGAGCTTGCTGCGCTGGCCGACGTGCGCAGCGCGAACATGGATTTTTTCTGCGAGCGCTACGGCCGCGCGGTGCCGATGTACGACAGCGTCGAGGCGATGTGCGCGAGCCCCGAGGTCGACGCGGTATGGGTCGCTTCGCCGAATTCGCTGCACGCGGAGCACACGATCGCCGCTGCGCGCCACGGCAAGCACGTGATCTGCGAGAAGCCGATGGCCGTCAGGCTCGACGATTGCGCCGCGATGGTCGAGGCGGTCGAGCGCCACGGCATCAAGTTCGTGCAGGGGCATTCCAAGGCGTACGACACGCCGATTCGCAAGATGCGCGAGATCCTCGACTCGGGCGACCTCGGCCGCGTGATCCACATCCAGACGTGGAACTGGAACGACTGGCTGTTGCGTGCGCTGGTCGCGTCTGAAGTGAATACCGAGCAAGGCTCGGGCGTCGTGTTCCGCCAGGGTCCGCACCAGGCCGACATCGTGCGCTTCCTTGGAGGCGGTATGGTGCGCAGTGTGCGCGCCGTCGCGGGGCGCTGGGATCCGGACTTTCCCGACGGCGAAGGCAACTACAGCGCGTTGCTGGAATTCGAGGACGGCGCGGCGGCCACGCTGGTGTTCGATGGCTACGGCTATTTCGACGCCGCCGAGCTTACCTGGGGCATCGGCGAATCCGGCAAGCGCATGCGCAACCCCGAGTCGCTGGTTCCGCGGGTGCGGCCCGGAGGACCGATTTCTGCAGAAGCAAAGTACGCGATGGTCCGCGCCGGCAATCCCTACGGCTACGGGCCGGGCGGCGGCGCGGACGAAGCGTCGCCGCGGCGCAATCCGTTTTTCGGTCTCACGGTCGTCAGCTGCGAGCGCGGCGTGCTGCGACAGCATCCGGACGGAATCTATGTCTACGGCGCGCAGGGACGTCGCGAAGTCCCGGTCGAGGCGCACCGCGGGCGCAGCTCCGAGCTGCTCGAGCTGTACGACGCGGTGACGACGAACCGCCCTACCCTGCTCGATGCACGCTGGGGAATGGCGAGCACCGAAGTCTGCCTGGCAATCCTGCAATCCTCGCGCGAGCGGCGCGAGATCCTCCTCCACCATCAGGTGAACGCATGTCCCAGATCCTAGGCGTCGGCCTCACCCACTATCCCGGGTTGCTCGTGCCGCCCGAGAACTGGCCGCGCATGCTGAAGCGCGGCGTCGAGATCGGGCGCATCCCGGCCGATCTGTACGCCGATAACCAGCGCTGGCCGAAGGAAATGCGGGCCGAATGGGGCGCGGACGAAGGCGTCGGTGCGGCGCGCGAGCACGAGCGACGGCTGGTCGCAGCGTTCAAGACGCTGCGGCGCGAGCTCGACGAATTCGCGCCCGACCTGGTATTGATCTGGGGAGACGACCAGTACGAGAATTTCCGCAAGGATTGCATCCCGGCGTTCTGCGTGTATCTGTTCGACGAGCTGGAGTGCCGCCCCTACGGCGGCGGCCGCCGCCCGTTCCAGACCACCGAGAGCGCCTGGGGCTTGCCCGAGGACACGGTGATGCGCGTGCGCGGGCATCCCGAGGCGGCCGATGCGCTATGCCGTCATCTGCTCGAACAGGGCTTCGACATTGCCTACGCGAGCGAGACCCGGGCGGAACGCGGACTCGCCCACTCGTTCAACAACACGATCGTGTACCTCGATCGCGAGCGCAAAGGCTTCGACTATCCGGTGCTGCCGTTCCACGTCAACTGCTACGGCAATCAGATCCTGCGCGCGGCGAACCCGGACGCAAGCCCCGCAAAGGCGGCGCTCGACCGTTCGCCGCCCTCGCCCAGCCCGCGCCGCTGCTTCGATATCGGGCGCACGACCGCGCGTTTCTTCCTGCAAAGCCCGTGGCGCGTGGCGCTGATCGCGTCCTCGAGCTGGTCGCACGCGACGCTCACCGCGAAGCACCACCGGCTCTACCCGGACGTGGCAGCGGACCGCAAGCTGCGCGACGAGCTGCGCGACGGCGGCTTCACGCGTTGGGGCGAGCTGCCGCTCGCCCGTATCGAGGACGCCGGCCAGCACGAGATGCTGAACTGGATTTGCCTCGCCGGCGCGATGACCGAGCTCGGGCAGCGTCCGGAGATCGTCGACTACGTCGAGTCGTACGTCTTCAATTCGTCGAAGTGCTTCGCGCTTTTTCCGTCGGCATGAGACTCGAAGGACGCACCGCGATCGTGACCGGCGCGGCGCAGGGAATCGGCCTCGCCACCGCCGAGCGCTGCGCGGCCGAGGGTGCGCGGCTCGTCCTCGCGGACGCGAACGGCGCGAAGCTGCGCGATGCCGCGCAGAAGTTGCGCGATGCGGGCGCCACGGTTCTCGAAGCCGCGGCCGACGTCACCTCCGCTGCCGACGTAACCGCGCTGATCGAGCGCGCGCTCGGTGCATACGGCGCGATCGACATCCTGGTCAACAACGCCGGCGGCAGCGGCCGCACCACCGCGACCGAGATCGAGGCCGTGAGCGACGAGATCTGGGACGAGGTGATCACGCTCAACCTGAAATCGACATTCCTCTGCTGCCGCGCGGTGATTCCCTCCATGAAAGAGAGACGCTACGGCAGGATCGTCAATCTTTCTTCGGGAATCGCGCGCGGAACCGGACGGGTGACCGGCACCGCAGGCGCTGTCCTGCCGTATGCATCGGCCAAGGCCGGCGTGCTCGGACTCACGTTCACGCTGGCGAAGATGGTGGCCCAGTCGGGCATCACGGTGAACGCGGTCGTACCCGGTTTCGTGCTGACCGAGCAGGGCGCGCGCGTACGCGATTGGTTCGACCGCCTGCCGGCAGACGCGAAGACCGCGCTCCTGTCGCGCACGTCGATGGGCCGCGCGGGCGAGCCGGCGGAGATCGCGAACGCAATCGTGTTCCTCGCTTCGGCCGAGGCGAGCTTCGTCTCGGGCACGGCGATCGAGGTCAGCGGCGCCGCCTGAATGAATCTGACGCAAAGGAGTTTCCGCTCATGAGCGATACCGGACCCGGCAGCACCTTCCTGCAGGCAGGCGGCGTGCGCCTGCATTACAACGACATCGGGCAGGGAACGCCGGTCGTCTGCCTGCACGGCGGCGGCCCGGGCGCGAGCGGCTGGAGCAACTTCAGCCAGAACGTGCCCGCGCTCTCGGCGAAGTTCCGCCTGCTGCTCGTCGACATGCCTCAGTTCGGGCGCTCGGAGAAGGTGGTCTTCAAGGAAGGCCGCCTCACCTACGTCGCGCGGGTGCTGAAGGACTTTCTCGACCAGCTCGGCATTGCGCGGCCGCATTTCATCGGCAACTCGATGGGCGCGCAGACCGCGTTCAAGTTCGCGATCGACTACCCGGAGCGGATCGACCGGCTGGTCGCGATGGGCAACGGCTCGATCACGCAGACGGTGTTCACTCCGCGGCCGACCGAAGGCGTGAAGATGATCCAGGCGTTCTATAAAGGCGCCGGGCCGTCGCCCGAGAAGCTGCGCCGCCTGATCGAGACGCTGGTCTACGATGCTTCGTTCCTGACCGAAGACCTGCTCGCCCAGCGCTTCGCCGCGGCCAATGATCCGGAGACGGTCGCGCTGTGGTCGAAGAATCCGCCGGCCAACGAGGAGCTCGGCGCGCTGCTCGACAAGGTCGCGTGCCGCACGTTGCTCGTCTGGGGGCTCGAAGACCGCTTCTCGCCGATCGAGGGCGGCCTTGCGCTGCTGAAGCGGCTGAAGGACGCGCGGCTGCACGTGTTCGCGAAATGCGGGCACTGGGCGCAAGTCGAAAAGGCGCGCGAGTTCGAGCGCCTGACGCTCGACTTCCTGCAAGGCGACTGAAGCGATGGATACACGCCGCAGGCGCGGGGTCGATTCGCTCGAGCGCGCGTTCGAGCTGCTCGATGCGTTTCGCGAGGCGCCGGGCAGCCTCTCGCTTTCGGATCTCGCCGCAAAAACCGGTCTGTACAAGAGCACGATCCTGCGATTGTTCGTCTCGCTCGAGCGCTACGGTTACCTGGTGCGCGCCGAATCGGGACGCTTCGCACTCGGCAGCACGCTGTTCGAGCTCGGCAACGTCTACCGGCAGACGTTCCGGCTGGTCGACCGGGTGCGCCCCGCGCTCGAGCGGCTTGCCGCCCAGACCAAGGAAAGCACGTCGTTCTGGGTGATCGAGAACGGCCACCGCGTCTGCCTGTGCAGGGTCGAATCGCCGCAGAACGTCCGCGAGGCGATGTTTCGCGAGGGCGACCGCCGGCCGCTCGACAAGGGCCCGACCTCGACGCTGCTGCAGGCGTTCTCGGGCGCGAAGGGAAAGCGCTTCGACGAAGTGCGGCGCGAAGTCGCCGCGGTTTCGATCGGCCTGTACCGCGCCGACGTCGCGGGCATCTCGTGCCCGGTGTTCGCGCCCGCCGGCGCGCTGGCCGGCGCGGTGACGCTGACCGGACCGCGCCAGCGGTTCGATGAACGCGCCGTGAGCCGCATGAAAGCCGCCGTCCGGGCGAGCGCGGAAGAAATCACGCAGTCGCTCGGCGGCAAGCCGTGGAAGTAACGATCGTCGGCGGCGGCATCGGCGGGCTGACGCTCGCGCTGATGCTGCATGAAGCGGGGATCGCGTCGCGCGTCTATGAAGCAGCGCCCGAGCTGAAGGCGATCGGCGTCGGCGTCAACCTGCTGCCGCACGCCACGCGCGAGCTCTGCCGGCTCGGGCTCGAGGCGCCGCTCGCCGCAGTCGCGATCACCACGCGCGAATCCGGCTTCTATAACCGCTTCGGCCAGCTGATCTACAGCGAGCCGACCGGCCGCTATGCGGGCTACGAATGGCCGCAGCTCTCGATCCATCGCGGCGACCTGCATGGCGTGCTGCTCGATGCGTTCCGCTCGCGGGTCGGTGCGGACCGCCTGCACACCGGTTGGCGCTGCACCGGCTTTGCGCAGCGGGCGGGCGACGTCGATCTGTTCTTCGACGATCCGCTGAGCGGGGAAAAGCGCGACACCGTGCAAGCAGCGATCGCCGTCAGCTGCGAAGGCATTCACTCGAGCATCCGCAAGCAGCTCTATCCGGACGAGGGGCCGCCGCGCTACTCCGGCATCAACATGTGGCGCGGCATCACGCGCGCGAAGCCGTTCCTCACCGGCGCGAGCATGGTGCGGATCGGCTGGCTCAAGCCCGCCAAGGTGCTCGTCTACCCGATCCGCGACTCGATCGACGCCGCAGGGCGGCAGCTGATCAACTGGGTGGTCGATATCGAGACGCCCGAGTACAAGCCGCAGCGCGACTGGAACCGGCAGGGCCGCCTCGAGGATTTCATGCCCGCGGTGCGCGACTGGCATTTCGACTGGCTCGATGTGCCGGCATTGCTCGAGGGGGCCGACATGGTGCTCGAGTATCCGATGGTCGATCAGGATCCGCTGCAGCGCTGGAGCTTCGGGCGCATCACGCTGCTTGGCGACGCGGCGCACCCGATGTATCCGCGCGGCGCCAACGGTGCGGCGCAGGCGATTCTCGATTGCCGCGCGCTCGCCGATTGCCTGAAAAGCAATCCCGATCCGCTCGCGGCGCTCGGCGACTACGAACGGCTGCGCTTGCCTGCGACGACGAAGGTGGTGCTGACCAACCGGCAGAACCCGCCGGATGCGATCCTGCGCGAAGTGTTCCTGCGCACCGGCGATAGGCCGTTCCGTGCGATCGAAGACGTGATCAGCCGCGAGGAGCTCGCCGGCATGTCCGAGCGCTATCACCGGATTTCCGGCTCCGACAAGGAAAGCGTGCAGCGCAGTCGATGAGCGGGCCGCCGCGCGAGGAGTGGATCAGCGTCGCGCTGCGCAGGGACCTGCGCGGCGGCACGATGATCGCAGTGGAATTCGGCGATTACCGGATCGCGCTCTACGATGTCGGCGGCGAGCTCTTCGCCACCGACAGCACCTGCACGCACGCGCAGGCGCTGCTGACCGACGGCACGCTACAGGGCGAAATCGTCGAGTGCCCGCTGCACGGCGGGCGCTTTTCGGTCAGGACCGGCAAGGGTCTGGGGCCGCCGATTCCCTGCGACCTGAAGACCTATCCGGTGCGCGTGATCGACGACGAGATCCAGGTCCGGGTCGCGGACGTCTTCTAGAGGCGCGCGTTCTGCCCGGGACTAGCCGGGAGCGCTTGGCGCGGCGGGGCGAAACTGCTTGTAGGTGCTGAGCACCTTCGGCACGTAGGCCAGGGTTTCCCGGAACGGCGGAATGCTCCTGCCAAACCTCATCACTGCGCCCTCACCGGCGTTGTAGGCCGCGAGCACCAGCTGCAGATCGTTGTCGAACTGCAGCTTGAGGTCGCGCAGATAGCGCGCGCCGCCATGGATGTTCTGCTCCGGGTCGAGCCGATTCTTGACGCCGTAGCGCTTGGCGGTCTTGGGCATCAGCTGCATCAGCCCGACCGCGCCGGCGCGCGAGCGCGCGGACGGGTTGTAGCCGGATTCGACGGTGATGACCGCATGGATCAGCGCCGCGTCGACCTTGGTCGCCTTCGCCGCAGCAAGGATGTGACCGCTGAATTGCGTCGGCGTCAGCTCTTTCGCGCCCTGCGGCTCAACGGCGTCTTCGGCGGTCGGGGCGGGCTTCTGCTTGCTGAAAAGCGTGTACCGCGGATCCTCCGGTTGGGTAGCGGAGAAAATCACCGACACGCGCCCGCCGTCGACGAATCCGTACAGGTTCGCGTGCGCCACGCCGCTGCAAATCGACAGCCCAAACAAAAACGTCAACACCCGCAAACGGTACAAGCTCATGGATTTTTTGCCCGGAAAAGGCTGGCGAGTTTAGTCGGTAGAGGTTCGTTGCGCAACGGGTAATGACTGCGTGACTCCTGTCGCCGTTTAGCTACAGGCGAGACGATTGCACCGGGTAACAGTGTGTAAAGGCAGTCGCTGTGCGCAACCCTGGAGCGTTAATCAAGTCTCAGGTCCTGCAACCCCCAGTTCCGGAAGGCAAAGCCATGAAACTGCTGAAGATCGTCATCGCCGCGCTCGGCGTAACGCTGGCATCGGCCGCGTTTGCCGATCCCCCCGCCGTAGTCGGACGGCTGAATTACCTTTCGGGCCCCGTGTCGTTTGCCCCCGCGCAAGCGGAAGAAGACTGGGTTGCCGCTACGTTGAATCGACCGATCACGACCGGCGACCGGCTGTGGACGGACAACAATGCTTTCGCCGAAATGCACGTCGGCTCGCTCGCGGTGCGCATGGCTCCGCAGACCAGCATGGACGTGCTCACCCTGGACGACCGCGCGCTGCAGCTGCGTGTCGCCCAGGGCGACGTCAATCTGCGCGTGCGCCGGCTCCCAAGCGGCCGGCTGATCGAAATCGCGACACCCAGCGGCGCCGTGGTCGTAAGGCAGCCAGGCTCTTATCGCATCAGCGTCGACGGCGATTCTTCCACGGTTACGGTGCGAGCCGGCGGACTGGCCGAGGTGTACACGGCGGGCTCGAGCATGCTGGTGCGCGACGCCGAGGAGGTTGCGATCTCGCGCTCGCGGCCGGAATTGTTCGCCGCCGCGCCACCCGACGAATTCGATCGCTGGGCCGCGGATCGCGACCGTCGTCATGACCGCGTCAGGTCGACGCGCTACGTGCCGGTCGAAATGACCGGCTACGAAGACCTGGATCAGTACGGCGAATGGCGGACCGTTGCCCAGTACGGCAATGTGTGGATCCCGACCTCGGTGCCGACCGACTGGGCACCGTATCGCTACGGACACTGGGTGTGGATCTCGCCGTGGGGCTGGACGTGGGTCGATGACCAGCCGTGGGGGTTTGCGCCGTCCCACTATGGTCGCTGGGTCTGGTACGACAACTACTGGGCATGGGCGCCGGGACGCCTGGTCGAGCGTCCGGTGTATTCGCCCGCGCTCGTCGCGTTCATCGGCGGCGCCAGCTTCTCGGTGTCGATCGGGCCGGCCGTGGGCTGGGTGCCGCTCGGCTATCGCGAGCCGTTTATCCCCTGGTATACCGCGAGCCCCACGTACCTGCGGAACGTGAACGTTACGCACGTCACCAATGTGACGAACATCAACACGACGAACATCCGCTATGTGAATCGCACGGCGCCCACCGGCGTGACCGTCGTGTCGCGCGACAACTTCATCGCGGCAAGACCGGTTCAGCAGGCGACGATCAACGTGCCGAGCCGCACGCTCGCCTCAGCGCCGGTAACGCGTGGCGCGCCTGTTTCGCAGCCCGCCAGGACTAGTCTGGCCCGCTCGCAGCCCGGTTCGCGTCCGCCCGCGCAGGTCCTTTCGCGTGAAGCGGTCGTCGTCAACAGACCGCCTGCCCTCGCGCAGGAAAGCGTGCGAGAGCGCGGGCGCGCATCTGCTCCGCGCATTGCTGCTAGCGCAGAGCGCCCGCCGGTGCGCGTGATCGAGCGGCGCGAACGAGTCAGCTTGCCGGTAAACCAAGCGCCTCGAGCCGAGGCCAGGGTCGCCCGGCCGGCGATCCAGCCGCCGCGCGCCGACGCTCCGGCCGCGCAGCAGCAGCGGCAACCGCAAGCCGTGCAGCAACAGGCGCCGAGCGTTCCGCAATCACGGCAGCAGGAGCAGGCGCGAGAGCAGCAAGGCGAGCGCCTGCGGGAGCAAAAGCGCGACGCAGAGCAGCAGCAGAAAGCGCAGGCGCAGCAGCAAGCCGATCAGATCGAGCGCGAACGCAAGCAACGATCGGGGCAGCAGGAACAAGCGCGCGAGCGCACGCAGCAGCAGGAACGCGAGCGTGGTCAGAAGGCCGCGCAGGAGCAGCTACGCGCGCAACAGGAGCAACAGCGGGCACAGCAAGCGGAGCAAAAGGCGCAACAGGAGCAGCGGCGTGCCCAGCAAGAGCAGCAGCGTGCGCAGCAGGCGCAGCAGCGCGCCCAGCAGGACGCTGCTGAGGCACAAAAAGCGCAGCAGGAGGCACAACGCATGCGGGAGCGCGAGCGTGCTGAGAAGGCCGCGCAGGAGCAACAGCGTGCCCAGCAAGCGGCGCAGAAGGCGCAACAGGAGCAACAGCGTGCTCAGCAAGCGGCGCAAAAGGCGCAACAAGAGCAACAGAGTGCCCAGCAAGCCGCGCAAAAGGCGCAACAGGAGCAGCAGCGCGCCCAGCAGCAGGCCGCTGCGCAGGCGCAAAAGGCTCAGCAGGAACAGCAGCGTGCGCAGCAAGCGGCGGCACGTGAAGCGCAGCAGCGGGCGCAACGGCCCGAAGCTGCTCAAGCCGCGCCGAAGCCGGAGACGCAGGAGTCTGAAAAAGCCAAGCGCGAACGCGCGCGCAAGGATCAGTCGGACAAGGGCAAGGAGAAGGACAAGGACAAGGACAAGGAGTAATCGAGGGTTGGGCCGGAGCAGCGGGTAGCCGCTGCTCCGGGTTCACGCAGTACTACCGCTTCTTCTTGCTAGTTCTTTCTACCGGGCGCTGCGTCTGGCGCGCCGCGGGCACCCGACCGACCGTTTCGCGAACCTTGTCGCGGTTTGTCGTCGACTCGGTCTGCGCGCTCAAAGGGAACCGGCGTTTTTCCAGCGGCGAGTTGCGCGGCGCAGGCGCCTTTGCCGATTTCTTGGGTGGTTTCGGTTGCATGGCCGCCCTCACGCGCGATCGCGCAGTTCCGTCACGCCGGATTTCTCGGCGCAATGGTCGCAGCAGAACATCCGGCCATTCTTCTCCAGCCCGTGACCGGCGATCCGCACCCCGCAATGCTCGCAGGTAGGCGCCAGCGCGTGGATCGCGCATTCGAAGCTGTCGAACGTGTGGCTCTTGCCCGCCATCACCACCTGGAAGGACTTGTCATAGTCGTTACCGCAGACCTCGCATCTCGCCATCGGAGCCTCCTTCCATAGTGCGACACCGAAGGCCGACCATTGGTTCAGTTCCAGCGCCCGACATCCGCTTGTCACACGCGTCGAGCAGCGCTATGACCCGGGTGTGTCCAGGACGACGCTTCGCGCGCCGACATGCGCCGCGAGGTGAGCGCTTAGATCTCGCGCATCGTCGCCAGCCCCGTCCATGAGGCTCGACTTGCGTCGCCGCAGGAACGGCAGGCCCAGAACGTACAGGCCGGGCGCCTCCGTGACGACACCGCCGTCGTGGAGAATGTTGCCCTTGGGGTCGAAGACCGGGACGTCCAGCCAGGAGTAGTCGGGACGAAACCCGGTCGCCCAGAGAATCGTGCGGATTCCGGCGCGATCGAAATCGAGGCCGAGCGGCGGCGACGCTTCGACGCGCGTCGACTCGGGGCGATGCGGCGGATCGATGGCGCCGCTGACGCCGTTTTCTGCGGCCCACTGGTCGAACGTGTCCAGCAGCCGGTTCTGCTTGAGGTCCGCCAACTCGCACAGATTGCGCAGCGATCCGGACAATTGGGCCTTGCCGTCCCGAATTCCGGCGAGTCGGCCCACGATCTTCACCCCGAGCGACATGAGCGCGTTGAGATCGATGTTCCGCCGGTCAGCATAGCCGGCGATCTGGAACGAGGAGAGCGCGCGGGCGCGCCGCAGATTCTCGACCTGGTCGTAGCGCTCGTCGTTCAGGCCCGTCGCGTCCATCCACCATTGGATGTCCCGGCCGCGGTACGTCCGGGGTGCGCGCACGTGCTCGCCGACCGCCAGCGTCACGGGACGACCGGAGCGGTGGATCTCGTCGGCGATCTGCGCGCCGGAGGCGGCCGCGCCGACGACCATGACGCCGCCCTCCTCGAGGCGCTCAGGGTTGCGGTACTCCGCGGTCGTGAGTTGGGCAATTCCTGGCGGCACGCATTGCGCTACCGCCGGGATCTGCGCGATGTTGAAAGCGCCGGTGGCAAGCACGACCGCGTTGCAATGCCAGGTTCCCTGCCCGGTGACGACCTCGTAGCCGTCGGCCGTGCGCCGCACGGCAGTGACCGGACAGCGCGTCTGCAAGGGCGGCGACACCCGCTTCGCGTAGCCCTCGAGGAACGCGATGGTCTCGGGCATCGTCCGGAAACCATCCGGATCGTCGCCCTCGTACCCGAAGCCCGGCAGCCTGCTCTGCCAGTTCGGGGTGAGCAGGGTGAGCGAATTCCAGCGCTCTTTGCGCCAGGTGTTGGCGACCTCGCCGCGCTCGAGGACCACATGGTCGATCGAGCGTGCGGCGAGCCACCAGCTCATCGCGAGCCCGGACTGGCCCGCGCCGATGACGACGGCCGTCGTGCGCACTCGGGCCCGGGGCCTCGTGCGGCGAAGCGGCGTTACGCCACCTCGACCGTGACGTTGGTCGGGTTGGTGATGATGTCGTAGACCGCTGAGCGCTTCTGCGACTGCGCGACGATCGCCTTGATGTCCGCGGGCGAGGCGTCGGCGTCAATCTTGTAGGTCACTTTTATGCCGTCGAAGCCGTTGCGCACATCCTCGTCCATGCCGAGGATGCCGCGGATGTCCATCCCGGCCTCGAGCGTCGCCGACACCGATCGCAACTGGATCTTGCGCGCCTGGGCGACGGCCGCAACGCCGGCGGTCAGGCAGCTCGCGAGACCGGCGAGGACGATCTCCACCGGCGTGGCCGAGTGGTCTTCGGCTGCGAACACCTCAGGATGGTCGGCGTCGAACGTGAACGCCTTCTTGTGCTTCTGCTCGGCACCCAGGCCGTAGAAGCCTTCGATGGTGGAGCGGCTGTGGGTGCCGTTGATCCACTCGACCGTCGAGCGCCACTTGAACTTTGCCGCTTCCGGCGCGTTCTTCAGCGCTTCCTGCGCGCCGAACAGCGCTTCGACGTTAACGCCGTTGTTGACGGGCTTGTCGCCCTTTGCTGTCGCCATGGTTTTCTCCTGGAGGGGGTCCAACGGGGGCCAAAAGTATAGCAGCGCGATGGACGCTAAATCGCCTGGTTCAAACGCGGTTTCCAGAACGGGCGAAACAGCTCGATCTTCGGACAGCGATTCATGACGACCTTCAGCCCTGCGGCCTCCGCCAGCCGCGCCGCCTCGTCGTTGCGCACGCCAAGCTGCGCCCACAGCACCTTCGCGCCGATGTCGATCGCCTCGCGCGCGATCCCGGGCAGCGCATCGGAGCTGCGGAACACTTGCACCATATCGACCGGCCTGTCGATCGCGGCCAGCGACTCGTAGACCCGCAGCCCGCGGATCTCGCCGCCGGCCTCGTTGGGATTGACCGGGATCATGTCATAGCCCGTTTCATGCAGAACCCGGAGCACGCCATAGCTGAACTTGGTGGGATCCGAACTGGCGCCAACCATGGCGATCGTCCTTACCTCCTTCAGGATGGTTGCGAGATAGTCCGCCGGGTACTCCTGGTCGTGGTCCACGGGTCGGCGGCCGTTATGGCGCATCCTTCAGCGGTGTCGCGATGCCGGGCTTCAACTCATGCGGTGCGAGCGGGCTGGCGAACGGATTGCGGTAGAGCCGGTCATGGCTCTCGACGCCGACATCCAGCGTGCAGTCGGTAAGAGGCCGGCCGACGCAGAG
>Ga0075421_100001004_pt1 | contig 31915 bp, 30 predicted proteins | sample SoiMetdeltSBSDD5_FD_75292 | JGI IMG/M metagenome (GOLD analysis project Ga0075421, IMG submission 75292) | Bulk soil microbial communities from a Populus tree surrounding site in Tennessee, USA - Soil MetaG P. deltoides SBSDD5 | ecosystem: Environmental > Terrestrial > Soil > Tree plantation... | reverse complement strand
CGGCACGCGGCGCGCCGGCGCGCGCGCGGGGAGCGGGCCGGCCGGCAGCTTGCCGCTCCAGCGGTGCCGCGCCAGCTCGGCCTCGAGCTGTGCCACGTCGCGGTCGGGCTCGCCGCTCCGGTCCCAGAGGTACTTGTCGTCTTCGTTCATGGCCAGCCTTCCTTGCGCAGGGCGTCCTGCAGCAGCTTCATCCCGCGCGAGAGGTTCACGCGCACCGAGCCGTGGGTCATGCCCGTGGCCTCGGCGATCTGCGGGCCGGTCAGGCCCTCGACGAGGCGCATGGCGAGCGTGTCGCGGTAGGCCTCGGGCAGCGTGCGCAGCACGGACAGCACGTCCTGTCCGCCGTCGCGGCCCGCGCGCGGGTCGGCGGGCTCGTGCTCCAGCGGCGAGGCCATGCGGCTCGTCGCCTGCTGGCAGCGGCGCTGTGCCGCATGGCGCGCGATGGCCGCCAGCCAGGCGCCGGCATGCTCGCCGTCACGCAGCTGGTGCAGCGCGCGCCACGCGGCGAGGAAGACCTCCTGCACGAGGTCGTCGGCCTCGCCGCGTGGCGCGCGCGCGACCAGCACGGCGTGCACCATGGGCGCATGCCGCTCGTAGAGCGCGCGGAAGGCCGGCTCGTCGCCGTCGAGCGCGCGCGACACGAGGTGGCCGTCGAGCGGCGCGAGCGCCGGGGCCTCAGCCGCGCGACCGGTGCTCGTGGATCTTCTGGACGAGATCGTCATGGTCCTTGGCGTTCACCAGCGGGCCGATGGTGGCCAGCAGGTTCTTGTGCAGCTGCTCGCGGGCCGGCGCATCTTCGGCCAGCTTCAGCACGCTGTCGAGGTTCTTCCAGGCCGCCTCGCGCGTGGCAGCATCCGGGTGGTCCAGCAGGCCGAGCGTCGCGCCCAGCTGCAGGGCCGCGTCGGACGGGCGCAGGAGCTGCGCGTCGCGCAGCGCGGCGGCGCCGTCGTCCCTGCGGGCGAAGCCTGCCTCGCGCAGGGCCGCGCGCAGGAAGCCCACGTCGAGGCAGCAGAGCGCGGCGTCACGCGCCTGCGCCTGGCACACGCGGCCGCCCCAGGCCGGCTCGACCGGCTGCCAGAGGTAGCGCACGCCCTTCGCCTTGGCCTTGTCACCGCCGTCCTCGTCGGTCGTGCCGTCGCACTCGGCGGCGGCCTTGCACTCCTCGCGCGCGGCCTTGGCCTCGGCGCCGTGCACGTCGGCATCGAATTCCAGCTCCTGCATCAGCTCGGCCACCAGCTCCTCGCGCGTCTCCGCGGGCGGCGCGGCGCGGCTGTTGCCGATTCCGGTCAGGTAGATCGCGGCGCGGCGCAGGGTCTCCACGTGCACCAGCGCGTCGTCGCTGCGATAGAGGATGTCGTAGGTGTCCTGCGGCAGCTTCGTGATGTCGTAGTCGGGCTTGGCCCCGAAGGCGCCGCCGTCCCAGGGCAGCGAGCGGGCGTCGCCGATGTCGAGCGGGTGGCAGAGCGTGGGCGGTCCCACCGGCATCGCGGGCGGGACGTGGGCAGACACGAGCAGCGTGGCGAACAGCAGGCTGGCCAGCATGGCGGGACTCCGGGAAAGTGGCGGCACGGGGAGCTGGCGCTCCCCTGTACCCAGAGAGTCACGCCGCAGGCCGGGTGTTAGCGACGGGACCCCCGCGGTCGCCGCGACGGCCGGTCCCCCGACCATCGCGGCGCCCGGCAGGACGGATCAGGCCTTGGCCGTGGCGGCCTCGAGGCGCTCCAGCTTCGTCTCCCGGCCCGTCTTCTGCACGCTCTGCGCCTTGTCGTAGCTCTCGATCAGGGCGCGATACGGCGGGACGAGGTGGTCCACCATGACCTGCGCGAACTGCATCGCGTCGGGACGGTTCCAGGTGCTCATGAGCTCGGCCAAGACGGCATAGGTGTCGATGGGGATCGCGCCGGCCTGCGCCACGCGCGCGATGGTCAGGTCGGTGGCCATCGGACTCCAGTTGCCCGACGCGTCCACGATGGTGAACACCTTGTAGCCCTCGGTCAGCGCGCTGAGCGTCGGGAAGGCCATGCACACGCTCGTGAGCGTGCCGGCGATGAGCAGGGTCCGGCGACCGGTGTTCTCGATCGCCTTCACCCACGCCGGGTTGTCCCACGCGTTGATCTGGCCCGTGCGAGGGATGTACACCGCGTCAGGATTGTTCAGGTGGATCTCCGGGATGAGCGGCCCGTTGGGGCCGTCCGGCACCGACGCCGTCGTGAAGGTGGGGATGCCCGCGAGCCGCGACACCTTGGCCAGCGCGACCACGTGCGAGCGCAGCGTCGGCAGGTCGATGTCCCGCACGAGCTGGAACAGTCCGCTCTGGTGGTCGATCAGCAGCAGGACCGCATCGTCGGGATCGATCATCCACTTGTTGGCTTTGCCCATGGCTACTTCCTCCTGGCATCGCGATGCGGCGCACCGTGCGGCCGGACCGCGATGGAATGCGGATTCGTCGGGCTTCGACGCCGGCCGGTCGAGTCCCTCGACGCCGCGCGAGCGGCACTCACGTGAGGTGCCCCATGCGCCCGGACTGGTAGTCCAGGATGGCCTGCCGTATCTCGGCCGGCTTGTTCATGACGAAGGGACCCTGTCCCACGACAGGCTCCTCGATCGGCTCGCCGGCCAGCAGCAGGGCCGAGGCGCTGTCCATGCACGTGGTGCGGATGGAGCCGCCCGCCCGATCGAACCAGGCCAGCTCGGCCTCGCGTACCTCCGTCGTGCCCTGCACGCGGAGCCCTCCGGAGAGCACGACGAGCGCGGCCGTCCAGCCCTCGGGCACGGCGAACGTCGCCTCGCAACCGTCCTGCATCCGGATGTCGAGGACCTGAAGCGGCGTGAACGTCCTGGCCGGGCCGGTGTCGCCGCCGAACTCGCCGGCGATGACCCGCACGTCGCCGCGGCCGTCCGGCATGCGGACGACCGGAATGTCGCGGCTCGTGATGGCCTGGTAGCGCGGCGGGGCCGTCTTGTGCTTCGCCGGCAGGTTCACCCACAGCTGGGCCATGCTCAGCGTGCCTCCACGCAGGGCGAAATCGCGCCCGTGGAACTCCTCGTGCACCAGGCCTGCCGCGGCGGTCATCCACTGGACGTCGCCGGGGCCGATCCGGCCGCCGCCGCCGGAGGAGTCGCGGTGCTCCACCTCGCCCTCGTACACGATCGTCACGGTCTCGAAGCCGCGGTGCGGATGCTCACCGACACCGAGGCGGCGCGTCGTCGGCGGGAACGACGTCGGGGCGGCATGGTCGAGGAGCAGGAAGGGGCTCAGCTCCACGCCGAGGTCGTCGTACGCGAACAGCGTGCGGACGGGGAAGCCGTCGCCGACCCAGTGCACCTCCTCCGCGCTCCGGTGGCCGAGCACCTTCCTGTCCGGAGCCTCCGCGCGCAGCGCCATGTGCCGTGCTCCGCAAGTCCAGGGGCCCATGCCTTGCCCGACGCGGGCAACCTAGCACGGGGTCCTCGAAGGCCGCAATGCACGCCGAACCGCGCGCCCGCGCCGTCCGGCCTCCCGAATCCGTAGAATCCGCGCCCTCCTCCGTCTCCCGGGAATTCCTCCGCGCCATGGCCCGCAAGTCCAAGCCCAGCGGCAAGCGCTCGACGTCGCGCCGCCGTCAACCCGCCGGCCACTGGCGCCATCACATGGGCACCGGCCACTCCGACCACCTGACGCCCGTGCGCTCGCTCGACCTCTCGAAGGTCGCTTCGGTCGACGACCTCGTGCGCGGCATGGCGGCCACGTCCTTCGGCGGCCGCACTCTCGGCGAGGCAGCCGACATCCTCGAGCTCATGGTGCGCGACCCCGATTGCAAGGTCGTGCTCACGCTGTCGGGTGCGATGACCATCGCCAAGCAAGGCCTCGTCATCTGCGAGATGATCGAGCGCGGCTGGGTGCATGCCGTGGTCTCGACCGGCGCGCTCATGTGCCACGGGCTCGCGGAGACCGCGGGCATGCTGCACTTCAAGGCCGATCCGTCGATGCCGGACGAGCAGCTCTTCGAGAAGGGCTACAACCGGGTCTACGACACGATCGAGCTCGAGCAGAACCTCGACGACACCGAGCGCATCATGGCGGCGGTGCTGGGCGCGGTGCCCGACGGCGAGACGCTCTGCTCGCACAAGCTGAACCGCCGCATCGGCGAGTGGCTGCACAGGAACACGAAGGGCCGCGGCCCGCTGCGCTCGGCCTTCGAGCACGACGTGCCGGTCTACGTGCCGGCCTTCACGGACAGCGAGCTGGGGCTGGACTACGCCACCAACAACCACCGCCGCCGGCTCGCGGGCAAGGGGCCCATCCCCTACGACCCGTTCCTGGACCTCGAGGACTTCCGCGAGCGCGTGGACGCGCACGGCACCTGGGCCATCTTCACCATCGGCGGCGGCGTGCCGCGCAACTGGGCGCAGCAGGTCGCGCCCTTCATCGACATCCTCGGCAAGCGCGTCCCGCAGATGCGCCGGCCGCTCAAGCGCTACAAGTACGCGGTGCGCATCTGCCCGGAGCCGGTGCACTGGGGCGGGCTCTCGGGCTGCGACTACAGCGAGTCGGTGAGCTGGGGGAAGATCTTGCCGAGGAGCGAGGGCGGGAGATGGGCGGAGGTGAAGGACGACGCGACGATCGCGTGGCCGCTCATCGTGAAGGCGGTGATGGAGCGGGTCGGAAGGGGGAAGAAGGGCCAGACGGCTTCGCGCCTCCGCGGCGCGCCTCCAGCTGTCAACGCCTGAGCACGGCGGGCCGGCTCACTTCGACAGGATGTCCTCAGGCAGATCCCAGACGCGCGCCGACCACATCGACAGGGCCGCGAGCTGATGGCCATCCGCCGAGAACCGGAGCACGGTCGCCGGCGCCTGCATGCCGGTGAATTGCGCCCGCTCCTCGCCGGTCTCGACGTCGAAGATCCGCACCACGAAGTCGTCGGGGGTCGAGCGCTGGCCGTTGGTCCAGATGCCTCCGCTGGATGTGACCAGCAGGCGGCCATCGGGCGAGAGCTCCAGCGCGCTGGCGAAAGCTCCGCTCGTCGCGAAGATGCGCAGGACTTCGCCCGTGGGGAGGGCGCGCTGCACGAGCGCGCCCCAATGATCCGCGCAGAACAGCGAGGCACCGTCGCGGGCGAAGAGCGCTGACGTGGGCATCGGTCCCGCGGGCGGCTTGCCGTAACGCTCGCGGTATCCGGGAGGCGGGCCGGCGACGAAGGCGTCCCCCAGCGCCGCGGCGAGCGCGGCCTCCGGCTCGCTGAGCGTCGCCACGACCTCGAGCGTGCGCGCGTCGAGGATCCGCAGCCGTCGGTCCGTGTCCCCGAGAACGAGCCGCGACCCGTCCGCGCTGCCTCCGATCAGCTGCGGCAGATGGTCCGAGCGCCAGAACTCGCTCCTCACCGTCTCCTGGCTGCGCGGCTCGAACAGCTCGAGCGTGCCGTCCTTGTCGAGAGTCAGGAAGCGGGGCATCCCCCCGAGAGCGACCTGGCGGAATGGAACGGCCGGGATGCAACTCTTCGCGAGCATCCTCGGCGGCTCGCCCGGCTTCCACAGCCGCACGTCGCGCACCGCGTGCTTGATCGACGTGACGGGCGACACGACGACCATCTCGTCGCCCTGACCGCAGAAGGTCGCGACGAGGGCATCGTCGACCAGGCGTGCGAGCTCGGCGCCCGACTCGACGTCCCAGAGCTTCGCCACCGCCGTGTCGGGCGTGTGCTCGTCGAGCATGGTCGAGCAAGGCGACACGCTCACCGCCAGCCATCGGCCGTCCACCTCGGCGAGGTCCGCCAAGCCTCCCATCTTTCGCAGCACCGCGACCTCCCGCGGATCGCGCGGTGGCGGGACCTCGACGCTGCAGATGGTCTCGTGTGGCGACAGCAGCCCACCGAACGCGCTCGCGCACGGGTCGTCCCGGCGTGCGGCCAGTTCCCGCACGAAGTCCAGGGCGCGTTCGCGCACGACGTCCTCGGCCGCATCACTGATCAGGGCGGCGAGGCTCAAGCCGACGAAATCCAGATCTTCGAGATCGCCCCGGCTCCGGAGCCAATCGAGATAGTAGTCCGTCAGCGCGACAGCGTGCTCGGGCACGCCGTCGAAACGGCCCGAGGTCATTCCGGCCGCCTTGGCCACGGCCAACGCCGCGGCCTCGCGCCCTTCCGGCCCGAGCCGCGGCATCAGCTCCGCGTCGATGGCCATGTCGCCGCTGAGTTTCATGCGCGCCCACAACGCCTCGTGAAGCGCGTGTCTCGGAGGCGGCCGGAGGAAGGGCCCCTCCGTCGCCGGCGCGAGGGCGGCCGGATGCGTCGTCTCGCGCTCGAGCACGGAACGGAGCGCCGGAAGCGCCTCCTCCGCGGATGGGCCCATGCGACCGAGCACCCTGCAAGCCGTTCTCACGACCTCCCAGTCGTCGGCTTGGAGGGCGTCGAGAAGCCCGCCCAGGCAAGTGACCTGCAACTCGGGGGGAAGGCTGAACACCAGGGACATGATCTGGCGCCGATCCGCCGGATTCCCGAGCAGCTCGCGGCACAGCTGGGCGAGCTCGTCGGTCTGCTCCGGTGTCCACGGCTTCGCGCGCCCGGCTGCGCCGACGAGCATGCCGAGGAGCCGCGCGCGCGTGTCCTGATCGGCCGGCAGCTCGTTCGCCCAGAGATCCAGCGTGACCGCGAGCAGGTCCTGCGCCGCGACCTCGCTGAACAAGGCATTCTGCGCCACGAGGTCCCGCGGGTTGCGAAGGACCCACCGGACACGGTCCGCGACCGACAGATCGGCTCCGGCGGTGGCAACGGGCACCTTTTCCTTGCGAGGCGGTGGCACGTCGACCTGGCCACGCGCCATGTCGATGCCAGACACCACCTGCAGGAGTGCGAGCGCAGCGACCATCCACCTCGGGCCGCATGTCGGGTGTTTGCGCCGCATCGATTCCATTCCGGGTCCGCTCCCGTCCTCGAGTGTGCCACGAATCCGCCGGAGCTGGCCACGGAGGAAGGGAACCTGGCCGCTCGCGCGTCCTGGACGAGAATCGCGATGCCCGACTACCTCGCCCACGGCCTTTTCACCGTGTACACCGGCACGGCCGTGATGCTCGCGCGCTCGATGCCGACCAGCTTGCGCTTGCTCAGCCTCCAGATCGCCTCCTGCACCGCGCGCTTGCTGAGCCCCGTGGCCGCCGCGACGTCCAGCAGGCTCACCTGCACGGACGGCTGGCCCGCGCCCAGGCTCCGCCGCCACAGGCACAGCCACACGAGGAAGGCCGAGGGTTGCCGGTCGTGCCCCACGATGTCGGGCATGAGCGAGTCGATCACGTAGGCGTCGAGCGGCAGCGTGGACATGCGGCCTCCGGCTATGGCAATGGATGCCATGGCCATCCTTTCACGCCTTGCGGCCCGCGTACAATGCCGGTGAACTGTGCACCTCGCCGGCAATCGGGCCGGCACTTTTCGAGGAGCACTCATGATCAAGGCCATGAAGTTCGTCGGCGTGCCCGTGAGCGATCAGCAGCGGGCGCTCGACTTCTACACGGAGAAGCTGGGGTTCCGCGTCATCACGGACCAGCCCTTCGACGACAAGCAGCGCTGGATCGAGCTGGGCATCGGGCGCAACGGCACGGGCATCGCGCTCTTCACGCCGCCGGAGCACAAGGACCGCGTCGGCACGTTCACCGGCATCTCGCTGGTGGCCGACGACGTGAAGGCCACGTGCAAGGAGCTCAAGGCCAAGGGCGTGACCTTCACGCAGGAGCCGAAGGACGCCGACTGGGGCACCTTCGCGATGATCGCGGATCCGGACGGCAACACCTTCGTGCTCGGTTCGGGCTGAATGGGCTGAAGTGCCGGCTTCGCGCGGCGGTTGCTAGCGCCGCCGCGCGTCGCTCAGGGCTCGTCTTCCCGCGGGCCCCACATGAGGCGCGCCACGCGCCACTCCCCGTCCTCGTGGCGCACGACGGCCAGGAACTTGTCGTCGACCGGCACGGCGTCGCCGCCCTCCACGGGCGTGAGCGAGCCCTTCACGTAGCCCCAGGCGAAGCCCATGACCCCGCTGCTGCGCGCGTCGACGACCTCGACCGCCATGTGCGGCTGGAAGCCGGCGAACAGCGGCTCGTAGCGCGCGCGGAGCGCGGCCCTGCCGCGCAGCATGTCGCCGTTCGGCGGCAGCCAGACGATGTCGTCGGTGTAGGCCGCCAGCACGCCGGCCAGGTCGCGCGCATTGTCCGCGGCCACGATGCGCTCGACGGCGGCGCGCACGGCCCCCGGACCGCCGGCCGGCGGCGCCTCGGGAGTGCCCGCGCAGGCCGGTAGCAGCAGCGCCAGCGCTGCGCAGAGCCCGACTGCCCGCGGCCAACCAGCACGATGTCCCACGCGCGGGAGGATAGCAGGCCGATGGCGGCCGCCTTGAGGCCCGGCCTTCCGCGCTGGCACGCTGCTGCCATGGCCACGATCCGCAGCGCGCCCACCTGGCTGGCCCTCGCCGGCCTGCCGGGCACCGGGACGTCATGGCTCGCGGCCGCGGCCGCACCGAGAACCACCTGGCCGCCGTGCTCGGCTCCGGCTGAGGCCGCGGCGGCGGTTCCCGGCGCGGCGCCTGGCGCCACCTCAGGCGTCAGGCAGCAGCCTCCAATGGTTGATGCTGTCCTCGAACAGCGGGCTGCACGCGTGGGTGACGCCCGTGCCGGCCAGTGCGCCGCTCGGCGAGAGATCCAGCACGACGTCGATCGTGCTGAAGCACACGGTTTCGCAGGTGAACAGGTCCTTGGTGGGGAAGGCGATCGGGAGCGAATACGTGCCGCTGTCGAACTCGCCCACGACCGGACCGGTCCACGGCCCGCACAGCGAGGGGCAGAAGCTGCAGCCTTTCAGGAAGGTGGGCCGCGCCGTGAGCAGGCCGCTGACGAAGCCCAGCTCGATGTTCCGGCGCTCACTCCCGCGCCGTCACGCCCTCCGGCAGCGCCGTGCGCAGGGCCTCCGCCAGCATCAGGAACTCCGCCACGCGCGCCGAGGCGGCGCGCCAGACGAGGCCGATGGTGCGGCCGGGCGCGGGCGCCTTGAACTCGCGCACCTGCACGCCGTCCGCCGCTTCGTCACGTGCCAGCGTCGGCAGGAGCGTCACGCCCAGGCCCGCCGCCACGAGGCGCGTCAGCGTGCGCAGCGAGGTCGCGCGCACGTCGCCGGCCTCCTCGGCGCCCGCCTCGCCGCACAGCGCGAGGGCCTGGTCGCGCAGGCAGTGGCCGTCCTCGAGCAGCAGCACCTCGGCGCGCTTCAGGTCCGAGAGCCGCGCCGGCGCCTTGCCCGAGAGCCGGTGGCCGCGCGGCACGGCCAGCAGGAAGGGGTCGTCGAAGAGCGGCACCGACGCGAGGCCGGCGCCGCCCACGGGCAGCGCCAGCAGCGCCGCGTCGAGCCGGCCGGCGCGCAGCTCCTCCAGCAGCGCCGACGTCTGGGCCTCGCGCAGCACGAGCCGGAGCCGCGGGTGCGTGCGGCGCGTGGCTGCGACCAGTCCGGGCAGGACATAGGGCGCGACGGTCGGGATCGCGCCCAGCGAGAGCGGCCCGGAGAGCGGCCCGCCAGCGCCGAGCGCGGCGTCGACCAGCGAGTCGACGTCACCGAGCACGGCGCGCGCGCGCTCGAGCACGTGCTCGCCGGCGGCCGTGAGCGCCACGCGCTGGCTGTCGCGCTCCAGCAGCCGCACGCCGAGCTGTTCCTCGAGCAGCCGGATCTGCTCGGACAGCGCCGGCTGGCTCACGTGACACGCCGCGGCCGCGGCGCGGAAGCTCAGCGCCTCCGCGACGGCGACCAGGTACTCGAGCTGTCTCAGCGTCGGGCGGGGGCGGCGGGCAGCCATGCGCGCATCATACGGACGATACCGGCGCCGGCGACGCCGGCGCGGCGTCGAGCAGCTCCGCGCCCTCCACCGCCGCCGCCGCCGCGTGCACCACGGCCGCGATGCGCGCGACCTCCTGCACCATCCCGGGCGAGGCGCCGGCGGCGCGCAGCTGCCGCTCGTGCGCGGCCATGCACGTTCCGCAGCCGTTCACGATGGAGCCTGCGAGCGACCACAGCTCGAGGTCGAGCTTCGGCACGTCGGTCGTCGCCAGTCCCTGCATGCGGAGCCCCGCCGGCATCTGGCCGTACTCGGGCGCGCCCACCAGGTGCGTGAAGCGATAGTAGATGTTGTTCATGCCCATGAGCGTGACCGCCGTGCGCGCCGCGCGCTCGGCCGCCGGCGGCAGGTGCACGCGGGCCTCCTCGGCCACGGCGCGCAACACCGAGGCGCCGCGCGCCGCGAACGCCGCCGCGAGCGCGGCGCCCCACGCCTGCTGCGGCGAGAGCGCGCGCGGCTCGCGGATCACGCGCAGGTTGAGGCGCAGGTCGCGCGCGGTGTCGGAGGCGAGCAGGCTGTCGAGCGTCATGGCGTCACGCGACCCTCAGGGTTTCCTGGCCCGGCTTCCAGTTGCAGGGGCACAGCTCGTCGGTCTGCAGCGCGTCGAGCACGCGCAGCACCTCGTCCGGGCTGCGTCCCACCTTGCCGTCGGTCACCAGCGCGAAGCGGATGACGCCCGTGGGGTCCACCACGAAGGTGGCTCGGCGCGCCACGCCGTCCTCGTCCAGGATCCCGAGCTGCCGCGACAGTTCGCGCCGCAGGTCGGAGAGCAGCGGGTAGGGCAGCGCCCGCAGGTCGTCGTGGCTCTTGCGCCAGGCGAGGTGCACGAACTCGCTGTCCGTGCTCGCCCCAAGCAGCTGCGCATCGCGGTCCGCGAACTGCGCCGCCAACTTGCCGAAGCCGGCCAGCTCCGTGGGGCACACGAAAGTGAAGTCCTTGGGATAGAACACGAACACCAGCCACTTGCCCGCCCAGGTCGTGGCGTCGACGTCGCGGAAGGCGCTGGCCGGATCGTTGCCGGTCACGGCCTTGAGGTGGAAGGCGGGGAAGCGGTCGCCGACGGTGAGCATGAGAGATCTTCCGGAGTGAGGTGCGGGGTTTGTCGTCCGCGACGCGGCGCCCCGTTTCGGAGGCCACGTCGCCGGCGCAACCTAGGGGCACGTCGCGCACCCGTCCAATCGCTTCTCCCTCTCGCGCCGATCGGGACTTCATCTTGGCCGGAGGCTTCCCCGCCCTCGCACGGCGAGGGTAGTGTCCGGGTGCAGGCGCCGATGGCGCCTCGCAGCGCACACGCCCCGACTCCCACCGCCCCTCCAGGAGACAAGCCATGTCGACTCCGACTCTCACGACCATCGCGCTGGCGACCCTTCTCGGCTGCGGCGCGCTCGTCGCGCAGGATGCCCGGCCCGCGCGCGGCGCGGCGCCCGCGGGACAGCAGGCCGCGCCCATCCCCGGCATCTCCGGCGGCCCGGGCGCCATGCCCTTCGCGCAGGTGAAGGCGCGCATGGAGGCCGAGCGTCCGGCCGTCGAGGCGCGCCACGCCGAGCTGCTCGCGCAGCGCTACGACCTGTCGGACAGGAAGGCGCCGGGCGTGACCATGACGGGCGGCAAGGCCGTGCAGGCCGGCCCGCGCGCCAGGCTCAAGGCCGGCACGACGTGGGACTCGCTGGCCGCACTGTCGCCCGCCGAGGTGCGCGAAAAGGACCTGCTTCCCGAGGGCTTCCTGCCGCTGCCGCACGCCAACCATCCCGAGGGCGGCATGCTGTTCCCTAAGTCGCACATCGACGAGGTGCTGAAGCAGACGGGCCGCGACCTGCAGCGCTTCGACCTCGGCTTCGACGTGCCCGAGCACTTTCTGCCCGACTTCCCGCAGCCCATCTTCCTCACCACGCGCCCCGACCTCGGCGACGTGAGCCACGGCAAGCTGGTCACGCTGTCCAACTTCTACGAGCTGTTCGCGGGCATCCTGAACCCCAAGCAGCTCGAGGGCCTGCGGCTGCTGCTCACGCCCTTCCCGCAGCAGCAGTTCAACGCCACGGACGAGCGGCGCTCGGCGCTGCCGAGCCAGGGCGTCGCCTGCCTCGACTGCCACGCCAACGGGCACACCAACGGCGCGAACCACCTCGTAGGCGACATCCGGCCGCAGGAGTTCCGGCACCGCATCGAGACGCCCAGCCTGCGCGGCGTCTTCATCCAGCGCCTCTTCGGCAGCCAGCGCGCGCTGAAGTCCGTGGAGGACTTCACCGAGTTCGAGCAGCGCGCGGCCTACTTCGACGGCGACCCGGTGGCCGCCGCGAAGAAGGGCGTGAACATCCTCGATCGGGGAAGCCAGGTGCACGCCATGGCCGAGTTCCAGGAGCTGCTCGACTTCCCGCCGGCCCCGAAGCTGGGCCTCGACGGCCGGCTCGATCCGGCACTGGCCGGCGAGCAGGAGCTGCGCGGCCAGGCGCTGTTCTTCGGCAAGGCCGACTGCGCCGGCTGCCACCCTGCACCGTACTACACCGACAACTCGATGCACGACCTGCGCACCGAGCGCTTCTACGCGCCGCGCACGATCGCCGGCCACACGATGGTGGGCGACGGCAAGATCAAGACCTTCCCGCTGCGCGGCATCAAGGACAGCCCGCCGTACCTGCACGACGGCCGGCTGCTGACGCTCGCGGACACGGTCGAGTTCTTCAACCTGGTGACCGGCGTGAAGCTCACGCAGGACGAGAAAGCGGACCTGCTGGCCTTCCTCTGCTGCCTCTGAGGCGGCCCGGAGTCACTTCGACGTTGCGGCTCCGCAGCCGGCGGACGTCGAGCCGTCGCAGGTGCACGTCTCGCCGCAACCGCAGGTCTCGTCGATCTTGGCCTGCTCCTGGGGCGACCGTGTCTTGCGCGGGTCGAGGTGGCGGATCTCCTTCTGGAACCTGGCGAAGCAGAAGGGCTTGTACGTCGGGCTCTCCTTGCTGTGGCAGTCGAGGCAGGCCTGCGGCGAGGGGTGAGAGTTGATCTCGTCTGCACTCACCGTCATCCGCTCGCCGGGCTTGGCGTCGGCGGCCGCCGCGAAGCGGATCTTCTTGTGCTGCTCGCCTGCGCCGTGGCACGACTCGCACTGCACGCCCATCTCGGGCTCGAAGCTGTCGGCAAACTTCTCCGGCGGCTCGCCCGCGCCCGTGACGTGGCACTTGAGGCACTTGGCGTCCTTCTGCGGGTCCTCGACGCCGGCCTTCTTCGCGATCTCCCTGGCGGCGTCGGTGCCCAGCGTCACGAAGGAGTCGGAGTGCTTCACGCTCTCCCACTTGCCGTACTGGTTGCCGCTGGCGTTCGACTTGTGGCAGCTCCTGCACTGGGCCGCGCCGATGTAGTGGTTCTCGGCGGGCCCCACGGGCGGGTCGGGTGCGGGAGTCGACGTGGCGCCGAGCACCACGAAGCTCGCCACCACCACGGCCACCGCGAGCGCGGCGCTCTTTCCGGACAGGGAACGAAGCGTAGCCAGTCTCATGGGTGACCTCAGCCAGCTGGGCGCGCGAAGGCCGGGTCGGCCGGCACGAGCCAAGGACGAAGCAAGGTGCTCGGCAACAGCTCGTTGACCGGCACTGGCGAGCGGCCGCTCGACATCATGGCGGTGCGCCCGCAGCGACGGGCTGACCGTATCACGGCTCGTCGACTGTGAACAGGGTTGCAGCCTCCGCCGCGTCATTGAGCGCGGCGGCCCCCGCGAGGGCCGCGCGGAAGTCCGGGTCATCGTCGGCCGCGACGTCCGTCGCGAGACGACGGAGCCGTGTCACGTCGGCCGTGGCGGCCACGCTCACGGCGGCGCCGCGACGCAGCGCGCGGAGGGCCGCGGAGTCGGCCGCCAGCTGCGCGAGCACCTCGAGCGCCGCCGGCTCACGCGCCGCGCGGTCGCTCAGGAAGCCCAGCGCGAACTCGCCCACGCTGAGCGTGCCCTGCGGCGCGGGGGCGTCGGGCGGCGGGCGCAGGGCCAGCGAGAACCACTCCTCCGCGCCGGGCGTCGCGCTGTCCCACAGCGCGCGCAGGGCAGCCACGCGCTCGCGATCGGAGCCCTCGCCGCCGAGGAAGAGCTGCCGCGCCCGCTCGGCCAGCGCACCCGGGCAAGCCGCGAGCCGCAGGTCGTGCTCGTAGAAGGCGCGCTCGGTGCCGGGGCGCGGCGCATCGCCCGCCGGCTTCGCGGTGTCGGACGGGGGCGCCGCCGCGACGGCCGGCGCGCGGACGAGGGCCGGTGACGGCGCAATGCCGGCGTGTGGCAGCGCGACGGGCCGTGCGGCCGACGCCGCGGCCGCCGCAGCGATGCTCGCCCGTGCGACCGGCGGGCGCGCCGGCTCCTCGGGCGCCGGCGCGCGCGGCGTGAGGGCCGCGGCCGCCAGGAGCCCGGCCCCCGCGAAGCCCAGCACCAGGCACGCGGCCCGCAGCGCGACTCCCTGGGGAGGTCGCTGCGCGGCTCGACGGCGCCTTGTGTGGCGTGCGGTCATGCTGGCCTCAGTGCGGCTTGTGCATCAGCTCGACGGAGAAGTCCTCGCCCTGCCCGTGGCACACGCCGCACGACTCGTCGCCAGTCGGCGCGGTCATGGCGGCCATGTGCGCGCTCGCATCGTCCTCGGAGTGGCAGGAGCCGCACGCCGACGCCCACTCGTGCACGGTCGGCGACTGGCCGGTCGGGTAGTCGCGGTCCGGCGGCTCCTTCCAGCTGTCGTTGTCGGCGCCGTGGCACACGAAGCAGTTGCGCACGCCGCCGGGCATGGGCGGGTACACGACGTCCGCCCAGTTCGCCGTGTTGCCCTCGGAGCCGATCACCGCATAGCTGCTCGCGTCCGCGAGGTCCTTGCCCATGTGGATCTTGTGCAGCATGGTGCGGAAGTCGATGGTCGTGCCGGTCGTCGCCGGCACCGTCGAGGTGTCGTATTGTGGCAGATCCTCGCCGCCCGCGAGGGAGTGGCACTGCACGCAGGACTGGAAGCCCGCGTCTCCCAAGCCATGGAACCGCGGCTGGGTGTGGCAGCGGTTGCAGGTCTCGGGTGATTCGAGGACCGCGTGCGGCTCGATGGTCGTGGCCGAGGGACCGTAGAGCAGGTTGGCGTTGGCCGCGGCGGCCGCCGCGCGGTAGACCTGCTGCTCGCCCTGGACCGCGACGTCGACGTCGGTGCCCAGCCACAGCGAAGCGGTGTAGGTGCCGTCCACGAACGGCAGGCCGGTCCACTCGCCCCATTCCTTGCCGAGCGAGTTGCTGTCGTTGGGCGGCGGCTGGTAGACGGCCTGCAGGGCGTCGCCGAGATGCCGCTTCCAGCCGAAGCGGCCGTCGGTGCGGTAGCTCATGACCATCGCGGTGCCGGCGCCGAATGCGACGCCGCTGGTGATCGTGCCGCTGGCCGGGTCCAGCGTGTACTGGTTGGCCGCGCCCTCCTGGAGGAAGCTGAGCGTGACGCGCAGCACGGCCGCGCCGCTGGCGTGCGCGTAGCGCACCGGCGTGCGGACCCACAGGCGCGTGGCGCTCTCGACCAGCGCCACCTGCAGGAACTCGCGCGTCCCGACGCCGGCGCCCGGGTCGAGCACCAGGTAGTTGCCGGGCGCCGAGGTCGTGTAGCCGGCGGTGGAGGCCACGTCCACGTAGCGGTCGTAGGGCGCGGCGGCGGCCGTGAGCGTGGTGGGGTTGGCCGCCGCGGTCACCTCCGACAGCACCTGCCGCCCGAAATGGACGGGCAGGTTGGCCGCAACGAGGGTCTGGCCGACCGCTCCGTTGCCGTCGCCGAGGTCCTCGGCGCTGATGTCCATCGGCAGCGTGAGCGTGTAGCTCGACGCGGCCGGCACCACATCGTAGTAGAAGCGGTCGGGCACGGGCACGGTGCCGCTGAACGAGGTGCGCCCGGCCACGATCGCGAAGAGCACCGGGTTGGCCGCGCCGCCCTTGAAGATCGTGAGGAAGATCAAGCTGCCGGGGGCGAAGGCCAGGGCGTCGACCGAGATGTCGAAGCTCAGCGTGCCGTCCGGGGACACGAACCTGTTGCTGGCGTTCGTGCTTGCGGGCAGCGTGCCGTCGCCCGGCAAGAAAGAAGAGTCCGAGCCGGTCACGGTGAAGTGCGTGGCGTCGCTGAAGGCGATGGTGACCGTCTGCGGCACGGCGCCTTCAGTCAGGATCAGGCCCGAGATCGACGAGCCCGGGGGGTTGGTGCTGGGCGAGCCCGGCAGCGCGCCGGCCCCGAGGCTGCCGCTCGCGCTGCCCGTGACGCTGAAGCTGGTCTCCGAGTCGAACTCCACGGTGAGCGTCTCGGCCACGGCCGGGTCGGTGGGCATCACCTTGCTCATCGTGCCCTTGTGCGAGCCGTTCGGCGACTGCAGGCGGCCGGCGAAGTCGTACGGGCCGATGCTGACGCCGTTGCTGCTGGCGTAAGGCGTGATGATCTGCTGGCTCCACGTCGGACCGTTGAGCACGGCCGACGAGGAGTCCATGCTCGGCAGCTCCACGTCGGTCCCTGCCGTGTTCTTGAGCGTGAAGTGGAAGACGGGCGCGTCGCCGGCCTGGAAGGTGCCGCCGGGGCCGGTGCCGCCGGTGAGGCTGCTGACGTTCACCACGACGCCTGGATTCAGGGCCGTGTTGTCGAGCGGGTGCAGGTGCCCGTCGACGACCGAGATCGAGTCGCCCTGGGCGGCATGGCAGCCGTTGCAGGCGATGAAGAGCTCGTCCTGCGGTGGCATCTCCTGCCCATTGGAGATGTAGGGCTTGTCCCAGTCGACGTCGTCGTGGCATGCCCCGCACGCGGCCTCGCTCATCTGCTTCTTGTACAGGTCGCCATCGGCCGGCGCGGGCAGCGGGCCGGCGCCATCCGGATCGCCGTGGCACTTCAGGCAGGCCAACGCGCCGCCGCGCATGATGTCCTCCTGCGCCTTCTGCGTGGACGTCAGCGCGGAGTAGCCCAGGTCCTTGGGCAGGCTCGAGGTCAGGTACGGCCAGACGGGGTAGTTCACCGCGGAGAAGTCGCGCAGCATGTCGCCGGCGCCCACGAGCTGATAGGGCTGCGGCGGGAAGTCGTAGTTGCGCGAGCCGTCGTCGTTGGTCGCGACGCCGTTCACCGACGGCAGGTGCGCGCCGTTGTGCAGCTTGTGGATCATCACCTTGAAGTCGACGGAGACGCCGGGCGTCCCTTTGGCCACGGCGCCGTTCAGGTCCTCGGCGCCGGCCGTGTGGCACAGCACGCACAGCTTGACGTCCTGGCGCACGCCGCCGTGGGCCCGCAGGCTCACGTGGCACTGGTTGCAGTTCTCGCCCGTGACGACCTCGCGCGGCAGGAGCGTCGGGGTGTTGAGGAGCAGGAAATCCGCCACGGCGTTGCCGACGTCGGTGTACTCCTGGCCGTCGATGGAGTAGGTCCAGTAGCCGTTCAGGCCGACGGTGTAGGTGCCGGCCAGCAGCTGCTCGCCCTGCAGCTCGCCGTCGTGGCTGTCGAAGGACGCACTGTCGTTGTAGGGCGGCAGGTAGGTGTCGGGGATCGGCGTCGGGAACGTGTACGTCCAGGTGCCCTCGCCCACCTTGACTGCGCTGGCGATGACGTCGCTCTGCTCGGCGAGGACGCGCTGGTAGTTGAAGCTCGGGCCCGAGACGAGCAGGCTCACGGCGCTCATCTCGGCCAGGCCCCAGGCGCTGCCGTCGTCCTTGGTCAGCGTGAAGGTGAGCGACAGCGTGTCGCCAGGCTGGAAGTGGTCGCCGTCGCCGTCGCCTTCCGTGGGGACGAAGCTGCCGCCGGTGAGCTGCGTGATGGCGAAGTTCACGCCGGGCGGGTCGTCGAACTTGGTCAGCGTCGTCGACGTCGGCGCGGGATCGCCGGGCACGCCGGGATCGCCGGGCTCTCCTGGCTTGCCGTCGGAGCCGTCGTTGTCCGAGCAACCTTCGAGGGCCAGGACCGCGAGCGCGGCCAGCGCGAACGGGCATCTCGATCGTGAGCGCGTCATGGGAGGCATCTTTCGCGTGGGAGTCACTGGTGACACGAGTTGCAGTCGTCGCCGTTGTCCACGTGCAACAGCATCGGCGGGCCGACATGGCACGAACGGCAGTCCATGGCCGGGGAATGCGGGGGAACGTCGGGCTTGGGCGGCGCGTCGAAGTGGCTCGGCGTGCTCTTGTGGCACACCGAGCAGCTCTCGGCCTTCAGCGGCAGGTGGCAGCTGAGGCAGTGCGTGTCCAGCGGCGCGCCCCACAGGCCGACGTGGCTGAGCGGCTCGGTGTCCGCGTGGCAGCTCGTGCAGCTGTCCTCCTTGTGGCAGGTGGCGCAGCTTTCGCGGTCCATCGCGGCTACGAAGCCGTGGGTACGCTCGCGCCAGAACACGTTGTGGCTGGTCGGCTTCTCGTCCAGATGGCACTGGGTGCAGGTCTGCTCGCTGTGGCACATGGCGCAGTCGTTGGCCGGGCCCGGCAGCCCGCCGCGCACGACCTGGCCGTGGAGCTGCCGCCAGAGCTGCGCATGGTTCGCCGGCGGCGTGTCGCGGTCGATGACGGTGTGGCAGGTGGCGCAGTTCTGGTCGAGGCCAGCGGCTCCGTGGCAGTCCATGCAGGTCTGCATCCCGATGGCGTCGCCGGTGTCCACCCGCTCGCTCTTCGACATGCCCCTGTGGCACTGCTCGCATTCGGCTCCCGCCTGCATGTGCGTGGCGTGCGAGAAGCGGACCTCGTCCGCGAGCCACGTCACGCCCGCCGCCCGGAAGCGGCCGTCGACGAAGAGCGTGTCCACCCGGCGCTCGGGCTCCTTCTCGGCATCGATGTCCTCATGGCACAGCGCGCACTGCGTCTGCACCGGGTAGCCGCGCCGGCGCCCATCGGGCTCGGCGACGTGGCAGTCCGTGCAATCGAGGCCTTCCTTGGCGTGCCGGGTGTGGCTGAAGGCCAGCGGCTCGTCGCGGAGTCCGAGCATCTCGAGCACCACGCAGCCCGACGCCGCGCCCACCAGGATCGCGGCCAGCACCAGGTTCGCGCCGGGCCTCCCGCGCCTGCGGAGCATGCCGGCCTTCGTGCGAGTGCCTAGAAACTCCATGCTGCCCTCAGCGTGATCGTGTCGTACGTGTCGATCTCGTTTGCCTCGTGGTCGAAGCCGAAGGTCCACGTGAGCTTCGGATCCGACCGGAGCTTCAGCTTCGCGTACCAGGTCCGGACGTCCTGGTGCTCCTGGCCGAGCAGGAAGTCGTCCTTGTACACCGAGTAGTACGAGCCGACGCTGGCCGAGACGTCCTTCCCCCACGCCTGCGTCAGGTCCACGCCCCAGGTGCCCAGCTCGCTGCCGCCGCCGACCCAGCGCTCGCCGGTGAGCGTCACCGTGCAGCCGTCGACCAGCACGTCGTGCACCGCGCCCGTCAGGAAGCCGCGCTCGTACTCCCGGTTGAACTCGCCCTCGTCGGCCGCGTCGTTCAGCCGGCGCATGTCCCAGCCCCCCTGCAGGTCGAAGCCGCGCGCGAAGGACTTGGCCAGCATCGCGCCCGCCTGCCAGTACGGCTCGTAGGTCAGCAGCGCCGTGCTGAACGGGTCGAACTCCTCCGCGAGCACCTGCTGCTCGTTGAGCAGCTTGTGGTAGCGGACCTGGCCCACCCAGCCCGACTCGGGGCGCGCCCAGTTGGCGCGCAGGTCGAGCTCGCGCGGAGAGCCCTCGAGCCAGGTGTAGTCGGCCTCCATCCCGAGCTCCGTGCCGAACTGCTGGCGCACGTCGGCGCTCAGCAGCGTGTTCTGATCCGAGCCGAGGCGCTCCTCGTCGCTCAGGTTCATGACGTCCAGGCGCGTGCTGCCGCCGGTCCACGGGCGGTGCTTCAGCCAGGCGCCCCAGACCGAGTCGCCGCTATCGGACGACTCCTGTCGCGCGGGCTGGCCGCCGTAGAAGCCGAGCTGCCGCTTCCATCCACCCTCGGGCTGCGTCTCGACCTTCAGGCCGTCGAAGCGCACCCACTCGGGCGTGTCCCACAGCTCCTGCCGGCCGAAGCGCAGCACGTCGAGCCCCGTGGCGCGCGCCTCGACCCACGCCTCGTACAGCCGCGAGCGCGTGAGGTCGCCGTGCGTGTCGTCGATGCTGTGGAACGGCGAGGCGTCGTCGTCGATCCCGCCGTCGAGGTCCCGGGCCACGCGACCCGACACGTAGGCGTTCCAGGGATCCGTGTCCGCATCGTTGACGCTCGCCTCGACCAGCGCATACACGTCCTGGTCGCGGAACTCGTCCGACTCGCGGCCGATGTAGCGCGTCGTGAGCGTGCCATGGATCGGCGACGGGTCCTCGACGTCCGGCGGCTTCGCCATCGCGCCGTTGGGGGTGACGGCAGCCTCCACGGGAGCAGGCAGGTTCGGCGTCGGAAGCCGCGTCGCCTCGGCTGCGGGCGCGGCCTGCGGGTCGTCCGTCGACGGTGCGGCGCAGGCCGCCAGGGCCAGCGCCGTGCCGGCCAGGCGCCCTGACCAGCGGATCGTCGTGGGATGGCTGCGGCTCATCGGGGAGGCGCGACCAGGCCGGGGCCGGAGGGGACGCGGCGGATTGTCGCCTGCCGGTGGACATTTGCCTACGCAGTGGCCGTCCCGCCGCCCGCGGGCGGGCTGAGCCGATCGGCCCCATGGGCCGTGGCGCGGTGTCGCCTGGGCGCGCCGGCGCTCAGCCGCCGATGAACTTGTTGAACTGCGCGCCCGTCACGAGGCCGCCGCGATTCCTGATCCAGTCGGCGTTGCCCGGCCCCCAGGCCTCGTCCGTGTAGACCTCGAGCGTGCGGCAGGTGCAGCCGCCGGCGCAGGTGCAGGCGTCGCGCAGCGGCGGGCCCTTCACGTCCTTGCGCTCGGGCAGCCAGGCCATGCCGTCCTTCTCGCGGCACGCGGCGCAGGCCTGATCGCCCCCGCCGAGGTGCCACTGGAAGTAGGCGACAGGCTTCTTGCCGAAGGACTTGCCGAAGAGACCCATGAGGAAAGCTCCGGGGGTGCGGGGCAAGCGTAGCAGGCGCGCCGTAACGAGTGGTGCGGTCGCGCGACTGATCGGTGGCTCTCGTCCCTCGCGCCTTGACCGGACTCCATCGCGTGCCGATAGTTCTGCCCATAGGTCGCCTCACGCGACCGCCCCGACCATCAACACGGTCCCGCCCATTCGTATCCATCCAAGTGCCGTCCGCAAGGACGCACGCTCTCAGGCATTGCACGACTCGCTCGAGCTCCTGCCGTACGTGGCCCTGCGGATGGGCCAGATCGCAGTCCGCGGATGGCAGGTCGATTCGCGCAAGGTCCGACAACTCGCCCGCGCGCCGCGTCAGTTGATGGTGTCGGACCTGCGCATCGTCATCGCACAGAAGGGTGTCGACCTCCGGATCGGGCTTGACATCGCGCGCCTGTCCCTGAGACGGCACGTCGACGAGATCGTCATCGTGACGGGTGACAGCGATCTCGTGCCTGCCATGCGATTCGCCCGACGTGAAGGCCTGCGCGTCTCTCTTGACTTCCTCGGCTCGAGCGCCATCGTCCGCGACCTCATCGCACACGCCGACCGCGTGCTCTGAGGCGCGCCGCGTCCCCTCACGCCGTCGCCGTCTCCTTCTTCCCGCCCGCCAGGAACTCGATCAGGTCCAGCTTGCTGAGCAGCGTGACCAGCCTGCCCTCGTCGTCCAGCACCAGCGCCGTCTCGCCGCGGCCGAAGACCTCGGCCATCTTGGTGGCGGCGTCGTTCATGTTGACGGTCGAGACGCGTCGGCACATGACCTCGGCGGTCACGGTGTCCATGGTGCAGCGGTCCTCGAACAGGCCAGTGAGCACGTCGGTCTCGGTCAGGATGCCCACGAGCGCGCCGGCCTCGTTGAGCACGGGCACCTGGCTGATGCCGTGGGTCTTCATGAGCGCCACGGCCTTGCCCACGGGCGAGGCCTCGGCCACGGTGTGGATCCTGCGCGGCGGCATGCGGCGCACGATGTCGCCCACCTCGCCCTCGGCCCAGGGCTCCTCGGTGAAGCGGTTCTCGCGCATCCACCGGTCGTCGAGGAACTTGGTCATGTAGTTGCGCACGCCGTCCGGCAGGATGGTCAACACGCGCAAGCCCTTCCGGTCGTGCTTGCGCGCCCACTCGATCGCGGCCCAGGCGGCCGACCCCGACGAGCCGCCCACCAGGAGGCCCTCGCGGCGGATGAGCTTGCGCGCCATGAGGAAGCTGTCGCGGTCGTTGGTCTTGACCCACTCGTCCACGAGGTCGCGCCACATGACGTCGGGCACGAAGTCGTAGCCGATGCCCTCCACCTTGTAGGTGCCCACGAAGTCGTCCGGGCGGCCGCTGATGATGGAGCCCCACGGGTCCACGCCCACGATGCGGCACTTCGGCAGCTCCTTCTTCAGCAGCTTGGCCACGCCCGAGAGCGTGCCGCCCGTGCCCACGGTGGCCACCACGGCATCGAGCCGGCCGTCGCAGTCGTCGAGGATCTCGCGCGCCGTGGCCTCCATGTGGATCTTCGGGTTGTCGTAATTCTTGTACTGGTCCAGGATGCGGCTGCGCGGGATGTGCTTGTTGAGGCTCTTCGCCACGCCGATGTGGCTCAGGGGGCTGTCGTGCGCGGCTTCTGTCGGCGTGCGGTGGATCTCGGCGCCCAGCGCCTCGAGCACCACCTGCTTCTCGCGGCTCATCTTCTCGGGCAGCGTGATGATGCAGCGGTAGCCCTTGACCGCCGCCGCCATGGCGATGCCGATGCCGGTGTTGCCGGACGTGGCCTCGATGAGCGTGTCGCCGGGCCGGATCTCGCCGCGCGCCTCGGCCTCCTCGAGCATGAACACGCCGATGCGGTCCTTGACCGAGCCGCCGGGGTTCAGGAACTCGCACTTGCCCAGCACCTCGGCCTGGAGGCCGCGCGTCACGTGGTTCAGGCGCACGGTCGGCGTGCGGCCGACACACTGCAGGATGTTGTCGTAGATGGTGCCCACGGGCGCTCCTTGCAGCGGGTGAAGAGCAGGTGGGTGGATTGTAAGGGTCGTGCGGCGCAGCAGGCCAACGTCGCCGCCGGCGCGCCATCAAGTCGCATCCTCCCTTCGCCCGATGAGAGCCGGCTTTTCACACCCCCGGACGATGCTCACCCGCATGATGCAACTGGCTTCCTCGCCCTCGCCCGCTTCGCTCTCCCACGATCCCGCGGCCACGCTGCGCCGGCAATTCCCGGCGTTGCGCCACCTGCTGGGCGAGCCGGCCTTCGCGCGGCTCGGCGACCTGGCGATCGGCCACTCGGCCGCGCAGGGCGTCCCGGCCGACTCGGACAGCGGCGTGCCTGCGCGCGCCTTCGTGCACGGCATCCTCGTGCACGGCGACGTTTCCGCGCCCGACGGCGTGCCGGCGCGGCTGCTGGCCGACGTGGCCGCTCTCGAGGCGGCGCTGGCCGACGTGCAGGCGCTGGCCCCGCGCGCCCAGCACGAGCCGCGCCTGTCCCTCGCCGAGCTCACGGCCCTGCCGGCCGCCGCGCGCGACGCCGCCGCGCTGCGTCCCACGCGCGCGCTGCGCCTCGTGCCCGTGGCCCACCGCCTGGCCACCTGGCTGCGCGACGTGCACGAGGGCCGCTCGCCCGCGCCGCCGCGCCGCGGCGAGCAGCACGTGGCCTTCTACGCGCTGCCCGGCCTGCTCTCGGCCCACGACGAGACGCCCATCACCTGGTGGCACGGCCTGCCACCCGGCGAGGGCCTGCTGCTCGCGCGCGCCGCGCTCGGCGTGCCGCTCGGCGCCCTGCGTGCCGAGGCGCTCCAGCGCCGCTGGGTCGCCAGCGAGGAGGAGCTGGACGCGTGGTTCGCCTGCTGGGCGCGCGAGGGGCTGTTCGCGGAGATCGTGGCGGGCTGAGAGCCTCGGTGCCCGGCCGGCGGGAGCCTTGACCGCCCGCCGGCGACGCCGAAGTGCCGTGGCGCATCCGCGCGGGCGGGAGTAGCCTCACACCCGGCGCGTCCCGGCTTCCGCCACGGGGCGCGCTCGGGGGGTGGACCATGGCCCAGCCGCACGTCTCGTCAGTGGCCGTCGCGCTGGCCGCGCTGCTCGTCGCGCCGGCGCCGGCGCAGGAAGTGCTGGTGGCCATCGAGCCGACCATGCAGGGCCAGGAGTTCGGCGACGACGCGGCCTTCGTGGGCGACGAGAACGGCGACGGCGTGCCGGAGGTGGCCCTCGCGGACCACTTCGCCAGCCGCGTGGTCGTCTTCGACGGCGCCTACGGCGACGTGCGCCACGTGCTGTCCTTCGAGCCCTTCGACGGCTTCGGCTCGGACGCCGACGGCGGCGAGCTGGACGGCGACGGCCTGGCCGACATCGCCGCCGGCTACTGGAGCATCGACGGCGTGCGCCTCCTCAGCGGCCTCGACGGGCACCAGATCAAGGGCTACGCGAAGATCTCGAAGGTGCTCGAAGTCGTCGGCGACGTCGACGGCGACGGGCTCGACGACCTCGCCGTCGGCGACGACCACCAGACCTCCGGCACGCAGGTGGGCGGCCTCGTGCGCGTGTTCTCGAGCGCCAGCGGCGACCCGTACTACGAGGACTGGGGCGAGGACGACGACGACCGGTTGGGCATGGCCCTCGCCGCGCTGGGCGACCTGGACGGCGACGGCGTGCCCGACGTGGCCTACGGTGCGCCGGGCGAGGGCGACGGCACGACCGCCTTCAACGACTTCGGCGCCGTGTACGCCGGCACCGTGGGCACCGGCCAGGTGCTGTGGAAGGTTGCCGGCGTCACCGCCATGGCCGGCCTCGGGAGCGCGCTCGCACCGGCCGGCGACGTGGACCTCGACGGCGTCCCGGACCTGATCGTCGGCGCGGGCGGCGGCATCGCCACGGTGCGCGTGCTCAGTGGTGTCGACGGCACGGCCCTGTCACTGGCCCCCCAGCCGCTGATCCAAGAGGGGTTCGCGACCGCGGTCGCCAGCGCGGGCGACATGAATGCCGACGGCCGGCCCGACGTGGCCGTGGGCGCGCCCCTCGCACCCGGCGGCGGCCGCGTGGACTTCTTCGACGGCGCGACGGGCGCGCCCATCGGCAGCCTGTTGCCGCTCGAAGCGCTCCCGGGATGGGCCATGGGCGAGGCGCTCGATGGGCCGGCCGACGTGAACGCCGACGGCATCGCCGATCTCGTCGTCGGCATGCCGGACACGTCCTTCCCCTGGGCCGATGGCCGCGCGCTGCTGGCGTCGACGCGCGACGTCCCATGGCAGCACCTCGGCCACGCGCTGGCCGGCGCCGACGGCGACCCGCTGCTGCGCGTCGAGGGCGTGCCGCGATCCGACACCAAGGTCGTGCTCAAGCTCGCGGGCGGGCCGGCCGGTGGCTTCGCGTGGCTCGTGCTGGGTGCCGGCGCGAACGAGATCCCGCTGCTCGGCGGCGTGCTCGTTCCCGACCTGGGCGTGCAGCTGCCCGAGTTCCTCGATGCGGCCGGCCGCGCCGTCTTCACCGGCCGCTGGCCGGTCGTGCCGCCAGGCGTGGAGCTCACCTTCCAGGCCTGGCTCGTGGATGCCTCGGGTCCCGCCGGCTGGACCGCGAGCAATGCGCTGGCCGCGCAGCCGGTTCCGGGCGGGTGAGGCGGCTCAGGGCGCGGCGCGCGCCAGCAGGTCCGCCACGTAGGCATCGACCTCCGCCAGGTCCGCGCCCGCCGGCTCCAGCTGGCGCGCGATGCTGCGGCGGAAGCGCGCGAGCTGATCCGCGTCCATCGCCGCGCCCCAGTCCTCACGCTCGAAGTCGAAGACCGCCACAGCTTCGGGCTTGGCCGTCGGCAGCGACGAGGTGTGGCACTCGCCGCAGTGCGGCCGGACGATCTCGCGCGTGCGGTCCAGCAGCACGGGCCGCTCGGCCTCGGCGACGCGCCGCGGCTCGACTGGCGGCGAGTTCGAGCAGGCGGCCCCGCCGAGCGCAACCGAGCCGAGCAGCAGCGCGCACGCCGTGAGCGTCGACCGGTGCGTCACGCGCTCCGACCCTCCAGCGCCAGCAGCCGGCGCTTCAGCGGCAGGCCGCCGCCGAAGCCGGTCAGCGAGCCGTCTGCGCCGATGGTGCGGTGGCATGGTACGAAGAGCGGCACCGGGTTGCTGCCGTTCGCCGCGCCGCACGCGCGCGCGGCGCCGGGGCGGCCCGCGCGCGCCGCCAGCTCGCCGTAGCTGATCGTGGCGCCGAAGGGCACGCGGCGCAGCGCCGTCCAGACCGCGCGCTGGAAGTCCGTGCCGCGCAGGTCGAGCGGCACGTGCGAGAGGTCGTGGCGCTTGCCGGCGAGGTAGTCGCGAGCGGCGGCGATCCATGGCGAGTTGCGGCCGGTGCCTTCCTCGATGCGCGCGCCCGGCACGCGACGTTGCAGCTCGCGGCGTAGCCTGCCGTCGTCGCGGTCGCCGCCAGGCAGGGAGCACGCGACCACACCGCGCGCCGTGCTGGCCAGCCACATGGGGCCAAGCGCCGTCTCGAAGCGCGACACGTGCACGACCTCGTCCTCGGTGTCGAGCGCTGCGCGGCGGACGGTGGCAGGGCTATCGGCCACACGGCTCATGGCAGTCCTCCTCGTCGAACGAACTGGCATCCTACCGCTACCATGGGTGCCGGAAACCACGGCCCGCGCCGCGCCACCGGGAGGCCACGATGCACGTCTCGACCGCCGATCTCTGCGACGCCCATCCGCACGACGTGCAGGTGGCCGAGCCCGTCCTGCGCGACTTCGGCGGCGTTCGCGCCTTCTCCGGCGCCATCGTGACCGTGCACGTGCACGACGACAACGTGCTCGTGCGCCACGCCCTCAACCATCCCGGCGAGGGCCGCGTGCTGGTCGTGGACGGCGAGGGCTCGCTGCGCTGCGCGCTGCTGGGCGACCAGCTCGGGCAGATGGCGGCCGACCACGGCTGGTCGGGCGTGGTGGTGAACGGCTGCGTGCGCGACGTGGCGCGGCTGAGCAGGCTGCCCGTCGGCGTCAAGGCCCTGGCCGCCTGCCCGAACAAGTCGGCCAAGGAGGGCAAGGGCCGGCACAACGTCTCCGTGCGCTTCGCGGGCGTGAGCTTCGAGCCGGGCGCGTGGGTGTACGCCGACGAGGACGGCCTGGTGGTGGCGTCGAAGCGGCTGGAACGCGGGCCCTCGGCGGCCTAGGGCCGCAACCGTGTGGACGAAGCGCATCGTGGCCGGCGGCGCGATCCTGCTCGCCGCCGCGCTCATCGCGCTGCTCCTGCACGGGCCCGCCGCACCGGACGCCGTGGTTCCGCAGAACCTGTCCCGCGCCGCGGACGGGCCTGCGGACCTGCCGAGCTTCCAGTCGGACGTGCCGCCGCCGGTGGAGGTGCCCGCGGCGCGTGCCGAGGCGCTGAGCGCGCCGCTCGTGCCGGGTCGCGCGAGCCTGACCGTCAGGCTGCCACGCGAAGTTCAGGCGGCCGATCCTGTGCCCGTGGGCCTCGCGGCGACTGACGGCTCGTGGAGCGCCACGGGCGAGGTGCGGGCGGCGGCGAGCTGGATGGATCTGACGCCCGGCGACTACCTACTGGCTGTGCACGCGCCCGGATGGTCGGCGCCGCAGCCGCGTCTCGCCCTGGGCAGCTTCGAGACGGTCGAGGTGCAACTCGTGCCGACCAACCGGCTCCAGGGAGTCGTCGTCGAAGCGCGCAGCCGCCGGGCGGTCGAGGACGTGCGGCTGGTCGTGGACGTGTCCCTGCGACAACCCGAAGGCTTCAAGGCGACCCGCTCGCTCTTCGGTGGCCAGGTGCATCTGCCGGACGGCGCCTTCGATCTGGCGGGATTCGACCTCACGAATGTGGACACCGTGCGCGTGAGCGCGGAGGTCGCGCACGCGGAACCGGCCTCCAGCGGATGGCTGCCGATTCCCACGGGCCCCTTCTGGTCCGGCCTCGTGCTCGAGTTGCCCGACGCCGCCGTCCGCGGTCGCGTCACGGCCGCCGAACACCCGCACGTCGAGCTGCCGTTCGCCAACGTAGCCCTCGTGCCCTCCGACGTCACACCCCGCGACGTGCGCTTCGGAGATGGCGAGATGCTCCTCGCGCCGGCCGCGCTCGGTGCAGGCGCCCGTCCGCCGCTCGCCCAGGTGATCGCGGACGAGCACGGCGCCTACGCGCTGCGGCACGCGCTGCCCGGCCAGGCGCGGCTGCTGGCCTGGCTGTCGGGTCGCGTGCCCACGTTGTCCGCGCCCTTCGAACTGCCGTCCGGGCCGGGCGCCGTGGACGTGGACCTGGAGCTGCCGCTCGGTGGAACGATCCGGGTCGTGGTCCACATGCCGCTCGTGGCACCGGCCGAGGGGGGCGAGGCCCTGCCCCGGGAGGTCGCGATCCGCATCGCGCTCGAGCCGCTCGACCTCAGCGGCGCGGGCCAGGTCTCGTCGAGGGCCGAGGCCTGCGACGGCGACGCCCCGGGGGAAGGCACGAATGGCGCGTCATTCGCCGGCCTCGCCGCCGGCGACTACCTGGTCTCCGCGCTCCTCGTGAGCCCGGTCGTGTCCGGCTCCGGCCGGCTGATCCGCAAGCAGGTCAGGCTCGCGGGAAGCGAGGAGCTGCAGGTGGATCTGCGCTCCGACAGCGAGGGCCCGGGATTCCGCGTCACGGGACGGGTCGTGCTGCCACGCGGCCTGGAGATCGCCGAGAGCTCCCTCACGCTCGTGCGCCGCGGCGCGCCGATCGACGGCGCCACCGTGCCGCAGGCCATGGGCAACCTCCTCGCCGACGGAAGCTTCGAGCTGCGCGACCTGCTGCCGGGCGACTACCTGCTGGCGGTGACGGCCAACGACTCCGCACGCGGCCGCAAAGCGCTCGGCTTCGTGCCGGTCAGCCTCGACGCCTCGCCTCCCGGTGAACTGTTGATCAAGCTGACCACGCCCCACGTGCGCGTGCTCGCCGCACCGGAGCTGCGCGGCAAGTCGCTGGTCCTGAGCGGGGACACGGAGTTGCAGGAGGCGGATGCCATCCTCGACCTGGCGCACATCGCGATCGTCGTGCCCGTCGCCGCGGGCGGCGAGGCGCACCTCTACGGTATGCCGCCCGGGCGCTACGGACTTGCGCCGCGCGATGAGCCGGAGCGCAGCACGGCCTTCGACGTGGTCAGGGGCTCGGGCGAGGTGCAGGTCGACGTCCGCTGAAGACCCCTCGCTCCTACAGCATCCCCACCGGATCCACGTCCACCAGCACGCGGGCCTTCTTCCCAGGCTGGGTCTGGCCCGCGAGCCGCCCGAGCACCGCGCTCACCGCGCCGTCGTTCACGCACTTGATCACGAGGTGCGCGCGCCACTGCCGGTTGATGCGCGCGATCGGAGCCGGCGCCGGCCCGAGCACGGTGACGCCGTCGAGCGGCCGGCTGCGCAAGAGCTCGCCCAGCACCTCCGCCCGCGCCCGCGCGCCGGTCTCCTCGTCGGCGTGCACGATGATGCGCACGAGGCGGCTGAACGGCGGGTAGCCGATCTCCTGGCGCAGCGGCAGCTCGTGGGCGGCGAAGGTCTCGTAGTCCTGCGCGACGCCGCAGCGGATGGCGATATGCCGCGGGTCGAAGGCCTGCACGACCACGCGGCCGCCACGCGGGCCGCGGCCGGTGCGGCCGACCACCTGCGCGAGGAGCTGGAAGGTGCGCTCGGCGGCGCGGTAGTCGGGCAGGAAGAGCGCGGAGTCGGCGCAGATGACGCCCACGAGCAGCACGTTGGGGAAGTCGAGGCCCTTGGCGATCATCTGCGTGCCGATGAGCACGCGCGTGCGGCCGGCGCCGAAGTCGGCGAGCGCCTGCTCGTGGCTGCCGCGGCCGGACATCGTGTCGCTGTCCATGCGCGCGACGGAGGCCTGCAGGAAGCCCTGGCGCACCTCCTCCTCCACCTTTTCGGTGCCGTAGCCCAAGGGGTGCAGGGCGCCGCCGCAGGCCGGGCAGGCCGACGGCGGCGGCTTCTCGGTGCCGCAGTAGTGGCAGATCACGCGGGCCGCGCGGCGGTGCATGGTCATGGAGACGGAGCAGTGCGGGCACTTGAGGGACTGCCGGCACGTGCCGCAGAGCATCACCGGCGACCAGCCGCGGCGGTTGAGGAACAGGAGCACCTGTCCGTCGCGCGACAGCGCGTCCTCCATCGCGGCCCGCAGCGGGTCGGTGACGAAGGAGAAGGCCCCGCCGCGCCGGCGCTCGAGGGTGAGGTCCACCATCACGATCTCGGGCATGCGCCCGCCGCCCACGCGCTCGTGCAGCTCGAGCCGCTCGAGCAGGCCGTCCTGGCTGGCGTGGAAGGCCTCGAGGCTGGGCGTGGCCGTGCCCAGGATCACGACCGCGCCGGCGAGCCGCGCACGCTCGAGGGCCACGTCGCGGGCGTGGTAGCGCGGGACGTTCTGCTGCTTGAAGGAGGTCTCGTGCTCCTCGTCCAGGATGATGAGCCCCAGCCGCGGCACGGGCGCGAAGATGGCGGAGCGCGCGCCCACGACCACGTCCGCCCCGCCGCGGCGGATGCGGCGCCACTGGTCGGCGCGCTGGGCGTCCGTCAGGTGGCTGTGCAGCACGGCCACGCGCTCGAAGCGCTCGCGGAAGCGCCGCGCCGTCTGCGGCGTGAGCGAGATCTCGGGCACGAGCACGATGCCCTGCCGGCCGGCCTCCACCGCACGCTGCAGGGTCTGCAGGTACACCTCGGTCTTGCCGCTGCCGGTGACGCCGTGCAGCAGGAAGGCCTTGGGCGGCCCGCCGGGGCCCGTCTCGAACTCGCGCTGCATGACGGCGAGGATGCGCTCGTGCACGGCGCGCTGGTCGGGCGTCAGCTCCAGCGGCTCGGTGCGCGCGACGGGCTTGCCCAGCAGCGGGTCGCGCTCGGCGCGCGCCTGGCGCAGCGTGCACAGGCCCGCGCGCACCAGGCTCAGGAGCGGCGAGCGCGAGACGTGCGCCAGGTTCATGAGCTCGCGCAGCGGCAGCGCGCCGCCGCGCTCGGCCAGGATGCGCAGCGCGCGCGCCTGCTTCTCGCGCTTGCCCTGCAGGCGGTCCACCTCGGCGCGCACGAGCCGCGGGTCGTCGCGCAGCACGATCTCCTCGATGGTGCGCGCCGGGCGGCCCGACTTGACGGCGGGCGGCAGCGCGGCGTCGAGCGCCTCGCCCCACGCGCAGCCGGTGGCCGTGGCCACCCAGGCGGTGAGGTCGAGGATGTCCTTGCCGGCGAGCGGCTCGTCCTCGAGCAGCGCGAGCAGCGGCTTGGCGGCCACGCCCGGGGGCGGCGGCGTGTCGTCGACACCCACGCACATGGCCGCGAGGCGCCGGCCGCCGAACGGCGCCAGCACGCGGACCCCGGGCACCACGCGGCCGCGCAGCGGCTCGGGCACCTCGTAGGTGAAGAGGCCCGCCACCGGCAGCGGCGGCGCGACGCGCGCGTAGCGGGTCACGCGTCAGCCCGCCGGCGGACGGTGCAGCGCGACGGGCTCGTCGCAGGCGCAGGGCGTGGCGTGGCAGCGCGGGCAGCCGGCGCCGTACTTGCGCGCGGCGGCGCCGGCCAGGTCGACGCCGTGCAGCGAGGCCAGCGTGGCCAGCCAGGCGAGCACGTCCGCGAACTCGGCCTCCAGCTCGCGCCGGCGGCCGCGGCGCAGCGCGCGCGACAGCTCGCCCACCTCCTCGGTGAACCACATGAAGGTGCCGGCCGTGCCGCGCGCCGCATCCTTGGCGCCGTAGATGGCCTCGATGCGGTCCTGGAACTCGCGAATGCTCATGTCGGGGAGCCTCCGGACGAGCCTGTTGAAGATGTGCCTTGATGCCGGGAGCGAGGGATTGCGCGTCGGATCGAGGCGCGCGACCGCAGGCGGCCTGGAGGGCCGCCGAGGATCGCGCAACGAAGAGCCGGCGCGAAAGACCCGCTCTCCGGCGCAAATGACATCTTCATCAGGCTCATAGTCGGCCGAGGGTGAGCAACGTGACGCCCTCGTTCAGCGGCGCCTCCCCGCGGAACTTGCGCACGAGGGCCGCCATGCGGGCCACGAAGGCCTCGGCCGGATGGCCGGCCTCGCGCCGCACCAGCGCCACGAAACGCTCCTCGCCCAGGGCCGTGCCGTCCGCGCCCTGCACGCGCGTGATGCCGGGCGTGTAGAGCACCGCGCGGTCGCCGGGCTGCAGCGGCATCTTGACCACGCGCAGCGTGCTGTCGAAGACCGGCCCCTTGTCGAAGCCCAGCGCGATGCCCTTCGGGT
>Ga0075421_100001001_pt1 | contig 31942 bp, 27 predicted proteins | sample SoiMetdeltSBSDD5_FD_75292 | JGI IMG/M metagenome (GOLD analysis project Ga0075421, IMG submission 75292) | Bulk soil microbial communities from a Populus tree surrounding site in Tennessee, USA - Soil MetaG P. deltoides SBSDD5 | ecosystem: Environmental > Terrestrial > Soil > Tree plantation... | reverse complement strand
GTGAAGTTCATTCCACATCAGGCGGGTGAGCACTCGCTCTGGTACGGCAACCCGAAAGCGAAGGGCGTTTCCTACGACCTTGCAGTCGTCCTCGAACGCGGCGCGCCCGTTGAGCGAATCACGCTTGTGCCCGGCCCCGAGCGCCGCTACGGCGATTTCATGGGTTCGATAAAGCCCTGGACCGAAAAACATCCCACCGTTCTCTATGGCGCTGTGTTCGCGGTGGCCGCTCTGATCGCCGCCTACACGCTGCGAACGATGAAGAAGATTGCCGCCAATCAGAAGGAAGGCTCCTGACCTTCTAACATCAGCGCCGATGCCGCGGCCATCATCTGCGCGACTTCCTCTTCAGTAAACACGCGCTCGCCATGATTGGCCACGCCGAGCACGCCTGCCACTCGATCGCCCACCATCATTGGAAGCGCGATCGAGCCCTGCAAGCCTGTCGCCTTCGCTCCGGGTTGCACGTCTCCGCTCGTGTCGGTTTGAAGGTTGCACAGGTTTACCGGTTCTCGGCGCTGCGCCGCCAGACCCGCCATTCCCTTGCCCACCGGCACCACTCCGACCAGATCGAGCACATGCTCGGGAATGCCGATCGCCGCCACCAGGTACAACTGACCGTCGGAGCCCATCAGGTGCACCGTGCCGGAGTCGGCCGCGAACCGCTTCAATATCTCGTTCAACCGCTCTCTCACGCGAGCAACTCCTTCACTACGTTTCCGTGCACGTCGGTGAGCCGCATGTCGCGCCCGCTCCAGCGGTAGGTGAGCCGCTTGTGGTCCATGCCAAGCAGGTGCAGCATCGTCGCGTGCAGATCGTGCACGTGGATCTTGTTCTCCACGGCAAAATAGCCGAATTCGTCCGTGGCGCCGATGACCTGTCCGCCCTTCACGCCGCCTCCTGCCATCCACATTGTGAAGCCGAATGGATTGTGATCGCGCCCAACCTCCTTCACATAACCGCCGTCAGGGAACTGCGCGCACGGCGTGCGGCCAAACTCGCCGCCCCAGATCACAAGAGTGGAGTCGAGCAGCCCGCGCGACTTCAGATCTTTCAGCAATCCCGCAATTGGCACGTCCGCTGACTGCGCATTGATCCGATGTCCGTTCTCCAGGCCTCCATGTTGATCCCAACGGTCCAGACCCTTCCGCGCTGGGCTCAGCAGTTCGATGAACCGCACGCCACGCTCGACCAACCGCCGCGCGAGCAGGCATTCGCGGCCAAATTCATCGGTGAGTTCGCCGCCGATGCCGTAGAGCTTCTTGGTCGCCTCCGTTTCCTTGCTTAAGTCGAGCAGGTCCGGCACTTCACTCTGCATGCGATAGGCGAGTTCGTAGTTCTGAATCGTCGCGTCGATCTCGCTCACTTCACCGAACCGTTTCACCACGCCCTTGTTCAATTTTGCCAACAGGTCGAGTTTCTCGCGCTGTACCGCGCGGTCACCCTCGGCCGGCTGCAGATCGGCAATCGGGTGCTCGCCCTTGCGGAAAAGAGTTCCTTGATAGGTGGCCGGCAGGAAGCCGCTGCTAAAGCAATCCATGCCGCCCGGCGGTATCAAGCCACTTTCGAGCACGATGAATCCCGGCAGGTTCTCACTCTCGCTGCCCAGACCGTAGGTGACCCATGAGCCCATGCTCGGCCGGCCCTGAAAACCCGAGCCCGAGTGCATGAAGTAATTGGCTGCCGTGTGTTCGCTGTGGTCGGCGACCATCGAGCGGATGATGGCGATGTCGTCCACGCATTCGCCGACATTGCGGAACAATTCACTCACTTCGGCGCCGCTTTGACCGTACTTCTTGAACTCGAACGGCGAACCTAAGATCTTGTCGCTGATGTTGAAGACCGTCGTAGGTGGTTTGAACGGCAGCGCCTTGCCGTGATCGGTGCGCAGTCGCGGCTTGGGATCGAACGTGTCCATCTGCGAGGGACCGCCATCCATGAACAGGAAGATGACGCTCCTCGCTTTCGCCGGAAAGTGCGGCGCGTGTGTTGCCGCGCTTGCCGAATCGCGCGCGAGCATGGACAGCAGCGCCATTCCGCCGAAGCCGTTCGCGCAACGGCACAGAGCCTCGCGCCTGCTCATCGCCGAGCGTGTGTGCTCATTGGACATAAAGAAACTCCGCAGAATTGAAGAGCGTGTGCGCCGCATGTTTCCATCCACGCTGACGAGCAAACGCTGCCACTTCGCGCACCTCCCAATCCTCTGCCGGCCGCGCGAATGCCTCTTCGAACATGCGCCGAACGCGAACAGCCTCGTCGGGCTCTTCGCTTTCCAAGCGCTTAGCCCAGCGCTCAGCGCATAAAAGCACGAATTCGTTGTTCAACAGCATGAGCGCTTGCGAGGGAACCGTGGATGCGCCGCGGACGCCCGTCGTCGACACCGGCAGCGGATAGTCGAAGGCGAGAAACATCGGTGTTATGAAGTTGCGCCGGACTTCGATATAGATACTGCGACGGTTGTGGCCATCGACCGGTCCCGACTTCGGTTTGCCGCGGCCGTCCTGATACGCGCTGATGTGTGGTCCTACGCTGCGGCCATACATCGTGCGATCCAGGCTGCCCGAAACAGAAAGTAGGGCGTCGCGAATGGCTTCCGCCTCCAATCGCCGCACCGGCACATCGGCTGAACGGTAGGCCTTGCTCAACACAATTTCACGCTGAATCGCCTTCACGCTCCAGCCACCCTCGACGAATCGCACTGCTAGCCAGTCGAGCATCTCCGGGTTCGATGGCCGATCGCCTGTCAGTCCAAAATTATCCGGCGTGGCGACGATTCCCTTGCCGAAGTGATGTTCCCAAATGCGGTTCACCATCACACGCGCCGAGAGCGGGTTCCGCTCGCTCGCCATCCATTCGGCGAGGGCCAGGCGGCCACTCTTGCCTGGTTCGATCGGAGCCTGTTCTTCACCCGCAATCACGCGCAGGAACCTGCGCGGCGCGATCTCGCCGAGGTTCTTGTGCGATCCGCGAATATGAACCTTCGTATCGCCCGGCGACTCGTCCATCGCGATCATGGCGAAGGTTGAGGGCGGGACTGACGGCTCGTTCGCCGTGACATCCGCCCAAAATTCTCCGCGCGTAAAGTGGGGCGGCGGTTCCTTCTCATCGGAGATCACAATCCGATCCACCTGGATGAATCCATCGCGCGCGCGGTCGACGATCTCGAAGTAACAGATGCGCCCGATCTCCTTTGTCATCCGCACGGTCACCCACTCCCAACCCTTGCCGCTGGGAACGAAATGCTCGCTCTTGTGATCATCCGTGACCACGGTTACGCGCAACGGCGCTCGCTCTTTGATCGTCTTGTCCGTCTTCGTGCCGCGGAGCCGCACGTGCACCCACAGCTTCGACAACGTGAACTTCTGCGATGTGTACGAACCCACGAACTCCGTCGCGCCATTCGCATCCGGGACGCCCTGCACGATCCAGCCATCCGGCATTCCCTTTCGGAAGTTGGCAAAGACAACGTCGCCCTCGCGCGCACCGATCGTGTCGTTCCGCATCTCGACACGCGACACCTTCGCCGCCGCCTCCGCGATCTCCCGCGCCCGCTGAGGCGAATCGATCACCGCTTCCTGCATCGACGTGCTGTGCAGGTAGCCTGCCAGCGAATAGTAATCCATCGTGGGAATCGGATCGAACTTGTGATCGTGGCAGCGCGCGCACGCGACAGTAAGGCCAAGGAACGTTTTCCCCATTACGTCAATCTGGTTATCCACTTGGTCGGTTCGCGACTTCACCGAATCCACGGCGCTGTTCAGAACCTCGCCGAACCAATAGAACCCAGTCCCAATCGGCGACTCAAGAAATGACCCATCGCGCGACAATCGCTTCACCGGCAACAGGTCGCCCGCGATATGCTCGCGCACGAACTGATTGTACGGAACGTCGTCATTGAAGGCGCGAATCACATAATCCCGATACTGCCAGGCGTCGAGCTTGTCGTTGTCGAACTCGTGGCCGTTGGTTTCGGCGAAGCGAACGAGGTCGAGCCAGTGGCGCGCCCAGCGCTCGCCATAGTGCGGAGAAGCGAGTAGGCGTTCGACCACGTTCTTGTCCGCGTCCGGTGACGTGTCGTCCAGGTACGCAGCTAATTCCTCGCGCGTCGGAGGAAGACCGATTAAGTCGTAGGTGACGCGCCGCAACCAGACGCGCTTCGACGCCGGTGGCCCCGCCGCGATCTCGGGACGCGCGGCCGGCTTCACCACTTGACGGAACGCCCAGTGGCGCTTGCCGCGTTCGAGGTCGAGCGTGCGGCGTGCTGCGGGAGCGGCGCCGGTGCGCGGATCGGGCGCGCCCATCTCTACCCAACGACGCAAGTCTACAATTTCCCCATCGCTCAACTTGCCCGTCGGCGGCATGCGCAGGTCCAGGTCTGTGTAGGAAACGGCCTTCAATAACCGGCTGTCCTGCACATTGCCGGGAACGATGGCCGGCCCAGAATCGCCGCCCTTCAGCATCCCTTCGCGCGAATCGATGCGAAAGTGTGCCTGCACCGGCTTGGCCTCGGGACCATGGCACCCATAGCATTTGCTGGCGAAGATCGGCCGGATCTTCTTTTCGAAAAATTCGAGGTCTCGCGCAGTTTGGGCAGACAGAGTCCCGGTGAGGGAGAGGACAAGGGCCCATCGCATGGCCACTATTTTAGTGCTGCTTTGAGTAGTGCGAAACAGCCGTAAATAAGGCGAAAATCTCAACGCGCGTCGCTTGGTCCTTTTCGCATGAACAAGATGGGCCAAGACGCCGTATAATAGGGAAGTTACACGCGAGGTGCCAAGCACCTCACCAAAACATGACAAGCGCGCCGGTTCCTCTAGCCCTTTTTCTGGCGAGTTCTCTCACCGATCAGATTTCGCGTTCGCTGTTTGATGATACTTTCGCGGGAATTCACCAGTTGGCTTGGTTCGACTACGCGCTTCTCGTTCCTTACTTTCTCTTATTGACGTTTCTCTCGTTCTACGGTTTGCACCGATACGAGATCATTCGCGGTTTTCGTAAGTATCGCAAGAACATACCCACCGAGCCGCCGCACCGCTTCGCCGAACTGCCGCGGGTCACCATTCAACTTCCGTTGTTCAATGAGCGCTTCGTGGTGGAGCGCTTGCTCGAAACCGTCACCCAGGTCGACTATCCTCGGGAGCTGCTTCAGATTCAGGTGCTCGACGATTCGACGGACGAAACACACCCCTTTACCGAACGGCTCGTGAACGAGTATCGCGCACAAGGCTTTCCCATTGAATATCATCACCGCACGAATCGCCATGGCTACAAGGCCGGTGCGCTCGAAGAAGGGCTGAAAACTGCCACCGGCGAGGTCGTAGCTATCTTCGATGCCGATTTTGTGCCGCCGAAGGACTTCCTGCAGCGTACGATTCATCACTTCGCCGACCCGCAGGTGGGCGTGGTGCAGACACGCTGGAGCTACCTGAATCGCGACTACAACACCCTCACGGAAGTCCAGGCAATGTTGCTGGATGGCCACTTTATTCTGGAGCACGTGGCGCGCTCGGGACGCGGTCTATACTTCAATTTCAATGGGACGGCGGGCCTGTTGCGACTTGCCATGATCCGGGATGCGGGCGGCTGGCAGCATGACACGCTTACCGAAGATTCCGATCTCAGCTACCGCGCTCAACTGAAGGGTTGGCGGTTTGTCTATCTGCCCGATGTTGAGTGCCCAAGCGAACTGCCGGTCGATCTCCAAGGGTTCCAGGTGCAGCAATTCCGCTGGGCGAAGGGGCTGACCCAGGTTGGCCTGAAACTACTGACCGACGTGATGCGCGCTCCCGTTTCGCGCCGCGTGAAACTGGAAGCGTTCTGCCACATGACGCCGAACATCGCCTATCCGATGATGATCGCCGTTACCGCGCTCATGCTTCCGGTGATGATCGTTCGTTTCTATACCGGGTGGCATCAACTGGTACTGATCGACTTGCCGTTCATGCTGACCAATTTCTTCAGCGTGTTCGTTTTCTACATCTACACGCAGTACGAGCGGCGCGAAGGCAGCGTGTGGCGCGCCGTGCTTCACATGCCGGCTCTCCTGTCGGCGGGCGTGGCGCTCACGCTCTCCAACACCCGTGCCGTGATCGAGGCCCTCATCGGCCACCAGACGGCCTTCGTGCGCACGCCCAAGTACGCCATTACCGGGAACGAAAAGAAGTCCAACGTTCCCGCGAAGTACCGCTCGAAGGTGGGCTGGCTCCCTTGGGTTGAATTTGCCCTCGGAACTTATTTCCTGGTGATGATCATCTATGCGATTGACACCTACAACTTCATCGCAGCCCCGCTGCTTCTCATGTTCGTAGCCGGCTACTACTGGTCTGCTTTCTCCAAGCTCCAAACCGAGCTCAAACAGCGCCTCGCCTGGGAACGGGCCCGCAAACTCGCCGAACAGGCACAATAATCTCCCTGCGTCCGACTTTTTTGCTCCGCCACGCGTCTCCTCAAGCAGCGGATATGATGATCTCCATGGTGCGTCTCTTTGCCCCTGCGCTTTTGGCCGGATATCTACTAGCGGGCTCCACCGCACACGCACAGGCCCCGAACGCGGAGCTCTCCTCGGTGCAAGTCATCTACGTGCTCCCGATGGGCAGCGGAATGGATCAGTTCGTCGCCCACCAGGTGGCGCTCCACGGCCTGTATGAGGTAACAACCGACCCCAGGCAAGCCGATGCGTTTCTCAGCGACTTTGTTGGCACGACGTTTGAGACCCGCGTCGACGACCTTCTGAAAGCCGCCCGCGACAAAGCGGAAAAGGAAGCCGAGGAGCTAGCCAGGAAAGAGGCCGCAAAGGCTCCCAAACCGAAGGAAAGCGACAAGGACAGCAAGGATAAGCGGGAAGAGACAGATGACTCCCGTTCCGGCGAATTCCAAATGGCCGGCGACGCTGCTCGCGTCCATTCCTTCAGCCGCGGCAGGGGCAACATCTTCCTGGTTGACGCTAAAACCCGGCGCGTTTTGTGGACCGGGTTCGATGTCCCCAAGAACACCCGTCCGGGCGAGCTTCAAAAGTCCGCCGAACGGCTTGTGAGCAAGCTGCGCAAAGAAAAGACGGGGAAATAGCCGCTCACTTCCGATCCGCGAGCACGGTATTCTCGGGATCGAGTGTCACCTTCAGCGGCGGTGACTTCAGCGAAAGGGTTTTAGTCACCGGTTCAGCGCCTGACTGCAGCCAGATCACCTGAGGCTTCAGCCGCGCCACTTCCACCACTACTGGCACAAGCGTACCAAAGCTTTCCTCGACGCCGGTCTGCGTAAGCGTCAACTGCAGCTTCAGTGCGGGAGCCCTGCCAGTGAGTTTCTGGGTCAACGCGAGGGTGGGGATTCCCGTTCCTTCCACCCAACTCTCGAAAAAGCCCTCCAACTTCGGATCGGGAGAATCCTTGGGCAAGTAGCTCGCCGCCAGCTGGCGGAACTGTTCGGCCGTGACAGCCTGGAAACGGTTGCGCTTGGCGAACTCGCCGAGCACGGCGCGGAAGTTTGCATCGCCCAGGCGTGCGCGCAGCATGTGCAGAATCCACGCCCCCTTGTCGTAGACGATGTTGCGCCAGGCGCCCGGATGCTGCGAGCTCTGCAACCGCAGGCCGAGCCGGATGGGTCCCGCGGATTCCACGGTTTTCCCTTCGTCATCCTTGGCAAGCAGCATCGTTTTATACTCGGCCAGCACGCGCTGCATATCCTTTGGGCCCTTCTTCTTTTCGAGCGCCATCAGCGCAGAATAGTTCGCCAGCGCTTCCATCAACCAATCGTCCTGCTGCGTGACGGAAGTCACTACATTGCCCCACCACTGATGTGCAGTTTCGTGTGCGTGGAGCAACTCGTTGAAGAATAAATTGCTGTTACGATCCGAGGATATTGCGGGGCGGTCCTTTGCATCAAGATAGGTCAGCGTGGAGATGTAAAGCAGGCCTGGAAACCCCTGACCGAACCGGCCGGGAATCGGCGAAACGAGCAGGTGAGGCATCGCGGGCGGCCCAAAATCCTTCGTGAATTCGTCGAAGGCGGAAGAGATCTCCCCGGCCAGCAGTTGCAGGCGGGCCAGGGGATTTGGCGGCACCGAGGGAATCGTGAACACTTCCTGCCGTTGCGGGGTGCGCGACCGGGGAAATTGTACGGGCGGCGGTTGCATGACAACTTGCGGAGGCAGCTGCAAGGCCTTCTCGGCTTGCCGGTTGGCGAACACTTCCACCGACAGCGGTCCTTTGTTCACGCGTATCGATTCGTACTGCCCAAGATTGAATCCGGCCAGGCGAATGGGTTCGCTTGGCACCCGCCTTGTGGTGCGGAGGCCGCCTTCGGTTTTGTCTTCCTTCAATTCGCCGGGGAACAGCAGCTGCAACTGGGCGGGGTGGATGAAGGTGATGTCGTGGCGCGCAAACACGAATCCCGCGCGGGGATACCAGTTGGTGCGGGCACCGACGAAGTAGACGTTGTCGCCCGCCTTCTGGATGACGCGGCCTTCGTGCTCAAACTCAATTTCATAGGCGGCTCCCGCCTCCATCGGCTGCGTGGGAGCGACCAGAAACACGGCCGACCCATTCCCACGCAGAAGGTTGGCGCGCAGCGATTCACGGGCAAGCACCTCAGCCGGTTCGCCGTTGATGCGCACTTCACCCACTTTCATCTGGGCGGAGATTTCGAAAGCCAGCATCTTCAGTTTTCGTGCCGGAACGATCGTGGCGCGCGTCGCGGCACGCAGTTGGAGGTTTTCATCGAGCACGGCTTCGATGCGGATGTTGTCCATCTTGAATGGGGACGGTGAGGCCTGCTTTTGGCCCATGCGGTAGGGCCGGGAGTGAAAGGTGGTCCAGATGTCGTAGAAAGGTACATTCTCGCGGTAGACAAGTTGTCCGGCATAGATCTGGTCGCGCGCTTCGGGATCGTTGAATAGGTCGAAGTTTCCCAGCGTTCGCCCGTTCACGCCCGCGTAAAAGAATCCACGCTCGAGCGGCGTGCCGCCATAGACTTGTTCCACGAGCTTGGTGAGGAAGCTGGCCGACAGATTGGAGACGACCTCCTGCCACTTTTGGGCCAGCAGATGTCCCATCTCAGGACTCATTTTTGGCTCCCCTGATGAGGTGAGTGACTTGAGCAGGCGCTCGGCCGTGTCGTCTGAAAAGACCATCACCGCATGATGGAAATGCTCGTTCAGGTTGGGCGAGCCAGTGAACTTCGCCAGGGAAAGACGCTCACCTTTGGCGGGGGGCATGAGCAGTACTTCGGCGTCACCGCTCTCGGCGTCACGCTCGAATACTGCCGTGTGGATGCGCCCATTTACGGGCTTACCGAAGATCAGCCAGCCATCGGTGAAATAGAACCGCAGGTCCTCACGCGAGAAGGAGAGATCACGCGCGCGGTAGCAAGCCGCGGGGTCCAATTGCGGCTGGCGCAATCGATCGGCAAGTTCGCGGGCGGGTTCGGCGGCGGCTAGAGCGAAGACCGCGGCGAACATCCATAGCCATTTCACTCTCTCAGTCTAATGCGCTTGCTCGCCGAACACCTGCGCTTCGAACACATAGAGTCGGGCTTCCGGCTTGCGATAGGAGTCCCGCGGCAGGCCGGCCTTGAGTGAGAGGTTTTGAAGGAACTCCTCGCGCCCCCAGTTGTTTTCAAAGGCGATCTGCGGAAGAAGCAGGCCGCCGCGCTCGTTCATTGTGAGCACCGCCCCCATGCCGGGCTTCCATGCGCGCCAGTCGGCGAGACGCTTCATAGGCGTGAGCAGCGAGACTTCGAGCGTCACGGGCCCTTCGTCGGTGGTGAGTGGCGGAAAGCGCGGATCGGATCGTGCGGCGGCGAGGGTGCGGTCGGCCACGGTCGCCCATATGTCGGATCGGGCGGAGAGGGTTCCGACGCATCCTCGAAGTTGACCGTTCTTCTTGATGGTGACGAAGGCGCCCGTGCGTTGGTTCAAGTCCGCACTGCTGGCTTCGAGTACCGCCGGTTTCACTTCACTCAACGTGGCGCGGGCGTGGCGGAGCAAGGCGGCACGGTCTTGTTCGTCCACCGCATACGCGCGGCTTGGATAGAACGCCAGCGCGCCGTAGCTGACGGCCATCGTCCAATCGCGAGTGAGGTCACCCGAGTTCATGTAGTCGACGGTGCTCATGTACACGCCGCCGCGTTTGGATTCGAGCGCACGCATCGACGCCATGAGAAGCCGCAATGAATCTACGCCGCAGATTGTGTCGCCGGTCGAGCGAAGAAAGCGGTCAAACAATGCCACGTCGAGCGAACCAATATGCTCAAACGCTTCGAGTGCCCGATGGCGCAGCTTCTCCGGAAGCTCCTTATCCACGCTGAACGGCTCGTACCCGTACGCCTTGCCGTGATGCGTGAAGTCGGTAGAAGCGACGATGAGATCTCCCGCCGCGGCCCGCGCCGCCAGTTTCCGCGCCGCAACTTCCCGCTGCGCCGTTGTCATCTCGCCGACGTAGAGCGGGACGAATCCACTTGGTCCAACCAGATCCTGCATTAATGGCAACTGGTTTTCTAACGAGTGGTCGCACAGCGCCGTCTCATCAGCTATCGGGAATCCCAACTCGGCCACGACTTTCCGGTTCACCGTCAGTATGCCCAACGGTGTCCGGTAGGCTTTCACGCGAGGCGCCACCACTCCTTTCACGCCGCCCTTATGTGAGAACGCAAGGAGAATGATCGTGCGTGGCCGTTCAGCGGATGCTGCCAACCGCCAAGCCTCAGTGGCGACCACCCCCGAATACTCGATGCCAGCGTGGGGCACGATGAGTCCGGCCAGTTGCTTTCGCGGCGGCGCCACACCCTGACGTTGACGCGCCGTCTCTAGCGCTTGTGTGAGTTGCTTCGTCAAACCGGGGGCATCGCTCGCGAACCAGCGCCCAGCCATCGGAGAGGCGTGCGGCGAAATGCTTATTTGGGCCGCGGCCGGAAGCCACAGCACCAGCGCGAAAAAGGCGTGTTTCATCTACTTCCAGAATTGATACCATTTTCGGACGCCTCGCGCCTCCCCATCGGCCATGGCAGGTTCAGGCAGCGGCTCACTGCGGATGATCGCGCCCGGATTCCGTACGCACAACGTCTCGGCGAGAGCTTCGGAACGCTCCTTGGCTAGCCAGTCATAGGCTTCGCTCAAGTCAGGAGGCCGATGCGTGGTGTCGTGCGCATCGCTCGCCACGACATGGATGAGATCTTCCTCCAGGAGCAGTTTGCTAAACCGCTCGGCGCGGCGTCCAAACCTTCCGCCAAAGGATTGCGCTGTCACCTGCAGCAGGCAACCCATCTCGGCCCACTCGCGTAGCTTAGCCAGCCGTTGCTGCAGCAGCGTGTTGCGCTCGGGGTGCGTGATCACGGGAATCATGCCGGCATCGAGCAGGCGCGCGAATATCTCGGTGGTGTTGGGAAAAATCACCAAGTCGCTGAATTCGACCAGCAGGTACCGGCCATGGTTGATTGTGTAGCGCTTGGGATGCGCTACCGCGTCCTGGATGTTGTCGAAGGAGAGATGGAAATCACAACCGTAGTACAGCCTGGGACATGCCGCGCCTGCAGCCCCGCGCAGTTTGGTGATGCGATCTTCCACTATATCGGGATCGAACTTGTATTCCAGATTGGAGTGCGGTGTAGCGACGATGTCGGTGGTGCCCCACTTGGCGGCCAGCCGCACCATGGCCAAGCTAACGTCGAGATTGGCCGCTCCATCGTCCAACCCGTGCAAAATGTGCGAGTGGACGTCAATCATGCGGGGGGCCTTCCCCCGTCAAATAAACATTTCTTCGTCGGCCGTCGCCTGGGCCACCGAAGGCCGTCCGCCTTTGAGCAGAGACGCTATAGCGGCCCGTACGCCTTGCGTCAAGGCATTCACTTCGCGCACCGGCTTCAACACGCCATTGTTCAATTGCACCACCGTGCCATGCACGCGGCTCAACGTGTCGTCGACAATCATCTCCACGCGCTCGATCTGAGCCTTTGCCCGTTCGGTGGCGTCTGACACCACGTTGTCGATTCGAGTCAGCTGTGTCTGTGCCGCATCCATCATCGATCGAGCCTTGGTAGTAAGCTCATTGATTTCCTGGCGGCTCTCATTTAGCGACTTCTCGGCCATCCCCAGCAGACCTTCGGCCTTCGGCAGGAAAACGTTCATCTTGTCGCGTAAGTCCTTAGCGGCCCTGTACATACCAAAGACCATGGCGGCCTGGAACAACACGGCTACGGCGACGATGCTCATCGCAATCGAAACAATGACGTTACTGGTGTGCGGATCCATTCCGTCCCCTGCCTTATTGATCGGATGCACTACCTAAAAACATTAGGCAGCGCCAAAATTTACCTTAGATCCCGAGCGCTTAGCCCATCTCGGAGTCGCCCGATACCGCCTCACGGTAGGCCTGCTTGCCCGCTTCCATCGCCGCCGAGAGCTGTTCTTTCTGGCGCGTCACTGCAGTACGGCCACGCTCTACCCACTCAGTGGCGGATTCGCGCGCTTCCTCGCCGCGCCTTTTCAGATAGTCTTTGCCCTCGCCTGCCTTCGACCGGATGAGCTCACGAGTTTCCTCCCCCGACTTCGGAGCAAACAATAGGCCGACCGCTACGCCAATTCCGACTCCTAGGAAGAAATATGATAGTTTCTTGTCTTCGTCCATGGCGAAATCCTTTCTTGGTGTCTTCAGTTTACTCCAGTAGTATGAGGGATGTCAGACCAAGATGGGTTTCAAGAAATTGCCCGCCAAGCGCGCAGCGGCTGTCCGTCTGGATGAGGCCAAGCTGCTCGACTACGCCCTTAAGTCGCTAAGCCACCGCGCCCACTCGGAAAAGGAGTTGCGCATCCGCCTTGCCCGGCGAGCCGATTCCAAGGCCGCCGTCGACGGCGTTGTCGCCAAGCTCCGCGAGTACGGCTACGTCGACGACGCTCGCTTCGCCGAAGGCTACGCGGCTGCTCGCTTGGAAAGCCGGGGACACGGCAAGATGCGCGTTCTACGCGACCTTCGCTCCCGCAGCGTCGACTCCGCCCACGCCCAAAAAGCAGTCGATGCGGTGTTCGCGGAAACCAATGAGGTCGAGCTCATCGAGCAGTACCTCGCTCGCAAATACCGCGGCAAAGTTCTGCCTGAGTTTCTCTCCGAACCCAAGAATCTCGCCGCCGCATACCGTCGCCTGCGCGTTGCCGGCTTTTCCAGCGGACCGTCGATCAAGGTGCTGAAGCGGCATTCCGAGAGGGCCGAGGAGTTGGAGGATGGCGAGCAGGTGGTGGAGGCCACTGAATAGCGATGGGATTGGATATCTATGCGGGACCGCTGTGCCGCTACTACGCCGGACAATGGCAGACGGTTGTACAGCAGTGGGGCGCTGCGAATGGGATCCCAGTCACGGTGGTGAGGCCGGACGGTGGCGGGTTGCGCAGGCTATGGAGGAATCTCACCTCGATCTTCGCGGCCAATGCCCAGGAGATCGACCCTGTGGACGGCGTGGTCGACTGGCGTAACCACTTAGGCGCTTCGCGATTGTTGCCCTCGGAGACAGACTGGAACTGGCCGGAATCGCTCCATGGTCCCTTCGATACCGACAAGCCTGATTTTGACGGCTATGGGGCTGTTCTGCTTTGGGCCGCCTATGCAACACGGCCCGAGATGACGCGCCCACGGCAGTGGAATGGCGACTGGGAGGCAGATCCGGCCTTTGCCGAAGTCAGCCAGTCTCAATCCGACTTCAACCACATTGTCGGTCCTGAGTTGTGGCTGCCTGTCGATTTCGACGCCGTATTTGAAGCGGAAGAACCGAATGGCAACCAGACCAAGATCGGATCTGTGTCCCGGCTCTGGGAACAGATGAACCGCCTCAATGATCGCTCGTGGAAAGCTCCTGTGGAGACGGTTCGCAAGTGGAGGGAGGAGGGCTACAATCCGGAAGAGTTCGAATCACTCGCGCGCTGGGGATTCTCGATTTGGTATTGCCTGACTGAGTTTGCCGTCAAACAAAGGGTGCCGATGCGTTTGGACTACTAGCGTCGTTGGGGGATCAATCCGCCGCCTCCATCACTCGTACCGCAGCGCCACCAGCGGATCGACCCGGGCGGCCCGGATTGCGGGCAACAGCGTGGCGATCGTTGCAATTAACGCAATCACCGTCACGGCGCCCCCAAACGCCAATGCATCGCGAGGTGTGACGCCGAACAGTAACGTTGCGACCACGTGGCTTACGGCCAGCGCCGTCGATACTCCCAGTGCAGTGCCCAATGCAACCAACACCAGGCTCTCTCGCAGCACCATGAACATGACGGAGCCAGGGCGCGCCCCAAGTGCCATGCGAACGCCAATCTCAGATGTTCGCCGGGTTACCGACCACATCATCACGCCATAGAGTCCGATTGCCACAAGCACGACGGAGAGTCCACCGAGGTAGCCGGACAGCGTGGCCAGCAGCCGGTCTCCCTCGCAAGTGAACCGTCAACGTGCGTCTGGAGCGTCTCAATCTCTGTTGCGACGCTGCGATCCAGGTTCGAAACCGCCGCGCGAATCCGATTGGCCGCACCGGCGGAATCGCCCGTGCGCACGGCCAAAATCATGTTCTCACCGCCGAGGAAGTCCGGCCCTTGCGCGTACGGCTCATAGAAAACCCGCTGCTGCTTTTCCTTGGGATCGAAGTGAATCGCATCGCGAACCACGCCCACGATTTCGCAGTCGAACTTCGTTCCTCCGCGCGTATCGATTCGCTTGCCAATCGGGTTCTCATTTCCGAAATAGTGGGGTGCCATGGTTTGGTTGACGATTGCCACAAGAGGCGAGTTCGCACGGTCCTGATCCGTGAAATCGCGGCCGGCGACCAACCGTTGCCCGATCGCTCCAATGTATCCCGGAGAAATGAAGTTGCTCCAGGCGACGCGATCCTGGCCTGACAGCGGAGGCCGGCCCTCGGCCGAAACTCTGCCATTGTTTCCAAAGCCCCGGGAAACCGGCGGGGCCCACGCAAGGCCCGCGCTCTCAACCCCGGGAATTACCGAAACTCGCTCCTCCAAGGACTTGAAGAATTGCATCGCGCGTTCCTCTCGATATCCCGCCGTGACCGCATCGGCCCTTGCCAACAGGACGCCCGTGGGAGAGAAACCTACGTCAATCGCGCGCAGTTGGCGGAAGCTGTTCAGAAAGAGCCCCGATCCGACGGCGAGAATCATGGAAAGAGCGATCTGCGCGACGACCAGAATCCTCCGTAATCCTGCTCCACCTCTGAGGTTTCTTGCACTCTCCTTGAGTCCGCTGGAAAGGTCGACTCGCGATCCGCGTATGGCAGGCGCCAGGCCGCAGAGTATCGCGGAAAGGATCGTAGCGGCTGCCGAGAAAGCCAGGACTCGCGCATCGAGCGAGAGATCCAACGAGATTGGATTCGAACTCGAGGAGATGAAGGTCACCAGGTATCTCGCGGTCCCAACCGCAAGCAATAAACCGGCCGTTCCCGCGAGTGCGGATAGCAACAAGCTCTCGGTGAGCAGTTGGCGGATCAGCCGGCTTCGTCCCGCGCCTATGGACTGGCGGATGGCAAACTCGCGATGCCGTGCCGCACCTCTTGCGATGAGCAGATTGGCGATGTTTACACATGCCACGAGGAGTACAAGGCCAACCAGCCCCATCAGGATATAGAGGGGCGATGTGTACACCCGGCGGAGTGGAGAGAATCCATTGCCAGCCGCCTCCAAGCTGGTCTTCCGTTCAAAGAACTTGTCGGTCGCGCGAGTATCGGCTGGCGCGGTTGCCGCGAGCACCTGTGGCCAGATCACCTGAAGCCGTGCGTTCGATTGCTCCAGCGGACTATCCGGAAGGAGTCGCCCCATGATGGTGAGCCAATGCGCGGACCGGCGCGTAAGGATCTCGGATCGCTCCGGGCGGAGCAGCGGATACACGGTGATCGCGATGGTGAAGTCGGCTGGACGGCCCACGACGACACCATGGAACTCCGGCGGCGCAACTCCAATGATCGTCACCGCCATGCGGTTCACGCGCATGCTCTGGCCGATCACCTGGGGATTCGCCGAGAAGGCTCGCTCCCAAAAGCCGTAATCGAGCACGGCGACGAGAGACTGCGTCCTCTCGTCTTCGGCGTTGAGGGGCCGCCCATGCGCGACGTTCACGCCCAAAGCGCTGAAGTACTCGCCACTCACGAGCGCGGCATTCGAAATCCGCGGCGTACCGGCGATCTCCACCTGGAACTGATCGTCCGTCACGGCGACCGCATGCGCGAATAACTGCTGGGCACGTAGCGATTCGAACTGGGGAAAGCTGAAGCTCCCGCTCGTCAGGCGAACCAGGCCTTCCGGCGATGCCACGCCGGGAAGAGGCCTCATGAGGACCGTATTGATCAAGCTGAAGATCGCCGTGTTTGCTCCAATTCCAAGCGCCAGCGACGCGAACGCGACGAGGGAAACCGTTGGATTCTTGAGCAGTGACCTGGAAGCGTACTTGAGGTCTTGGAGAAACTGATCGATCCACTGTGTGCGCCTCATATCGCGGCACTCCTCTTTCTTCTGCTCCAGGCCTTCCATCGCGCGCAGGGCGGCATTGCGCGCATCCACCGGGGAAAGGCCCTTCGCGATCTCTTGCTCGATGAGGTGGTCGATGTGGAACTGCATTTCTTCATCGAGATCCCGTTCCATGCGGCCGCGGCGCAGGAGCGTACGCAGCCGGAGAGTCTCTCGAATCCACCAACGCCATTCCCGCATTGCTTAGGCCTCGTTGAGCCGCACCACTTGAGAGATAGCGCCCGACAATCGTTCCCAGTTGGCGGCCTCGCGTTCCAGCGCGCGCTGGCCGGGCCGTGTCAGGGAATAGAACTTGGCCCGCCGGCCATTTTCGGTCACCTTCCATTCGGCCTCGATCCAACCCTCGTGTTCGAGCTTGTGGAGGGCTGGATAGAGAGACCCGTCGCTGACCTGCAGCACCTCCCCGGAAACCTGTTTTAATCGCTGACTGATCGCCCAGGCGTGCAGAGGTTCCAGCGCGACGATCTTGAGGAGAAGAAGGTCAAGCGTGCCCTGGACGAGATCGGATGGTTTGCTCATATATGTGCCCTCGGTAACCGAGGTCAGAATACCGAAATTGCCCTCGGTAAGCAAGGGGAAAAGGTCCGATCACAACTGATCGCCAAAACTTCACATGCGAATCCTCCTTCCCCGGAGGTTCATCTAAAAGCTATAATTCTTACGAGGACTGTGTTTCCCGACCAGAGGGGGCACCTGCCGCCTGAATCTTCACCGTCTGGTATGATCTGAATAGGGAGATTGGAAGGAATAACTATGTCGGTTACGCTCACTACAAAAGCTACTGAGAAGGTTAGAGAGATCCTGGACATGCAGGAGCCCAAACCGGCTGGATTGCGCATCTCGGTCGTCGGCGGAGGCTGCTCCGGGTTCAGCTACTCGATGGCCTTCGAGACCGCGCCTAACATGCTCGACAAAACGTTGAATTTCGACGGTTTGAAGGTATTCGTGGACCAGGCGAGCCTGCTCTACCTCGATGGCGCCGAGGTGGACTATGTCGAGAGCATTGAAGGCTCCGGCTTCAAGTTCTCCAATCCCAACGTGAAATCCACTTGCGGCTGCGGCAGCTCATTTAGCGCGTAAAGCCAGCAACGTTTACGTCCCTCCAGATTCCGTCAGTCAAACTGAGAACCCATTCGCCGGGGAGGTCGCCACCTCTCCGGCTTATTTCGTTTTGGCTCACTCTTTGACCGGATCGCCAAACTGCACGGACGAGCTCGCCCCGAACCGCTTGTAGTTCGCATAGCGGATCATCATGCGCATGCGTAGCGGGCCGGTGGAAAATGGCAGCACGTCATCGGCGAAGGTCTGCACGGGGAAACGGTGTCCGTCCTCGGTGCGCCCGCGAAAAGTGGTGAACATCGGGAACAGGTTCTCCGAGCCCTTCTTGAAGATGCTCGGCACGGCGCGCCCGGTCGATTGCACGATCGAGTAGTCGCGCTGGTCTACCCACAAATCCCCTTCGAAGAGGCGCTGTCCCTCAAAGATCTGCTTCGGCTTTACGCTCAGCAGCCAGCACATCACGCCGTCGCGCTCCTCCTCGCCGCGCGGCTTTACCTCATATAGCCACAGCAGTTCTTTCGTGAATAGAAATGGCTGAACCTCGCGGATGTCACGGAAGTCTTCCTCCGTCATCTGCAGACGCGCCAGCCGGTTCTGCGTCTGCCCCACGGACTGCTCCGTCCGCTCGCCGCCCGGCGAAAAAATCACCTCGCGCGCCTCGCGATATTCGCCCAATTTGCCGCCGTTTTTGCCGAACTCTTCCACCAGCACGGACTGTTGGTACATATACTGCGAACGCGCTTCCACCTCACGCGACTCCCGCTCCGCGACCAGCCTGGCCAAGTTCGGCGGCGGCTCGCCGGCCCAGACGCCCGCACACGTACCCAGTGCTACCATGAGAACTCCGATGAGCAGCTTCCATGCCGTCGTGGCTGCCGTTTGGGCCCTTGGTTCCATAGCCGCGTTCCTCTACTCAGCTCAACAGGACATTCCAGGTTCGATTGCGTTACCGGTGGCCGTTGCCTTCCTGGTCGAGCTCTCCTTCTACCTCACCGTCGGGTTCGACGACGTCCGCCGCCGCTGGCGCCCTCATACGCTCTTCGGCAGCACGCTAATTCCCTATTGCCTGTACAGCATACCTGCTCACGTATTCGCATGGAAGCAGTTCGGTCTGCTCGTGCTGCTGACCGCTGTCGTCTGCTTTTGGTTCGAGCGCGGCCGCCGCTCGCCTATCCGCGAGTTGTTGCTCCTCGCGCTCATGGCCGCCGTCTACCTTGCCAAAACATTTAAAGGTATTTACGTGGAGCCGCATCCGGACCTGCGGGTCGACGTGCTGGGCCAGTTCATGTGGTTCCGCATCGGCCTGGTGACGATCCTCGGCCCGGGCGGTCCGAAGCTATCGCTTTCATTACTGCCTTCGGCCCGCGCGTTCAAGATCGGCGCGCTCTACTTCCTTGGATTCCTCCCGATCGCCCTGGCGCTCAATGCATGGCTGCACTTCACCAAATTCCAACCGGCAGACGGCTATTGGTGGAAAGCACCCGCAACATTTCTCGCGTTTTTGTTTTTTGTGGCCTTCTACGAGGAGATCTTCTTTCGCGGAATTTTGCAGCAGCGCCTCGCGCAGTGGTGGGGAGAATGGGGTGGTCTCATCGCCGCCAGCGCGCTGTTTGGCTTTGTCCATCTCTGGTTCCGTCAATTCCCGAATTACAACTGGGTAATTCTTACCTTTTTCCTTGGTTTGTTCTGCGGGCTTGCGTTCACACGCGCCGGCATTGGCGCTTCAATTGTGGCGCACGCCCTCGTCGTTGCCGTTTGGCGTGGCTTTTTCACCTGACGCATACGCCCGCATGCCCGTTTACAGCCTTTTAACAACCGTTTAACATCCTCAGTCCTGCTCCTCCCCTTATCCTGGATTCGTGGTGACCAAGATCCTATTCCGAGGATTCCTACTGTGCCTGCCGATGCTGGCCGCGCCGCAAGCGACGGCGCCGAGCCCAGGTGGATACGTGGGCTCCAATGCGTGCAAGACCTGTCATGCCGACGTGTGGGCCAACTTCTACAAGAACCCGCACTTCAAATCGATCGCATCGGGTACGGAAGCGCCCGAGAAAACCGGATGCGAGAGTTGCCATGGTCCGGCGAAGGCGCACCTTGAGGCGGGCGGTGGAAAAGCCACGATTCGAGCCTTCTCCGAAATGCAACCCGTACAGGTGCTGAACGGTTGTCTCGCCTGCCATGAGAAGCAGATCGGCCGTGCGCAGATCCGGCGTTCCTCACACACGCAGGCTGACGTTGCCTGTAACTCCTGCCACTCAGTCCACCGGCCGAACTCCACCAAGACCCTGCTCGCAAAGAAGCAAACCGAACTCTGCTATGGCTGCCACAATTCCGTTCGCTCTCAATTCGCGATGCCTCACAAGCATCGCGTGAACGAAGGCTCCATGCAGTGCGTCGACTGCCACAATCCACACGGCAGCCCGTCTCCCACATGGCGTGTCGGCCTGCGCCCCCGGATGGTGGAAACTACGCGCGACGGCGAGGAGCCTTGCCTGCGATGCCACACCGACAAGCGCGGACCGTTTGCATTTGAGCATGCAGCATTGCGCGTCGATGGTTGCGGAAGCTGCCATTCCCCGCACGGTTCCATGAACCCAAGAATGTTAAAGCGCCCCGTCGTGTTCACCGTCTGCCTGGAGTGCCACAACGGCGCTACCTCATTCGGCAAATCCGGCGCCGGCATTCCCACGCAATCGTCGTCGCACAACATGAACGACCCGCGGTATCGCAACTGCACTACCTGCCACGTGCGGATACACGGATCGAACTCCGATCCGCAATTCCTGAGGTAACGGCCATGAACATCACTCATCGCACGACCGTCCTCCTCATCGCCGCCGCCACTGCTTTGCTGGCGCAGCCTACCGTTGCTCCCACGCCGGAACCAGTCGGCCGCGCGCGCGGTGAAGACGCCGGCAACTACAACATCACGAATTCCTTCGAACTCGGTTACCGCTTCCATTCCGTCGGTGGAAACGAGGACGCCTACCGCTCCGATGTGAACTTCGGCAACGGAATTCGCCTTCTCGGCTCGACGCTCTCCGTGAACTCCAAGGAAGGCCACGGTAAGTTCTTTGACGAAATTCTTCTGAACACTCAGGGCCTCGGTAACGACCCCTATCAGTTCTCCTCGCTTCGCATTCAGCACAACCGCTGGTACCGCTACGACATGAACTGGCGTATCTCTGACTTCGTCAATCCGGGACTAAACTTCCTGCCCACTTCCCACGCACAGAACACGCGCCGCATGTGGCAGGACCACGACCTGACAGTCATGCCGCAGTCAAGCTTCCAACTCCTGATGGGCTATAGCCGCAACTCGCAAAACGGACCTGGCCTCTTTACGCAAAACCTCTTCGATCAGCATCGTGGGGATGAGTTCCCGATATTCGCCGACATCAACCGGCGCCAGCGCGAGTTCCGCCTCGGGGGCCAGATCCAGAGTTCGAGATTCAGGCTCATGCTCATGCGTGGATGGCAGCGCTACGAAGAGGACTCGCCGCTTTCGCTTGGCGCCAGCATGGGAGTGAACACCACCGATGCCACGGAGCTTTCCAGTTTCCGCTTAAGCGCCCCTTATTCCGGCGACACTCCCTTCTGGCGCGGCAATATGTTTGGCGAAGCGGGCCGCTCGCTCGCTGTCAATGGCCATTTCACCTATGCCGGCACCCGGCGCGATTTCGTCAGCGAGGAGTCTGCAATCGGAACCAACCGTTTCGGAGCCGCCAACAACCGCCAGTTCTTCGTCGGCGGCACGGGCACGCGTCCGGTTACTACGGCCAATCTGACGTTCAGCCTCTTTCCCGTTGAAGCCGTCACCATCACGAACCACTCCGCGTTCCACCAGATTCAGATGAATGGTAATGCCTCGATGACGCAGATCCTGAATGGCTCAAGCGGTCTCGCGCTGGTGGAGTTCCGCCAACTCGGCATCCGCAGCATCGTCAACACCACTGATGCGATGATCCGCCCGGCAAAATGGATCGGACTCCGCGCCGGCTATCAGTTCTCCTCGCGCCGCGTCGAGTCGGTCGAAGCCGAAACCATCGGTGCTTTCAGCGACGGGACTAATTACGCGCAAACCAATCGCGTGCATGCCGGGTTGCTCGGAATCCGCCTGCAGCCGGTAAAGCCGCTGACGTTTAACTTCGACGCGGAAATCGGACGCGCCAACCGGCCCTTCCTCCCTATCAGCGAGAAGAACTATCACGCCTTCGGTGCGCGCGCCCAATACAAACAGGGCTCGCTCTTGCTGTCCGCCGCCATACGCACGAACTACAACACCAACTCAGTCTCGCTGTTCAGCCACAGCTCTCATTCGCGCAACTACGCCCTGGACGCCTCGTGGGCACCTCGCCGCTGGTTCGCCTTTGATTCCGGCTATGGCAAGCAGCATCTGAATACGCTCACAGGAATCGCCTACTTCGCCTCCGGCCAGTTCGACGACACGCAAAATTCGCTCTATGTTTCCAACGTCCACTCTGGACACGCTGCCGTGCGTTTCAGCCTCCAACAAAGGATCGACTTCTCCTTGGGCTACACTCGCGTCCAGGATACTGGCGATGGCCGTTCCTTATTGCTCTCCGGCACGGGCGCCTTTCCTGAATTTCAGGTATTGCCCTTATCCTTCGACTCTCCCCAAGCGCGAGTCTCGATCAGCCTCCATCAGCGTCTTCGCCTAAACTTCGGGTATCAATATTACCGTTACGCCGAAGAGTTCTCCGCCCTCCGCAACTATCGTGCTCACACCGGCTTCACGTCCATGCTATGGTCGTTCTAATCGTTTGCCTCATGGCATCCGATAGAGAGCGGAGGGAGTCCGAAATTTGCGCTACGCAAGCTCTAACGTCACGATCTTCGTGATGTTGATGTTCACGGTTTGGATTATCATTACGCGGTTTCGCGCCAAGCCGGATACGAACTGGCCCTTGTTCTACTACCTAGCTGTCGTCGCCTTTCACCTCTCGGTGCCTGGCGTCCTGAACGAGCTGATTCTCTATGTGGGTGTGGTTTCCGCGCTCCTATTGAGGTTTGAGTTTCTCGGCGGCTTCCTCGCCGTCGTCGTGCGGATCCTGGAGTTGGTATGTCTGGCGTTGCTCGCCTACCAATTCGGCGGACGCGTCGCGACCTAACCGGAAGAAGCTCCAGCTGCGCTACCTGGCAAAGAAGCTTCGCGTCGGCGTGGGCGGCTCCGTCCCCTTGAGCGCCAGCCACAAAATCGAATTCAGTTCGTTGTCATCGATCTCGTCGGCTTCATCGAAGTCCATCGCCGCCGAACGCGTTGCCAAGGCCGTATTAGCCGGGTTCCGTGTGTCGAGCGCAATACGCGGCTTCTCTGCGCTGTAGGCCTTGGCGTCTGGAGTGAGGCCGAACAGGCGCGTCATCGGCGTCGCGCCGGCGTCAAAGTGCGTCATGGGATTCAGTCCCAGAATCAGCTCCATCGTCCGCAGCATCGACGTGGTGTTGTAGAGCGTCGAATCGATCGAGCCCCGCTTCACATACGGTGAAATCACAAACGCCGGCGAGCGGTGCGAATCCACATGATCCGGTCCGTTCTGCGCGTCGTCTTCGAGCACGAAAATCGCCGTCTTCGGCCAGAACTTAGAGCGCGAAACGCCTTCCACCAGCATGCCCAGAGCATAGTCGTTGTCAGCGACCTGAGCCCGCGGCGACAATTTCCCAGCTAAGAGCCCCGATGTGTGGTCGTTGCCCAGGCGCACCGTAATGAACCGCGGCATGGTTCCTGAGGCTTCCCACTGCGCGAGCTCCGCGAGAAACACCCGGGCGCGATCGATGTCGAGATAGTCGAGATCGAAGGCACGGAATTGCATGCTCGTCACGGGAGTGAGCGCGGCGTCTCGTAGCTTCTCGATCTGCACGCCCTCGGCCGCGGCCTTTGGCTTGTTGTCAGCCCAGTAGCCGAAATTGCGCATCGTCAATCCCGCCGCCAGCACCTGATGCCAGATACGTCCCGATGGAGGGAGCGCCGCCGATTCGCCACCCTCGTAGTCATAATGCTTGCGCCGCCCCGCGTAGGAGTTCGGCCACATCTTCTGCACATAGTCCGGCGCGATCGCCGCCGTCGACCAGTTGTGCCCGTCGGCCGACACGTCGGAGTTCACATAGAAATTGTCGAGAAGCACGAACTCGCGGGCCAGCTTGTGATGATTTGGCGACACCTGCTCGCCGAACAGCGTAAGGCTCGGGTCGCCGTTGCCTTTGCCTAAATCGCCGAACATCTGGTCGTACGTGCGGTTTTCCTTGACGACATAGATCACATGCTCGATCGGCGACTTCTGGTCCGGCGAACGTGGCACTGGATGGCCCGGTACGTCATCGTGTGCCTGATCTAACTTTGATTCGCGGAATGCGGAGTTCTCGAGCACCGAGCGCGTGTATTGCGCCAGCCGTGCTTCGTCGAATGGATCGATCACCGACGCCGAGCCGGTCTGCATCTGCGCCACATATTGGTCTGACCGCATCCCGAGATGCGTTCGCGCCGCGCGCTGAGTCGGGTTTGGACCGCCCTTGTTCGGATGGCTTCCTCCGCCGCGCGAATTGAATAGAAATAGACGGCCGTCGGGCAGCGCCCGAGCCGCAATCGGATACCAGCCGCTGGGAATGAAACCAGTCACGCGCGTGCGGTTCGAGTTCACCTCGGCCACTGCTACCGCGTTCGCGTCCGAACAAACCACGAATAATTTGTTCTGGTCGGCGGATAGCGCCAGTGCGCTCGGCGTCATCCCCGCTGGATGCCGTGGATACATTGCGACGTTGATCGTCTCCAGCCGCTGCAGATCCTTCGAGTCGTTGATCCCCAGGACCGCCACTGAATTCGTGTTCGACAAGGTGACAAATATCCGCGCCTTCCAGGGAAACGCCGAATCGCCTCCGGCTGGTACGGCTGGCTTATCGTCGGCATCGCCGGTCTTCTCCTCATCAGTCGATTTCTTGTCGCGCCACAACATGTCGGTCGGATGCTGGCCCACGCGCACAAAGTTCAATTGCTGCCCGTTGGCGGTTTCATGTTGATGGATAGACGCATCGGCCCACGATGTCACGAAGTATGACTTACCATCGGGGTGAAACAGGATTCGATATGGCCGCCGGCCCGTCTTGAATTTTTCGATCACGCGTCCCGACGAAGGGTTGATGACCAGCACCTGATCGTGGAACAGATCGGCCGCATAGAGCAGCCGCCCTGCCGGGTCTAGCTGCACATCACCAATGAAATCACGGTGCGTGCGGTCCTGCTCGGCCACCACGGGGAAGGTGCGCTTCAGTTCCAGCTTGCCGTTGTCGTCGAGCGAGATCTCGTACACTTCGGCCCGCGATCCACCGGATACATACAGCAGGCGGCCGTTCGGTGTGAGCGCCATTCCCAGCCACGCATCGGGCACACGCACGGTCGAAATCGCATGTTCCGACTTGGCGTCGAGCACCGTGATCGACGGAGGATTGTAGCCGCCCTGGAGCACGATCAGATAGCGCCCGTCTGGCGTCAGCAGGCTCGACATCGGATAAGTGTCGAGTTCTATCTGCCGGCCCGCGGGCCGTAGAAGCCATCCCGAATTCAACAGAAACCCACGCCCTCCCGCCAGTGGGCCCACCTTGATCACCGGTTCAGGCTGCGATAGCAGCAACGCGGCGGCGCCCAGTAGTGGGGCCAGAAACAATAGCTTCTTCATTCGGAGAACCTCTGTGCGATCGGGAAGCGGCGGCCGATGCCGAACGCTTTCGTGGTGACTTTTAGTCCTGGCGCCGCCTGCTGCCGCTTGTATTCATTGCGGTCCACCTTGTTGATGATGTCGCGCACCAAGTCGAGCGAATAGCCGTGACGCTCGGCAATGTCCTTCGGCGCGCGGTACTCCTCGACATAGTCCCGCAGAATTGTGTCGAGCACCTCATAAGGCGGTAACGAATCCGTGTCCTTTTGGTCCGGCCGCAGCTCGGCCGACGGCGGTTTCATAAACACATTTTCCGGTATCGCGCCGTTGTGGCGCTTGTTGGCGATCCGCGATAACTCATAGACGAGCGTCTTCGGCACATCGCTGATTACCGCCAGGCCGCCGCACATATCGCCGTAGAGTGTGCAGTAACCGACCGCCAGCTCGCTCTTGTTGCCCGTGGTCAATACGAGCGCTCCCCACTTGTTCGATGCAGCCATTAGCGTGACGCCGCGCAACCGTGCTTGCAAATTCTCTTCGGTGACATCGCGCGGTACGTCGCCAAACACCGGATCGAGTCTTCGCAGAAACGCCTCGTACTGCTCCTTGATCGGCACCAGCTCAAAGCGGATTCCCAGCTTCTCCGCCATCACGCGCGCATCCGTCACCGAATGATCGCTTGAGTACGGACCGGGCATGCCGAAACCGGCCACGTTCTCGCGCCCCACCGCGTCCACCGCTATACACGCCGTGATCGACGAATCGATACCGCCCGACAATCCCAGCAGTACCCGTTTGAATCCGCATTTGTGCAGGTAATCGCGCGTCCCGAGCACCAGCGCCTCGTACACGGCTTCGCTTTCCACGGCAAGATTCGCGTGCTGGTCGCCTACTCCCGCGTCGAGGTCCACGAATACCAGGTCCTCGTCAAAACTCTTTGCCGTGGCGATTTCGTTGCCTTCGGCATCCATCACAAAACTCGAGCCGTCGAACACAAGCTGGTCGTTGCCGCCCACCAGATTTACATATACGAAAGGAGCCTTGTTTCGCCGCGCAGCCGTCGAGAAAATCTCGCGCCGCTGCGCCCGCTTCCCCATGTGATACGGCGATGCGTTAATCGAGATCAGTGCACGCGCTCCGGCGCGGATCAGGTCCTCCACCGGATCGGCTTCGTATAGCTGCCGTTCCCAGAACTGCTTGTCGTTCCAGGCGTCCTCGCAGATGATCAACCCCGTCGGCGTGCCTTGAATCGTCGTCAGCGCCTGTGGCGGACCTTCATCAAAGTAGCGGCCTTCGTCGAATACGTCGTAGGTCGGTAGCAGCCGCTTGATCTGCACGAAGACTACCGCTCCGTCTCGAATCACAACTGCGCGGTTGGTCACGCGTTTGCCCTTATCGTCGATCGACGGCCCGATGGCGCCCACAATGAGATCGAGCGGCAGCCCCCCCGTCGACTCGGTGAGCCGCGCTAATTCCTGCTCCGCGCGCACAAGGAAACTCGGTTTTTCCAAGAGGTCGCGCGGCGGATAGCCAGTGATGGCAAGCTCCGGAAACACGGCCACTTGAGCCCCGCCCTCGGCCGCCTTACGAGCCGTGGCCAGAATCAGGTCGGCATTTCGCGTCAGGTCCCCAACGGTCGTGTTGATCTGCGCAAGTGCGATTCTCATGCGGGGAAATCACCATTGTAGCGGGGCAGTCGCGCTTCAAAATGTGATAGAGATTCTGCATGCCACGTTCGCTCGATAGACGCGATTTTCTCCAACTCCCGGCCGCACTCGCCGCCGCACCGCTTCCCTTCCTGGCCGCACCGGCATCCGCAGCCGAAAAAGCGTGGGAGGGCATCTTCGTCATCATGCAGACGCCTTTCCTCGACGACCTCTCGATAGACGAAGAGTCGCTCCGCAAGGAAACCGACTTCCTTGCCCGAGGCCGTGTTCACGGTGTCGTGTGGCCGGCCGGAGCGGGCGAAACCAACTCGCTCTCCTACAACGAGCGGATGCGCCATACCGAATCTGTCGTCAAGGAAGCCAAAGGACGCACCACTGTCCTCATCGGCGTCCACGGAGCCAACAAGTTTGAGGCAATGGACTATGCGCGCCATGCTGAGAAGATCGGCGCCGACGGACTCCACGCTCTCGGGCCGATCGACGGCACTGGCGACAACGACATCCTCACTGACTACTTCACTTCCATCGCCTCCGCGTCAAAACTGCCGATGTGCATTCAAGTGTCGAATCCCGGCATGTCCACCGACTTCCTCCTCCGCATGGCCGACCGCATCCCCTCTCTACGCATCCTGAAGCTGGAAAGTGGCGATGTTCCGCACGATGTCACTCGCGTCGTCAAAGAGCGCAAACGGAAGTTGATTCCCTCCACCGGTGGCGGCGCGATGAACCTTTACAACGAGATGGAGCGAGGCTCGGGCGGCACTATGGCCGGCGCAGGCTTCGCCGACATTCAGGCGCAGATTTGGGATTGGTATCACGAAGGCAAGAAGAAGGAAGCGCACGAACTATTCCAGAAGTTTCTGCTCTCCGCCGTGCTCGAACGGCGCACCACCTACGTACTGCAGAAGGAGATCCTGCGCCGCCGCGGCATCTTCAAAACTGTGGTGATGCGCCGTACCCGCAAGTTCACCATGGACCAGACCGACCTTCGCGAGCTCGACCAGATTATGGAGTTGCTGCGGCCCCACTTTCGCGTGTAGCGGCGATTCGAACTTCCAGATCGAGCTTGTCCCGCAGCGTGTTCACCATGATGCAGCCGCGCTCGGCGATCTCGACCAGTTTCTCCAGCAGATCCCGATCCTCGCAATCGGCGGCAACCTGAAGCGCAATGCCCGTGAAGCGGGCGGGCGTGCCTTCGAGCTTTGCGGTCACCTCGGTTTGCACGGCGGAAACTCGCGCCTCGCGCGCCTTGATCGCCGCCAGGAGGTTACTCATGAAGCAACCGCCGACCGCTGCGAGAAAAAGCTCGCCTCCCATGGGACCGGTATCCGTTCCACCCTTGTCAGCGGGCCTGTCAATCGTCACGTTGTGGCCACGGATCGTCGCTTCCGAAGCTGATGAGGAGGTTTGGTGGAGATGGATGGTCATGCGAAACTCCGCCTCTGCCGTATTCTATCCGGCGAAGGGGAGGGACAGGGTGACCGACCCGAGACATAGGTAACAGAACGTACCGGACAGATGGGTAACACTTTGTGCCTCAAAGGAGGTAGGAGGTGGAGCGCATGCCATGGAAGGAGAGTTCTGTTATGGATGAGCAGATGCGGTTTGTGATGCGGCTCAAGGACGGGGAAAGCATGGCCTCGCTGTGCCGTGAGTTCGGGATCTCGCGCAAGACCGGCTACAAGATCTTCGAACGATACGAAGAGTGCGGGTTGGAAGGACTCAGCGACACGGACACGCCGTCCCTTCCGCTACGCCAATCAACTGCCGGAACAGGTGGAAGCGGCAATCGTGGCAGCCAGGCGCGAGAAACCCACCTGGGGAGCGCGCAAGATCCGCGAGCGCCTGCTGCGGCGATTGCCGCACGCGGTGAAGATTCCGGCTTGCGCACCATCCACGCTGTCCTGGACCGGCATGGACTGGTCAAGCCCGCCTTCGGTCGCCGAACAAAGACCGAGGGCACAGCCCTCTCCGACGGCCTGAACCCGAACGATCTATGGTGCACCGACTACAAGGGCGAGTTCATGCTGGGCGACAAGCGCTACTGCTATCCGCTCACCGCTCAATGCCGATGCCCAGCCGCAACCACCACACCGACAGCTTCGAAGGATTGAATAATCCATTCGGCGAAGCGCATCACGCCCGGTCACCCGCAGCAGAACGGCCGGCACGAGCGCATGCACCTGACTCTGAAACAGGAAGCCACCCGTCCTGCGGGCGCCAACATCCTCCAGCAGCAGGCCAAGTTCGACGGCTTCATCGAGGAATTTAACAACGAACAGCCCCATGAAGCGCTGCAGATGAGGTGTCCGGCTGAGGTTTATGCAGCCTCGAGCAGACCCTACCACGGCATTCTGGAGCCCCACTACCCGTTTCACGACCGGACTGTCACGGTGACCAGTTGCTGCCGGCTTTGCCTGTACCGCAAAAAGATCAACCTCAGCACATCGCTGGCCGGCCAGGCGGTGGGGGTAAAGGAAGTCGATGCCGGAATCTGGCTCGTCAGCTTTATGGATTACGATCTCGGTTATATCGATCTGAAAGAGAAAACGCTCCAGCCCTTGTACAATCCCTTCGGGCCAAAAGTGTTACCTATCTCTTAGGAACGTTCTGTTACCGATGTGTCCGGGACGGAAGCTGGCGGTGAGGGTGGGATTCGAACCCACGGAACCCGTAAAGGTTCAACGGTTTTCGAGACCGCCCGATTCAACCGCTCTCGCACCTCACCGGGCATTAAGCGCGCAGGCCGAATTGCCAAGCGCATTTACCAATATAGCAAGCGGATAGCGCGTTTGTCCCCGGTCCGTGGACTAGCGGTTCGACATTTTCACCAGTTGAGCGGCATGCTTGAGCGCCTCGGGTGTCATCTTCTGCCCGCTTAACATGCGAGCGATTTCGCGCGTCCGTGCGTCTCCTGTGATCGCTTCGAGTTCGGCTACGGTGCGGCCCTGGACTTCGCGCTTCTCGACGACGTAGTGTTGGTCGGCGAAACTGGCGATTTGCGCCAGGTGCGTGACGCACAGCAGTTGGTCATGCGCCGCGAGCCGTTTGAGCCGCCGGCCGACCGCTTCCGCCGTCGCCCCTCCGATGCCCGCATCCACCTCATCAAAGACGAGCGTGCGCGCCGCCGGGCGTTTCGGCGCTGAGCCCCCATCGGTGCAAGTCTTCAGCGCGAGCGCGAGACGCGAAAGTTCGCCGCCGGAGGCGATGCGATCGAGCGGTTTCGGCTCCTCGCCGGCGTTGGGCGCGATGAGAAACGTCACGCGGTCGGTGCCCGCCTCGCTCCATTCCTGTTCCATGAAAGAAACAGCAAAGCGGGTACGCTCCATCGCCAGTTCGGCGAGTTCGGACTGCACCTTTTGTTCGAGTTTTTTCGCCGCGGCTTTGCGTTCCTTGGAGAGCTGTGCGGCGGCGGCGGCGTAGTCCTTGCCGAGCGCCTCTCGCTTGCGTTGAAGCTCGGCGCGCAGTTCGTCACTGTTCTCGAGGTTGGAAAGCTTCGTCTTCACGTCGTCGCCGAAACAGACAACCTCTTCAAGCGTCGGACCGTATTTGCGCTTCAGGCGTTCGAGCGCGGCGAGGCGCGATTCCAGGCCATCCAGGCGCGCCGGATCGGCTTCCAACTTCCCCAGGTAGTCGCGCAGGGTGTGGGCGGCGTCGTCAATGGAGGCTTCGGCCGGGCAGAGCGCCTCGCTCATGGAAGCGAGCGACGGATCGACGCGCACGAGCTCGTCCACATGACGCCGCGCCTTGCCGAGCAGGCCCAGAGCGGACACTTCGCCCTCATAGATCGCTTCGTAAGCTTCCTGCGCATGCTCGTGCAGGCGGCCGACGTTCATCAGGACACGGCGCTCGGATTCAAGTTCGGTGTCTTCGCCCACACGCGGAGAGGCGGATTCGATCTCTTTGTTCTGGAACGACCACAGGTCTTTCAAACGCAGCGTTTCGGCGTTCGAGCGCTCCAGTTCTTCGAGCTCGCGCGCGGCGCCGCGCCATTGTTGATACAGTCCGGCCACCTTTTCGCGCGAAGCATGTGCACCGGCGAAGGCGTCGAGCGTTTCGAGTTGGCTCGCCGGTTCGAAGAGCTTTTGCTGATCGTGCTGGCCGTGGATATCGCCTAAGTGCGGCGCCAACTCGCGCAGCAGGGCGGCCGTGACAGGCCGGCCCGCAGCGAAGGCGCGCGACTTGCCGTTCGAAAGAATCTCGCGCTCGATGAGCAATTCGCCCTCTTCGAGTTCGAACCCATTCTCTTCGAGCAAAGTTTGCAGTGGTTTGGTGGGGCTGACTTCAAAGATGCCGGCCACGCGCGAGCGCTCGGCGCCCGTGCGCACCATGTCAGCCGAGGCGCGTCCGCCGAATAGCAGGCCAAGTGAGTCCACGACAATCGACTTGCCGCTGCCGGTCTCTCCGGTGAGGAGGTTCAAACCGGGGCCGAAGCGAACACGGACGCGCTCGACGACGGCATAGTTCTCGACGATCAGCTCGACGAGCATCGACTTGGATTATACGGCGCGGAACGGCCGGCAAACTTGCTCTGAAACAGAACTTTCAAAAAATGTTTCAACACCCTATGTCCTCTCCCGTTAAGAAGTGCATAATGAAAATTGGCAACTTTCCCAATTGAAAGGAGCTCGCCCTGTTGCCTGCATCCGTATTTCTGTTAGCCCAAGTCAATTCGTGGGACCTCATTTTGCAGGCCGAACCGGTCCCCATGGCCGTGATGGCGCTGCTGCTACTTATATCCATTCTCTCCTGGGGCATCATCTTTTCCAAGTTCGGCATGTTCCGCTCGGCTCGCGTAGGCAACCACAGCTTCTTGCGCGCGTTTCGCCGCGCCGCGGGAATGGAAGCCGTGGCATTGGCCGCAGAGCAGTTCAAATCCGCCCCGCTGGTGGCCGTCTTCGATTTCGGCTATGAAGAGGTGGAGCGCCAGGTGAAGGCGCGCGGCACCTTGAACAATAAGCTGGCCATCGAGCGCGCGCTGCAGTTGGGCGTGAGCGAAGAACTGGCCCACTTGGAACGAAACATGAATTGGCTGGCGACAACGGCGG
>Ga0075421_100000993_pt1 | contig 32015 bp, 22 predicted proteins | sample SoiMetdeltSBSDD5_FD_75292 | JGI IMG/M metagenome (GOLD analysis project Ga0075421, IMG submission 75292) | Bulk soil microbial communities from a Populus tree surrounding site in Tennessee, USA - Soil MetaG P. deltoides SBSDD5 | ecosystem: Environmental > Terrestrial > Soil > Tree plantation... | reverse complement strand
GAGCATCTCGTACGTCACCGCCGCGAGCGCGTAGATGTCCGTGCGCGCGTCGATCGTCCGCTCGCCCATGGCCTGCTCGGGCGACATGTACTGTGGCGTACCTAACGACAAGCCGGTCTGGGTGAGTCGCTGGCCGCCCGCCTGCTGGACCGCGAGCGCAATGCCGAAATCAGCGACGAGCGCGCTCCCATCGTGCAGCAGGATGTTCTCCGGCTTGATATCGCGGTGGATCACGCCGTGGCGGTGGGCGTAATCGAGTGCGCTCGCGACCTCGCGTGCGAGACGGACGGCATCGGCGATCGGCAGCTGCCGCTCCCGTGTGAGCCGCGCGCGCAGCGTCTCGCCCGTGACGAGGGGCATCACGTAGTACAGCAGCCCGCCACCCGAATCTCCGCCGGCGTCACCAGTCGCGCCGCTGTCGAGCAGGGGCAGGATGTGCGGGTGCTGGAGCCGCGCCGTAGTGTGGATCTCGGCGAGGAATCGGTCGCTGCCCAACGCGGCACCGAGGTCCGGGTGCAGCACCTTGATCGCGACGTCACGGTCGTGGCGGAGGTCCGTGGCGAGGTACACGGTGGCCATCCCGCCCTGGCCGAGCTCGCGTTCGACACGATATCGGTCGGCCAGCGCCGCGCGCAGGCGGTCCATTACGGACGGCGCAGATGTGGTCATCGCCTCACGCGCGGTGCCGGCGTCATCGGCGGCTACTTGTGCCCGTGTACCATCTTCGGCGCCGCTTCCGTGAACGAGTACCCGGTGGACGGGCAGTTCACTGCCGGATTCGTCGGGGAGAAGACACCTCCGGGGTTGTTCTTCCACAGCCACACGTGCAGGTCGTAGTGATGCAGCCCGTCCGGCATCAACGGCTTGTGGCCTTCCATCGGCCCACCGAGCTCCTGCCCGAAGATCGACGGCGTCTTTCCCCCCGCGACTTCGACGGGCACAAACCACTCGGCGGCGACGAGGCGGAGCTTGTCACCCGCCGGCTCGTAGATCAGTACCTGCGGCTTGGCCGGGTCGAGCACCGGACCGACGTTGCCCATGTTGAGGAAGTGCACGCCCATGGCGCCGGGCGGATATTTCATGGATCCCTCGCCCCCGCCGTTCGGATACGAGATGCAGCCAAGCGTCGAGTAGAACCCGTCGTGTACGGCGACGACCGGGTCATTGTACTTGTCGAGCAGCTTGCGAACGCTCTGGAGCTCGGGAGACAGGGCCTGACCCTGTGCCTCGAGGAATCCTGGAGCGGCGGCGAGCATCAACCCGATACTCCCGACAACCGTGCGAGCGAGTCTGCTGAACGTCATGGTAATCTCCGTTTCTGGAAGGATGAAATGAGGACGGAACGAATGGGGCCTAACGCGAATGCCGCATCGCTCGCGTCAGGGCAGCCCGGAACGCCGTGCCGGCAGCCGGTCCAGCGCGGCAAGCAGTTGGTGAGTGTTGAACGGCTTGGTGAGGAATCCGTCGGCGCTGCTTTCGCCGAGCACCGCCTCGCCACTGATGAGCAGCACGGACACGTGAGACAGTGCGACGTCGTCCCGGATCGCACGCGTGAGCCGGCGACCGTCGAGGCCGGGGAGTACCACGTCGCTGATCACGAGGGTGACCGCCCCGGACCGAACCAGCCGCAGCGCTTCCAGCCCGTCGGCCGCCTCGATCACCCGCTCGAACGGCGACGTGAGCCCTCGCAAACAGCTCCGAAGATAGAGCCGCATGTCGGGGTCGTCGTCGACGATCAGCACCGCCGGCGGCAGCGCGCTGACCGGTTCCACCCCGTTATCCGTGCGCACTTGAAGCGCACTCGTTGTCTGGCCTCTGCATGTCACCTGCCTTGCACACCGGCCTCGCGCCAGCGGTGAACGTGAGTTTCCTCCGGCGCGGAACAGGGACGGGATCCCCGCTTCGCTCCGAGCGCAGAGCCAACGTGTGCTCGGGAAGGTCGAACGGCCTAGCGCCTGTGGAGCAAACCGTTGCGTCGTCGTCGCACGAGACCTGTGCGCAACGAATCGGCACGGGAGCAACCGCCTAACCGGCCGCCAACCCGCACTCGACAGGTGACAAGTGTCGAGGTCCGCGACGTTTTAAGTTCACGGAAACTCGAAGCGGAATGGTGGCCGGCCGCTCGGCACCTTTTCCGGAATCAGTCGGCGCAGGTTCTGGGGGCGGGCGGCCGGATCGAGCAGGCCGTTGCGCACGAAGTCGACGAGGTCCGCAAACTCATCGGCCGACAGGACCAACGGGGTCGCCAGCCGCGGGTCGAGGCGCTCCAGCACCGGTGCTGCCGGGCCCGGCGGACCGCGCAGGTCGGGCGCGAGCCGCTCCGGCGAGTAAGTCGTCGCCGAGGCTACAGGGTCGAGGTGGTGACGGATGGCGTCTTCGAGCCTAACGAAGGCCCCGTTGTGCATGAAGGCCGGCTGCAGGGCCACGTTCCGGAGCGGCGACGTGCGGAAAGCGTAGCGGTCAGCGGAGTTGCCCGTCACCTGCTCGAGGCCGAAGTCCTCGTTGGCGCCGGGGCCATCGAAGGTCACGTTCCCTATCAACGGGGCAACCTGCGGCACTCCGATGACGTGTTCTCGGAAGTCGCTGAACATCTCGTTGGACCGGCCGGACACTGCATGACAGCCGACGCAGCCCCCGCGGCCGAAGAAGAGCACCGCGCCGCGTTTTTGCGCGTCGCTCAATGCGTTGCGGTCGCCGCGTGCGTACCGGTCGATCGGCGCGTCGGCGGCCACGAGCGTGAACTCGAATTCGGCCACGGCCCGGCCGACGTGATCGAACGTCATCGCGCCGCCTGCCTTCAGGTCCGGAAACGCACGCGAGAACAGCTCGCGATAGTTCCTGGTCGCGTTCAGCCGCCGGAGCACCTCGTTTCGGATGTCGTCGTTGCCTCCAGGGAACGTAAACCCAGCCACCTCCACGCGTTCGGTGGGCGGGATGAAGGCCTGAGCGGCGAGGAGATGCCGCTCGTACGAAAGGCTTAGACCCTCCGGATCCGGGAACAGCAAGCCGGCGCTGTTGTCGAACGGGTCGCCGGAAAGCGCGCGGAATCGCGAGTTCCACATCAGCGTCGGGTAGAACGCCGTGTTCAGCACCATGGGCGACCGGCGCTGGTTGCGAGGACCAGTTCGGCCCGGGCCGACGATTCCGTTGTTGTCGACGCCGATGGCGATGGACTGCGTGTCGCCGAACCCGTTCGTTGGTGAGTGGCACCCGCCGCACGTGTTGTCGTCGGCGAGTCCGCCGATCGGGTCGAACCAGAGCATTCGACCGACTTCGGCGACTTGATGGTCGATCCGCCGGCCGAGCCGTGACTCCAGGGTGCTGGCGATCCCTCCGGTGAAGCCTAGCGTGGCGAGGTAGGAACGGAGCTCGGCATCCAGTCCTTTGCTGCTCGCGACGGAGCGGGCTTCCGCGGGAGCGGCGGTGATGCGAGCGGGGCCAGCATCCTCGGTGCACGCGCCGAGGGCGAGTGTCGTGATCGCCAGGACCACCACGGTGTGTTGGCGCATCGGCGGTAAGGTGCTTGGGGGTAGTTCAAACCGATGACCAACAACGAATGACGCAAAACCCAGAACTCATAACTGGCGAAGACATCGCGACCAGCCTTCGCCGGTCATGAGTCCCGTGTTGTGAGTCATTCGTTGTTGGTCAACGGTTCTCCATCGGGAACAGGTGCGACGTTAGGCGCCCTCTCAGATCGGATCGCATGAAAAACTCGGGCCCCGGACGACCGGATTGCCGATGGGGGCGAAGGGGGGGACCGCTTGGAATGTGCCGCGGAGGTATACCTTGAGATCCGGCGTCTTCCCTTGTCCGATGAGGTTGAAGTGGTCGACGATGTCGATCACATCCGGGTTGACCAACTCCTGGGAGTTGGCGTAGTTGAACACATACCGCGACCCATCCTCTCCGCTCGCCGTTCCACGCGCGCTCAGATTGAACTCGACCCTCGATACGCCCTTGGACTGCAACACGCGAATAACGGTGTGGAACTCTCCGGTACCCGTCACGTCCGTCGTTAGGCCGCACGGCGGGCCGGCGAGAAGGGTGAAGGTCACCGGGTCGGTCGAGTTTTGAACAACTGCGAAGCTGGGGTCGTCCGGCACGTTAGGCACGGCCGGGCGGGGTGCCACGGGGTCGGCGCACGCGGCGAGCGCGAAGGCGCCAAGGGCGAGGAGCGGGCTGCGGAGCGTCATGGAACCTCCAGGTTCTTGCCGGCGGTCCCCCGCCGACACTCCTCCCGCCAGAACGGGAGGGCCCAGCGTACAGCCGGTCTCGCAGAGACTCCGTCAGCGCCGACGTCCTCGTCCGCGCCTGGCCTTACTCGGGAATCGGGTCTCGCGCGAAAATGCCCGCATCGGGTGAATCCCCTAGTGCGGGATCTGCTATTATGAGCCGGCGTTCATGATTGCACAACTCCCCGCGTGAGCGCCCGCTCGCGCCACGCCGATGGGCGAACACCGTGCATCTCGTGGAAGGCGTTGGAGAAATGCGCGACGCTTTTGAACCCAACCCCGTACGCCACCTCGCCGACGCTGCCTGCTCCGGCATCCAGCATCGCGGCCGCCCGCTCCAGTCGCATGCGCCGGATCAGGTCCGACGGGCTCGCCCCAATTAGCTCACGTAACCGCCGGTGAAGGTTACCGCGGCTCTGCGCGACCTCGCTCGCAAGGCGCTCGACCGTGAACTCCTCATCGCCCAGGTGCGCTTCGATGGCTGCACGAACCTGCTCCACGAACTTCCGGTCCGCCGGCGGAACGTCCACCGGCGCGGGATGAATCGTTAGGGGTGCGCCCGCAAATCGCTCCCGGAGCCGCCGTCGCATCACGATGATGTTCGCGATCCGCGCCAACAGCTCTCGCACGTCGAACGGTTTCGTGAGGTAGTCGTCGGCCTGCTCCGTGAGTCCGGTCAATTTGTCCTCTGCCTCCGCCCGTGCCGTCAGCAGGATGACTGGAAGAAAGTCCGTCTCCGGATCGGACTTGAGCTTGCGACAGAGGGTGTAGCCGTCCATCACCGGCATCATGACGTCCGAAAGTACCAGGTCGGGGAGGCAGCGACGGGCCGTCGCCAGCCCCTGTTCTCCATTCACCGCCTCGAGCACCCGGTACCGGGGTACGAGATGCTGCCTGACGTACGTGCGCACCTCGGCGTTGTCGTCGACCACCAGGACCGTCGTGACGTCCTCGGCCACCTCCTCGGCCGCCTCCTCTGGGCTGGCGGCGACGTTAGGTATGTCTCGCATAGGAGAAGCCGGGGCCAGGAACTCCGGCGGCGGACCCGCCAGCCGGGAGGACGAGACGACAGGCACCCCGTCGTCGGTGACCTGCTCGGGTGCAAGATGCGCGTGTCCTTTGCGAAGGGTGACCGTGAACGTGCTCCCGAAACCCTCTTCGCTCTGGACGGTGATGGCACCGCCGTGCAGGGCGATTAGCTCCTTCGCGAGCGCCAGCCCGATCCCCGTTCCCGGCTGCGTGCCGGCGGTCCGTGCGCGGTGGAACCGGTCGAAGATGAGATCGAGTTCGGCCGCCGGGATCCCGGCGCCGCTGTCCCGAATCGTGATGCGCGCGGAGCTTTCGTCGCCGCTGACAGTCACCCGGACGGCACCGCCGTCGGGCGTGAACTTGAAGGCGTTCGACAGCAGGTTCGAGAGCGCACGCTCGAGATGATTCGGGTCCGCGTATACGATCGCTTCCTCCGCCGCACCCTGGACGTCGTAGGCGATGGCCTTTCGCTCCGCCAGCGGGACGAACGTGCGGGCGACACTCGCGACGAACGCGCCAATCTCCACGCGGCGGGCGCGGAGCACCTCTCGCCCCGACTCGACGCGCGCGAGCTCGAGGATCTCATTGATCAGATCGAGCACGCGTCCGGCATTCCGTCGCGCCAGATCGACCTGCTCGGCCGCGGAGGGCGACAGCGGCCCGTGAAGTCCGGCACGGAGATCATCCAGAGGACCCATCGTCAGGGTCAGCGGCGTGCGGAACTCGTGACTCACGTTCGCGAACAGCCGGCTGCGGGCGCGGTCGAGCTCCCGCAGCTGCTCGGCTTCCACGTGCTGGATCTCGAGACGGGCCTTGAGGCGCAGCCGGTTCATCTCGTAGCGCCTGGCGCCAAAGAGCGCGGCGAGCACCAGCGTGCCATAGAGTGCGTACGCCCACCAGGTTCGCCACCACGGCGGCGTGATGAGGATCGCCAGCGATGCGCCCTGTTCGTTCCACACGCCGTCGTTGTTGCTCGCCCGCACCTGGAACGTGTAGTGCCCGGGCGGGAGGTTCGTATAGGTTGCCGCCCGCACTGCCCCCGACTCGAACCAGACGTCGTTGAAGCCGACCATCCGGTACGCATAACGATTCTTGGCCGGCGCCGAGTACTCGAGAGCCGCGAACTCGAACGTCAGCACGGCGTCGCGATACGAGACGCGCAGCGTGTCCGTCTCGGAGATGGTGGTGCGCAACGCCGTTCCACTATCCCGGACGGTCTCGTAGCGATTCCCACGGCGGAAGCCCGTGATCACGACGGCCGGGACGTTCGGGTTGTCATGGACGGCTTCCGGACGAAAGTAGTTGAAGCCGTAGATGCCTCCGAAGAACATCTCACCGCTCCGGCTCCTGAACGCGGCACCGGAGTTGAACTCGTTGCTCTGGAGGCCGTCGTTGACATCGTAGTTCCGAAACTGCCTGGTCGTAGGATCGAACCGTGACAATCCCTTGTTCGTGCTCAGCCACAGCCGGCCGCTCGAATCGGCGAGGATGGCGTACACAACGTCGTTAGGCAGCCCGTCGCGCTCCGTGAAGTGCGCGAACGTCCCCGATTGGATGTCGAGTCGATTGAGTCCGCCGCCGGCGGTGCCGACCCACAGGTATCGGCCCGGCTGCCGCGGATCGGGAAGGATCGCGCGAATTGCGTCGTGACTCAGGCTCTCGGTCACGCGCGGATCGTGGTGGAAGTGACGGAACGCCCCCGTCGTCGGATCGAACCGCGTCAACCCCTGATCCGACCCGAACCAGAGGGCGCCGGACGAGTCCTGGATCGTGGACGGGAAGATCCATTGCCGCGCGGTCGGCCGCTCTTTGTGGCGGTAGATCTGGAAGCGGCCGCGCTCGGGGTCAGCCAGCCTGACGAGAAAATTCTCGGTGACCGCCCAGATCACCCCGTCCCGGTCGCGAAAGACGTCGTACACCGCCTGTTCGGGAAGGCCCGCGGAGTCGGCTGGATCGTAGCGATACTGCCGGAAGCGGCCGGTCGCGATCTCGTAGTGATAGAGCCCCGAAACGGACGCCGTCCAGAGAGATCCGGGTGGATCCTCCACGATCGACCACACGGCAACGTTGCCGAAGTCGTTAGGCTGGCTGGAGACGGTCTCGAAGCTCTTGAGCGCTCCTGTCGTTCGGTTCCATCGGTAGAGCAGTCCGGCATCGATCCAGAGCGTACCCGAGAGATCTTCGAACAGCGTGTACACGCTGAAGCCCGACAACCGCGACGGCCAGTTCTCCGGGCGCCGAAATGTCTGGAACCGATTGGCCTTCGGGTCGTAGGCGTTGATTCCGTACCCGTTGGAGCCGACCCAGATCACATTCGAGCGATCGCGGTACACCCGGGTCGGCAGGTCGTTCATGCTCTCCGGATTCAGCGGCTCATGACGGAAGTACGTGAACACGCCCGTCGATGGATCGAGACGCATCAGCTCCGAGACGGTCGACACCCAAAGCTGCCCCGTCGGATCCTCCGCGAGGCTGACGGCTATGCCCCAGCCGTACCGGAACGTCCGATATCTATGGTAGTAGTGGCGAATGCTCGTCCTGGCGGAGTCAAGCGCGCTGATTCCCGGAACCGACCCGATCCAAAGCCGGCTGTTGGAGTCTTCGTACAGGGAGGTGACGGCCGTGTCGATGAGGGCGAGGGGCGCACTCGATCGCACTGTCAGGTGCGTGAACGCTCCGCGGCCCGAGCTCGGTTCACGACGGTCGAGCCCCGCGTCCGTGCCGACCCACAGCACGCCGCGCCGATCGATCAACACTGCGCGCACCCGGTCATCACCGAGGCTCGTAGTGTCCGCCGGCGAATGCACGAGCCGATCGACCGTGACCTCGCGCCGACCGTTGAGCGTTAGGCGAAACAGACCTTCGCCGGCCGCGCCGACCCAGATCGCACCGCTCGGGTCCTCGGCAATCGCCACAACGTCACGTGCCGGACCCGCGTTCACCCGCGTGAACCGCTCGCGAGCGCGGTCGAACCGGTTGACGCCGCCGCCACGCGTGCCGACCCACAGCTCGCCGCGGCTGTCCTCGAACAGCGTCGTGATCTCGCTGTCGGAGATCGACGTCGAATCGAACGGGTCGTGGCGGAAGACGACGAACTGGTACCCGTCGTAGCGATTGAGCCCGTCCTTCGTGCCGAACCACATGAAGCCGCGCCGGTCCTGCACGATCGCCGAGACGACGTTCTGCGAGAGCCCGTCGGCGATCGTCAGGTGTCTGAACGTGACTCGTTCCTGCGCCGTGAGTGGAGCAGTAGCCAGTGCTGCGATGAGCAGCGCGGCTCGAGCGCTGGTCGAGTGGCCGGACATGGCCTCGAACGTATCGTTTGGGGCCGCGTCGGGTGAGAGCCTGGCGGGGTCGTCTGTATCGTCGTGGCGCGGGGTTGTTTGAGATGCTTCCGCCGGGGACGGCTCCGGTGCCCCGTTGTCTCTCACTGCTCGCTCGACGGCGCCTACGCCGAGCGCCCCGCGCCTGACGGCATCCGTTTCGACCAGGATACTGCTCGTCACCGCGCAGCGATCTCGGCTCGGCCCGCGCGGCGCATTCGCGCCGCGCCCAGCAGGCAGCACGCAGCCAGCAGCAAGCAACACCCGTTGCAGCTTCCCGCCACGACGGTGATACTGTGACAATGCCAGTGGCCGACCGCGTCGATCCGAATCATCGTTAGGCACCCATGGGCACTCTCCGGCTTGCTCCGGCTACCGCATCGGATTACCGCCGACTGGCCGAGGCGCGGCTGCCGCGCCAGCTGTTCGACTACATCGACGGCGGTGCGGTGGACGAGCGCACACTCGCCGCCAACCGGGAGGACCTCGCGCGCTTGAGGCTCCGTCAGCGCGTGCTGCGCGACGTATCACAGATCGACACCACTGCGGAGATCGCCGGCCGAACCGCGGCGATGCCCGTCGCCTTCGCCCCGGTGGGGCTCGCGGGACTCATGCGCCGCCGCGGCGAGGTCCAGGCGGCACGCGCGGCGGAGGCGGCCGGCGTTCCGTTCTGCCTGTCAACCGTCGGGCTCTGCTCGCTGGAAGAGGTGCGCGCCGCCACGAAAGCGCCGTTCTGGTTCCAGCTGTACATGATGCGCGACCGCGGCCACGTGACCGAGCTCCTGCAGCGCGCCCGCGCGGTTGGCGTCGACACGCTCGTGTTCACCGTGGACCTCGCCGTCGTGGGCGCGCGTTACCGCGACACGCGGAACGGCATGGGCGGCGGCCTCACCGCGGCGGGGCGGTTGCGCAGTGCGCTCAACTTCGCCGCGCACCCGCGGTGGCTCGTGGATGTAGCGTTAGGCGGGCGGCCGCTCGTGTTCGGGAACCTGGCAGCGTACGTAGCAAGCGCGAAGAACGTCCAGCAGTTCCGCTCGTGGATCGACTCGCAGTTCGATCCGTCCGTGACGTGGCGCGACATCGAGTGGCTTCGCCGCGAGTGGCCCGGCACGCTCATCATCAAGGGTATCCTGGAGCCGGACGACGCGTGCGCCGCGGCGGACGCCGGCGCGCAGGGGATCGTGGTGTCGAACCACGGCGGACGCCAACTCGATGGCGCCCCGTCGACGATCTCGGCATTGCCGGGCATCGCCGATGCCGTCGGCGGGCGCCTCGAGATCATGATGGATGGCGGTGTCCACAGCGGACAGGACGTCGTGAAAGCCCTCGCCCTCGGCGCGCGATCGGTGATGATCGGCCGCGCGTGGGTCTACGCGCTCGCCGCTCGCGGCGAGGCCGGCGTGCGGCACCTCCTGTCGCAGATCCAGCGCGACATTAAGGTGACGCTCGCGCTCACCGGGCTCACGAGCGTGCGCGCAGTGAGCGCTGATGTGCTGCTCACGGCACCACACCCGTCGGCCGCTTCGCCTTGACCGGAAACGCCGGGGGCTTCGCGATCTGCGCGCCCTTGGTCGTGACGAGCTTCATGGCTTCCTCCACCGCGCGCTCGAGCTGCGGATCCCGCCCCTGCATAACGAGCTTGGAATCCTGCAGGACCTCGATGTCGGGATGGACCCCCTCGCCCTCTGCGATGAACCCGTTCGGGCCGAACACCGCCCGCGCCGGCGACGTAATGAAGCCACCATCCACGAGCGGGTAAGGCACCGCGGCATTCACCAGTCCACCCCACGTGCGCGTGCCGATCAGCGGACCGACGCCAAGCTGACGGAACACCCACGGGAAGAAGTCGCCACCAGAGCCCGCGAGCTCGTTCGTGACCAGCACCTTCGGTCCGGCGACGCCGCTGATCGGCAACTTCACACTCGCGACGCCGGGGACGTAATCGGTCACGCCGCCAACCGGCTTGCGACTCATGGCCGCAACGAAATAGTCATCCAGAAGCCCACCACTGTTGAAGCGCTCATCGATCACCGCGCCCTGACGGTCCTGCTGCGCGTAGTAATAGCGGTCGAACGCGGTAACCGCCGGACGGCTTGTGTTAGGCACCCAGACGTAGGCGAGCGTACCGTGGGAGAGCGAGTCCACTCGGCGCCGGTTGTCCTCGACCCACGCGCGCTGCCTGAGCTGTGCCTCCGAGCGCACGGGCACGACCGTCACGTTCCACGCGCCCTCGCCGTTCGCACGGTCGCTCAGGCGGAGCACCGTCTGACGATCGGCCGTGCCATCGAGCGCCTTCCACGGCTCGTCGCGGGTCGTCACCGGCACGCCATTCACGTCGAGCAGATAGTCGCCGACGCGCGCCTTGACACCCGGCGCGTCCAGTGGAGCGCGAAGCCCCGGATTCCAACTCTCGCTCGTGTAGATGCGCGCGATGCGCCACCGTTCGCCGTCGGCGACGAGATCGGCGCCTAACGCGCCGACGCGCGAGCTGTCCACCGGCGGGAGCTCGCCACCGCCGGTGAACGAGTGCCCCACCGACAGCTCGCCGCCGAGCATGTCGAGGATGTAGGTGAGGTCGCTGCGGTGTTTCACGTATGCGACGAGAGGCTCGTACCGCGTTCGGACCGCATTCCAGTCCGCACCGTGGAGGTTCGGGGCGTAGAAGAAGTCGTGCTCCATTCGCCACGCCTCGTCAAAGATCTGCTTCCACTCGAGTGCGGGATCGATCTGCGCGTTGAGCGCCACACGGACGGTGCCGTCGCCGGGCTTGGGCGGAGCCTCGGTCCCGGAGACGACCCAGTTGGCGTTCGGTCCCAGGCCCTGCTGCCACATCAGCTTCTTGCCGTCGCGCGACGCCGACACACGCGCCGCGCCGGTCACGAACACCGAGACCTTCCGGGGCGTCATCTCCCACTTGTGCAGCGTCGTCCCGGGCTGGTTCGCCACGCGCTCGGCCACGAACAGGACGCCGGACGGCCCGGGGATGAGCTGGGCGTAGTCGCGGACGGGCATCGGGAGCGCGAGAATCCGGCGATCGAACCGATCGAAATCGATGCGGACCGCCGGCGCTGTCCCCGCTGCACCCGCGCCGGCCCGGGATGAATCGTTAGGCGGTCGGCGTGTCGTATCGGCGCCTCCCGGCGGCGCGGCCGGCGGAGGCGCGCCCGGAGGCGGGGTGCCCGCGGTGCGGGCCGCCCGTTCCTCGTCGCTCTCGGGTGTGAACGGCGTGGGCTCGTCGGCCCGGAGCAGCGCGACGTAGACACCTGACGTGGACGTCCGTGTCTGACTCCCGAGGTCCGCCCATCCGCTCTGCACGCCAAGGTCGGTGCTGGCCAGGAAGTAGAGCCAACGGCCATTCGCGTCCCACGCCGGCTCCCCCGCGCTTGCGAGCGCGTCGGTGAGCACGTGCTTGCGTCCGTCAGCCAGCGACCACACGAGGACGCGCCGGAACTGGTTCGGGTAGCTCTTGGCGTACGCGATCCACTTCGAGTCCGGCGACCACACGGGCTCCATTGCCTGCAGGTCGGTTGACCCGCCGCCGGTGTCGGCAACCGTGATCGCGCCGCTCGCGAGGTTCACGACGCGGAGGCGCACCTTGTTGTCGACGAACGCGATATGGCTGGCGTCGGGCGACCACGCGGGCGACCACGCCATCTTCGCATCGCCGATCGCGATCGCACGCGGCGTCCCGAGCCCGTCCGCATTCCCGATGAGGAGACGATACCCCGCGCCTTCGTCGGAGAACCACGCCACGCGCTGTCCGTCCGGCGACCACACCGGGGCGCGATCGGCTGCACCCGACGAGTGCGTGAGATTTCGCGCGTCGCCCTTCTCGACGGGCACCGTGAAGATTTCACCTCGCGCCTCGAAGAGCGCCCGCTTGCCGTTCGGGCCGAGCGCGGCGGACGCGATGCCGCGCGTGACGTCCGTCCATCGCGACGCGGCCCACGGGAAGTCGCCGGAGATGGTGATGGCGAGCTTCTTCGGGGCGGAGCCGATCGGCTCCATCATCCAGAGATAGCCGTCCTGCTCGTAGACGAGCGCGTTGCCGCGCGCGTCGAGCGTCTTGACGTCCGCATCGCGGACGTGCGTGAGCTGCTTGAGCTCGGACGAGCGCGTGTCGAACGACCACACGTTCGTGGCCCAGTCGCGGTCGGAGAGAAAGTAGATCGTCTCGCCCACCCAGACCGGGTCGATGTCCATCGACCGCTCGTTAGGTAGGCGCGTCTCCGCGCCGGTGGAGACGTCGGTGATGGTGAGTGGCGTATTCTGACCGCCGCGATAGCTCCGGAACTCCACGTCCCACCGGTCCACCCGGTCCACGACGAGACGCTTGCCGTCGGGCGAGAAGCTGCCGCGAAAGCCCATGTAGGCCGGGGCGAGCTGGGCCGGCCCGCCCTCGACGGGGATCGTCCAGAGCTTCTCGTAGGGGGTCGGGGCCGATGCCCGGCCCGAGCCGAACAGCACGCGCCGGCCGTCGGGCGTCCAGCCGCGGGCGTGCTCGCCGGCCGGGCTCCACGTTAGGCGTCGCGGGTCGCCGCCGTCGGCGGAGACGACGTACACCGCGTCGCCGCCGCCGCGGTTCGAGGTGAAGGCGATCCACTTGCCGTCGGGCGAGATCTGTGGGTCCTCGTCGACCGCCGGCGTGCTGGTGATGCGCCGCGCCTCGCCGCCCTGGCGGCCGACGACCCAGAGGTCGCCGCCGTACGTGAACGCGATCTGTGTTGGGCCGAGCGACGGGTCGCGGAGGAGGCGGGTGCCTTGTGCCGGGACGGTGGCCGTCAACACGACCACGGCGATGGCTGCTAGGGTGGCGCGCATGGGCCGATGGTGAGTGGGAAAGACACAACCTAGAGTCGCGCAATGGCGGGCACCAGCGCGGCGTCCGAGCGGCGCAGCGCCCGAAGTACGTCGCTACTAACCGCGCAAGGCACTAACGACGCAGGGCACGAGAACTTCGCAGGGCACGGGAACCACGCAGGGCACTGACGGCGCAAGACACTAACGGCCAGAGCGCAGGACCCGAAGGGCGCCGAACGGCGCACCGGCCGCGCCGTCTTCGCGCCGTCAGGGTCCTGCGCGGTGGCCGTTAATGTCTTGCGAAGTTCTCGTGCCCTGCGCGGTTAGTGCAGTGCGCAATCAGTGCCCCGCGCCGTCAGTGCCCTGCGCCGTTAATCGGTTTAGCGCTTTCTTGCGGCCTTCTTGCCACGCTTGGCCGTCGCGCGGACCTTCTTCTTCGCGTTAGGCTTCGTTTTGGCTCTGGCTTTCGCTTTGGCCTTCGTCTTCGCTTTCGGTCGAGCGGGCGGCTTCGCGGCCTTTTTCCCAACCGACTTCACCTTCGTGGCGGCCTGCTTCACAGCCTTCTTCACCGTCTTCACGGCTTTGTTCACCGCCTTCTTCACAGCGGACTTGGTCGCGGCGGTCTTGGTCGCAGCGGGCTTGGTCGCAGCGGCCGGAGCGTTCGCGTGATGCAGCGCGAACGGCGCACCCTGCGGATCGCCCAGAATGGCGATCGAACCGCCCGGGATGTCCATCTGCGGTCGAACGACTACGGCACCGCCCTTCGTCGCCGCGTTCACTGCCTTGCCAACGTCCTTCACGTGGATGTACACGAGCCAGAACGGAGGCATCGACGCCATGTCAGCGAACCGATTGAACATGCCGCCGTACGCCTTGTCGCCCTTGCCGTACATGAAGTAGTTCTGGCCCCCGCCCATGTCCATCTCGCTCGTCTTCTCCCACCCGAACAGGTCGCGATAGAACTGAAACGCCGCCACGTAGTCCGTGGTCATGAGCTCGTGCCACGAGACGCGGCCCACCACGGCCGTGCCGTCCCACGCGCCACCGGGGTTGCCCGGCTTGAGCGCGCCGAACTTGGCACCCTGCGGATCCTCGAGCACGGCGTAGCGACCGGCGCCCGGAATGTCCTGAGGACCGACAATGACCTTGCCGCCTAACGCCGCGGCCTTCGCTGCTGTTTCATCGACATCGCTGGTCTCGACATACGCCAGCCAGTTGGGCGGAATGCCCTGCTGCCGCATCTGATCGGTGAGCTTGAACATGCCGGCAATCGGAACGCCGCCAGTCGTGAACATCGAGTAGTCGTTGTCGAACGGCTGCGTCCCCCAGCCGGTGAAGCGCGGATAGAACTTCTGTGCTGCGCCGACATCGGGCGTGGTGAGCTCGTACCAGACGAATTGACCGTGCATAGGAGTGGTGAAAGGCGGCGCCGCCGCGTGGAGTGAGAGATGGGCCTGTAAGCTCCCGCATTCCGGGCCCCGCCGCTAGCACCACAGGGTTCGCCCGGACTACCGACGCGCCGTCACCTGGCGGCAGAGGCGCGTGGCCCCGATTATCTCCGTTGCGATCGACAGGGGTGACTCCATGCTGGATTGGCTCGCGGGGCGGCTCAACATCTCGGCAACCGTCGCCGGCGTGATGCTCGGGCTCATCGTCGTGCAGCTGGCGTTACAGATCTACGCAGTGGTGGACCTCGTCCGGCGCGACAGGGTGCGGGGCGACCGGAAGTGGGTGTGGGCACTCGTCATAGCGTTCGGCAACCTGGTGGGCGCGATCGTCTACCTCGCCGTCGGCCGCGCTCCCGGACAGGTCGATATCCCGGCGAGCACATCCGGTGCGAGCACGGCGGGAGGCGAGGCGGCCCGTCGCGCTGTGGAGTCCCTGTACGGCCCGCGCGACCGACGTTGACCCAAGTTCGATCTGACGAGCCCGCCGCCGTCGAGCTCCGGGGTCTGACCAAGCGCTTCGGCGACACACTCGCACTCGACGGCGTGGATCTGGTCGTTCGGCCGGGTGTCGTGTTCGGCTTTCTGGGTCGCAACGGCGCTGGAAAGACGACGGCGATCAGAATCCTCTCGGGACTCGCCCGGCCAACCGCAGGAACCGCCCACGTCCTCGGCCACGACGTCACGCACGCGAGCGACGTGGTGCGCTCGCGGATCGGCTTTCTCCCGGACGTTCCCGGCTTCTATCCGTGGATGACCGCTCGCGAGTACCTGGCCTTCGCAGGGAAGCTATTCGGGATCGACGCCGCAACCGTCGATGACCGTGCGACCGCCCTGCTGGAGATGGCCGGTCTCGCATCGGTCGACACGCGGATCGGCGGCTTCTCACGCGGGATGAAACAGCGCCTTGGAATCGCCCAGGCCCTGATCAACGCGCCGAGCCTGCTCATGCTCGACGAACCGACCAGCGCGCTCGACCCGATAGGTCGGCGCGAAGTCCTCGAGATGGTCGCGTCCCTCCGCGGCCGAACGACGGTGTTCTTCTCGACCCACATCCTCGCTGATGTGGAGCGTGTGTGCGACGCCGTGGCGATCCTCGAGCGCGGCCGCGTCGTGGCGAGTGCCGGTGTGGCCGAGCTTACCGACCGCGCGACGGCGAATCGGCTGGTCGTCGAGGTGGAGGATGACGGCGCGGCCTCCACAGTGGCGCGCTCGCTCGCCGGGCGCGCGTGGCTCAAGTCGATCGAAACGGCAGGGCGATCGGTGCGTGTGGCCGTGTCCGATCTGGCAGCGGCGCAGCGCGAGATACCGGCGGCGATCGGGGAAGCTGGCGTCGCGCTCCGGCGATTCGAGATAGAAGAAGCGAGCCTCGAGGATGTGTTCGTCGAGCTCGTTGGGGGACAGGAAGCCCGATGACCGGGTTCGACGCATTCCTGACGAAGGAGTTCACCGAGATCCGTCGTACGTGGCGGCTCTGGGTGATCCCCGGGATGCTCGTGTTCTTCGGGATCACGAGCCCGATCATCGCGGCGATCACGCCGGCGCTGGTGCATTCGATGGCCGCGTCGCAGCCCGGCGTGGTGATCCGGGTCCCGGCGCCGACGGCGTTCGATGCATACGCGCAGTTCCTCAAGAATCTCGATCAGTTCGTGCTGATCGCGATCGTCATCACGGGCGCGGGTGCCATCTCCGGCGAGCGCTCGTCGGGAACGGCCATCCTCGCCCTCACGAAGCCGCTGTCGCGCGGCGCCTTCGTCGTGGCGAAGATCCTGTCGCAGACGATGCTGCTCGTGACGGCCACCGCGTTAGGCACGGTGGTCTGCCTGGCGGTGACGGCGGTCATGTTCGATGGCGCCAACGGCGCTCGGCTCGTGTCAACGGTCGCAGTGTGGCTGCTTTACGCCGCCCTGCTCCTCGTGGTTATGACGCTGTTCTCGGCCGGGCTGCGGTCACGCGGCGCTGCAGCGGGGGCGGGGCTCGGATTCTACTTTCTGGCCCTTCTGCTCGCGAACTGGGGCCCCCTCGCGAGGTACAGCTTCTTCGGGCTGCTGCCGGCCATGGGCAACGCGCTGATGGGGAAGCCGTTGTCGTTAGGCTGGCCGCTCGTGACGGCGGTGGTCGCCATGGCCTTCGGGACAGTGGCGGCGATCAGGGTTTTCGAGCGGCAGGAGTTGTAGATTTCGTGCAGTATGCCGGACGCGTCGACGGTCCCCACGAAGCACTGGCACCGCCTGGATGACGGAAGGGCTCAGTGCGACATCTGCCCGCGCGCCTGCAAGCTGCGCGATGGTCAGCGCGGCATGTGCTTCGTTCGCGCCTGCCAGGGCGGGGAGATCGTCCTGACCACGTACGGCCGCTCGAGCGGCTTCTGCGTGGACCCGATCGAGAAGAAGCCGCTCAACCACTTTCTCCCCGGCACGCCGATTCTCTCGTTCGGTACGGCGGGGTGCAATCTCGCGTGCAAGTTCTGCCAGAACTGGGACATCAGTAAATCTCGCGAAGTCGACACGCTGAGCGATGCTGCATCGCCCGAGCGGATCGCTGAGGTCGCGCTCGAGCTCGGGTGCAAGAGTGTCGCGTTCACGTACAACGACCCGGTCATCTTTCACGAGTACGCGATCGATGTGGCCGACGCGTGCCGTGCGCGCGGACTCGCCAGCGTCGCCGTCACTGCCGGGTATCAGAACGCGGAAGCGCGCGCCGAGTTCTACCGACACATGGATGCGGCGAATGTGGACCTCAAGGGCTTCACGGACAGGTTCTACCACGATATCTGCGCCGGCCACCTGCAGCCGGTGCTCGACACGCTCGAGTACTTGAAGCACGAGACGAGCGTCTGGTTCGAGATCACGAACCTCGTCATTCCGGGGTTGAACGACTCCGACCAGGAATTCGACGCGATGACCCGGTGGATCGTCGAGCGACTCGGCCCTGATGTGCCGATGCACTTCACGGCGTTTCATCCGGACTGGAAGATGCTCGACCGCCCGCACACGCCCGCGTCGACCCTAACGCGGGCGCGGCGGATCGCGATCGAGAACGGCGTGCGGTATGCCTACACCGGCAATGTCCACGATATGGCTGGCGGGACGACGGTCTGCCATGCCTGTGGTGAAGCGCTCATCGAGCGGGACTGGTACACGATGCACGCGTGGCGCCTAACGGCTGATGGTCGGTGCCAGGCCTGCGGGACGGCCTGCGCGGGAGTGTTTCGCGGTGAGCCCGGGACGTGGGGCGCGCAACGGCGAGCGGTCCGGATTCTGGAGACAGCCTGACCGAGCGAACAACCTAACGCGACGATGCGTCCGCCCCATTCCCGTGCAGCCACGCCCCGTGCACCCGCGCACTGTCCGGCTGCCCGGCGGCCGCGAACGCTCGCGCCATGAGCGCATGAACGTCGGCGAGCGTGAGATGGACGTTCGCGCTCTCCAGCACGACCCCCCGCGCAGCGGGCCGCAATACCGCGACCGCCTCGGGCGGCCGCCCTCGACGCAACAGGGCCCTGGCCAGCTCGTAGTTGGTTCGGTTGTAGCCGATCGTCGGGGAGTATATCGCGCGCCGGAAGTGATCGATCGCGGCGTCGACGTCGCTGCGCAGCATCGCCTCCAGGCCGCGCACGTGATGGTGGAGTCGACGGTCACGCTCCGTGTACGTGCGGGCGCCGAGCGCCTCCACGCTGTCCGCGAGCGCGGCAACCGCCGGCGCGTCCCCTGCGTCGGCGCGTGCGGCGGCCTCCTGTGTCAGCATCCAGACGCGGTTCGCCGCATAGGTGGCCTCGGGTTGTCCGGCGAGTCGCCACTCGGCGATGGAATCGAACAGCGCGGCAGACGCCGCCGCCTTCCCGCTCTCGAGAAGCACCTGAGCCTCGATGGCTGCACTCTGTGGCGCTGAGCTCCGTGTGTCACCAGACTCACCCGTCAGCGCACGAAAGCGTCGCGCCGTGCCGAGCGCGTCGTCGAACCGGCTCTGGTTGCGCAAGCTCATCGCCGACCAGTAAAGAAGACTGCCTTGCTCCCCGCTCGAGGCGATGTGCTGGCGAAGCATCGGGTCCAACCGGTCGAACCGTCCCGAACGAATCCAGTGGCGCGCCCACATGTTGACCGTCGAAGTACGGAGCGCCGCGACGGAGTCGATGACCGCTTCCGCTTCACCGAAGCGTCCCTGGTAGTCGAGCACCTCGGCGAGCAGCGCGAACGAGATCGGATTCCGAGGCCAGATGCGGACCGCACGCCGCGCGACACGCTCCGCCGCGGCCATGGAATCGGCGGCGACCCACGCGCGGATGAGGAGATCGATGGCATTGCACCCAGCGCAGCGTTGAACGCCGGTGCTCAGCACCACGGAGTCGAGTCGAATCGCCCGTTCGAGCGGGATGGCGGCGCCGAGGAAATCGCCCGCCAGGATTGCGGCTGCTCCGGCCTGTACGTGGCCGTCGATCTCTTCGGGGTACCGCCGCGACAGCGTGTCGGCGATCGCGCGCAGCGACGGAGAGTTCGTCGCGCGTGCCCACCACGTCCGAATGATGAGACGCTCGCGGTCGCTCGCGCTCGCCGACAGCCGTACCGCGCGATCGATGTGGGCGAGCATGTGCCGGCGTTCGGGGGAGCGCCAGTCGTAGCTGATGGAAACCGCGGCCCAATAGGCTGCCATGGCGAACGTCGAATCCTCGCCTAACGCCGCTTCGAACAGCTCACGCGCGGCCGGGCCGTCGCCGGCCTGGTAGCGCTGAAGCCCACGCATGTAGAGCCGGTATGCCGGGAGCGACCGGGTGGTCACATCGGCGATCGATCCGGCAACGGGTTCGGAGCCGAGCGTCGCCAGCAGTTTCGCGCTTCCGCTGTCCGCGAGCGCGAAGAGATCCGCGCCGCGCACGGTCTCGGCGTCCTTGATCGTGCCCTCGGCCAGAGTCACGCGGCGAAGGTCGAGACGATACCCGCCGTCCTTCAACGCCACGACCGCGCCTTCGATCATCTGACTCGCGCCCGCGAGCCGCGCCGCCCGCGCATACACGGCGGTCGTGTCGCCCTCACCCCGTGCGCGCGCGAGCATCTCCATCATGCGCGCCGAGCTGACCACGCGAAGCGATGTCGAGCGAGCGAGATTGGTGGCGAGCATGTCGGTCAGTGGCGCCGAGATTTCGGCGCCAGCGTCTCCGCGGTAATCGGCGATGCGGCCGATGGCGACGACCGGCGGAGAGCCCCACGTGCCGGTGCGACGGGCGATCAGGGTCGCGATTGCGCCGACTGCGACCAGGGCGACACCACCGAGCAGGCCAATGGCGACGCGTTGCTTCCGGCGCGGAGCTCTCGCCGGAGCGTGTGCGGCGTTAGGCAGGCTCGCTGGTTGCGATACTGACGGCGTTTCCGTCGCTACGGCCGCTTCGGCTGCCGGCGGCGCGGCGTCTCCGTCGATGATCGGCGCGAGGGACGAGGCATCAACCGGAGCCGGAGGTGCCACGCTGTCGCTCGTGGACACCGCGCGTGTTCGCGGTGTCGGCTCCGGTTGGGCCGACTCCTCGCGAACCTTCCGAGCCAGCTCCACCACGGCCCTGTCAGGCGCGAGATCGAGGTCCTGGGCGAGAAGCGCCTCATAGATCCTTGCCTGCTGCAGCGCGCCTGCCCGATCGCCAGCCGCGGCCAGCGATCGCATCAACTCGATCGTGACGCGTGCATTGAGCGGGTCGAGCCCGGCGAGCTGACGCCACCACCCGGACGCACCGAGCGGATCCCCTCGCTGAGCGGCGCCGCGGGCCAGCTTCTCGAGTGCGTCGGTGTATCGATGCGCCAGCGTGTCGCGCTCCGCCTCCACCCAACGATCGAGCTCGGGATTGCCCGGCAGCCGGAACCCTTCGAGAAAGGGTCCGGTGTACAGCGCGACTGCCCGCTCCAAATCGCCGGAGGTGCAGAGCTCCTCGAACTCCGCGACGTCGCTCTCGATGACAGCCGGGTCGAGTCGCAGCTCGCGGCTGCCACAGATCGCGTCCGCCGCGCCAAGGTCGCGGCGAAGCATGTAGATCGCCTGGCTCAAGACGCTGCGAGTGCTGTCCTCATTGGCGTCCGGCCACAGAAGCGCGAGCAACCGTTCTCGCGACACACCGCGCTTTCCGGCGCGCGCCAGTACGGCGAGGATTGCCTGCCGACGAGGCTGTGCACCGGCGCCGGAAACAGGGCTGCCATCCTGCTCGACCGAGAGCCCGCCTAACGCACGAATTCGGAGCACCGTCTCGCGCCTCGCACACCTGGTGTGCCGGGTCGCCGCTCCGTGGACGACCCGGCGAACGCATCGGGCTTGTCCCGCCCGGTCTCTGAGCCCGGTGCGCGAGGAATGTACGCGCCGTCCGCTTGATCAGCGAGGTGGCGAACCCTGCGCCGTCGGTGCCGTCAACCCTCTGGCAAGCAGTCTCTTCTACTCACCGAGCGATTGCAATCTCGCTCGCATGAATCGGCGACCCGTTGTATCGATGTGCTCTCATCCTTGAACACGAGAAATCCCTGCTGTGTGTGACACCAGCGCAACGCGTGTAAATGCAGAAACCAACGCCGACATTCTGATCGTCGGAGCGGGACCGACCGGGCTCGCGCTCTGCGCGCAGTTGTGTTCGTTCGGCATTCGCGCGCGCCTCATCGATCGTTCGCTGGACCGCGCCCACGAGTCTCGTGCGCTGGGTGTCCAGGCCCGGACCCTCGAGCTGTTGCAGCGCATCGGCCTCGGCGACGCGCTCGTGGCGCGAGGCAATCCGAGCGCGCGAGTCATGCTGCACGTCGAAGGGCGAGTGGTCGGCGAGGCAGAGCTTGGCGCGTTCGGTGGCAGCGACACCAAGTACCCGTTCGTCCTCTTCGTCTCACAGGCGGAGACGGAGCAGCTCCTCGGCGGCCATCTCGGATCGCAGGGAGTGACGATCGAGCGAGGCGTGGAGCTCGTGAGCTTCGCGCCTAACGTGGATGGAGTCGACGGTGTGCTGCGGCACCGTGACGGGCGCACGGAGGCCGTTCACGTCCGATATCTCGTGGGATGCGACGGCGCGCACAGCACGGTTCGAAAGGGGGCGGGCATAGCGTTCGAAGGAGACGCCTACCTCCAGGATTTCCTGCTGGGTGATGTGGAAGCCGATGCGATACCGGACGTGTCGTTCGTCCCGAACACGCTGCACCCATGCGTTGGACGCCACGGGATCGCCATCTTCTTTCCGCTGGGCAAGCCAACGACGTGGCGCGTGATCGCCATGTCCGGTGGGGCGGCGACAGCCGCGCGAACCGATGTCGGCACGGTGGACAAGCCGCTCACGAGCGACCTGTCGCTCGCCGAGCTTCAGACGGTCGTGGACGGTGCGACCGGAGGCGGCGTTCGGCTTCGCGACCCGGCGTGGCTCGCGCACTTCCACCTGCATCACCGTCAGGCCGCGCACTATCGAGAAGGCTTCATCTTCCTGGCGGGCGACGCGGGGCACATTCACAGCCCGGTTGGAGCGCAGGGGATGAACACCGGGATCCAGGACGCATGGAACCTGGGCTGGAAGCTGGCGCTGGTGGTGAAGGGTCTCGCGTCGCCGCGACTGCTCGATTCGTATGAAGCCGAGCGATGGCCGGTTGGACGGACACTGCTTCGCTACACGGATCGCCTCTTCAGCGCGCTCGTGCGATCGCTCTCGGACAATGCGGTCGCTTCGTGGCTCCGGCGTACCGTTGCGGCGAACGTGCTCCCGGGCGTTCTAAACTCGACCCGGCTCCGAGCGTCCGGCTTCCGGTTCATCTCCGAGCTCGGGATTCGATACCGGCGAAGTCCGGCGGTTGCGGAGGCGGAGCCTCGGCTGCGAGCCGGTCCGCGTGCCGGCGATCGCTTCCCCGACGCGCACCTAACGCTGGACGGGAAGACCGTCAGGCTTCAGGAAGCGGTCGTCGGATCGTGTTTGACGCTGGTGCTGTGTGGCGATTGGGATCTTTCGAACACCGAGCGTCTCGCTGAGCATCCGGCGTGTCGCAATGGACTGTTGCGGATCAAGCGTCTGACTCGCCACTCCGAGCGTGGCGCGTTGGTCGACACAACCGGTGAGGCGTTCGCGCGGCTCGGCGTGGACGATGCGGCACAGTACCTCGTTCGTCCGGACGGCTACGTGGGTTTCCGATGCGCCGGCCAGGCGTTCGGTCCGCTCGAGTCGTATCTTGCCGAGTGGTACGCGCCGATGCAGTCGGCCAATCACTGAGGAGGAGCGCATGGGAGGCGAGCCCTGGTTTCACGTAGCGCCCTACCAGTCTGACATTCCTGCCGCCCTCGAGGCGCTCCGCCAGCGAGTGTTCAGCGAGGGCGAGTACCGCGGCAGTGAAGAGGAGCCAGCAACCATAGAAGAGGCGCTCGAGAACATGGACGCCGACGGCACCGCGTCGATCCTCGACATCGACCACGTCGCGGATTCTCCTGAGCCGACCGGCGTGACGGTGCTCACTTCCGCGGAGGCAAAGGAGTACTTCGGGACGGAACGACCGACGCGCGCCGATGTCGAGCAGGCCGACGAGTTCTGGGACGACATCGGCCGTGGCGAAGCCGTCTGCGTCGTGCTCTACAGCGGCGATCGGCCGTCGGAGCTGTACTTCGCCGGCTACTCGTTCGATTAGCTTCGCGGAGATATTCTGCCTACGATTACTTCTCGCTCAGCGGCGGATCCGGACGGACGCTCACCAGCGGAGTAGGTCGCACCGAGAGCTGCCCTGTGAATGCGCGATCGTGGGCGACGAGCAGGAAGACGCACACGGCGACCGCCGTCGCGAACAGCCCCATTGCCAACCGTGCGGCCGTGCGGTTGTCGCTGTGCACCATCGCGATGCCCGTCAGCGTGCACATTGCCTCGATGATCAACGCGAACCATTTCACCCAGTTGACCTTCGACTGACTCACGAGGATTCGCTGGCGGCGCGCATCCAGCGCGTTGCCGAGGCTCGCCACAATCTCGCGCTGGGCGATCACCTGGCCTTCCCCCGTAGTGGGAAGTGCGAGCGTCACCTCGAGCGCCTGGGCGAGTGCAGGGGAGATCATCGCGAGCGTAGCGCGCTGGTGTGCCATCGCTGGCCATTCTACGTCCTGTACGTCCTGGATGTGGCGATCGATGGCCGTGCGGATGCGCGCTTGCGCGTCGGCCGGAAACGGTCGCGACAGCAAGACGACCGCGCGCAGCGCGCTCGCTTCATGGTTCACCGCTGCATTGGCGCGATCGAGGTCGCCCCACACTTGAGCGGCGATGAACGCGACGAGCAGTCCGAACATGATGCCGAGTGGCGGCAACAGCCCGGGTGACACAGCCTTGAACGCGCGAGCCCGCTCTCCCGTGGCAAGGCGCATTACGATCCAGTAGATCGCGGCCGTAACCAGCGCGGTCCCGGCGAACACGACGAGAGCCATCCAGCCTAACGGGAGCGCATGTATCCAATCCCCCATGGCAATCCTCGACGTGACCGTTGCTCTGATTGGCGAAGCGCATCTTGCTACCGCCAAAGATACGCCTGCAGCGGGTGTGGGCCGCGGCCATCACGATGCCTTCATCTACTCCTCACCGAACAATCAGCTTCGCCTTCCCCGCAGCCAAGCCGACGACGTTCGCGACGAGCCGAGCGCCGCTTCCAAAGTGGGCTGACTTTGACGCTTTCACAACCGCCGACGGCCAGATGCGTCCTGCCGGACATCTGATCGTCTGAGCAGGACCAGGCAACGGCGGACCCGTTGCGGCAGACGCGGGACGGAGCAGCGTTAGGCGGTCGGCGATCCCGCGCTGATCGCGGCTTCCGAGGAAGTGGCTGATGTAGACGACGGCGATGCCGCGTGACGCCCGGAGGGCTCGCGAGAATTCGTTGACCGCGCGCATTGTCGACGTAGCGCCGACGGGGACGATGACGGACCACGGTCGCTCGATGTAGAAGAGAGTCGCCGCGCGTGATCCGTCCGCGCCCGATGTCGCCCGTTCATCACTGCACGTTGAAGTTTCCTTTGATGGCCACTGCCGGTAACTGCGGCGGCGTCGACGTGCAGATCGCGTTGGTCGGGTCCCAGAACGAAGACGGGCCGCCGTACGCCACGTCGCCGCCATCCTTGCCACCATTCTGCACCCAGAACACTCCCCTCGCGCCGACCGGATCGACGTTCTCGTCGTAGGTCTTCACGATGACCGTGCCGATGTACGCCGTGTTGCCGACGACCCGCATGCAGACGGGTTCCTGAATGACCTCACCCTTGCCGGAAAGCCCGAACACAGAGAGATCAATGATGCTGGTGATGACCCTGCCCCCAGACCCGCCCGGTCGCGTCCTGGTGAACCGCGACCGTGACGGCGAACTCGAAGCCCGGGCCAGGTTGCAGATCGCCGTGGCCGGTGACGCTGTGCACCGGAGCCAAGGCAGAGACGTCGGCCTCTGGCGAAGCCCGCGGACCTCCTCACGTCATCCGCCGCGCGCTCGGCAAAGCAGCCGTCGTTACCGAGGGCGACGACGTGAGGCTCGACGCGATCAAGGTCCGGGTGGACGTCCGCGACTTCGAGCGCGCGCTCGACGCGGGCGCGCCCGAGGAAGCGGTTGCTCTCTACACCGGCGCGTTCCTCGACGGCTTCCACCTGAGCAACGCCGCGGGGTTCGAGCGATGGGTGGACGATGAGCGCACGCGCCTCGCCGGACGATTCGCCCACGCGCTTCGCGCACTCGCGTCGGCAGCCGAGCGCCAGAACGACTTCACCGCCGCAGCCGAGTGGCTCGGTCGCCTCGCGGCACTGGATCCGCTCGGCGCGCGGGTAGCGCTGCGGCTCATGGCGGACCTCGAGCGTGCGGGGGATGGCGCAGCTGCGCTTCGTCACGCGCGCGTGCACCAGGCAATGCGACACGCGGAGCTCGAGCTTGGCGAGGATCCGGACATTCGCGCCGCGGCGGATGCGCTGACTGCTCGTCTGGAGGTGGCCGCCGCCACGACGCCGATCGGCCGAGCTCCCGATGCGGCGTCGATCGACGACAGAACGGGCGGTGCCCCGCAGGCGCTCCCTCGCCGGCGCCGATTCGGCGTGCGGCGTGTCGTTGGCGTGGTTGCGCTCGCGATCGCGACACTCGCCCTGGCTGGCCGATGGGCAACGACTGCTCACTCGCTCACCATGTACCCGGCAGCTGCTGGCGGCCCGACGACCGTGGCGGTCTTCCCATTCGTGGTTCGAGGGGAAGGCACCGCGGAAGTTCCCGGCGACGAGATGGCCGTCCTGCTCGCGACCAAGCTCGATCGCGGGGCGGGGTGGCGCAGCATCGATCCCAACGCGTTGTTCGCTCAGTATCGACGTGGTCCGGAGCACCCGGATCCAGTAGACGCCGCGCGGCTGGCTCGGCGACTCGGCGCGGACTACTTCGTGCTCGGCGACATCGTGGGCGTGCCAGGCAAAGTGAATCTGGGTGTCGCGCTCTACGACGCGCGAACAGGCGCGCCGGTCTTCTCTCGTGTGGCCGCGCAGGGTGCTTCGTCGGCGTTGTTCGATCTCGTTGACTCGGTCGCCGCGCGCGTCGTCGTTTGGCGGAGGGAGGAGGCGGGACAGTGGTACGAGGTGGCCGCACAGGATTACGGCGCGGAGCTCTACCAGGCTATCATGGCGAGGGCGCGCGTTAGGCTGTCGGCTGGGCGCCAGTGATCGCGGCTTCCAGCACTGACTCCGGCGTCCAATCGGAAACGGGTCGCGCAAGCGAAAGACGGCCGCGGTTCATGACGGCGATCCGGTCGCAGAGCTCGAATAGCTCCGGCAGATAGGAGCTCACAACCAGCACCGCCTTGCCCTGGTCGGCACAGCGCGAGATGATCTCGTAGACCTGCGCCTTGCTGCCGATGTCGATGCCGCGCGTGGGCTCGTCCAGCAGGAGCACTTCCGCGTCCTGATGCAGCAGCCGGCCGATCGCCACCTTCTGCTGGTTCCCGCCCGAGAGCGTGCGGACGGCGACGTCTGGTGAGCGGGCACGAACGCTGAGGGCGTCCATCCATCGGCGCGCGCCATCACGTTGTGCGTCGAGGTCGATCCAGCCGCCGCGACGGGAGAACGCGGCGAGCCGCGTGGCCGTCAGGTTGTCGGTTACGGAGAGCGGAAGGGCGAGTCCCTCGCCTTTGCGGTCTTCGCTCACATAACCGAATCCCTCGCGCAGTCGTGCGGCGGGCTTTCCGCGTCGTGCGTCGACCGGTTGGCCATTGACCTGGATGCGACCCGAGGTGGATCCACCGAGCCCGAACAGTGCGCGCACAAGCTCCGTACGACCCGACCCAACCAATCCGGCGATCCCGAGAATCTCGCCGCGACGAAGCTCGAAGCTCGCGTGCACGAGCCGCGGCGGCGCGGAGAGATCGATCACCGACAGCACGACATCGCCGGTGGTCCTCGCCGGTCGCTCGGGGTAGAGCCTCGCCATCTCACGGCCGACCATCTGCGCGACGATCTGTTCGTCGGTCGTGGCCGAGAGCGCGCCGGTGTCCACCGTGCGGCCGTCGCGCAACACCGTGTAGCGGTCGGCGATCTCGCGGACTTCCTCGAGGAAATGGCTGATGTAGACGACTGCGATCCCTGCCGCCGCGAGCTGCCTAACGAGCTTGAAGAGCCGCTCGACATCCCCGCGCTGGAAGCGGCTGGTGGGCTCGTCCATGAGCACGATCCGCGCATCTGCCGCCAGCGCCCGGCAGATCTCCACCACCTGCTGGGCGGGGAGGGGAAGGTCGCCAACTCGCGCGTCCGGATCGATCTCGGGGTGCTCCAACCGCTCGAGCAACGCGAGCGTTCGACGACGCGACTCGGCGTGATCGACCCAGCCCCACCGGGCGACCTCCGCGCCGAGCAGGATGTTCTCGGTCACGGTGAGGTGGGGCGCGAGTGACAGCTCCTGGTGAATGAGCGTGATGCCACTCCGACGCGCGTCGAGAGCGGAGGCGGGCGCGTACGGGCGGCCGTCGATGCGCATCGTGCCAGCATCGGGGCGGATCGCGCCGCTCAGGACGTTCATGAGCGTGCTCTTGCCAGCGCCGTTCTCTCCGACGAGCGCATGCGCCTCGCCGGCGCGCACACTGAAGTCCACGCCATCGAGGGCGACAGTTGCGCCGAACCGTTTCACGATTCCGCTCACGTCCAGCATCTCGGTCGTCATTGTCGTTGCGAGAGCCAGCGTTACCGCCAAGCTTGATCCGGCATTTTCCGTGGTTTCCGTTTCATCGTTGTTAAAGAAAAGGCTTGCCGCCGCGTTGGAGTCATTGCCCTGCCTGCAGGTACCGGGCGATCGGCGGCTTCACGAGCTCCTGCGCCTGTGGTGTGTCGAGGTTGGCCGGCGTTACCACCATGACGCCCGTGTCGATCCTCGGGTCCACCTGCTTGCCACGCAGGTGATCCACCATCGTCTTCACCCCCAGGTATCCCATGCGCATCGGGTTCTGCACCACGATACCCTCGAGCTGGCCGTTCCGCAGCGCGTCGATGAGGATCTGACTCGCATCGAAGCCCACGAGCTTGATCTTCCCCGCGCTGCCCATGTCCTGCAGGGCGAGCAGCATCCCGATCGTCGACGACTCGTTAGGTGTGAAGATGCCCTGCAGTTGACTGCCGTAGCGATTCAGGAGGTTCTCGGCGGCACGCTTCGCGGTCTCGCGTGTCGGTCCCGCATACTGGTCCGACGACACCACCTGGATGCCTGGGTACGTACCGCGAATTGTCTCGAGGAACCCCGCTTCGCGCTCCTGCGTGCTCGCCGAGCCCTCCTGATACCGCAGCATGAGCACCTTGCCCTTGCCGCCGAGCACCTCGCCCATGCGCTGCGCGGCGAGGGCGCCGCCTTTGCGGTTGTCCGTCGCGACGAAGCTGACCATCGCATCCGACTGCAACCCGGAGTCGATGATCACCGTCGGGATGCCTGCACCCTTCGCCTCCTCGACCGGGCGAACGAGCGCGCGGCTGTCGAGCGGCGCGAGGACAATCCCCTGGACGCCCTGACTCAGGAATCCTTCGACCACCTGCACCTGCTGCTCGCGGTCGTCCTCGCGCAGCGGTCCCTTCCAGATGATGGAGACCGTGTCGCCCTGTTGAGCGAGCTCCTGCGTCGCCTGGATCGCGCCGGCATGAATGCTCTTCCAGAACTCGTGCGTGGTCCCCTTCGGGATCACGGCGATGGTGAGCGGTTTCTTCGCCCCCGATGCGGCTGCGCCCTTCGAGCCTTCGCCGGGACCGCCGGTGCACGCCGCGACCGCGACGGCGAGCGTGACGTGCCGAAACCACCAAGTCCACCTTCTGCGGCTCACAAGGCCTCCGTTCCTCAGAGTAGGACGACTCCCTTCACGTACTCGGGCAAGCGGTGGTCGCCGGCGAACGCGTTTGGCACGGCGTCCAGCGACCGGTAACGGTGCGTGATCAGCGGGGCGACCTCGACCTTCCCCTGTTCGATGAGCCGAAGCGCGTCGACGTAGACGGTCGGACGCCCGTCCGGCCCGAAGCCTCCGGACGCGCCGGCGGGCGAGACCAGCCTCGGCTCCATGAACTGGAGCAGGTTCAACACACTCGCGTCGACGCCCTCGTGACCATGGCCATAGAGCAGTACAGTGGCCTGCTTTCGGATGAGGCGCGGTAAGCCCGCCAGCGCCGGCCCCGATCCCGACGCCTCGATCGCCAGCTCGGCCCCTCGGCCATGCGTTCGCACCCGAACGGCGTCGGCTGCGTCGGTCGTCACGGGGTCGATCGTCTCGGCCCCGAAGCGCTCGGCCAGTGCGCGCCGCCTCGCGTTAGGCTCGATGACGAGCAGCAGACCCTGGAACCCAAGGACGCGTCGCAGGTACTGCACGAACAGAAGTCCCGACGGTCCAGCTCCACAGACGATGGCCGTTCGCACCGCCTGGCCGTTACCCGCGAGCGAGTAGCGGGCGTCGGCTCGCATGAGCAGTGCGGTCGAATGAACGACACAGGCCAGCGGCTCGGCCAGCGCCGCCTCCGCAGCATCCAGCTCGGACTCGAGACGCACGGCATTGACTGCCGGAATCGTCACGTAGTCCGCAAATCCGCCAGGCAGCCCGGTGATTCCGTGCTCGCGATAGAGCTCGCACTGGTGCGAGTCGCCCGTCGCGCAGTACTCGCACAGGGGCGTGCGATGCTCGCTCACGCAGTTCCGACCCTGGTCGATTACCACGCGCTCGCCGGCACGGAGGTCCGACACATCCCGGCCGACGTCTTCCACGACGCCCGCAATCTCGTGACCGAGGATCTGCGGCTCCTCCGCGAACGGGATCACGCGGCCGCGCGCATCACGGTTGTAGTTCGCGTGTCCCGCGACGATGTGGAGGTCCGTCCCACAGAGACCGACCGCCGCGACGCGCACGCGAACCTCATGCCGGTCGGGCGCCGGTGACGGCACGTCACGCACCTCGAGCCGATTGACGTCGGCCAGGACTACAGCGCGCATCAGCTCTAGCGTGGCACGAGGTGCTCGGCCCACACGGCGCCGTTGGGGAACGCGTACGTCCGAAGGCTTTCCGGCTTCATCTCGATGCTGTAGCCCGGAGCGCTTGGAGGCATGTATCGACCGTCGCGGATCACCACGGGATCCACGAAGTGCTCGTGCAGGTGGTCCACGTACTCGACGATGCGGTTCTCCAGCGAGGCGCTCACGGCGATGTAGTCGAAGAGGGCGAGGTGCTGCACGTACTCACACAGCCCGACGCCGCCTGCGTGCGGGCAAACGGGCACTCCGAACTTCGCCGCGAGGAGCATCACCGCAAGGCACTCGTTCACGCCGCCGAGCCGGCAGGAATCGATCTGGCAGAACCGGATGGCGTTGGCTTGCATGAGCTGCTTGAACACAACGCGGTTCTGGCACTGCTCACCGGTGGCGATGCCGATCGGCGCGACGGCGCGAGCGATGGTGGCGTGGCCGAGGACGTCGTCCGGGCTGGTGGGTTCTTCGATCCACCATGGATCGAAGGGCGCGAGCTCGCGGATCCAGTCGATCGCTTCGTCGACGTCCCAGACCTGATTGGCGTCCATCATGAGCTTGCGGTCCGGCCCGATCTCCGCCCTAACGAGTGATGCGCGCCGCACGTCGTCGCGGCGGTCGCGCCCGACCTTGATCTTGAAGTGCGACCAGCCCTGCGCAACGCCTTCTCGGCAGAGTCGCCGGATCTTGTCGTCCGGGTAGCCAAGCCATCCGGCGGATGTGGTGTACGCCGGGTAGCCGTCGCGGAGCATCTCGCGCTCACGCTCGTGACGGATTGGGGCGTGTCGGCGAAGCATCTCGACGGCCTCGGCCGGCGTCAGGGCGTCGGTGATGTAGCGGAAGTCGATGCACCGTACGAGCTCGTCCGGGCTCATGTCGGCGAGGAGCTTCCACAGTGGCTTCCGCTCTGTCTTCGCCCAGAGATCCCACACGGCGTTGACGACCGCTGCGGTTGCGAGATGAAGCACGCCCTTTTCGGGGCCGACCCAGCGGAGCTGCGACTCGCTCGTCAGGCGTCGCCAGAACCCGGCCATGTCGCTCCGGATCTCGTCGAGCGAGACACCGACGACGAGCGGCGCCAGTGCCTGGGCGGCGGCGACGCACAGCTCGTTGCCGCGGCCGATCGTGAACGTGAGACCGTGACCCTCGAGCATTCCGTCGTTAGGCGCATCGGTGCGCAGGATCACGTACGCGGCCGAATAGTCGGGGTCCGGGTTCATGGCGTCGGAACCGTCGAGGGCGCGCGACGTCGGGAACCGGATGTCGTATGCGTCGAGGCGAGTGATCGTGATCGGCATGAGATTCTGGTGATGGTTGTCATCCTGAGCCGTCAGGCGAAGGATCGCAGTCGTCCCGGCAGAGGGGCCCCTCTACCGGGAAAATCGCGATTCCTCGCTGCGCTCGGAATGACAACCCGCTCATGCAAACGCCACCTTACATTTTCAGGGTGACGAACCCACCATCTATCGGCACGTTGCTGCCCGTGATGAACGAGGCAGCGTCGGAGCAGAGGAAGAGCGCGAGCTCGGCGATCTCGTCAGGCTGTCCCATGCGACCGATCGGCTGCGTGCGCGAGAGTTGCTCGAACATCTCGCGTTCGCGTCCTGGGTAGTTCCTGGCCAGGTAGCCGTCGACGAAGGGCGTATGCACACGCGCGGGGCTGATCGCGTTGCAGCGGATGTTGTGCGACACGTAGTCGCGGGCGACGGAGTAAGTCATCGTGAGCACCGCGCC
>Ga0075421_100000991_pt1 | contig 32035 bp, 30 predicted proteins | sample SoiMetdeltSBSDD5_FD_75292 | JGI IMG/M metagenome (GOLD analysis project Ga0075421, IMG submission 75292) | Bulk soil microbial communities from a Populus tree surrounding site in Tennessee, USA - Soil MetaG P. deltoides SBSDD5 | ecosystem: Environmental > Terrestrial > Soil > Tree plantation... | reverse complement strand
AGCCCACCCGGCCCCACCAGGCGTTCACCCCGGCTACCCACCATCCTCAGAAACCGACCACGCCGCCGACTGCCCCCAAAGCCCACCCCAGGAAACAGCGATATTCAGCGGCCTCCTAGGTAGGCAGGCCGTCACTGGCAGCTTCCTCGACGAGAATTTCAGACCTGTTGAAATATGTACAGAGACAATTGGTCAATTGTGATCCGGGGCCGCGCCGGACCAGGTCATCGGCTACGCTTCGCGCCGGAGCTGGTCGCCGTTTTCCGAGTCCTGGGGCCGCTTTCGGTCGAGGTCGAGTCGTCGTCGCTGCGGCACAGATGGTGGTCTGGCTGCTTGCCGCACTGCTCAGCCGGCCAAACCAGGTCGTCACGGTCGATGAGCTGATCGGTGCGCCCCCAGGGTTAGAGTCGCAGCAGCATCCTGGTGTTGCCTAGGGTGTTGGGCTTGACCCGTTCCAGCCCCAGGAATTCCGCCACGCCCTCATCGTAGGAGCGCAGCAGCTGCTCGTAGACGGCGTGCGGCACGGGCGCCCCGTCGATCTCGGCGAAGCCGAACGAGGCGAAGAAGCCGACCTCGAAGGTGAGCACGAAAACCCGTTTCACCCCAAGGGTTCTGGCATCTTCGAGCAAGGTCTGCACGATCCGGCGCCCGACCTTGCGCCCTTTGTGTGAAGGGTCCACCGCGACCGTGCGGATCTCCGCCAGGTCCTCCCAGAGCACGTGCAGCGCGCCGCAACCGACCAACGACCCATCCGGGGAAACGGCGACCCGGAACTCGGGTACGTCCTCGTAAAGCGCCACGGTCGCCTTGCTGAGCAGACGGCGGTCGCTGCTGTAGATATCTATGAGCCGGCGGATGCCCTTCACGTCGGCGGTGCGCGCCTTACGGATCTCGACGTCAGACACAGGGACCCTCGGCCCACCAAGGATCGAGCATCTCCACCACCTCGTCGCCGAGCGGGTTCACGCCCGGCCCGGCCGCCAGCGAGTGTCCTAAAAGGACATGCAGGCACTTGACCCGGGTCGGCATGCCGCCGGCCGAGATCCCCGCGATCTCGTCGACGTGGCCGATGCTCTCGCGCCGCGCCAGATATGCCTCATGCGCCTTCTCGTAGGCGGCTTGCAGCCCGGGGTCCTCGGCAAGGCGGGCCGCCATCTCCTTCATCACCCCGGCCGACTCCAGCCGGCTGCACGCCGCCACCGCCCGGGGGCAAGTCAGGTAGTAAAGCGTCGGGAACGGTGTGCCGTCGGCCAGGCGGGGCACCGTCTCCACCACATCGGGCCGACCGCAGGGGCAGCGATGTGCGATCGCGCGCGTGCCCCGGGTCGGCCTGCCCAGCTTAGCCCTCACCGCGTCCAGGTCCTCCTCGGAGGGCTCTCGCGCTGCCACGTCATCGTGCACCGGCGGCGGGACCAGGCTCCTATCCATTCGTGTCCAGACCCGACCACAGCGATTCATACCAGGTCTTCGGCGGGGGCGGGGTTGGCGGTTGCCCGGTGTCGACCTCGTCCTCCCAGATCGGGATCAGCGGGATCTCCCCCTTGCGCACCCAGTAGAGGCGGCTGCGGACCTGGATCTCCAGGTAGCGGTCATCGTGCCACTTCGCCTCCTCCTCCTCGAGCGCGGCGATGCGCTGGCGCTGCTCGGCCTGCGCCTTGGCCAGCGCCTCGATCTCGGCGCGCTGCGTGAAGTACTCGCGCACCGGATAGGCGTAGCCCAGGGCGAGCGCCGCCAGGATGACCAGCAGGGCGGTGGCCCGGCCCGTCATCCCGCCCTCGCGCGGGGCGCGCGTGCGCTTGGCCGCGCCCTGGGGCGCGGGGCGCCGGGCGGCGGCGGGGCGGGAAGCGGAGCGGGAGTCCGACGGACCGCCGGGGCGGCCGCGGCGGCGCCCTGACTCTGGCCTTGGCATCTCCCGCTCCCCCTCCGTGAAGTCCTATCGTCCCTGACGGTAACGCGGGAAGGCGCTGGCGCCGGCGTACCGGGCCGCGTCGTCGAGCTCTTCCTCGATCCGCAGGAGCTGGTTGAACTTGGCCACCCGCTCGGAGCGCGCCGGGGCACCGGTCTTGATCTGCCCGCAGCCGGTCGCCACGGCCAGGTCGGCGATGGTGGTGTCCTCGGTCTCGCCGGAGCGGTGGCTCATCATGCAGCGATACCCGTTGCGGTGAGCCAGATCCACGGCGTCCAGGGTCTCGGTCAGCGTGCCGATCTGGTTCACCTTCACCAGCACCGCGTTGGCCGTGCCGGACTCGATGCCGCGCCGGATGCGCTGCGGGTTGGTGACGAACAGGTCGTCGCCGACGATCTGGAGCTTGCCGCCCAGCTGCGTGGTGATCGCGGCCCAGCCCGCCCAATCGTCCTCGGCCAGGGGATCCTCGATGGACACGATCGGGTAATCCTGCGCCAGCTTGGCGTAGTACGCGATCATGTCGTCGGCCGACTTGGACGCGCTCTCGAACACGTACGCGCCGTCGTTGAAAAACTCGGTCGCCGCCACGTCGAGCGCGAGCACGATGTCGCGGCCCAGCTGGTACCCGGCGGCCTGCACGGCCTCGGCGATCAGGTCGAGCGCGGCCGCGTTGGCCGGCAGGTTGGGCGCGAACCCGCCCTCGTCGCCAAGGCCGGTGCTGTAGCCCTTCTGCTTGAGCACGGACTTGAGCGCGTGGTAGCACTCGACCCCGGAGCGGATGGCTTCCTTGAAGGTGGGCGCGCCGATCGGCGCGATCATGAACTCCTGGATGTCCACATTGGAGTCAGCGTGGGCGCCGCCGTTGAGGATGTTCAGCATCGGCACGGGCAGCACGTGGGCGTTGGGCCCGCCAAGGTAGCGGTAGAGCGGCAGGTCGGAACTGATCGCCGCCGCCTTCGCCACGGCAAGCGACACGCCCAGGATGGCGTTGGCGCCCAGCCGCGACTTGGTCGGCGTGCCGTCAAGGTCGAGCATCGTCTGGTCGATGAAGCGCTGCTCGCTCGCCTCGAACCCGACGATCTTCTCGGCGATCTCATCCTCGATGTTGTCGACCGCCTGCTCGACCCCCTTGCCCGAGTAGCGGCTCTTGTCGCCGTCACGCAGCTCGTGAGCCTCGAAAGCACCGGTGGAGGCGCCGGAGGGGACCGCCGCGCGGGCAACGGTCTCGTCGTCGAGACCCACCTCGACCTCGACGGTCGGGTTGCCGCGCGAGTCCAGGACCTCGCGAGCGCTTACTACAAAGATGGTCGCCATGCCGGTCAGCCTATCGACAGCCGGCCTCAATGCTGACGGAGGTCCACTATTTCGGCGTCGGCCGGAACCGCGAAGCCGGCCGGATCGGGCGCGCGCAGTGCCAGCTGCACCAGCGCCTGGTCGACATTGGCGCCGCTAACCAGGCCGGAGAAGCTCGCGAGCACCCCTTCGGCGGTGACACACGCCGTGAAGTTGGAGACGACGGCATCGGTCAGGTTCAGTATTTCCAGGCAGCTCGAGGGCAGCCCGGCGATGGTGGTGTCGTGGCCCTTGACCGTCGCCGCGGGCTGCTGGATGGTGACGCGCAGCAGCTCGGTCACGACGGGCGCGGTCACCAGCCCCTTCCTGGTGATCTCGGCGTAGACCTCGGCCTGGCCATTGCCGTTCTTGTGCCGGATCTCGCACTTCACCGGGGCCACCGCGATGTCGCAGGTGGTCCGCTCGCTTTCCCCGACGATGACCAGGCCTCCTGGGTACCCGTAAAAGGTCTTCAATGGTGAAAGCTGCTGGCCGACGGAGGCGCGCAGGCCACCCGCGAGCTGGTACTCCGCCTGGTATCGCACCTGCCCGCCGCGCTGCAGCTGCCTGGTCATGTCCTCGACGAGGCGGTCCCGGTCGATGCGGGCACCGCCGTCGGCGACCACCCGGCAGCCGGTGAGGAGCACGGCAAGCAGCAGGCAGACGAGGGGGACGGCCGCGCGCATAGCCGACAGCCTCTCACATGCCGTCCAGCAATATCGTCCTCAGGTGCCGCGGGGCCACGCGGGATCCCTGCGCCAGCATGGCGTCGTGCCAGGAGCGCAGCGTGGTGCCGGCGGGCCGGGCCCGCGCGATCTCGCTCACCTCGCTGTAGCCGACGAAGTACGTGGACAGCTGGGTCGACGAAAGCTGCGCCCGCCGCCACTTGCCCGCGGCCTCGCCCTCCTCCTGGAAACCCTTGTGCCGCATCAGGTCCATGGCATCGGCCTCGGTCAGGCCCTCGCAGTGCAGCAGCTGATCGAGGATGGCGTTGATCGTCATGCGCAGCTGCATCTTGAGCTGCTGCGCGCGCACCGGCAGGCCACCGAAGCCGTGCTCGACCATGACCTCCTCGGCGTAGACCGCCCAGCCCTCGACGAACGTGCCGGAGAAGCCGACCTGGCGCACGGGAGTGCTTCCTCGGTACCGCCGGCCATGCGCCAACTGCAAGAAATGCCCCGGCATCGCCTCATGAACCGTCAAATTCCCGATCATATGGTTGTTGTACTCGCGGTAGAACGAGACCACCCGCTCGGCGGACCAGTCCCGCGGCGTGGGCGAGATGCAGTAGAACGTTGGCACGTCGGCGGTCTCCAGCGGACCGGGCGGGTCGCAGTATGCCACCGCGACCCCGCGCGCGAACTCCGGCATCTCCTGGATGATGCACGGATCGTCGACGAGCGTAACAAGATCGTGCTCGGCGACGAAGCGCGTCGTCGCGTCGAGGCTCTCCTTGGCCAGCCCGATGATGGTGCCGTTGTCCGGATGCTCGTCGGCCAGCCGGTCCAGCGCGGCCTTTATGTCGTTTTCTCCGAGCCGCGCCGACACCTCACGCAGCTGCTCCGTGGCCTGGCCAAGCTGTGCCTCGGCTCGCCTGAACACCTCGGCCGCGGGCAGCTCGGTCTCCAGGGTGTGCCAGAGTTTCGCCTCCCACAGCCGCCTGCCCAGGCGCGGGTCACGCCCGCCCGGCTGGGCCGCGCACCACTGGCCGAACTCCTCCAGCGCCGCTATCGCCGAGTCGGCGAGCGGTCGCACCCACTCGGTGAGGGCGGGCACCTCGGCGAGCATGCGCGGCACCTCGTCGCGCACGAGCGAGGCCGCGCCCGCCAACTGCTGCGCGGCCGTCTCGAGGTGAATGCGCGGGCAGTCGCGCAGCACCGTGCGCGCGGTCGCGAGCGCGTCGGGGATCTTGTCCAGCCGCCCGGCCAGCGACTCCAGCCGCTGCGCCACCGGAGCGAACGGGCGGGCGATCAGCGCGTGCAGCAGCCCGCCGGGGTTGTGCTGCAACGGATTCCAGCTGTACGTGCGCAGCTCGGTGAGGTCGAACAGGTACGCCTCCACCATCGAGCTGAGCAGGTTGTGATCCACCCGCTCGGCCGGCGGCAGCGCATCGATGTCCACCTGCGACAGTGCGTCGCTCGCATCGCGCAGCATCGCCACCCGGGCCATGGTCCCATCTGGCGAGTAGTCGGGCAGCTCCGCGTCCAAGCGGTGATCGCCGGCGGAAGATGCGATCTTGGGATCGGCCAGGAGCAGCGCGTCCACGATGCGCCCGGCGAGGGGTACGAACTCAGCTGGCATGCACGTATCTTCTCAGGGCCTCCCGCACGGCTGCCTCCGCGTCTGCGCCGGGCCCCGCCTCGGCGATCACCCGCAACAGCCGGGCGGCCAGCCCGTCATCGTCCTCCGGGATAGTCACCTTGGGCAGCAGCTTCGCCGCGAGCACCAGCGCCGGCAGCGACCAGGTGATGCTTTCTTTGTCGTGTGGCCGCTCCGCGCGCTTGATCCGCTCCCAGTTCTCCACCACCTCCTGGGTGCTCTCGACAGTCACGCCGCTGAACACGTGCGGGTTGCGCCGGATCATTTTGTCGACGAAGTCGCCGGCCACGTCGTCGACGTTCCACCGCTCGCCCTCGGGCAACTCCTCGGCCAGCCGCGCGTGCAGCAGCACCTGCAACAGCACGTCACCCATCTCGCCGCGCAGCGCCGCCAGGTCGCCCTCGATGATCGAATCGTAGGCTTCGTAGGCTTCTTCCAGGAGGTACCGGGCGAGCGTGCGGTGCGTCTGCTCGCGCCTCCACGGATCCTCGGCGCGCAGCCGGTCGGTTACGGCGACCGCGTCCAGCAGCCGGGCACCCGGCGGGTCCCACGAGCCGTACATCAGCTCCAGCTCGGCCAGGCCCGGCTCGCGCGCCAGCCTCAGCCCCAGCTCGCGCGCCAGGTCCTCGTCACCGCCCGGACCAGACAGCCACACCACGGTGGGCTGGGCTTTTGCCAGGATCGCCTCCGCCGACGGCTTCTCCAGGAACGCCACGCTCGCCCCGGTGCCGCGCAGCACCGCGGCCTGCTCACTCTCCTCGGCCGCCAGCACCGGATGCGCGCGCACCACGTCCCAGGCCTCGGCGGTCAGCAGCCCGGCCGGCAGCCTGGGAGAGGTGACCAGCAGGATGACTCGCCGGTTCACTTTCACCGCCGCGGCTTCACTGCTGCGGCGGCGGGCTCGCCTGGACCGGCCGGTTGTTCACCGGGCCCGCCTCGCCGAACGACACCGAAACGGCCGGGACCCCGCCCTGGAACGAGGCGAGCGGCAGCTCCACCACGCCGTACTTGGGGTTGACCGTCACTTCGACACCGGACAGCGCGCCCTGGACCGCCTTCTTGCGGCCCAGCGCATCGGCGACGTCCTCGTCGGCCATCAGGCCCGGCGCCGTCTGGTTGTAGGAGTCGGCGGGCCAGACGCCGTTGGCCACGCCGATGTCGAAGATCTGGCGCACGTCGGCCTCGGTCGGTTTCACCGGCTCGCCGCCGGGCAGGGCCCGCTCGCACGCCTGCATCCTCGACGCGATCACGCCCAGCTCGCTCTGCTGCGGCGGCAGGTTGGGCTCGGGCACGCTGAAGCCCAGCTTGTTGCGCAGCTGGTCGCAGATCGCGCTCCGCACCAGGTAGTTCACCACGATGGTGCGATCGGGCTTGTCGACCTTGACCTTTGCCGGATCCTGGCCCTGCTGCTTGGCCTCCTGCTCGGCTTGCTTCTGGGCCTGCGCCGTGTAGTCGTCGATCAGCTGGGTGACCCTGTCCTCCGTCAGCAACTGATCACCGACATACGCCGCCACCTCGGGAGAGGAACGGCAGCCGGTCAGGCCCAGCAGGGCAGCCGCGATGCCGACACCGGCAAAGACACGAATGCGCACCCGAACACCTTCTCACGCCGAGCGACTAGGGGAGATCTCAGGGTCTTCTCCGCCGTTCGTGGGGTCACGTGAACCGCCCTGACACGGCAGAATGCCTGGCGTGACGACCATGCAAACGCTTTGGCGCAACACCGCCCCGTGGGTGAGGCTAGCTCGCTTCGGGCCGACGGATCCGCAACGACCGGCCGTAACAGCGACCGTTTACCGCCTTTGGCTGGTCGCCTTCGCGCTGAAGATGCTCGGGTCAACGTGGGACATGTCGTGGCACTTCAGGTGGCTTCGCGACACCGCGGCCCCGCCGCACATCATCAACACCCTCGGCACCGTTCTCGTCGTGGCGCTGGTGATCTTCCAGGCCCGGCACAACGTCGGCGTCGACGCCTGGGCCAAGCGGCTCATGGTCGCCGGGACCGGCATCTTCCTGGTCGCCATCCCGATCGACGTCATCAACCATGAGATCAACGGCCTGGACATCACCGCCTGGAGTGCCTCGCACGCCCTGCTCTACCTGGGCACGGCGTTCATGCTGCTCGGCTGCTTCCGGGGCTACTGGATCTCGACGCCGCCCGGACGCACCCGCACCGCCGTGGGCGCGCTGCTGTGGGGCTTCTTCCTTGAGAACGTGCTCTTCGCCAGCCAGCAGCAGGAGTACGGCGTGCTGGCGCTCAAGGCGTGGCTCGCGGGCACGCCCACCGCCGAGCCAGATCTGCTCCGGTTCGCCGCCGACCAGATCGGCCGCCCGGTCGACGAGACCGCGGTAGCCGGCTTCGCGCTGCCGGTCGACCCCTGGGTCTATCCACTGTGGATAGTCGGGGCGGCGCTGCTGACCCTCGTGGCCGCGCGCCACTTCGTTGGCGGCCGGTGGACTGCGACCGCGATCGCCGGGGGCTACCTCGCCTACCGCATGGTCGCCTGGATCCTGCTGACCGGCACCGGTTTCCCGCCCTCGATCCCGCCGTTCCTGCTGATCGGCGGCGCGATCGCCATCGACCTGGTCTTCCTCGCGATGGCCAACGTCTATGTCCGCGCCATCGCGGGCGCGGCGCTGGCGACGGCGGCGACCGCCGCTGCCCTCTGGGCGCAGCGCTTCATCGCCGGCTCCCCGCCGATCGACCCGGTGGCGTTCCTTTGGGGCGGCATCTTCCTGGCCGTCGCGTGGACAGGCCTGGCCGGCCTCACCGCCACCCGCGGCACCCCCGCGCTCGAACCCGCACCCAACCCCGCCCCCGACCCTGTTACCTAGCGCTCCGCTGGGGTCAGGCCCAGTCGAGCTGCATCTTCACTTTGGCCTCGAGCTCGAGCAGCATCCGCTTGAGCTTGAGGCCGCCGCCGAAACCGACGAGCTTGCCGTCGGAGCCGATGATGCGGTGGCAGGGCACGATCACGGGGAGGGGGTTGCGGTTGCACGCCACCCCGACCGCCTGTGCTCCCGTGGGTTCCCCTACAGCGCTGGCCACATAACCGTAGCTTCGCGTCTCGCCGTAGGGGATCAGCTTCATCTGCTCCCACACCGCCCGCTCGAACTCGCTGCCCTTGCGCACATGCAGCGGCAGGTCGAACTCCGTCAGCTCCCCGGCGAAATAGGCACGCAGCTGCTCGGCCACGCCGTCCGATCCCGGAGCGGCGCCCTCCTTCGGTCCGAAGTGGACGATGCACACCCCGACCTCGTCGAGGGCGTAGGACAGGTCCCCGATCGGTGTATCAAGCTGGTACCACTTCATCCGATCACGTCTTTCAGCAGCTGCGCGCACCACTCGAGCAGTTGCCGGTCGCGCAGGTTCGGCTTGTGCGGCACGGAGACCTGGCTGGTCGCCGTCTTGTACACGGCATCCGGGTGGTACCGCTTGAGCCGCAGCTGCTTGGAGTCGGGCAGCTCCAGCGGCGAGAACCGGATGTGCTTACCCTGCAACGAGATCTCGGTGAGGCCGTATTCCCGGGCGAGCAGGCGCAGTTTCGCCACGGCCACCAGGTTGGCCACCTGCGCGGGCGGCTCGCCGTAGCGGTCGGTGACCTCGGCAACGACCTCCCGCAGCGCCTCGTCGGTGCGGGCCGAGGCGAGCTTGCGGTAGATCTCCAGCCGCAGCCGCTCGGACTCGATGTACGACTCGGGCAGGTGCGCGTCGATGGGCAGGTCGACTTTGACCTCCACCGACTCGGCCGGCCCATCAGAGGTCCCCTTGAACGCCTGCACCGCCTCGCCGACCATCCGCACATACAGGTCGAAGCCGACGCCCTCGATCTGCCCGGATTGCTCGCCGCCGAGCAGGTTTCCGGCCCCCCGGATCTCCAGGTCCTTCATCGCCACATACATGCCCGCGCCCAGCTCGGTGTGCTGGGCGATGGTGGCAAGCCGCTCGTGCGCCTGCTCGGTGAGCGGCTTGTCTGGCGGGTAGAGGAAGTATGCGTACGCACGCTCGCGCCCGCGGCCCACGCGTCCCCGAATCTGGTGAAGCTGCGCCAGCCCCAGCAGGTCGGCCCGCTCCAGGATGAGCGTGTTGGCGTTGGGTATGTCGATGCCCGACTCGATGATGGTGGTGGCGACGAGCACGTCGAACTCCCTCTCCCAGAAGCCGATCATCACCTTCTCCAGCGCCTCCTCGCCCATCTGCCCGTGCGCCACCGCGACCCGGGCCTCGGGCACCAGCTCACGCAGGCGCCGCGCCGCCCGCTCGATGGAATCCACCCTGTTGTGCAGATAGAAGACCTGGCCATCGCGCAGCAGCTCGCGGTGTACCGCCGCCGCGACCTGCTTGTCGTCGTACGCGCCGACATAGGTCAGCACCGGGTGGCGCTCCTCCGGCGGCGTGTTGATCTGCGACATCTCCCGGATGCCGGTGATCGACATTTCGAGCGTGCGCGGGATCGGCGTTGCCGACATCGTCAGCACGTCGACGTTGGCCCGCATCTCCTTGAGCTTCTCCTTGTGCTCCACGCCGAAGCGCTGCTCCTCGTCGACGATGACCAGCCCCAGCCGGTTGAACCGGGTCGACTGCTGCAGCAGCCGGTGGGTGCCGATGAGGATATCGGCGCGGCCGTCGCCGGCCATCTCCAGCGTCTCGGTCGCTTCACGAGGCGTGGCGAAGCGTGACAGCTGCCGCAGCACCACCGGAAACTGCGCCATCCGCTCGGAGAACGTGTTGAAGTGTTGCTGCGCAAGCAGAGTCGTGGGCACCAGCACCGCCACCTGCTTGCCGCCCTGCACCGCCTTGAACGCCGCCCGCACCGCGATCTCGGTCTTGCCGTACCCGACGTCGCCACAGATGAGACGATCCATCGGCACCGGCTTCTCCATGTCGTCCTTGACCTCGTCGATCGCCGACAGCTGGTCCGGCGTCTCCTGGTACGGGAACGCGTCCTCGAGCTCGCGCTGCCACGGTGTGTCGGGCTCGAACGCGTGCCCCGGCGACGCCTGCCGCGCCGCATAGAGCTGGATCAGCTGCGCCGCGATCTCGCGCACCGCCTTGCGGGCGCGCGCCTTCGCCTTCTGCCAGTCGGAGCCGCCCATCTTGTGCAGGGTCGGGTGCTCCCCGCCCACATACCGCGACAGCTGGTCAAGCGAGTCGGTCGGCACGAACAGCCGGTCGCCCGGGTGGCCGCGCTTCGACGGCGCGTATTCGATGACGAGGTACTCGCGGTCCGCCCCGTTCACCGTGCGCTGCACCAGTTCCACATACTTGCCGATGCCGTGCTGCTCGTGCACGACGAAGTCGCCGGAGCGCAGCTCGAGCGGGTCGATCGTGTTGCGCCGCCGCGAGGGCATCTTGCCCAGCTCACGAGACGTGGTGCCGCGCCCGCCCGAGACATCGGCTCCCGTCAAAAGAGCCAGCTTCGCCGCGTGCCATACCAGGCCGCTGCCGAGCGGGCCGGTCAGGATCGAAACCCCGCCGCCCACCGAATCCGTAAGCGCCGCGCCGATTCCCGCATCATGCAGCACCTCGCTTGCGCGCTGTGCCGGGCCGTGCCCCTCGAAGACCAGCGCCACCCGCCAGCCGTCGGCCAGCCAGGCGCTGACGTCGTCGACCACCCGGCTTGTCTGGCCCTGATAGTTGGGCGCCTGCGCCGCCCCCAGCACCAGCACCGTGCCTGTGTCCGGCGCGACCTCGATCGAAGGGGTGTCAAGCCAGGGCATGTCGTTGTCCACTTTGGACTCCTCGGCGCCCAGGCCGAACGGGGATGTGGTCCACCAGCCAAGCCCCAGGGAGGCCGCGTGAGCCCGTACCTCCGCGAGGGTTTTGAAGGCCGCCGCACCGAGGTCGATGGGCGCCTTGCCGCCGACCGCCGCCGCGGCCCATGACGCCTCAAGGAACTCCTCCGAGGTGCGCACCAGATCGTGCGCCCGGGTGCGGATGCGCTCCGGGTCGGCGAGTACCACCAGGGTCGAGGCCGGCACGCAGTCCAGCAGCAACTCCACGCTGTCGCGCCCGTGGTGCAGCGCCGGGCCGAGCGACTCCATGCCCTCCACCGGTATGCCCTCGGCGAGCTTGCTCAGCATCTCCTCCAGCGCCGGGTGCTGCTCGGCCAGCTCCGCGGCCCGCTCCCGCACCTGCGGGGTGAGCAGCAGCTCGCGGCAGGGCGGCGCCCACAGCCGGTCCACCTTCTCGATCGTCCGCTGATCGGCGACGGCGAAGGTGCGGATCTCCTCCACCTCGTCACCCCAGAACTCCACCCGCGACGGGTGCTCGTCGGTGGGCGGGAAGACGTCGAGGATGCCACCGCGCACCGCGAACTCTCCGCGCTTGGTCACCAGATCGACCCGCGCATAGGCCAAGTCCGCGAGCGTGCGGACCACCTCGTCCATCGACGCCGGGTGCCCGGCCTCCAGCACCACCGGTTCCAGGTCGCCCAGCCCCTTGAGCTGGGGTTGCAGCACGCTTCGCACCGGCGCGACGACCACCCGCAGCGGGGTGTCGCCGGGGTGGCTCAGCCGGCGCAGCACCGCCAGCCTGCGCCCGACGGTGTCGGAGCGGGGCGAGAGGCGCTCGTGCGGCAGCGTCTCCCACGCCGGATAGACCGCCACCTCCCCCGGGTCGAGGAAGGCGCCCAGCGCGCCGGCGAGATCCTCGGCCTCCCGGCTGGTCGCCGTGACCGCGAGCACGGGCCGATGCACCGCCGCGGCCGCCACCACGAACGGTCGCGCCGCGGTCGGGGCGGTCACATCCAGCTGACCACCGGCGCAAGCAAGCTCACCGGCACGCGCCAGGGCAGGGTCGGAAAGGGCCGCCTTGAGCAAACCTTGCAGCACTTGGAATCAACCCCCGGGAAAGGAAGCACGCCGAAATGCCCCGTTCCGGGCCGGAGACGGGGTGCAGCGACAAGCATATCGCGCTTGGGCGCAACGAATATCCTGACGCCGTGCGCTTGAGACCTCTCATCGCGGTGGCCGCTGTTGCTGTTGTGCTCGCTGGCTGCACGAAAACGCCGACGATCACAAGTCCGCCGCCTGGCGCCAGCCAGGCTCCGGCCATCGACTATTCCGCGTGGAAGGCGGGGCTTTCCCAGCCGGTCGCCGACCCGATCTACCCCGCCTACGGCAACGACGGCATCGACGTGCTCCACTACGGGCTGGACCTGGAGTGGGCGCCGGAGTCAAGGACCCTAACCGGCCAGGCGACCTTGCGCTTGCGGGCCACCCGCGACCTGACCGAATTGAAACTCGACCTCTCCCGAAATTTCCAGATCGATGGGATCACCCTCGATGGGGCTGCGTCGGCCGGTGCGGTGGCGGCCGACAAGCTCACCGTCAACGCGCCCCTCAAGAAGGACAGCAACGCGACCCTGATCGTGAAGTATCGCGGCACTCCGAGCCCGGTGAAGGCGCCCACCGGCCGCGGCGACTTCGACACCCTGGGTCTGACCATCGCCGGGGACGGCGGACTTTGGACCATGCAGGAGCCTTACGGGGCTTTCACATGGTACCCAGTCAATGATCAACCATCGGACAAGGCGCTGTACGACATAGCCATCACCGTGCCCGAGGGGTGGGCCGGCGTCGCCGGTGGCACGCCCGCCGGGCAGGAGGCCAACAGGTTCAAATACACCACCACCGATCCGATGTCGAGCTACCTGACCACCCTCGCGGTGAACAGGTACACGAAGGAGACCGCGACCGGCCCGGACGGCGTGCCGATCACCTACTGGTTCCGGCCCGGCCCCGACGACGCCCTGATGAAGACCGTCCGCAACACCCCGCGCTACCTGGAGTGGCTGCAGGCCAAGTTCGGCAGGTACCCGTTCCCCAGCACCGGGGTGGTGATCGTGCCGTCGACGTCGGCGATGGAGACGCAGCAGATGGTGACGATGGGCAGCCCCAGGGCGGCCAACCCGTCGCAGAACGCCCTCTACTGGGAGGGCATCATCGTGCACGAGCTTGCGCACCAATGGTTCGGCGACACGGTCACCCTCAGCAACTGGAACGAGCTGTGGCTCAACGAGGGCTGGGCGATGTACGCCCAGTACCTGTTCCAGAACGAGCGCGACAAGATCAGCGACACCGACTTCGAGAAATCGCTGCGGACACAGGATTCGAGCCTGCGCTCCAAGTTCGGCCCGCCTGGCACGGCGGACCCCAAGGACTTCGGGCGCTCCAACATGTATGTGTGCCCGGCGTTGATGCTGCACCAGATCCGCAAGAAGATCGGCAACGAGGCGTTCTTCGCCCTCGCCAAGGGCTGGGCGGCCGACAGCAAGAACAGTGTCAAGGATCGGTCAGCTTTCATCGGGTACATCAACAAGCAGACCGGCAGCGATTTCACCGAACTGATCAACACTTGGCTGGACTCGCCGACCACGCCGCCGCCGCTATGATCGGATCATGAGACTGCTGATACTTGGTGGGACGGTGTTTCTCGGGCGGGCCGTCGCGCGCGCCGCCCGGGACGCTGGCCATCAGGTGCTCTGCGCCGCTCGCGGCAAGTCCGGCGCGGTACCCGCTGGAATTGAATTTCAAAGAATCGACCGTGATGACGCTGCCACTCTGTCCGCATTGGACGGTGAGTTCGACGCCGTCGTCGATGTGTCGCGCATCCCGCGGCACGTGCAAAGCGCCGTCGAGGTGCTCGGCGAGCGTGCCGGGCACTGGGTCTTCGTCTCCAGCTGCTCGGCTTATGCGGACCAGTCCACGCCAGGGCAGCGGGCCGAGACCGCGCCGCTGCAGCAACCTTCCGGGCCCGAAGCCGACGACTTCGATCCCGAGACCTACGGCCCGCGCAAAGTGGCGTGCGAGCAGGCCCTGCCGCGCGGGTCGTTCATCTGCCGCGCGGGCCTGATCGTTGGGCCCGAGGACATCGGCAACCGCTTCAGCTACTGGGTGTCCAGATTGGAGCGTGGCGGCGAGATCGCCGCGCCCGGCTCCCCGGACGACGCGGTGCAGTGGGTGGACGTGCGTGACCTGGCCGACTGGCTGGTGCTCGCCGCCGAGACACGCCTGGGCGGAGCGTTCGACGGCATCGGCGCTCCGGTCGGCCGGATCGATCTGTTCAACGGCATCGCGGCCGGAATCGGCGTGAGCCCGCAACTCACTTGGATCGACCAGGATTTCCTTGCGGCGAAAGGCATCGAGGCGTGGATGGGTGAGCGCTCGCTGCCGATGTGGTTGCCGCTGCCCGAGTATGCCGGGTTGATGGCGCGCGATGTGACCCCGGCGCTCGAGGCCGGGCTGCGTACCCGCTCGCTGGCCGACACCGCACGCGACACCCTCGAGTGGCTGGCTACAGGCCCCGATATGAAGATCCGCGCCGGGATCACGCCAGCCGACGAGACCGCCTTGCTCGCAGAATGGCGTAGCCGACCCACGACGTGACCACCGCGATGCCCGCCAGCAGCTGCATCAACCCCGCGAAGCGCTGCGGATACACCACGCCCTCCAGGTAGGCGTCGATGAATCCTGTGGTCAGCCCCTGCTCACCGGCTCTGCGACGGGCCCAGTCCTCGACGTAGGTCAGCGGGCAGTCCAAACCGAACAGCACGGTGGAAAACCCCCACCCGGCCATCGCCAGGTGCAGCCAGATGGTGCGCGGCCACCGCCACGCGAGAAATCCGCCCGCCACCACATACGCCAGGAACGCGAAGTGGGCGACCATCGTGGCCGTGGCGATGACCGGATACAGCACCCTTCTACTACACCACAAAATCATTTGCCCTCGATCCGTGCGGTCGCGACCCTTGAGGGATGACGAAGAACCCGGTCATCGACGCTCGCGCCCTGGTGGCCGAGCTGTTCCCGCACGCCCTGTGGGCCATGCTGACCGGCAGCGTCATCACCCGGGCCCGGACCGCCGGCTCGGATCTGGACATAGTGGTGCTGCTGCCCGACGGCGACCCGCGGGCGCCGCACCGCGATTCGCGCCGTTTCCGTGGCTGGCCGGTCGAGCTGTTCGTCCACGACGAGCCGAGCCTCGCCCACTACCTGGCCAAGGAGCTGGGCGCGCGCAAGCCGACCCTGCACCGCATGGTCGGCACCGGCGTGGCGCTGGTCGGCGACCCCGGCCACTGGCAGGAGACCTGCGCCAAAGTGCTCGCCGGCGGCCCACCACCGTTGAGCGTCAAGGAGCGCGACCGAGCCCGGTACGCCCTCACGGACCTGCTCGACGACCTGCTCTACGCCGACGACCCCGGAGAACGCGTCGTGATCGCCGAGTCCGCCTGGCAGGCGGCCGGCGATCACACGCTTGGCTTTGCGGGCCGGTGGAGCGGCAGCGGCAAGTGGCTTCTGCGCGAGCTTCGCGACTACGATCCGGACGTGGCCGCCAGATGGCTTGCCGCCCATGGTGATCCATCGGCGATCGCCGCCTACGTCCGGGACCTGCTCGACCGCAACGGCGGTCCGCTGTTCGAGGGGTATAGCGTGCCCGGCGAACGGGAATGATAGGCATGTGAGCACCATGCGCAGGCTCTTCGCCTCCCTGCTGCTGTTCGTCTCGGCCTGCGGCGGGCCGCCGGCCGCCGCGCCCTCGCCCGCCGAGGTCGACCCCTTCCCCGCCTTCGTCGACTCCCTGCGCTCCGCCAAATACGGCGACTACGCCCCTCCGGCGTCCAAGGTGGACAGCGAGGCCGCCTTCGAGGGCATGCGACGCTACCTGCTCGACAAGTACGGTTCGGTGCAGGTGCCCCACACATACATGGAAAACGGCATCACCTTCGACTGCCTGCCCTCCACCGCCTCCGCAAGTGGCAACCGGTGCCCGCCCGGCTACATCCCGCAGCGCCGCCTCACCCTGGCCGACCTGACCCGCTTCCCCACGCTCCAGGCCTACCTCGCCCGCAACCCCGGCGGCGGCAAGGTACCGCCCACCCCACCCCCGACCTAAACCCGCACGTCAAAGACTCCATTTTGATAGAGTCTTCGATGGGAGAGTCTCTCAGAACGCAGCGTCGAAGCTGATCGGAACAGCAACGGGCGCAAGAGTTTTCCGATCCAGCGCATAAGCCGCGGCCCCAGCGGCACCCGCTCCAGCACCGGGCAGTAGTGCAGGAAGACGAACCCCAGCCGCCGCGCCAGCAGGCCGTCCGTGGCCACCTGGTCGCCGATCACCCCACCCGGAGCCGGCAGGCCGCGATAGCGCGCCAGCCGGAAAGGCTTGCCTGCCTTGACAATGTAACCCTCATACGTCTCGCATCGCCGCACCGAGTTCGTGGAGAACAACACCACCTCGACGTCGAGGGCGTCCACGACCCGCCTCACACCCTCCTCGATGTCGGCGCTTCCCGTGCGCCACAACGCCACCAGAGGCTCCACGTCGACGACGACCGTCCTGAGCGCCAGCTCGCGCACCGCGGCCGCCGCCTCCTCGAGCGTGGTAACGCGCCTGTACCTCATCCCGTGTTGCGCATCCCCGCCGCGATCCCGTTGACCGTCGTCAATAGTGCCCGCTCCAGGGTGGGGTCGGTCGACTGCGGTCTGCGGCCGCCGGGCGCGGTCGCCATGGCCCGTCCCGCGAGCCCGGCATCCCGGTACTGCCGCAGCAGGGCGACCTGCAGATGGTGCAGCGGCTCGAGATAGGAATCGCGCACCGCCAATGTCCTCTTCAGCACGGGCTGGCGGTCGAGCAACGACTCTTCCCCGGTCACCGCAAGGATTTCGGCGCGCGTGATTTGGTACTCCCCCTCAATGGTTTCAAAAATAGAGTGCAATTCAGGGGGTACCAGCGAGCCTACATAACCGCGGGCGATGCTCAGATCGGTCTTGGTGAGCATCATCTCCACATTGGACACGAACGTCCGGAAGAAATGCCACTGCTCATGCATCTCCTTGAGCACCTCGCCGCGCACCGACTCGCGCAACGCTCGCAGCCCCGTGCCCACGCCGAACCACCCGGGCACGATCTGCCGCGACTGCGTCCAGCCGAACACCCACGGAATCGCCCTCAGGCCACCCAACCCGGTACCGCTGTCCGGACGCTTCGCCGGCCTCGACCCGATGTTCAACGCCCCTAACAACTCTGTGGGCGTGGACGCCCAGAAGTACTCGGGCAGCCGGGGATCGTCCACAAGCGACCGGTAGGCCTGGAAGGCGGCGTCCGACATCACCGTCATGGCTTCGTCCCATGCCGCTAAGGCCTCGGCCGGCTGCCGCGGCGTGGTGTGCAGCAGCGTCGCCTGCAGCACCGCCGCCACCGTCAACTCCAGATTTTCCCTGGCCAGGCCGGGCAGCGTGTACTTGTCGGAGATGACCTCGCCCTGCTCGGTCACCTTGATCGCCCCATCGAGCGTCCCGTATGGCTGGGCCAGGATCGCCTCGTGCGTCGGCCCACCACCGCGCCCGACCGTCCCGCCCCGCCCGTGGAACAGTCGCAATTGGACACCATGCCGCGCGGCCACATCCCGCAAGGCCCGCTGCGTCTTATGAATCGCCCACTGGCTCGTGGTGATGCCGGCCTCCTTATTGGAATCCGAGTATCCCAGCATCACCTCCTGGACATCTGCGCGCGCCCGCACGACCGCCCGATAGCTCGGCAGGCTCAACAGCTCATCCAGGATGGCGCCGCCCGCGTCAAGCTCCGCCACGGTCTCCAGCAGCGGCACGAACCCGATCGCCGCCCGGGGCGCGTGTACGTCCACCAATCCGGCCTCCCGGGCCAGCACCACCGCCGCCAGCACATCGTCGACCCCGCGCGTCATCGACACGATGTAGGACTCGATCACATCGGGCCCGAACCGCTCGTGCGACTCGCGGATGGTCTTGAACACCTGCGCCACTTTGCGTGCGGAATCGCTCAATGGCGTGTCCACACTGGACAGCGGCCTGCGCCCCTGCAACTCCTTCGCCAGCAAAGCTATGCGCTCCCGCCTCCCCAGCGTCGCATACCCCTGCACCTCCCCCACCCGGCTATACAGTTGCGCCAGCACATCGTGGTGGGCGTCCGCGTGCTCCCGCACGTCCATCGTCGCCAGGTGCAGCCCGAACGCGCTCACCGCGCGGATCACCGAGGCCAGCAACCCCATCGCCGTCAGCTGCCCCGCGTTGCGTGCCAGCGACGCCCGTATCAGCTCCAAATCAGCGATCAGTTCCCGGGTTCCGAGATAATCCCGCCCACTCTCGTGCTGCGTTCCCTTCGCCAGCCTCACCCTCGTATTGGCCAGCTTTGCCTTCACGCATCGTGCCTTCAGCCGATACGGCTCCTCCGCATTGACCCGCCTGAACCTCGACTCGACCTCCGGCAACGCATCAAGGTCCTGCGCAAGGCTGGCGCTCAGGTCCAGCGACACCCCTCTGAGCCGCCGCGACACCGAAATCTCATCGATAACCCTGTCCAGGGCCCGCTCGACCGCCCTTATCCCGTGCTCGTGCTGTACCAGCAACACATCCCGCGTCACGACGGGCGTCACATAGGGGTTGCCGTCCCTGTCCCCGCCGATCCAGGTGCCGAACGTCAGCGGCTTGGCAGTCGGCGCCGTCTCCACACCCAGCCTTCTCAGCGTCTCCGCCAAGTCATCCAGAACCCTGGGCGCCGCGTCGTCGTACAGATCCCTGAGGTAATAAACGGCATTCCGCGCCTCATCCGTGGGGTCCGGCCGGTCCAACCTCAACTCATCGGTCTGCCACAACAGATCCAGCACTTCCGCCAGCCGCCCGTCCCCCCGCGCGGTCTCGCCATACAGCATCCCGGCCGCGAAATCCGCATCGAGCTCGTCCGCCACCGCCCGCAGCTTCGTCAGGATCGATCGCCTAGCCGCCTCGGTCGGATGCGCCGTGAACACCGGCCGGATCGCCAGCCGCCTGACCACCGCGGCCAGCTCCTTGGCCGGCACGCCCCGCTGCGCGATCAGCTTCCTCGCCTCATCCAGCCACCCCCCTTGCTGTGCGCGCCTGCGCCTCAGCCCCCTGGCTCGATGGACCTGCTCCGTCACGTTGGCCAGATGAAAGTACGTGGAGAACGCCCTGGCCAACAGCGTCGCCGTCGAGACGTCCACCGCCGCGAGCTTTGCCGCCGCGCCTTCGGCGTCGTGCCGCACCAGCGCCCTGACCTCCTCTACGAGGTCGAGCAACCCCTTGCCCTCCTGCCTCGACAGTGTCTGCCCCAGCAGGTTTCCCAACCGCCGGATATCCGCCCGCAGCGCAGCATCCTCTTCACCCAGCACGCGCGACCCCTTCCCCCACTCTCCTCGAAGGACGCCGCTGTCCTGCCCAGACTCTAACCCGGCGGCCCTGACAGAACGTGGCACTGCCTGGCCCAAGGTGGCCGGGGTGGGGCCTGGAAACTAAAGGAACCCGCTACGCCAGCCCTCCCCGCCTTGCATGGCGCTCCCGCAACGACCGTCTCTCCGGACACCACCCCCCGGCCACCCCCTCCCACCCACCGCAACCCCGGGGGGAAACTCGACCTACGGGCCCTCGACTGACACACTTGTCACCTGTGAACGAACGGAGCGAGCGCGTGATAAGCGAGGAGGCCTTGCGGGGTGCACCGGCATGGACACCCAGCCCGACGGAGCTAGCCGACCTTGAGCTCCTGCTTGCCGGTGCCTATGCACCCCTTGCCGGTTTCCTCGGCGAGGAGGATCTCCGCTCGATCCGCCGGTCGGCCCGGCTTGCCAGCGGCGAGTCCTGGCCCGTGCCGGTCACCCTCGAGGTCCCCGCCGGCATGCTCGACGGTTTCGACCCGTCCGACCCCACCTCCGCGATCGAGCCGACTGTGCTCCTCGTCACAGATCAGGAGGGAGCCCCCGTCGCCAGGGTCGACATCACCCAGACGTGGGAGACCCGCCCCGGCTGGGTCGGGGTGGCCGGCCCGGTGCACCGCCATGGCGACGGCAGCCACGCTCCCTTCTCGGCCTACCGCATGGACACCGACACCGTGCGCGGGCTGATCCGGGAGCCGCGGGTGCTGGGAGTCTTCGCCGACCGCCCGCTTCACCGCCCGCAGCTCGCGCAGATCGCCCACGCGGCCCGCCAGCTCATGGCCCAGGTCCTGGTGCTCGTCCCATACGGCACGCACACCGCCTCCCGCGAGGGGATCACGCCGGAGGTGCTGATGCGCTGCGTGCTCGCCGCGCGCGACCGGCTGCTAGACCCGCTCATCGTGGCGGTTCCCTTGGCAGACAGGGGAAATGAGCTGTCCGATGCGCTGCTTCGCGCGCGGGTCGCGGCCGCCTTCGGCGTGACCCACCTGCTGTCCACCGCGGGAACGGTCACCGGCGCCGGACTGCGGATCCTGGTGCCGCGCGAGCTTTCCTATGACAGCCGCGACGGGCAGTGGCGCGACCGCGATGACGTGCCGCAGCGGTTCGAGCGGCGCGCCCTGCGTGCGCGCGAGATCTCCGACCTTCTCGACGACGGCCTGTCCCTGCCCGAGTGGCACACCCCGCCAGCGGTGGCGAAGGAGCTGGCCCGCGCCCGCCCGCCCCGGCGCAGCCGCGGCCTCGTGCTGTTCTTCACCGGCCTGTCCGGCGCGGGCAAGTCGACGATCGCCCGCGGGGTGGCCGACGCCCTCCTCGAAACCGGCGAGCGCAGCATCACGCTCCTCGACGGTGACGTGGTGCGCCGCGAGCTCAGCGCCGGCCTCAGCTTCTCCAAGGAGGACCGCGATCGCAACATCCGCCGCATCGGCTGGGTGGCGGCCGAGGTCGGGCGCCACGGCGGCATGGCGATCTGCTGCCCGATCGCGCCGTACCGCACGGCCCGTGGCGAGGCCAAGGCGATGGCGCAGGCGGCCGGGGCCGACTTCGTCATGGTCCACGTGTCGACGCCGCTGGAAGTGTGCGAGGCCCGCGACCGCAAGGGGCTCTACGCTCGTGCCCGCGCCGGGCAGCTGACCGGGATGACCGGCATCGATGACCCGTACGAGCTGCCCACCGACGCCCAGCTGACCGTCGACACCACCGACCAGGCCGTCGAGGATATGGTCGCCGAGGTGCTCAGTTATCTGTCAGAGCAGGGCTGGATAAACCCGCGCTCCTGATTTGGCCGTCAATGGCTCATTCAGATGCGCCGTCGAACCGCCGCCCGGGTAAGGAGTTTTATCGCGTAGGGCGCGTCGTGGGCGAGGTAGCGCCCGGCCAGCCGTCGCGGCTCCTGGGCGAGCCGGTGCACCCACTCCAACCCGGCGCGCTGCATCCAGAAAGGCGCGCGCTTGCGCTCGCCCGCCACGAACCCGACCGCCGCCCCGCACCCGAGAAACCACGCGTACGGCAGCCAGGCCCGCAGGTACGAGATGACCCACTCCTGCTTGGGAAAGCCAAGTCCCACAAAGACAAAGTCGGGCTTGGCTGCCACCACCTCGGTGACGATCTCGTCAAACAGGTCGGGGGAGCGCTCGAAGCCGTATGCGGGGGCGTGATGCCCGGCGATCTGCAGCCCGGGGCACGACGCCGCAAGCGCCGCAGCAGCCCGCTGCGCCCCGTCCAGGGTCGGTGACGGCCGGCCGCCGAGCACGAAGATTGAGCGACGGGCACGGCCGAGGGCGGCGCTGAGCGTCCAGATGAGACCGGAGCCGGTGACCCGCTCGGGCAGCGGGGTGCCCGCGAGCTTGCTGGCCCAGACAAGCGGCATGCCGTCCGCGACGACGAGGGTGGCGTCGGCAAGGAAGCCGCGGGCCTCGGCGGCGCGCTTGCCGCGCCCGCTGGCCAGGCGCAGGATGTCGACGTTGGGGGTGACGATGCGCCCGCCCTTGCCGGCCTCGAGGTAGGCGATGACCCGGTCGGCGACCGCCTCCTCGGTGATCGCGTCGAACCACGCCCCGCCGATGCGGACACGGCGGCCATATAGGGTGCCACCAGCGGCGATGCGCGCCCCTGCAAGAGCCATGAAAACGGACTTTACCGGCGAATCGTTTAACAGGCCGTGAAGACACGGGTTCTCTACGTGGGTGGGCTGGGCCGCAGACGAACCACCCTCATCGAGTGCGCCCTGGGCGAGGTCGTGCACCTTCGGCAGATCGTGGCGAGGCCGGAGGCGGGCGGCCGCGCCGAGATGACGCGTCCCGTGGCGTTCCTCGACGATTCGGGTATCGACTTAGGACAGTGTCACAGCGCGGCCGGCAACCCCATGCGCTTGCGCACCGGCCGGGTCGAGCTGCGCCCCGACAACGCCTGGCGCAGCTCGATGCCGCGACGGCAGCGCGCCACAGTCGAAGCGGTCTGCGCGCCGCTGCTCCGCTCCTACGGCTACGGGCTCACGACGTGACGGCCTGGCCCAGCGTGGGAGTGGTGATCCCGACGCACCACCGCCCCGGCACGCTCGCCCGCGCCATCGACGCGGTGCGCAAGCAGGATTATCCCGGCCGGCTGCGCGTCATCGTGGTCTTTGACGGCTCCGAACCGGACTGGAGCCTCACGGTCGCCTGCGAGCCGGCGATCATCGTGGTGCGCAACTGGCGCTGGCCCGGCCTGGCCGGCGCCCGCAACACCGGCACCATGGTGCTCGACACCGACCTTGTCGCCTTCTGCGACGACGATGACGTGTGGCACCGGGCCAAGCTGCGCAAGCAGGTCCAAGCCATGGGCAACGCGCCCTTTGCCACGTGCGCCATCGAGGTCGAGTCTGAGCAACGCCTCCATCCTCGCCTCGCCGGACGTACCAGCGTCACCGTTGACGACCTCGCCCGCTCGCGAATGGCGATGCTGCACTCCTCCGGGTTCCTGGCCCGGCGCGAGGACCTGCTCGCCGACGGGAAGATCGGCCCGGTGGCCGAGGACGCCCCAGGCAGCCAGAACGAGGACTGGGACCTGCTGATCCGGGCCGCGCGCGTGCACCCGATCGTGCACGTCGACGAGCCGCTTGTGCGCGTGCTCTGCGGCCGCACAAGCTTCTACGCCAACGAGTACTACACCAAGATCTCTTCGCTGCGCTGGATGATGGCGCGCCACCCCGAGATCGTCGCCCGCCGCTCCGGCGCGGCACGCGTCTACGGCCAGCTCGCGTGCTGGTCAATCGCGGTCGGGGACCGCAAGAACGCCTGGCACTGGATCAGGCGTACGGTCAGGGCCAACTGGCTGGAGCCCCGAACCGTCATCGCCCTCGCCGCGCTGAGCCGCTTCACCTCCGTCGAGAAGGTGCTCGGCACCCTCCACCGCTACGGCCACGGCATCTAAATCTTGCTGCGCTAGCCAGTTCTCCGACCATGCGCTATCTTGTTGAAAAATGTTGGAAAGCGATGGGTCCGTGCCTTGGTCGGTGCCGTGAAAAGAGTGTCGATCAGCCTTGCCGATGGGCGGGAGCTGATTTATTTCGATGAGCGCGACGACGCAGCCCGAGCCACCGTCGACAAGCGGCGGCTGCCCGCCCCGCCCGCGCCGGCGCAGCTGCGCTTCGACCCGCTCAGCGACGAGTGGGTGGCGATCGCCGCGCACCGCCAGACCCGTGTCTTCCTGCCCCCGGCCGAGGAGTGCCCGCTGTGCCCCTCGCGCGGCGGGCAGCTCACCGAGATCCCGGCGGACGACTACGACGCCGTCGTCTTCGAGAACCGCTTCCCCTCCTTCGCCGGCGACACCGGCCGCTGCGAGGTGGTGTGCTTCTCCCCCGATCACGATGCGAGCTTCAAGGACCTGCCGGTCCGGCGGGTGCGGACCGTCATCGATGCCTTCACCGACCGCACGGCTGAGCTGTCCGGGCTCAAGGGTGTCGAGCAGGTCTTCTGCTTCGAGAACCGCGGGGAGGAGATCGGCGTGACGCTCCATCATCCCCATGGACAGATCTATGGGTACCCATATATCACGCCGACGACGAAGCGCAACCTTGAGTCGGCGCGCAAGCACCCCGGTGGTGATCTTTACGGTGAGCTGCTTGAGCGTGAGCGTTCGTCCGGGGAGCGCGTGGTCGCCGCCAACGATCTGTGGACGGCGTTCGTGCCCTACGCCGCACGCTGGCCGTATGAGATCCATCTCATGCCCCATCGCCGGGTCGCCGACTTCACCGAGCTGACCGAGGAGGAGAAGGACGCCTGCGCGCCGCTGTGGCTGGAGCTGACGCGGCGGCTCGACGGGCTGTTCGGGGTGGCGATGCCCTATGTCGCGGCGTGGCACCAGGCGCCGGTGCGGGTCGATCGGGAGCTGTCGAGGCTGCACCTGAGGCTGTGCAGCCCGCGCCGCGCCGTGACCAAGCTGAAGTACCTGGCCGCGTCGGAGTCGGCGATGGGCGCGTGGGTCAACGACGTCCCCCCCGAGCAGGCCGCCGCCGCTCTTCGTTCCGTGGATGTCACGTCGAAGACGTCCTGAAGCATGAAGGACGCGAAGGAGACGATCGTGCCGGACCAGATGTCATACCGGCGCTCTAGATTGGTCCCGTGCGGATAGAGGTGTCCTCCGGGATCTTTCTCCACGTCATCGCGGCCGAGGGTGCGAAACCACCCCCGTTCCTGCTCGTCCACGGGCTGTCGTCCAACGCACGGCTGTGGGGCGGGGTCGCCGCGGCGCTGAGCCACGCCGGCCACCCGAGCTTCGCCGTCGATCTGCGCAGCCACGGCGAGTCCGACGCGCCCGAGGAGGGCTACGACACCGCCACGGCCGCCGTCGATCTCGCCGTGGTCATCAAGGAGCTGGGCCTCGATCGCCCCATCGTGGTGGGGCAGTCCTGGGGTGGCAATGTGGTGGTTCGCCTGGCCGCGCGCCACCCCGAGCTGGTCGGCGGCGTGGGCCTGGTCGACGGTGGCTGGATCGACCTTTCCGCCTCCTTCTCCACCTGGAAGGCGTGTGAGCGGGTGCTGCGTCCCTCCAAGATGGACGGTGCGACCGCGTCCAGCGTGCGCGGCTGGATCTCGTCTGCGCATCCCGACTGGTCCGAGCGGGCCATCGAGGCGACGCTCGCCAATTTCAGCATCCGCCCCGACGGCACGTTGGAACGACGCCTGTCGATCCCGCGGCACATGAAGATCCTGCGGTCGATGTGGGACGATCCGCCCGCCCCCGACCTGCCCCGGGTCGCCGCGCCCGCGCTGCTGCTGCCCGCCGCCGACCCGTCCGACGCCAAGTCCGAGCGCGTCGCCGCGGCCGCCGAGGCCATGCGCTCCGCCACGATCGTGTGGCATCCAGGTGGCGACCACGACCTGCACGCGCAGCAGCCCGAGCAGATCGCCTCCGAGTTGCTAAGGCTGGTGAAGTGACATGACGCGCCTGCTGGTCATCATGGGGTCGGGCGAGACCACCCCGACCATGATCAAGCCGCATCGCCGCATCTTCGAGTCGCTGGGCGAGGGGGCGAGCGCGGTGCTGCTCGACACGCCCTACGGTTTCCAGCTCAACGCCGATGAGATCAGCGCCCGCACGGTTGGCTATTTCGCGCAGAGCGTCGGCCGCAAGGTCGATGTGGTCTCGTGGCGCACGCCTCCGCCGCCCGGCCTCGAGCGCGAGCGTGCCCTGACGGCGCTGCGCTCGGCCGGCTGGATCTTCGCCGGGCCAGGGTCGCCGACCTATGCCCTGCGGCAGTGGCGCTCCACCGAGCTGCCCTCGGTGCTGACCCAGGCCGACGTGCTGGTGTTCGCCAGCGCCGCCGCCTTGACGCTGGGCTCGCACGCCATCCCGGTCTACGAGATCTACAAGGCGGGCATCTCCCCGTCGTGGGAGCCGGGGCTGGGGTTGTTCGGCGAGCTGACCGGCGTGCCCGCCGTGGTGATCCCGCACTACGACAATGCCGAGGGCGGCCATCACGACACGCGCTTCTGTTCAGCCCGTGCACCGTGAGCTGCGACAACATAGCTTTCAGGTTCATCTAGGCCGTCCCCAGGCCGTCAGAGGGTTTGTCGTCTTCTGCAAGCCGGTCAACTGCCTGCCGGGTCCGATCTTCGTTGCCAGGGATCAGATGAACGTAGGTACGCCACGTAAACGCTGGATTGCGATGCCCTAGGTTCACCGAAACCACCTTGATGCTTTCCCCTGCATCGATCAGCACTGAGGCGTAGTAGTGCCGGAGAGCATGCATGCCATTGTCGCGGCAGGCCTCAACACCGGCTCTTCTAAGGGCCCTGTTCCAATGCTTCTGGCTGAAGGTACAACGATGGATCCCGCCAAACCTTGAATCGGTAAAGATCACTGGAACCGTGGCCTGTTTCTTCGCCTCTGGATCTTCCCAGGGAAGCGTAACCACCACTGGTGGAAACTCCTCCATGTGCAGCTTGAGCGCACGCGCAACGCTGTCCGGCAATGGCACCGTCCGCTCTTTGTCGTTTTTGGGGAGACCGAACACGAGCTTTGAGTCAATCCGCTTGATCTGGCGCCTGATATGCAACTCACGTGCATCAAAGTCAATGTCATCGAGACCGAGCCCGAACACTTCACCTTGACGCGCTCCGCAACCGGCCGCTACATCGACCATCGTCCTGTACCGGGGAAGCAGGCCCGCCCGGACAGCCAAAACAGCCTTCCGGGGCCAAGGGATGACCTTCTTATCTCGTTGTTTTGGAACGATGACAGTCTTTGCGTTGCAAGGGTTTTTCGCGATGCGCTCATTCTCGACGGCCGTCGCGAATATGGACTTTAGGGTCACAAACGACACTGCCTTTGTCGTCTCAGAATAGCCTTGATCAGTCATCCATTGGTTCCATTCATTGATCACTTCTGGCTTAACTGACTTAATCGGTCGGTTGCCGAAGAACGGAATCATATGGTTTTTGAATCTTGACCCTGTTGTCTCTTCCGTCGAGGCATCGTTACCCCGATGGTCGAGGTACATCCGCCCGTAGTCAGAGAAACCGATCTTTCCAGCGTCAGGATCGATATACGTTCGTGCGCGCTTAGCATTCTCGACGCTGATCAAGAAGTCTTCGGCTTCGTGCTTTTCTTTGTCTGGGAACGACTTTCCTCTCTCTTTGCCGGTCGGGTCGATGTACCGAACGCGGTATCGCAGGCCCTTGCCGTAGAGGCTGGTCTTTTCCCGTTTCTTCTTTCCGTCAGAACCGATGGTTTCCTTGTACCAGCGGTCTTCGATGTGTGCCAATGGCCTATCTCCTTTCATTGTTGGTGCATTGCTGCTTAAACCAGCTGCGTACGGTTTCGGGGTCGTAGCGAAGGTGTTTGCCGACGCGGGCGCCTGGTGGTCCGGTGCGCTTTTTACGCCAGGCGTAGAGGGTTGCGACGGGTACGCCGAGGTAGATCGCGACGTCTTGGACGGTCCACAGGGGTAGGACCGCTTGGGCGCTCACGTTGTTCTCCTTTCGTCTCGTGGTGTCGAGATTGGACTGAGCAGATTGCGGGCCGGGGGGTGTCCTCTATGGAGTCGTCAAGGTGCGATGTCGCATGGCACTGGCCCTGGTTCGGGGTCAGGCGGCCAAGGGCTGGGGTGTCTGGAGGGCTGTGCCGATCTGGTGGGCGAGTTCTTCTTTGGCGGCTTGTCGTCGGGCGCGTGCCATGGCGGCGGAGGTGGCGGCGAGGATGGCGTCGCCGGTGTTGCGCCAGCCGACTCCGGCGAAGTTGAGGGTGCCGATGATGAGGATGGTTTCCTCGCCGCTGTACTCGGCGGTAGGGATGTCGGCGGGCGGTTGGTGTTCCTGCGCCCGGCGATAGCTGGTCCGGTCGATGCGCAGTGCTCCGAAGGTGACCGAGTAGCGTTGCGCTTTGGTGAGCAGGTGTCCGCCGAAGCCGAGCATGTGCGCCCATCTGCGCAGCCGGAGGTACGGACAGTCCCCGTCACCCTCGGCCGTGTTTTCGGTCGGTTTGTTGTCAACCTTGGGTTGCGTGACGGGTTCGCACACGGGGCAGAGGCGTAGCCGGGTGCGGGTGCCGCAGTCGGAGCAGGTCCACTGCGGTCCAAGGGTTTTCACCCGTTGCAGCGAGGATCGAGGCGAGACCGGGACGGTGATCTGTGGGGGTCGGCCCAGCCGCCAGCAGGCACCCAGAAGACGGGCGATGTGCTCACTCGACGTGGCCTTGAGCAAGGCGATGTTGTCCAGGGTGATCCGGGTGGACTGAAAGCCGGTCGCTTCTGTGCTCTTGGTGGCATATTTGGCCAGGTAACCAGCGACGCGTTCGGCGACCATCTCATCGCAGAGCGGGTCGGTGCCGGTCAGGATGATGTGTTGCACGTCGGTGCCCTTTTCCGGGTCGCCCCAACGGATCGGCCACCCTTGCGGCCGGTCGGGGTGAGGCGGGGTGGTGAAGTGCGTGTGGGCGGCGGCGGCACGGATCGCGGCTTCCAGGTCGGCGGCGCTGAAATCGGCCGGCGGTGCCGCGATGGCGTCCGGGTCGCCGGGGTCAGCGTCGTTGACGCCGTCCAGGCGCAGGATGGCGTGAAAGTGCACAGCGCCGCGTCGCTGCATCTCGGCGGCTTTGCCGTGCGAGATGGCCACGGGTGGCCGCTCGACCACGTTGCCGGACGCGGTAACCACCACGACCGGGGACAGGCCACGCTTGGCCGCCAGGATGGCCAGATGGCGTTCGGCGGCTTGTTTGGTGCGCCGCCAAAGCTCGCCGCTAAAGGCGTTCCACACGACGTGGTGGGCGTGGTCGTAGCAGTCCAGACACAGCGGCTGGCCGAGAAGCTTGGCGTCGTCGGGGTTGTTGGGGTCGTGGCGCTTCCAACACACGGTCGGGTTGCCGTGGACGCACAGGCCGGTCTCGCCGGATCCGGTGCGGGCGCGGCAGGGGTTGGGGCGGCAGTCACACCGCTTGCTGCGTTTCCGGTTGCCGCAGGTGTGCTTGGTCACGACGTGGGAATGGACATGCCCGAACGACGGTGCGGTCAGGGTGACCGACACCGCCGGATGCGTCGCGACCGACTCGGGAATGCCTTTGCCGCCCACGAGTCCAGCGCGCAGGACCTGGTAGGCGTCGCGTTGGTAGACACGCGAGCAGGCCGGGCACACCGAGGCTCGCCGGTTACCGCACGCTTTGTAGATCACGCCATCGGGCATTGTGGCCGTGTCCACTGTGGACAAAAGCTGGCCGGTAGCCGCCACCGCGGGTTTCCCGTGCCCTGCAAGCTGAATCGAGTCACCAATCCGGATGGTCAGGCGGTGCCCGGACAGGCGGATGGGTCGGGTGCAGCCTGCGGCGGCGGAGATGTGTCGGTACCAGGTGTCCATATCGGTGGTCGCGGCTCGCAGGGCGATGTGATCGCGGGCGGTGACCGCGCGGAAGTTGGCCCAGGGTTTGGGCTCGGGTTGTCGTTTCATAGGGTCTCCTTTACTGTCGTGGGTTTCGGCTCGGCGGTCGGGGCCGCACCCGAACCGGAAGGCTCGGGTACGACGGTCGAGGTCGAGACGTTCACCGCAGGGCACCTACGGGGTTGCCGTTGACCGGTGTGACCGGCTTAGCGACACGGGCAGGGTCAAGGTTGAGCACCGCGAGGATCTGCCGAGCGACGTCGGAGTTGACGCGCATCTGCGCGGCCAGTTTTCCGGCCGTGATCGGGGTTCCTTCGGTTTCGGAGTGCGCATCGGCCAGGTACCGGGCGCGGGTCAGCAGTGAGGTCGGAATCGGTGCCTTGAGGCGGGCGGCGTCGGCCGTGGCGACTTGGGAGTCTGTGGCGGACGCGGCGGCCATAGGCGCCGAGACGGGCAGCACGGTGACCGGTGCCGGGCTGGGGATAGCAGGAACCGCAGGGACCGACACGGCAGAGGTCTGGTCGGACAGGGGGGGCGTGGGCTCCACGAGCGCGGCAGCAGCCGTGGTGTTCGCCTTGCGCGGCCGGGTCGTTTTGGCCGGCGGCTTGGCAACAGCAGCCTTGGTGGTGGCCTTGGCAGTGGTGGCCTTGGGCATGCTCGGTTTACGTGTTGTCGTGGTGGCGGCGGTGCGCCGTTTCTTGGTGCGTTGAACGCGGGTCTGCTCAAGGTGGGCCAGTGCGTTGGCCGCAGTGGGCTTCACGTCGGGTGAGGGTGGGTAGACGACCCAGGCGCGACGGGCCATGAGGGTGGACCAGGGTGCCCACAGCCAGCGTTCCCCGAACATCGGAGTGCCGTTGCGGCGTGCTTTGGGCAGGTGCTCGTGTGCGTCCATGAACTGGGTGAGCAGTTCGTGGAACATCCAGGCGGCGGCGATGCTAAGGAAGCCGAGGTAGATGCCTGCGGCGCCGGTCCATTCCTGACGGCCGTGGTTGTAGTTGATCCATGCGCTGATGAGCGCGCCGACGTAGACGATCTTTTCGGAGCGGCCGGGGTGGCGTCCTCGTTTGACGGCGACGAACGCCCAGAACCCGAAAGTAATGCTGATGCCGTCCAGGGAGATCGGCACGATGAGACTGATCCACGAGTCCCAGCCCATGTCGTGGCGAGCGAATGAGGACAGGCCCTTGAAGCTGATGCCCATCACGGCCGCGATGACGGCCAGGGTGGGGATGATTGCGGCGAGGAACAGGCGCCGCAACGCCTTCTGGTGTTTGGCGTCAGGGTTGTGTTGTGCTGCCGTGGCCTTCTTGGACCGCAGCATGAACAGCACGATCCCAAGGAGCATGGCGAGGGTGGCTACACCTAGCGCGGCGGCGATCCAGGTGGGGACAACGGTTTCGGTGAGTGTGGTCATCGGGTACCTCCGGTACGGCGGTAGGGGGTGACGTCGAACAGGTCCCCGGTCACAGGGACAGGCGCAGGTTTGTTGGCGCGCACGGGTTGTGGTGTGACCTTGCGGAGGTTTTTGAACGCGGCAGGGCTCAATTTGGCGACAGCTTTCCGGTTTTCGGATTCGCGCTGTCGAAGCAGGTGACGTACCACGGTGTTGGTGGGGCAGTCGCCGGAGGTGTTGTTGCCGTGGAAGCGGTAGCCGCAGCCGGGGCAGGTCATCTTGGCGGGTTCGCCACGAAAGTGGTCGGCGAAGATTTCCATGAGCGTGGACACCGTGATGGCCAGACCAGACGCGGTGAGCCGGGTGTCCAATGTGGTCATTGCTCATCACCTAGCTCATCGTCGAGGGGTTCGTCAGAGGTGAACGGCTGTTTGCAGAGGCCGCACAGGATCGGCCCGGCCTCGAAGACCGCTGTGGAGACGCGGATCTTTCGGCCGCAGTCACATTCGATGGACAGGCCGTTGTTGGAGTTGGTGCGTTCCTTGACGCGCAACAGTTCCGGAACCCGGAACGCGCGCAGGACGGTGGTGAGGTCGGCCAGTTCCTGGCCGTAGATGACGGCGGTCGAGTCCGGCAGGGTGCACGGCGACCAGCCGATTTTGGGGTCCTTGCTCGGGATCAGACCGAGTTCTTTGGCCAGAACGGCGAAATGCTTGTTGTGCCAGCGGCCCTGCCGCGACGTGTCCTTGATTTTGCGGGTGTCAGCCAGGGCGTGTGCGGCTTCGTGTAGCAAGGTGGTCAGCACCTGTGCCGGGGTTCGTGAGAGCCCTTCGCCGGAGACGAGTACTTCGGGCATCAGGTCGGTGCCGTGCTGCCAACGCAGGGCAGCAAAGTGGCCCCACTTGAACGGTTGGGTCGGACGGGTTGGTGAGCCGGAACCCACGACGATGACGGCCTGGGGAATCTCGGGATGCCAGGACCGGATCGTGGTCCAGCAGGCTTCCAGTACCGCCACCAGGTCAGCGCA
>Ga0075421_100000990_pt1 | contig 32048 bp, 30 predicted proteins | sample SoiMetdeltSBSDD5_FD_75292 | JGI IMG/M metagenome (GOLD analysis project Ga0075421, IMG submission 75292) | Bulk soil microbial communities from a Populus tree surrounding site in Tennessee, USA - Soil MetaG P. deltoides SBSDD5 | ecosystem: Environmental > Terrestrial > Soil > Tree plantation... | reverse complement strand
CAACAATATCAGCACGGCGGTCCCGCTCGCCCATCGTCTATCGCCAAGGCCGGCTCGTTTATCAGGCCTGTGAATTTGGCCCCTGAATTGGGCCTGTGAACTTGGCCCGTGAATTTGGCTCACCATCTCTCTCCTTTTGACAAGAAAAGATGGGGTTGGGCAGCGCGCGACCGGAGCGTAGCCGTCAACCGGCCGTGCGCCAGCCCCACACAGACGTGACTGCCGCGCTGGGGATGTCACGGCACTTTGATCGAAGCAGGCATGGCTACCGGCGTGACAAGTTGGGTTGTTGGCTTAGTCCTGCCCGGCAAGGCGGACCGCAAGGCAATCACGTGGAGAGACTGCGCATGGCCGAACCGAACGAACTCCCTGCCGATGTTGTTGGGCTGCTCAAGACTGCACCCCTGTCGCGGCGTGGTTTCATGACCGCGTCCGCCGCCTCCGCCGCCGGCTACACGCTGGCCGCCGGTCCAGTGCGGGCGCAGGTGGTGACGACCGACACCAGCGGCCTCGCCACCGGCGACGCCAAGGTCAAGGTTGCGGACGGCGACATGCCGGTCTATTTCGCCAAGCCTGCCAACGCTCAGAATGCACCCGTCATTCTGGTCGCCATGGAAGTGTTCGGCCTGCACGAATACATCAAGGATGTGACGCGCCGCCTTGCCAAGCTCGGCGCCTTCGCGGTGGCCCCCGACTACTACTTCCGCAAGGGCGTCGACTTGACGAAAATCACAGCAACGGCCGAATTGATGCCGATCGTCAACGCCAAGCCCGACACCGAGCTGATCGGCGACCTCGATGCCACGGCCGCCTGGGCCAAGAGCCAGGGCGCCGACGCCAGCAAGCTCGGCATCATCGGGTTCTGCCGCGGCGGCCGAGTGGTGTGGGTTTATGCCGCTAACAGCCCCAACCTAAAAGCCGGCGTCGCCTTCTACGGCTCGCTGGTCGACCCTCCCGGACAGAAGGGCGTCTGGCCGAAGAGTGCCACCGAGCTCGCGGCGGATGTGAAGGCACCGGTGCTCGGCCTCTATGGCGAGGCCGACCAAGGCATTCCTGTCACCCAGGTCGAGGCGATGAAGTCGGCACTGCAGGCGGCCGGCAAGAAAACCGAGTTCCAGATTTACCCCGGCGCCCCGCACGGCTTCCACGCCGACTATCGGCCGAGCTATCGCAAGGATGCCGCCGACGATGCCTGGAACCGGGCGGCGGCGTGGTTCAAGGCCAATGGCGTTCTCTAGAGTGATGGTCGAGAATTCGCAGGCGTTGTCCGCACGAGATGGGAGCGAATTTCTGGCGATCTGAAATCACGCTCGCAAATCGATGCGGCTCATATCCCCTTGTGATTGCCGAAGTTCGCACGCGAGCCTGGCACCGCGTGAGGCGAATTTCGCAATCAGGACATTGGCTGCCTGACGACCGATGCGCCGAGCCAGGCGACGACCCGGCTCGGCCAGACGTTGACCCGTCATGCCCGCGCCGGTTGGCCGGTGCTGGTCTTTGCCGGCTGAGACGACTGGGTTTCGATCAGCACGATGCCGGACAGCACGAACGCGGCACCGACCATCTGCGCAACCGACAGCGGCTCGCCCAGGACGGCAAACGATAACGCCGCGCCGAACACTGGCATCAGGTGAACGAACTGCCCCGCGCGAGATGGCCCCAGGGTGGCCACGCCATGCGCCCAGAACAGGAAACCCACCACGGAGCCGAACACGGCGATGTAGCCTACTCCGAGCAGCACCGGGCCAGACAGCGCAATTGTCGCCTGCCACCCCGTAAGCAGCGTGAACGCCAGCAGCATCGGTAGGGCAGCGGCAATGCTTCCCACCAGCGTCAGCGTTTGCGGCAGATCCGACGGGCGGCGGCGCAGCAGCAGAGAATAGGCAGCCCAGACGGCCACAGCGCCCAGCATCCACAAGTCACCCGGGTTGAACCCCATGGAGGTGATGACCGCAAGGTCCCCACGCGTGATGAGGATGGCGGCGCCCGTCATCGACATCAGTACGCCGCCCAGCTCCCGCGCGGTCGGTCGCTTGCCCGTGACGAGGCAACCGCACATGAGAATCACCATCGGGGTAAGCGAAAACGTCAGCAAGGCATTGGTCGCGGACGTGTGCTTCAGCGCCACGTAGACAAGCGGGTGAAATAGAGCGATCCCGGTCAGAGCTAGTCCCATCAGCAGGCGCCACTCGCGCACCAAAACGCGAAAGTGGCCGAGGATGTCTCGCCACACGAACGGGGCGAAGATCATTAGCGATATGATCCAGCGCCACAGCGTGATGGCGACCGGGTCGAGCTCATCGCGCAGCGCTCGGCCCACGACAAAACTTCCAGCCCAGAAGAGGGTTGCCAGCGCCAGCGCGAGCACCGGCGAGCGCAGCCAGGCTGCAAGTCGGACGCCGCTGCCGGCCAGTTCAGTTGCCCGTACGGTTGTTGCGGTCGAGGTGCTCATGATCCAACTCCTTGTGTGCGTGAACCATGCCAACAAGGCGGACGTAATGCTTTGACATAGGCTTCATTTACCCTTGAGATGGCCCTGATTTGCCCGGCCGCCGGGGTTGCGGGACCCTTGGCTTTCCGCCCAATGGGGGCTTACTTTGCCGTTTCAATTCAAGGGATACGCCCTCGACGTCGACCGGCGTGAGCTGAGGCGGGGAAGCGAGCTGGTCGCGGTCGAGCCCCAGGTCTTCGACCTGCTGGTCTTCCTGATCCGCAACCGCGACCGCGTGGTCAGCAAGGACGACCTGATCGAGGGTGTTTGGGGCGGCAGGATCATCTCGGAGTCGACGCTCACCAGCCGCATCAACGCCGCCCGGCGGGCCGTCGGCGACAGCGGCGCCGAGCAGAGCCTGATCAAGACCATCGCCCGCAAGGGTTTTCGCTTCATCGGCGATATCCCGGGCGACGCCGCACCGACCGTAGCTGCCGCCACGGCGGGCACGCCACAGGCACAGCCGCCGTTGCGCCAGGACATCAAGTTCTGCACGGCGTCCGACGGCGTGCGCATTGCCTATGCCACGGTCGGCTCCGGCCCGCCCCTTCTAAAAACAGCCAACTGGCTCAATCACCTGGAATACGATTGGCAAAGCCCGATCTGGAGCCACCTGCTGCGGGCGCTGGCCTCCCGCCACCAGCTCATCCGCTATGACGAGCGCGGCAACGGCCTGTCCGACTGGGACGTCGGCGATATCTCGTTTGATGCGTTCGTGCGCGACCTGGAAAGCGTCGTCGAAGCCAATGCGTTGCAGCGGTTTGCTCTACTTGGCATTTCGCAAGGCTGCGCCGTCTCGATCGCCTATGCTGTTCGCCATCCCGAGCGTGTGAGCCACCTCATCTTGTATGGCGGCTACGCCCGCGGCCGGCGCAAGCGCGGCCAACCCGCTACCATCGAACAGACCGAAGCCCTGCTGACCTTGATGCGCCAGGGATGGGGTCAGGAGAACCCAGCATTTCGCCAAATCTTCACATCCATGTTCATACCGGAAGCGACGGCCGAGCAGGCAAACTGGTTCAATGACTTGCAGCGCATGACCACCTCGCCCGAGAACGCCGCCCGTATCCGCGAGGCGCTCGATGATCTCGACGTCAGCGGCCTGCTGCGCGACGTGGGCGTGCCGACGCTCGTGCTGCATTGCCGTGAGGACGCGGTGCAGCCGTTTGAAGAGGGGCGGCGTGTGGCCGCTGGCATCCCGGGATCGCGCTTTGTCGCGCTGGACAGCCGCAACCATATGATCCTCGAGCACGAGCCCGCACGAGCTCGCCTGCTCGACGAGATATCCCGTTTTCTGGAGACCTAGGCGGCGGCCATGGATCTTCGCCCGCACATCGTCGTGGTGGAGGACGAGGCGACCCAGCGCCAGCTTCTCGTCGACTATCTCTCGAAGCACAGTTTTCGCGTCAGCGGCGCCGAGGACGGGGTCGGGCTACGCCGTCTCGTCGAGCGCGAATTGCCGGCGCTGGTGCTGCTCGATGTGGGGCTGCCCGGGGAAGATGGCTTTGCGCTGGCGCGCTGGCTGCGCGAGAAGAGCACACGCATTGGTATCATCATGGTGACGGTCGCCGCCGACACCGTCGATCGCGTCGTCGGGCTGGAGACCGGCGCGGACGACTATATTGCCAAGCCGTTCGAGGCGCGCGAGCTGCTCGCGCGCGTCAAAAGCGTGCTGCGTCGCGTCACCGGGGCAGCCCCGTCGACCGGCCCGCGCGTGCGCATGGGCCGTCGAGTGCTCGACCTGCAAAAGAGGGTCCTGTGCGATACTGAAGACGGCAGCGAGGAGGCGCTGGCCGCCAGCGAGTTCGACCTGCTCAAGGTGTTTGCCGAAAATCCCAATCGGCCGCTCAATCGTGATTGGCTCCTGGAAGTCACTGCGCATCGCGAAATGGCGGCCTTCGACCGCTCCATCGATCTGCGCATCGCCCGCCTGCGCCGCAAGATCGAGCCCGATCCGGCGCATCCAACGGCCATCCGCACCGTGCGCGGGGTGGGTTACATGTTCGTGCCGCCCAAGGACTGACCGCTACGCCTGCTCGACGGCGGCAAGCACGCGACGGATCTCACGGGCCAACGGACGAAGCGCAGCGCTGCACGTTGCGCGGTCGCCGGCCTTTGCCGCCTGTTCCAAACGAGCGGCGACCTCGGCAACGCCGATGGCGCCTACGGCCCGCGCGGCGCCATTCAGCTTGTGTGCTGCCGCCGCAACCACCGCCAGCTTCCCTTGCCGCATGGCGGAGGCGATCTCGGATTGCGCCTCGACGGCTGTGCTGGCGAACTTGCCAAGCAAGGCTGCAACGGCGGCCGCGTCATCACCAAGCCAGGCTCCCAGAATGCTGGCATCGATGGCCAAAACCTCGTTGCCTGGCCGCGGCGGCTGGGCGGCTTCGGCCGATGGCTCCCGGATCGGCAACCACCGCTGCAGCGTGAGACGCAGCTTTTCCATGCTGATCGGCTTGGTGATGTAGGCATCCATGCCGACCGCCAGGCAGCGCTGCTCCTCGCCCTTCAACGCATTGGCTGTCACCGCAATCACAGGCGTACGCGGCCGCCGATCGGCTCCGGTCTCGACCTCGCGAACACGTTGCACCAGCTCATAGCCGTCCATGGCCGGCATGTGGATGTCGGTCAGGATCGCCGCATAGCCGCCCCGCTCCCACGCCGCCAGCGCCGCCGCCCCGTCCTCCGCGCTATCCGCATCGATACCCAACAGCTCGAGCTGGCGCACGAGCACATCGCGGTTGACGGGATGGTCGTCGGCCACCAGCACCTTCGATGGTGCCGCGCCGGGCCTGCCCGCCTGGTCGGGGATCGGCGGCCGGACCTCGGTCTTCGGCAACTGCCCCGCCGGCGCCGCATGCAGCACGAGCGTAACCGTAAACGTGGACCCGGCGCCGGCCGTGCTCTGGACGGCGACATCGCCATTCATCAGATGCGCCAGCCGCCGCACGATCGACAGGCCCAGACCGGTGCCGCCGAACCGGCGCGTGGTCGAGCTGTCCGCCTGCGCGAACGGCTTGAAAAGCCCGGCGCACTGCTGCGCGCTGAGCCCGATGCCGGTATCGGTCACGGACAACACCAGGCGCGTGCGACCACCGCCGAGCGACCTCGTGCCGGCCTCGATGCCGATGCGGCCGCGTTCTGTGAACTTGATGGCATTGCCAACCAGGTTGAACAGGATCTGGCGCACGCGCGTCGGATCGCCGACCAGCACATCGGCCGAGCCCGATGCGATCTCGACGTTGAGCGCCAGCCCCTTTGCCCTCGCCTGCTGGCGAAACGTGCCGAGCGTACCCTGCACCAGCTCGGATAATGCGAAGACCGTCTCTTCCAGCTCCAGCCGGCCCGCCTCGATCTTCGAGAAGTCGAGCACATCGTCGATGATGCGCAGCAGCGCCTGCGCGGAATCGCGCATGGTCGCCACCGAACGACGCTGCGGCTCGCCGAGACCCTGGCGCTCAAGCACCTCCATCATGCCAAGCACACCGTTCAAAGGGGTGCGGATCTCGTGGCTCATGGTGGCAAGGAAGGTCGATTTTGCCTGATTGGCGGCCTCCGCCTCGGCGCGCTCCTTCTCGGCCACATCGCGCGCGGCCTTTACATCCTCGAACAGCCGGGCGTTCTCGATGGCGATTACGGCCTGATCGGCGAACGACTTGATCAGAGCCACCTGCCGGTCGCCGAACGCAACCGGCTCGTGCCGGGCAGTGGCGATCCCACCGATTACATGGCCCTTGCGAATGAGAGGCACAGCGACAATCGAGCCGAATTCGAAGTCGCGGGCAATTTGTTCGGTGCGCGCCGGCGAGGCCGGATTGCCGACAATCGGCGCAAGCTGCAGCACCTGGCGCAGGCGCATGGCCTTGCCGGTGATCGTCTGATCGTCAAGCGGCCGGGGGTAGTTGCGAGCGATCCTCTCGAATTCCCAGTTGCCGTTAAAGGCAACGGCGTCAAGCTGATCCCCCTTCGCCAAATACATTGCCACGTACCGGGCTCCGAGCAGCTGCTCGACGTGGCGCACAATGGCGTCGAACACTGGTTGCGCGTCGGTCATCGACTCACCGATCACGCGTAGAACCTCGGCCGTCGCGGTCTGCCTGGCGAGCGCCTCCTTGGTCTCGTCGAACAGGCGCGTTGTTTGAATGGCAATGACGGCCTGGTCAGCAAACGTGCGCATCAGATCGATCTGGGAGGCGGTGAACGGCTTTACCATCGAACGCGTCAGCGCGATGACACCGATCGCTTCGCCGTCCCGCAGCAACGGCACGCCTAGCATGGTGCGGAAGCCGCCCAGCTTCTGCGACTCCTTCCAGGTGTATTCCGGGTCGTTGACCGCGTCGGGGATATGCACGATCGCCCCTTCCAGCGCCGTCCGTCCGACCAACGTATTGCGCCCCGGCAAGATGCTCTGGCGCAGCATGTACTCCCGGTACTGGTCGGAAAACCCGTGACTGGAGGAGAGGCGGTAGGCTGTGCGTCCGAGGCAGAACACGAACGAGCTGTCGGCCTCACACAAGCGGGCCGCCGATACCACGAGCGTGTCGAGCACGGATTGCAGGTTGAAGTTCGGCCGGCTGATTACCCTCAGCACGTCGCCCGCCGTGCGCAACGATTCCTCGACTCGCTTAAGTTGCGTAATGTCGCGGCAAACCACCAGCAGGCCGCCATCCGCCAGAACCTTGAACGTGAAATCGATATGCTGGCCCCCGGCCGTGCGCCGGTCGTAGCGATAGCCACCGCGCTGACGTGCCAGGGCGACCCGTTCGGCGAGCATCCGCTCGATGTCGGTGACCGGGCCGAAATCACCCCGCTCGATCTGAAATCGGATAATGTCGTGCGCTGACGCGCCGGGGTAGACGACGCTGGCCGGAAAGCTCTGAAACTCGATGCATTGCCGGTTGATGAACCGCAGGCGCAGGTCACTGTCGAAAAGACAGACGCCTTCGCTCATGTTGTCGAGCACGGTCTGCATGAGCTCCTGACCGTGCCCCGGGATATCTGGCTTTGCCGTCGCCTTCGGCCTCTTGCCGGCGCGCTTGGCAGGCTTGGCCGGTGAGACAGCAATCGAACGCGACATCGGTTTCATCTCCGCACCGAGCAAGTCTCGCCGTCAGTTGTAGCGCAGATATTTCGCGCCGCGCCCGATTTGTATCGTCTGTATCGCAGCGTGGTCTGCGGCCGACGGATATCAAGCGCTTCTCAAGGATATTTCAAGCTGGCCCCAAGGTCATTGGACGCACCGACCTGCATCCTCACGAAGCGTTCGTTTCTGCGATACCGGCGATACCAAATCGGCCTCACGAAGATATCGCGGCGATACCGGACCTGCGTACGTTGCACGCACATTGGCATCGAATATTTGGAGCAGGCCATGCATCAGCAGTTGAGCGGCAAGACGGAACCGGCGCCGGTGATTGCCCTGCATTGCTCCGGCGCCGGTGCCGGCCAGTGGCGGCAGCTCGGCACAACGCTCGGCCCTCGTTACCAGCTGAGCGCACCCGAGCACTACGGCTGCGAGCGCACCGGCCACTGGACGGGCATGCACGCGTTCACGCTTGCCGACGATGCAGCAAGAACGATCGAGCTCATCGATCGCAGCGAGCGGAAGGTGCACCTGGTCGGCCACTCCTACGGCGGCGGCGTCGCGTTACATGCAGCTTTGGCACGGCCCGGTCGCATCGCCAGCCTGACACTCTACGAGCCGTCAGCTTTCCACCTCTTGAAGGCCATGGGCGAACCGGGCGCAGCCGCGTTTGCAGAGATATCGGCGGTCGCCCGGGCCACCGAACGGGGTGTCGCAAGCGGGGACTACCGCAGCGGCGCTATCGGGTTCGTCGACTACTGGAGCGGCATCGGTGCCTGGGCGACACTGCGCCCATCGGTGCAGGTGGCCCTCATCCGCTGGATGCCGAAGGCACCCCTCGACTTCCACGCCCTGATGCAAGAGCCGACCTGCCTGGCCGCCTATGCCGAGCTGCGCATGCCCACCCTTGTGCTGCGCGGCGAGCATGCTCCGCGGCCGACCCGGGTCATTGCCGAGACCCTAAGACAGCTGCTGCCGGCCGCGCACCTGGCCGTCATCGACGGCGCGGGCCACATGGGTCCGCTGACGCATGCCGATGTCGTCAGCTCCAGCATGGCCGTGCATATCGATGCCGTTGAATCCGCCTTGTCCAGTCGCGCTGCGCGCAACGAATGGGAAGTTCCTCACGCCATGTATGGCGGCCGCCGCCTTATGGCCGAGGCCGTGTCGTGAGGTACCACATCTCCCGCTATCCAACGCCTCTGATCGACGTGATCCGGCTGGCGGGACAGCGTGTGATCCTGCGCCCCGTATTGGCACAGGACGCAGACCTGCAATCCACCTTCTTTGCCGGGCTTTCCGATGCGGCGCGCTACTTCCGCTTCATGACGCGTCTGGCCGGACTGTCGACTGCGCTCCTGCAGCGCATGAGCGACGTCGATCATGTGCACCATGTCGCCCTCCTGGCCGGTACCTTCGCGCAAGGTCGGGAAACCATGATCGGAGAGGCCCGCTACATCGTAGAGGCTTCCGATCCCCTATCCTGCGAGTTCGCCGTCGCCGTGGCTGACGCTTGGCGCGGCGAAGGGCTGGCGTATATTCTTCTCGAGCGGCTCGCTGCGCATGCTGCCAGCACTGGCTTGCGGCGCATGGTGGCAGATACCATCGCGACAAACGCCGCGATGATCACATTGGCAACGCGAGTCGGATTTACGATAACGCGCAAGCGCGAAGACGGGCGGCTGCTCCGCCTTGAGAAGAACCTGACCTGCACGAGCCTACCGACATCCGACGCCGGCGGGCAATTGCACGGTGCAAGACGGACGGCAGCATGAACTGCAGCTTCATCCAGTCATATTAGGAGCACGAGCCATGGCTACCTGGACACCTGATCCCAGCTTCTATCCCTCGCCGCGCATGGCCATGAAGGCAGCGCCTGAGACGCTCGCCTACGTTGCCGCCTTCGATCCCAACCGCAAGACGCCCGACGCCATCGCCGTGGTCGACGTTGATCCCCAATCGAAGAGCTATGCGCAGATCATCTCGACCACGGCCATGCCCAATGCCGGCGACGAGTTGCACCATTTCGGGTGGAATGCGTGCTCCTCGTGCCTGTGCCCCAATGCGCCGCACGCGCACGTGGAGCGCCGCTATCTCGTCGTGCCGGGCTTGCGGTCTTCACGCATCCACATCCTCGATACCAAGCCCGATCCGAGGCATCCTAAGATCGTGAAGGTGATCGAGCCGGCCGAGGTGGCGGAGAAAACGGGCTATACGCGTCCCCACACCGTGCATTGCGGCCCCGAAGGCATCTATGTCGCCGCGCTCGGCAATCGCGAGGGCAAAGGCCCTGGCGGCGTGTTCCTCATGGATCACGAGACCTTTGCGGTGCGTGGACAATGGGAGATGGACCGCGGGCCCCAGCATTTTGCCTACGACGCCTGGTGGCACCTTGGCCACGACACGCTCGTCACCAGCGAGTGGGGCACGCCCGACACCTTCGAGGAAGGTCTGATCCCCGAGGTGCTTCTCGGTGCCAAGTACGGTCGACGCCTGCACTTCTGGGACCTGCACAAGCGCAAGCACCTGCAGACCATCGACTTCGGCGACAAATATCAGCTCGTGTTCGAGCTGCGCCCTGCCCACAACCCCACCAAGGCCTACGGCTTCGTCAACTGCGTCGTGAGCCTGGACAACCTCTCCTCGTCGATCTGGACCTGGTACAAGGACGGCGACAAGTGGGCCGTGAAGAAGATCATCGAAATTCCGGCCGAGCCTGCAAACGAGGATGACCTGCCGCCCCTGCTCAAGGGCTTCAAGGCCGTGCCGCCCTTGTGCACCGACATCGACCTTTCCATGGACGACAAGTATCTCTACGTCGCCTGCTGGGGCACGGGCGATCTGCAGCAGTACGACGTGTCCGACCCCTTCAATGCGAAGCTCACGGGCAAGGTGCGCATCGGCGGCATTGTCTCCAAGGCCACCCACCCTGGCGCCAAGAACGGGCACTTGAGCGGCGGCCCGCAGATGGTGGAGATCAGCCGCGACGGCAAGCGCGTCTACTTTACCAACTCGCTGTACGGGGCCATCGACCCGCAATTCTACCCAGCTGGCATCGAGGGCTGGATGGTGAAGCTTGATGCCAAGCCCGAAGGCGGCATCGCCTTCGATCCGAAGTTCTTCGTGCACTGGCCGACCCCGCATCGTCCCCACCAGGTGCGGCTTGAAGGCGGCGACTGCTCGTCGGACTCGTACTGCTATCCCTAGCAGCACGGAGCTACCTCACATCGCTTGATGGAAATCACTTTGCTTGAAGGAGAACATCATGGCGTTGCACAGGTTCATTATCGAGCGCGAGATCCCCAAGGTCGGCACGCTGGACCGCGAGCAGCTCAAGGGCGCGTCTGCCAAATCCAACTGGGTTCTCGCCGAGCTCTCACCCGATATTCAGTGGGTGGAAAGCTACGTGGCGGCCGACAAGACCTTCTGCGTCTATCTTGCCAAGGACCAGGCCGTTATTCGCAAGCACGCCGAGATGAGCGGATTTCCGGCCAGCCGCATCACCGAGATCGGCAAGATGTTCGATGCGGCAGGATAGCGCGCCACTTGCGGTGCCATGAGCGCTGTTGCAACTGACATATGGCCGTGGCTGACCTTTGCCGGGTTGGGTGCCTTTCACGGCCTCAACCCGGCAATGGGCTGGCTGTTTGCTGTCGCCCTCGGACTGCATCGGCAGAGCTCGAGCGTCGTGTTGACGGCGCTGGTGCCGATCGCCGCCGGCCACGCTGCTTCCATCGTTGTCGTTGCGGGCCTGCTGGCCATGGTGGGCTATCTCGTGCCGCATGATCTGGTGCGGATGGGCTCGGGCACGCTGCTGATCGCCTGGGCCGTTTATCATTGGCGCTTCGGCCATCGCCATCGCGTGCGCTTTGGCATGCAGGTTGGATTGTTGGGCCTTGCTGCCTGGTCGTTTCTGATGGCCACCGCGCACGGCGCCGGCCTGATGCTGTGGCCTGCCCTCATGCATACATGCTTCATCGGCACGGGCAGCGGACAGGTTGGCGGCTTCGGACCGCTCGCCATCACGCTTGCGGGCGTCGGCATCCATACGCTGGCAATGCTGGCCACGACGGCCGTGATCGCCGGTATCGTCTATGCGTGGCTCGGCCTTGGCCTGCTACGCCGCGCCTGGCTCAACGTGGACGTGGTCTGGATGGCGGCCCTAGTCGGCATCGGCACGCTTCTTCTGACCGGTGTGATCTGAAGTCAGCGGTCGGCGTTGCTCAACTTCACGTCCATCCCGGCGACCTTATTCCCGCACGGCGGGTTCATCATGGCGATGGCTTGATGCTCGGCAGCGTCTGGTGCGTGTCTTTACGTACCGCACGGGCAGACATAGCTTGGCGTCGCGAGCGTGGTGCCCGCGCTCGCGGCCGAGCCACATGCCGAAGCTAGTACCGTTCGGCCCCGCCGCCTCGTGGCCCATGCGCACGATTTGCGCGTTATGCCAACTGCGCCCGAGCACCAGCGAATGTGAGCAAGGACAGGAGTAGCGCCGGCCAACCGCTATGCGATCTAGGCACCACAAATGCTCCACCCGATTAGGCGCTGTCTAACCGTTCAGGTACGTGGAGAGCGACCGCACCCCATCCATGACCAGTTCGACAAGACGCGCATCGGCATTCGTGACGCGCGCTCCCGCAATCAGGAAAGCAACGATCAATACGTAAGCCACGGTCCCATACCAGCGCCGCCGTCTTCGCGGACGCGGCGTCGCCCTGGTCCACACGGCCGATTGAGGCAACGGAGCAGGCAGCGGCTTTTTCAGGATCAACCGTTCGCGGATCTGTCTCTTGAGGTGATCGGCGCCCTGCCCGCGATGGTTCTGGAGCGCACCAAGCACAGCCCACAGCATACGCTCGTCATGCGCGTTCGCGAACGCAATGCGCTCGAGCTCTCCGACTGGCTTGCGTTGCAGCGACTGCGCAACTGCAACGGCCGATCCCCGCTTCCCGCCCGCGGACACGCACTGCAACTCCCACACTCAACCCGTTATAATCTAATCGATTATTTCGAACGGCGTCCACACCGGACTTTAACCGGCATCGCGCAGCATGGGCGGGTCGGTCGGCGCGAGGGCCAATTTTTCCGCTCGCCCGCCCGCCTACGAGCGAGTTGTAGCTTCACTGGCGACGGTGCCGTGCAGGCAGTGCCAGAAGGATTGGAGCAGAGCATGCGCAAAAGCCTGGCAGCAACGTTGACGCTCGGGGCATTACTCAGCGCCGCTACCGTCGACACGGTGCAGGCGTGCTGGTGGGACTGCAAATATCGCCAGCGGCCGGCGCGCGTCTACGGCTATGGTCCAGTTTACGGATACGGTGCGGTCTACGGCTACGCACCAACCTATTGGTACTCTCCAAGCTCTGTGCTGTTGCCGAAGATATCGCGTCTTGGTCCGACCTCGAGCATCACCGACGGCTTTGAGTACGGAGGCGTCAGGATGGCCTCGAGCTGGTGGCGCAGCTCGCGCCGCCGCTAGCCGCCAAGGCAGGCGCGCAACGTCGCTGCTAATTGCCGGACGTCTGCGTGGAGGGCGCACGGTATGACGAGCCTGTGAAACTCACACGCTCGTCAAACAGCGCAAAAATCACACCCACAGCAATAATCGCGCTGACGATTACGATCGCAACCTCGCGCCGCATTGAAGCCTCCTTGTTGCGTTCTACAACGGCTGAAGTGTCGCGCTGTTCCCACGCATGTGAGCGAGTAGCCAGGAGCGGCGCGGCTGCAGGCGCTTGAGCATTTGCGCTCGAATTTTGCGCCAACGACCGGTAGCACCGTCCCACAGGCACCGCATCGCAAGGGAGAGCATCTATGAGAGCAATCATCGCCGGCCTGCTGGCCGTCGGCCTCGTGAGCATCTCGGTTGACACGAGCGAAGCCGGCAAGAAGAAGCATCACCGCTACTACGATAGCTACTCACTGAGATATCCGTACGCCACGCCGCGCCAGGTGAAAAACGCCAGGGCGTACGAGAACGGCGGTTACTACGAGATGGACTCGAAAGCCCATCCGGTCGGCAGCCGCGGCTGGTGGGAGATGAAGCGCCTCGAGGGCAACGACCGGTTCCGCTTCTAGCGCAGACCTCTGCAAAGGGCGTGGCGCAAGCTATACCGCGGCAGGCGTGGCGTCTTACTGACGCCCCGCCGCGCTGGCATAATGCGCGGCATGAGGCGAACTGTAGTGTTTGTTGCCCTTGCTGTTGCCTACCTTCTGATCGCGCCCATTGCCGCGATCGCAGACAGCATCGACACGCTGACGGCGGCAGACGGCGCGCGCTACCGACTGGACGGCATTGACGCGCCGGAGAGTGATCAGCTCTGCCTCGACGAGCGCGGCAGTCTCTATCACTGCGGCGAGGCGGCAACCGCGGCACTGGCCAAGTTCATCGCCGGCCGGCCGATCCAGTGCACCGACATGGCAGCCGACAGCAAGCACACGGACCGGCATGTCGGACAATGCTTCGTCGACGGCACCGACCTCAATCACTGGCTGGTCGAGAACGGCTGGGCGATCGGCTTCGAGCCTTACGCCAAAGGCCGCTATAGGACCGACGAGGACGGCGCCAAAGCGGCGCGTCTTGGCATGTGGAGCGGTTGCTTTGCTTCACCCCAAGACTTCCGACTATGGCTGAAGGGCGCGGCCGTCCTGCACGGCACGGCCTGTCCGGGTGATGCCCGCAACAGGCTGTTTCCCGACGAGGCGGATCAGCCGCGCGGCTTTGCGGTCAAGGGCCACTACGCGGTGCGCGCCTTCCCGCACAAGGGCATCTATCACCTGCAATCGTGCGGCAGCTATGGTCGCACGAAAGCCAAGCGCTGGTTCCGCACCGAGGCCGACGCGATCGCGGCAGGCTTTCGCAAAGCCTACACCTGCGGCTGGTGGTGAGCCGGCAGACCTCGGCGCGAAAGCTCGGCATTACGGCGAACGACCGTACTGACTGTTCTGCCGCGGTCGCTAGGCAATGTTACGGGACGGAGTGGTCAATCGACGGGCGCGGCGTTCTCGTCGGCCTGCCTGCGCGCAGCCTGCATCATCCGCTCCATGTCGATCGGCGCTGCGGCTTCCTCGCTGTTCTTCTGAGAGTGAGCAATGATAACGCTGGTGCCCCAAATTGCGATAATCGCTGTAATCACGGCCGTCGTCACGACGACCAGGAGTGTCTGGCGCATGTTCATGTCTCCCGCGAAAGTTCTGCAAACTGCGGCAAGCTGGACCCGCTCGCCGGCCACATCTGGCCGCATGCACCTTGCTGCAGGGCGAGCGGCGGGTCGTTGGGGTTTGCCAATTGGCAAAGGGCCAAGCACTCCCCAATCGGCCGCGCCACGTGTTCACCTGGACGTGGCGCATCGGCCCCGGCTCGGCCTGCGGTAGCAAGCATGTTTCCGCCTTCGCGCATTGCACTTGGCCGGAGGCTGTGAATGATGCAGCCGACCGACGACAGCGGGACGCGGGGAGGGGCATGCCGGCAGACACGATAGGGGCAACGGCGGCCGACGAAGAGGAGGCGCGTGGCGCATCATTCTGGCGCGATGTTACCCTCGGCCACCTAGCCAACGGCCTGGTGGGATTTCTGTTCGCGGCCAGTGGCCCGCTTGCCATCGTGCTGGCGGCCGGCACCAAGGGCGGCCTGTCGGAGGCCGACCTCGCCTCGTGGGTATTCGGCTCGCTCTTCATCAATGGTCTTGTCAGCATCGCGTTCTGCCTGGGCTATCGCCAGCCGCTGGTGTTCTTCTGGACCATCCCCGGCACGGTGCTGATTGCGCCCGCCCTCTCGCATCTGCGCTTTGCAGAAGTGATCGGCGCTTACATCGTCACGGGTTTGCTGATGACGGCGCTGGGTCTGGCCGGCTGGGTGCAGCGTGTTATGCGGGTCATTCCGATGCCAGTGGTGATGGGCATGGTGGCGGGCGTGTTCTTGTCCTTTGGTCTGGATTGGGTGCGGGCCTTCCAGGCCGACCTCGCGATCGCCGCCGCCATGACGGCTACCTACTTCGCCGTCAGCGCCGTTCCACAGCTGGCGACGCGGCTGCCACCGCTGATCGTGACGCTCGCCGTCGGCGCGGCCATGATCTGGCAGGCGGGAACGATCACCCTCGACTTCGATCCTGCCTCCGCAGTTGCCGCGCCCCGTCTGCACATGCCGGAGTTTTCGTGGCCGGCGCTGGCCGAGCTGGTGCTGCCGCTCGCCATCAGCGTATTGGTGGTACAGAACGGCCAGGGTTTCGCGGTGCTGACGGCCGCCGGTCACACGCCCCCCGTCAACGCTATCGCGGTCGGTTGCGGCATCGCCTCGACGGTGGGCGCTTTCGTCGGTGCGGTCTCCACCTGCCTGACGGGCCCCGTCAACGCCATAATCTCCTCCAGCGGCGACAGGCGGGCGCAGTACACCGCCGGCGTCGTGGCCGGCTCACTGGCCGTCGTGTGCGGGCTGTTGGCGCCACTGGTGACGCGCCTGATGCTGGCCACGCCGCCTGCCTTCATCGCCGCGCTGGCTGGCCTGGCCATGCTGCGCGTGCTGCAATCGGCCTTTGCAGTCGCCTTCCAGAACCGCTTCACGCTGGGGGCGCTCGTTACCTTCCTGGTGACCGTAGCCGGCATCCCGATCTTCAACATCGGTGCGCCCTTCTGGGCATTGATCGCCGGCACCTGCACTTCGCTGGTGATGGAGCATAAGGACTGGCGTGCCTGACATAGGCTCGGGACTGTGGCAAAGGCGGCATGACCACCGCCTCGCCAGCTGTCTGGCTAGTGGTGCGTGTGGGTGCCTGCCGGGGAGACCGCAGCACGCACGCGGTATGCCAGCGCCAGCGTCCCGGCGCGCTCGAACTCCAGCGTCCCCTGTACGACGTCGCCCTCCTGCAAGGCCTGCTTCAGTCCCACCAGCATCAGGTGGAAGCCGTGCGGCGCCAGCTCGACGGTTTGTCCAGGCTTGATCTCTACCCCCTTGTCCATACGGCGCATCTTGGCCACGTCGCCGACCATCTGTGTCTCATGCACCTCGACGCCGGCCGCGACCGCCAGCGAGCCCCCGATCAGGCGGTCGGGCGCGGCGCCTGTGTTGGTTACCCTCAAGTACCCCGCAGCCACCGGTACTCCCGCCGGCGTCGCGCGTGCCCAGGGCGCGGCAACGACCAGCCCGCCGATCTTATAGGTCGTCGCCTTCTTGTCCGACGCGAGCAGCTTCACAGCGACGGCCGGCGAGGCAAGCGGCTGCGCGCTCTGGCCGCCCGCCGGCACCTCGATCCACGCATGCGAGCCCTTCTCGCAATCCTGGTAGATCGGGAAATACAGCATCGTGTCTGCCTGCAAGCTGTCCGCCAGGAAGCCCGAAAACACGAACTCGTCGAAGTGGTCGTCGGGCAGGCTGCCGCTCCAGACGATCTCGCGCACGCCCTCGGTGAGTACGGCGCCGTGATAGTAGGGATAGCTCTGCGCATAGGGCCCGCGCACCATCGCAATGGTCCAGCCGGGCTTCGGCATCGGCTTGACGGCGATCACGCCTTCCGGGATCTGCACGCGTACCTTGGTCGTCGCCGACGTTTGGCAGCCGTGCGGGATCTTGATCACCGCCTTGTAGCTTGCGCCGATTTTGGCTTCCTTAGTCTCCAGGCCGGGATGGGCACAGGCTGCGGACATGCCCGCGACCGCGCCCAAGACAAATACGATTGATACGATCCATTGCATGGCTTTTCTCCGCTAACGCGTTGCGAGTTGCAGGTCGACTACCACTTGTGTTGCACGCCGCCGTAGACGGCCCGGCCGCTGCCGGTTGCCGAAGCCGGCGTAACCGATCCGGTCGATTGCGCTTGCGCCGGCGCGCTCTTCGCCTTGGCCTTGGGCTGGGACTGTTTGCCCTCGACGGTCACTTCCGGCAGCTGCTGCATGGTCTGCGCAAGCGCGATCGAAAGTGACGCAAAGAGAACCGGCGCAGCCAAGGACGCGGCTGCCGCGCAGGCGTGCACGACGCCACGCCGCGCGTGCGGCGCAAACTCACTCGACATGAAATAGAGCCCCCAAGACGGGAACGCATACGCAACGTCTCGGACGCGCGCGGCGACCGCCCGGACACGACAGGTTTGCAATCAGGCCTGAGCGGGTGGACCACGTGCCGGGGGATGGGCACGCGGCCGTTCTGGCAGAACAACAACGACAGCGCGTTGGTAGGTTGGCCGTTCGCGAGCCCCCAAAGCCAGGGCAAAGCTCGGCTCAGCAAGTGCGAAGATCGACGCAAGGCCGGAGCAAACCGGGCATCCAGTCTGCACATCGGTGGGGCGAGGTACATACGGCACCGAAGCCCAGTCGATGGCGCCGCCCGGGTTGCACAGCGCATGCAGATCGGTGACCAGCGCTTGATGCTGACGCAGCGCGTCGAGCATGACCGACTGATGGCGCACGGAGGCGCCAGCGTGCAAAAGCACGCCAAACAACGCCAGTACCGCTGCTATGCGACGCAACATTACGTCCACCCGATCGCGTCAAGTAGGCCATATCTTGCGACATTTCTCAACAGACCTCCGCCCGGCAGAACACTTGGTCGCGCCGACCTTGGTCGGACCGAAGTCAGTGGCGCACCACTTCCTCAAAGGCGCCGGCGGCTGTAAGTCTGTGCAAACCGCCCACCTCAGCAAGAGGCGGCCTGCCGCCGGGGAACGCTCGTGCCAACGCCACTGGACACTGCCATCAATTTCGACGACCTGCGCCAGCTGGCCAAGCGCCGCCTGCCGCGCATCGCCTATGACTTCATCGAGGGCGGGCTCGAGGACGAGCATGGCCTGGCGCGCAACGAAGATGCATTCCGCCGCTGTCTGTTGGTGCCGCGCTACGGCATCGACGTAGGCAACGTCGACCAGAGCACCACCCTGTTCGGCCGCACTTATTCGGGCCCAATCGGCATCGCACCGACGGGTCTTGCCGGCTTGTTCCGACGCGGCGGCGATCTGATGTTGGCGGAAGCCGCCAAAGCGGCCAACGTGCCCTTCATCATGTCGGGTGCCAGCACGGCGCTGATCGAGGACCTCGGCAGGCTCGCGCCCGAGCACGGCTGGTATCAGCTCTATCCGGCCCGCGATGCCAAGATTTCCGAGGACATGATACGGCGAGCGCGCGATGCCGGCCTGTCCACCCTTGTCATTACCGTCGACGTGCCGACCAACTCGAAACGCGAGCGCAACCTGCGCAACGGTTTCGGCCGCCCGCTCAAGCTCAGTGTGAAGTCGAAGCTCGAGGCATGTCTGCACCCTGCCTGGCTGTCAGAATACCTGCAACATGGCGTGCCCGTGTTCTCCAACTGGCAGCGCTATGCGCCGGCAGGTGCCGGCACCGACGCCGTCGCCGAATTCGTGTCCGCCCAGATGCCCAAGCCGGTAACCTGGCAGGATATCGACGCCTTTCGGCGCATCTGGCCCGGCAAGCTGGTCCTCAAGGGGATCATGCACCCGGACGACGCGAAGCTCGCCCTGGCAAGCGGTGTGGACGGCATCATGGTCTCCAACCATGGCGGCCGGCAGCTCGACCGTTCGCCGGCCCCCATCGAGGTGCTGCCCGCCATTGACGCTGTCGTCGGCGATAAGATGACACTCATGTTCGACAGCGGCATCCGTCGCGGGTCGGACGCCATCACCGCCCTTTGTCTCGGCGCAAAATACGTGTTTGTCGGTCGCGCCACGCTGTACGGAGTGACGGCCGGCGGCTGTGCCGGCGCGAGCAGGGCGCTTGCCATCTTTAGGGACGAGATCGAGCGCACCATGATGCAAATGGGAGCGCCGGACATCAAAAGCCTCGGGCCCCAATGGCTCATGTGGAAGACCGATGCGGACCTTCGTCAGACGCGTTAGCGTCTGGGAGGACATAGGTTTCTCGGATTGTGCAATGCGTTGTCGCTCGCGACGTAACCACAAATGTGGCGCGCTTCGGAGCTTTGCCGCGTGCGGAAAAAAAGAAGACGCAAGGATATCGGCGCGGTTGGATGTTGTGCCGCCGTGTGATGTAGTCCGCACGGGGCCTAATTTATGGGCTAGGGTGCGAGAACCGCCGCGGCTGATCAGCTGCAGGCGGAAATTGTGGTCGAAACGAGCCACGGGAATCATCGGTCCTTGGGAGGATTCGGCATGAAGCAGATTATCGGGGCGGCTGCCGCCGTTGCGTTGATGCTGCCTGGCGCAGCGGTCGCGCAAGACACGATCAAGGTCGGCATTCTGGTCGCGACCGAGGGCGCCTTTGCCGCCGGCGGCGCGGACGGCATACGCAACGTTGAGCTCGCGCTCAAAATGGCGGGTGGCACGGCTGGCGGTAAGAAGATCGAGACGGTCGTTGCCAACACGGACACCACTCCCGCCACAGCCACGCGTATGGCGCGCAAGCTCATCGAGCAGGACAAGGTCGATATCATCCTCGGCCCGCTGTCGGGCTCCGAGGGCATCGCTATGCGCGACTACTCCAAGACGATCCCGGACAAGACCGTGATCAACGGTATCTCCGGCGCGCTGGAGACCACATGGGTCGAGCCGTCGCCGAACTTCTTCCGCTTCAACCTGGACGGCGCGCAGTGGGGCTCAGGCCTCGGCAAATATGTTGTCGAGAAGAAGGGCTGGAAGCGCGTCGCAGCCGTGTCGGCCGACTATTCCTTCGGCTACACCAACTTCCTTGGTTTTGCGGTCGACTTTTGCAAAGCCGGCGGCGAGCTGGTCGACCGCCTCTGGGTTCCGCTTGGCTCGGGCGACTACGCCGGCGTGATTGCCAAACTGCCCGACAATGTCGACGCCATCTACCTCGGCGTGGGCGGAACCGATGCGATCAACTTCCTCAACCAGTATCAGCAAGCCGGCGGCAAGGCCAAGCTGATCGGCGGTTCCATCATGGCCGACCCGACGGTGCTGAGCTCCAAGGGCCAAGCCAAGGACGCCCTCATTGGCACCCCGACTTCGGGTTGGATAGCAAACGACAACCCGGCGCCGGAGTGGCAAGCCTACGTCAAGGCCTATCAGGACGCGTTCCCGGCTGACAAAAGGCTGCCCTCGCCATCGCTGTTCGGCGTTGGCTACCATATTAATGCGCTGGCCATGATCGCAGCGTTAAACGAGGTCAAGGGCGACCTCAGCGACGGCCACAAGAAGTTCCACGCCGCGCTATCGAAGCTGAAGGTGAAGACGCCGCTGGGCGAGATCTCGCTCAACGAGAACCGCCAGGCGATGGGTTCGGTGTTTGTCACCGAGGTAAGCGCAAACGCCGACGGGACGCTGACGAATAAGATGGTCGCTCGGGTCGACAACGTCAGCCAGACGCTCGGCATGACGCCGGCAGCCTTCCGTGCCATGGGCCTGCCTTCGCGCACGACTCCGGATTGCAAAGCCCTCGGTGGAAAGTAGTGGCCTAGGCGGTCGGCCCTGACGATCGCCCGCGGTTTGCATCTGACCGCGTGTCTCGGGATTGAACCGATTGGTTCTGTCCCGGGACGGTTTTCGTTCGTCTGCACAGCACCCCGACCCATCGGTGACAAGGAATGGGCCGCTTGCCCCCGTTAAGCACATTTGTGCGCCGCAACTGCGACTGCTTGTCACGCAAAAACAATCCAATATAGTTCCTCATGAACATCGCATCGGAAGAATGCGGATGGGAGGACGATGAGTGAAGCCGTTGCGGTGCTCCATGGCGCATTCGGGCGCGTCTGTCTTTACTGCATGGACCGCACAATGGTGTCGCATGCGCACCGCGAAGGGCACCTGATCTTCCATATTCAGGGGAGGCCAAGCGAAGTCTATGTGGACGGGCGCGCCGTCCCGTTACGCCCGGGTCGGGCAGTTGCGGTCAATCCGTGGCAGGCGCACTACTATCATCAGCCCGTGCAAGGCGAGCAGACACTGGCTTTGGTGCTGTATATCCGGCCGGCGTGGTTCCGCAATGCCATCGGCGGCCGAGCGTCGGCGCTGCGATTTGGCCGCGCGGCCATCGAGGTATCGGATGAACTTGGCCGGCTCATCGACACAGGCGCCATGCTCAATCGCGACCAGGATGACCCCGGCATCGACGATTGGCTGCTGGCCCTTACCGAATACTGCTTCGATCAGTCCTGGCGCGGCAGCGATGCCGTTGGCCCCCTTGCAGCCGTGCATGACTTCCGGCTGCGCAAGGCGATCCAGGTCCTGGAACAACGCGTGTGCGAGCCGATCGAACTGGACAACGTGGCGCGGGAGGCTGGCCTATCGCGACCGCACTTCTACAAGTTGTTCCACCAACAGGTTGGGATAACGCCGAATATCTACCTGAACTCGCTGCGCATGGAGCGCGCTATCGAACGGCTGACCGCGACCACCGAGGCAGTTTCGGCGATCGGGCTCGATCTGGGCTTTTCCAGCCAGGCGAGTTTCTCCCGCTTCTTCATTGCCAATGGCGTCGTTCCACCGAGCTCCTATCGGCGCAGCGCCCAGATCGCCTGCTCCGCGTGAACCATAAGTCGGCTTTGTATGCGCGCAAGTCGGTGAAATCATTAGACTGTCGGATACGGGTGGCGCGGTGGGGAGCGACTATTCTGTTGAACAAGCATGTGGCCTTCCGAGGTGCGTTGGGGATCAAGAGGTGGTCCTGCAGGCGCTGACGAACACTCCACGAGTGACGCGTTTTGGTTGTCCTGAATTGCGGGAACTATCGGGGCAGCGCCCGTTCCGCCGTCAGGTTTGACGGCAGACCGAAGGGTGGGAGGGTCGATCGGATGACACCTGTCGGCCGATCACGATTGCTGGCAGCATGGGCACCTTGCAGAACTTCAGCACACGCCATCCGGCCTGGACCCTTGTGGTCCTTGTGCTGGTTGTCGGTCTAGCTTGGCTGATCATTGCACCGTGGTCGCCGAGCTTCGAGCAGGCCATGGGCCGCAAGCGGATCTTCCTGAACGCGATCCTGTCGGGCATTACGCTCGGTGCCCTTTATTTCCTCGTTGCCTCGGGGTTCACGCTCGTGTTCGGCTTGATGCGCAACGTCAACCTCGCCCACGGCTCGCTCTACCTTCTCGGGGGCTATATCGGCTACGGCGTGGTTGAGGTCACTGGCTACTGGCTCCTTGCATTCCCAGTGGTCTTCATTCTCGTTGGCGCGCTCGGCCTGCTGCTGCAGCATCAGGTGTTTCGGCGCATGGAGGGGGAGGAATTGCGTCAAACGCTGGTCACGATCGGTATATCGATCGTGCTGGCCGACCTGATGCTGTGGTACTGGGGCGGCCAGAGCTACCAGGTGCGTTCGCCGAACTGGCTGAGCGGACCGATGACGCTGCCGCTCATCAGCTCGATCCGCGCCGACGGTGTGGCGGTGTACCTGTCCTACCCGCAGGTGCGCATCGCCATACTGATCGCCGCAATCGTGATCGGCCTGGCCATGTGGTTCGTGCTCAACCGCTCGCGGCTTGGCATGCTGATCCGCGCCGGTGTCGACGATCGCGATATCCTGGCAGCATCGGGCGTGCGCATCCAGTACGTGTTCCTGGCCGTGTTCGGCTTCGGCGCCGGCATGGCCGGCATCGCCGGCATTATTGGCGGCACATTTCAGTCGCTGTCACCTGGCGAAGACACGCGGTTCCTGCTCGCCTCCCTGGTGGTCGTCATTGTCGGGGGCATGGGCTCGATCCCAGGCGCAGCGCTCGGCGCCGTCATCATCGGCCTTGCCGAACAGATCGGCCTTGTCTACGCGCCCACATACTCGGTCGTCTTCACGTTCCTGATCATGGCTGCTGTACTCGCATTCCGTCCACAAGGTCTGCTCGGGGGAGGGCGCTGACATGGCAATCGTGCTGCCCACCGTCGCGCCGAGAAGGTCCTTGCTGGCGCTGGAGCGGATTCCGCCGGCGATTTGGGTGATCGGCCTGTTGCTGCTGGCGATGCCGGCCTTCGCAAGCAACTTCGTGCTCTACCAAATCTTCGGCTGGAGCTTCATCCTCGGCATGATCGCCCTGTCGTTGATGGTGCTGGCCGGCTACGGCGGGATGGTGAGCCTGATCCAGATGTCGGTGGGCGCACTTGCCGGCTACGTCGTGGCGATCCTCGGCACCAGCGGCGTGCCGCAGATCAGCCTGGGCTGGCCGTGGTGGCTGCACATTCCACTGGCGATCCTGATCGCGACCCTGTTTGGAACGCTGGTCGGTGCGCTGGCGGTTCGCACGGAAGGCATCTACACAATCATGATCACGCTGGCGATCGCCTCGGCGTTCTTCTATTTCACGCGCCAGAACTACACGATCTTCAACGGCTACACCGGCTTCAACAACGTCATCCCACCGGCCTGGTTCGGCATCGACTGGCGCCAGGCGGTACCCTTCTACTATCTGACGCTCGGCTGCGCGACGCTGTCCTATCTGGCGGTCGTTTGGATGGCGCGCACTCCGTTCGGGCTGGCACTGCAGGGCGTGCGCGACAACCCTCGACGCATGAGCGCGCTCGGCTTCCACATTACCGCCCATCGCATACTGGCCTATTCGTTCGCGAGCGTGATTGCTGCGGTCGGAGGCATCCTTCTCGTCTGGCAGAATGCCCAGGTCGTGCCGGGCACAGCCGGCATTCCGCAGGTGGTCGACATCCTGGTCATCGCCGTCGTGGGTGGCCTGAAGCGCCCGATCGGTCCGTTCATCGGCGCGCTCATCTTCGCGCTTCTAAGCGTGTTCTCGTCCGACATCCTGCACGCCTTCGGGATGTCGGGAGAGCGGTTCAAGCTCGTGGTCGGGTTGGGCTTCCTCGCGGTCGTCGGCTTCTCCCCGGATGGCGTGCTCGGACTGTGGGACACCTATCAGGCCAAGCGTGCGGCCAACCGCGATCCCTTGCTTGGCGGAGGGCGCTAGCGATGGCGCAGCCGCGCATTCCTGTCGCAAGCACGGTCGAGCGCAGCGTGACCGAACGCCTTGGCTCGGTCAGCGCCGGTAACGCACTCGAACTGCGCGGCGTTACCAAGCTATTCGGCGCCCTGGCAGCCATCTCGGACGTGACGCTTTCGGTGCGCCCGGGCGAGCGGCGCGCGATCCTCGGATCCAACGGCGCGGGCAAGACGACGCTGTTTAACTGCGTAACCGGAGACTTCCTGCCAACGTCGGGAACCATCCGGCTGTTTGGCGAGGACCTTACCAACTTTCCCGCCCACGAGCGGATCCGTCGCGGCCTGCGCCGGACCTATCAGATCTCGCTGCTGTTCGGCGGGATGTCGGTGGCCGACAACGTGTATCTGGCGTGCCTTGGCGTCTCGCGTGGACGCTTTTCCCTGCTCAGGCCGCGTCCGAGCGATGCCATCGTGTCGCGCGCGGCCGAATTGATCGACGCCGTACACCTGACTGGCGCGCGCGACACGCTGGTCTCGTCGCTCTCCCATGGCCAGCAGCGCCAGCTGGAGATCGCACTCGCGCTGGCCGGCGCACCGCGTTTCATTCTGTTCGACGAACCGGCCGCCGGCCTCTCACCTGCAGAGCGAGCAGACCTGGTAGCGATCTTGTCGGGGCTGCCCGGCCACATCGGCTACATCATCATCGAGCACGACATGGATGTTGCGCTACGCGTCGCCGAAAGCGTGACGATGTTGCACAACGGCCGCGTCTTCAAGGAGGGCACACCCGAAGAGATCGAGAACGACGCGCAAGTGCAGGAGCTCTACCTCGGAGGCGGGCATGGCTGATCGCGGCCGCGCGCCGGCCCTCGAGATCCGCGCACTCAACGTATACTACGGCGCGTCGCATGCGCTGCAGGGTGTCGACCTCAACCTCAAGGGCGGCGTGCTGTCCGTGGTCGGCCGCAACGGCATGGGCAAGACCACGCTCTGCAAGGCCATTATGGGCCTCGTGCCGGTGGCCTCAGGTTCGATCAACTTCGCCGGGCAGTCGCTCATAGGTCTGCCGCCGGCTGACATCGCCCAGCTCGGCATCGGCTATGTGCCGCAGGGCAGGCGGTTGTGGCCCTCGTTGACGGTCGAGGAGCATCTGCGGCTGATGGATGGGAGGCACAAGGGCGCGTGGAGCATCGATCGCATCTACCGCACGTTCCCGCGGCTGGCCGAGCGCAAGACGAACGGCGGCGGGCAGCTGTCCGGCGGCGAGCAGCAGATGCTGGCGATTGCGCGCGCGTTGCTCGCCAACCCGCGGCTTCTCGTCATGGACGAACCGACGGAGGGGCTGGCGCCGGTCATCGTTGCCCAGGTCGAGGAGATGCTGCAACAGCTGGGCCAAGACGGCGACATGGACGTCCTCGTCATTGAGCAGAATATCGGCGTCGCCTGCGCGGTCGCCGACAACGTGGCGATCATGGTCAACGGCCGCATCAACCGCGTGTCGGCGGCAGGCGAGCTTGCCGGTGACCGCGAACTGCAGCAACGATTGCTGGGTGTCGGCCGGCACGGCCACGAGGATGCCGGGCCTGCGCCCACGACGACACCGGTCCCGTCGGCCGGCACGACCACCGGCGCGGCTCCGGTCAAGATCTACAATTCGAACCCGGTGCTTCCGACGCGATGGTCGCAGCCCCTTTCTGTGCAGCGGCTCGAGCAACTCGCTCGCGTCGTCACGACCCGGGCGATGGCGAGCGCGGTGAGCAGCATCGAGATCCGTCCGCTGGCCGGCAGCGGCCGGCCGGTCGTGCTCGTTGCCGGAACCCTGGACACCAAGGGTGACGAGCTGCGCTACATGCGCGATTTGATCCGCACGGCCGGTCTGCCCGTGCGGATGGTCGATTTGTCCACCAGCGGTGGCCATTCAGGTGCGGAAATCCCCGCCCATCAGGTCGCGGCGTTCCACCCGCGCGGCGCTGCCGGCGTCTTCACTGGCGACCGCGGCCAGTCGGTGGCCGGCATGACCGAGGCGTTCCGCCGTTGGATTGTGCGCCAGAGCGCAATTGCAGGTGTGCTATCGGCTGGCGGCTCAGGTGGCACAGCCATGGTGGCGCCGGCCATGCGGGCCCTGCCCGTCGGCATCCCCAAGCTGATCGTATCCACGGTGGCCTCTGGCGAGGTCGGCAAGTATGTCGGCCCCTCGGACATCATGCTGCTGCCGTCAGTTGCCGACGTGCAGGGCCTCAACGCGATCACCGAGGAGGTGCTCGCCAACGCTGCGCAGGCCATGATTGGCATGGTTGCCGCACGTCAGGCTGCGAAGCCACGTGTGCCGAACAAGCCGGCCATCGGCCTCACCATGTTTGGCGTCACGACACCGTGCGTGCAGCAGGTCACCAGGGAGCTCGCCGCGACCCATGACTGCTTGGTGTTTCATGCGACGGGGGTTGGCGGGCAGGCGATGGAAGCCCTCGTCGACAGCGGCAAGATCATCGGCGTTCTCGACATCAGCACGACCGAGGTCTGCGATTACCTGATGGGCGGCGTGTTCCCCGCAAGCGAAGACCGTTTCGGCGCGATCATTCGCACACGCATTCCCTACATCGGCTCGGTTGGCGCCCTCGACATGGTCAACTTCGGTGCTCCGCAAACCGTGCCCGAGCGCTATGCCGGGCGGCTCCTTTATCGGCACAATCCGCAGGTGACACTGATGCGCACCACGCCCGAAGAGTGCGCGCGCATCGGGCGCTGGATCGGCGAGAGGCTGAACCGGATGGAAGGTCAAGTGCGCTTTTTCCTGCCCGAGGCAGGCGTTTCGGCGCTGGATGCGCCCGACCAGCCTTTCCACGATCTGTCGGCCCGCGCCGCCCTCTACACCGCGCTCACGGAAACCGTGCGCCCGTCGACATCGCGCCAGCTGATCCGTCTGCCCTACCACATCAACGCGCCGGAATTCGCGACAGCCCTCGTCGCCGCATTCCGCAAGCTGCACGGCGACAGCCGTACGCGAGCCCGCGGAGGGATGCACCAGTGATCCCGCGTCACAAGATCCTGGAAAAGTTCCGCACCATGCTCGCCCAGGGTGTGCCGATCATCGGCGGCGGCGCCGGTACGGGATTGTCGGCCAAGTGCGAGGAGGCCGGCGGAATTGATCTCATCGTGATTTACAACTCCGGCCGCTACCGCATGGCCGGACGCGGTTCGCTGGCCGGCATGATGCCGTACGGCGACGCGAACCAGATCGTGGTCGAGATGGCAGCTGAGGTGTTGCCTGTGGTCCGCCACACGCCAGTGCTGGCGGGGGTCAACGGCACCGATCCGTTCCGCAAGATGGACGTATTCCTGGATGAGCTGAAGCGGATAGGCTTTTCCGGCGTGCAGAACTTCCCCACCGTGGGCCTCATCGACGGCATCTTCCGCGCCAACCTGGAAGAGACCGGCATGTCCTACGGGCTGGAGGTCGACATGATCGCCGCCGCTCATGCCAAGGACATGCTGACTACGCCCTACGTCTTCAACGAGGACGATGCATCAGCCATGGCGCGGGCGGGTGCCGACATCATCGTCTGCCATCTGGGACTGACGACCGGCGGCAGCATCGGCGCCGCCACCGCGCTCAAGCTGACGGATTGCCCGGCCCTCGTCGACGCCTGGGCGGAAGCCGCCCTCAAGGTCAATCCGCAGACCATCGTTCTGGTCCACGGCGGTCCCGTGGCCATGCCCGAGGATGCAGAATTCATCTTACGCAACACATCCAGTTGCCACGGCTTCTACGGCGCCTCCTCCATGGAGCGTCTACCAACGGAAATCGCCCTGACCGAACAAACGCGCAAGTTCAAGCGCATCGCCGGACGGGCCGACAGCGGCCGCCGAAACGGCGCTTAAGGAGGAACCGACATGTCCATATCGGGAGAAGTGATCGGCCAGCTGGTCCTCTGGCTCATCATCGCCGTCGTGGTGATCGCCGTCATCTTCTGGGTCTTGCAACGGCTCTATCGCCGGTCGACCAAGGAAATTGCGTTCGTGCGGACCGGGTTCCTAGGCGAGAAAGTCGTCATCGACGGCGGCGCGTTTGTCTGGCCGATGATCCACGAGATCACACCTGTCAACATGAACACCTTGCCACTCAAGGTGTCGCGCACGACCAACGATGCGCTCATCACGAAGGATCGCATGCGCGTCGACGTGGAGGCCGAGTTCTACGTGCGCGTCCAGCCCGAGCGCAGCGCCGTCGCTATGGCCGCCTCCACGCTCGGCCGGCGTACGCTTGAGCCGGAAAGCCTGCATGCGCTGCTTGCCGGCAAGTTCGAGAGCGCCATGCGCGCCGCCGCCGCCGCCATGGACATGAGCGCAATGCACGAGAACCGGGCCAACTATGTTAACCACCTGCGGCAGGCCGTGGGTGCCGACCTGTCTCGCAACGGTCTCGAGCTTGAGTCCGTCGCCATCCTCGACATCGACCAGACGAGCCTTGAGTTCTTTAATCCCTCGAACCGGTTCGACGCCGAAGGCCTCACCGTCCTCATCAAGGACATCGAGGATCGGCGCAAGCTGCGCAACGACATCGAGCAGGATGCGACAATCCAGATCCGCGCGCGCAACCTGGAAGCCGAGAAGCAAGCGCTGGAAATCGAGCGGGCAAGCGAAGAAGCCCGCCTCGAGCAGGAACGCGACATCGAGTTCCGGCGGGCACAACAACGAGCGCTGCTGGCGCAGGAGCGCGCCGAGCGCGAAACCCAGGCCGAGTCTGCTCAGATTTCGGCTCGCGAGGCCATCGAGCGTGCGCGCATCGCTAATGAGCGTGCCATTGCCGAGGCGCGCATCGCATCGGAAGTCGAAATCCGCCGGCGCGAGATCGCAAGGACCCAAACCGTCGAATCCGACGAGATCGCCGCCCGCGAGCGGGTCGAGACGGCCCGCATTCTGCAGGAGCGTACCCTCAAGGAAGCCCGCATCGTCAACGAGCAGGAAACCGCCGCGCGCGAGATCGAACGCACGCGCACGCTCGAGGCCGCCGAGATCGCCGCGCGAGAGGCGACCGAGCGCGCGCGCATCCTGCAGGAACGGGCGCTGACCGAGACGCGTATCCAGAAGGATCGCGAGACGCAGTCCATGGAGATCGACCGCCAGCGCGCGGTCGAACAGGCCGAGATTGCCGCCAGGGAGGAAACCGAGAAGGCGCGAATGGCGCAAACATTGATCCTCTCGCAGACCCGGATCCGCGGGGAAGAGGATATCCGCCGGCGCGAGATCGCCCGCCAGCAGGGCCTGGAAGAGGCCGAGATCGCCGCACGCGAGACGACCGAACGCCAGCGCATCGCCCAGGCGGCCAAGGTCTCCGAGGCGCGCATCAGCGAAGATCTGCGCATCCGTGCGCTGGAAATCGAACGCCAGCAGACGGTGGAAGCAGCCGAAATCGCGGCCGGTCGATCGATCGATGGTGCCCGCATCGCGCGCGAGAAAGGCGTTGCCGCAGAGCGGATCGAAGCCGACCTGGCCACCCGATCTGAGGAGATCGCACGCGACAAGGCGATCGAAGCCGCCGACATCGCGCGGCGCGAGAGCGTAGAGCGAGCAAGGATTACCTCCGAACTCAAGCTGGAGCAGGAACGCATCGCGAGCCAGCAGACACGCGAAGTGATCGACATCGAACGCAAGCGCGAGGTGGAGGCGGCCGAGGAGACCCGGGTCGTTGACCTGGCACCGAAAAAGGCTGCGCGCGCGGCAGCGGACGCCGAAGTCCGCCGCGCCCAGTTGAGTGCGCAGGCGTCGGTCGAGACCGCTGAGGTGCAACGCGAGAGTGTCGTCGAGGCGGCCAAGGTCGAACGCCGCCGCGCCCTCGAGCAGCTCGAGATCGCCCGCGTGCAGGCGCTGCGTGAGGCCGAAATTGAGAGCCGCGAGGATATCGAGCGTGCCCGTGTCGCTTCCGAACGAGGGCTCGACGAGGTCCGCATCTCCCACGAGGCGGAGCGGCGTCGGCTCGAGGTCGAGCGCGAGAAGCTGGTCGAGACGGCGCAGATGGACAAGGCCATCACACTTTACCGCAAGTCGCTCGAGGAATCGGCGGCCCGGCTCGAAGCCGATACGGCGCGGGCTAATGCGGCCGTCGCCGAGGAGCGCATTGCAACCGTGCGCGAGACGGAAGTCGCCAACCGGCGCAAGGCGATCGATGTGCTATTGGCGGAGAAGGCCGCCGCAGAACGCACCATTGCGGCCGGTGCCGAAAAGGTACGGCTCACGGTCGAGGCCGAGGCCCAGCGCCTTATCAATGAGGCCGAGAACGTTCTCACGGACCCAGCCCGCGTCTCGCTGTTCCGCCGCAAGCTGTTGGAGCATGTCGAAGGCATCATTGCTGCTTCGGTCAAGCCGCTGGAGAAGATCCAGGACATCCGCATCATGCAGCTCGACGGCATGAGCGGCAACGGCGGCGAAGGCCGTTCAGGCAGTCCAACCGACGAAGTGATCAATTCGGCCCTGCGCTACCGCGTGCAAGCGCCAATGATCGACAGCCTGCTTGCCGACATCGGCATCGACGGCGCCAACCTGGCCAAGCAGGGCGGCCTGATGCGCGAAGCCGCCGACATGCAGCGCATTGGCAACGAAGCCCGCAAGCCCCAGCCTGGCGGCGATGGCGGCAAGTCGGGCAAGCCGAAGCCGAACGGTCCGAAGTCCGAACCGGGAGCCAGCACTTAGATGCCGCGCGTCTATGCTTCCTCCGTGATCGATGCCCCGGCCGCCAAGGTCTGGGATAAGGTGCGTGACTTCAATGCGCTGCCACGGTGGCATCCGCGCATCCGCGAAAGCCGGATCGAGAACGGCGAGCCATCGGACAAGGTCGGCTGCGTGCGCGACTTCCGCCTGCAGAACGGCGATCGGCTGCGCGAGAAGCTGCTTGGACTGTCGGACTATGACATGTTCTGCACCTATTCAATTCTCGAATCGCCGATGCCGCTCACCAACTACATGGCCACCTTGCGGCTGACACCGATCAGCGATGGCGACCGCACATTCATCGAATGGTCGGCCGAATTCGACTGCGCGGCGGAGGCAGCAGCCGATCTGGTCGACGGCATCGGCAACAACGTATTCCAGGCCGGCTTCGACGCGCTGAAACGGCAGATGGCGGGTTGACAATGGTGCGCATTGTCGAGAGCACGATCCTTGATGCCCCTGTTGAAGCGGTATGGGCGGTGCTGCGCGACTTCAACGGGCACGATCAGTGGCATCCGGCGGTCGCCGACAGCACCATCGAGCGGGGCAGTCCATCCGACCGCATCGGCTGCGTGCGCCGGTTCCATCTGGCGGATGGGTCGGAGCTGCGCGAGCAGCTGCTGACGCTTTCGGACGCCGACATGGCGTTCTCCTACTGTCTCATGGAAACGCCGGTGCCGCTTCTGAACTACGTGGCGCACGTGCGGCTGGCGCCGGTAACCGATGGCGATCGCACGTTCTGGCATTGGCAGTGCCGGTTCGACACGCCGGCCGGCCGTGAAACGGAGCTGCGCGACATGGTCGCCAACACCATCTATCGGGCCGGCTTCGACGCCGTGCGCGAGCATATGGGCCTTCCAGTATCGCGACCGGGGGCTCGATGATCCAATCCGTTGAAACCCATCCGACCCTGGCCGAGGCACAGCGCGCCATGGGATCCGATGCCATTTTCATGGCCGGCGGTACCCTCGTCATGCG
>Ga0075421_100000989_pt1 | contig 32052 bp, 26 predicted proteins | sample SoiMetdeltSBSDD5_FD_75292 | JGI IMG/M metagenome (GOLD analysis project Ga0075421, IMG submission 75292) | Bulk soil microbial communities from a Populus tree surrounding site in Tennessee, USA - Soil MetaG P. deltoides SBSDD5 | ecosystem: Environmental > Terrestrial > Soil > Tree plantation... | reverse complement strand
TCGAGGAGCTGGAGTGGGCCAGCATCAAACAGAACTTCCCGCTCGCCAGCACGACGTTCAGCGGCGACAGCGCGGTGTGGAAGTTCTTCGGCCCGATATCGGGACGCCGCTATCAGGTGACGGCGACGTACGCACCTGATCTCGACGAGGGCGGAACGCTGACCTCGGACATCAATCTCGACTGGCGCGAGTACAAGCAGATCAGCTCCCGCACGCTGCTCGCGGCGCGCCTGTATGCGGCGTACTCGCAAGGGAACTTCCCGAACTTCTATTACTTCGGCGGACTCAATACGGTGCGCGGCTACGACTTCCGCTCGATCGTCGGATCGCAGGCGGCGTTCGCGAATTTCGAGTTCCGCTTCCCGCTCATCGACGTGCTGGCGATGCCGTTCATGGTCGTGCAGCAGATGCGCGGCGTGATCTTCTTCGACATCGGCGCCGCGAAGTTCGAGGGTCAGCCGTTCGAGTTCACGAACGACGACAACCGCTTCGTCGACCCGAAGGCGTCGATCGGCTGGGGCCTGTCGTTCCGTTTCCTCGGCCTGCCGCTCAACTGGGATTTCGCGAAGCGGTTCGACGGCAAGGACACGGAGGGCGGGTTCCGGACGAGCTTCTGGATCGGAGAGACGTTTTAAGACCCTGAGGAGCGAAGCGAGGAACGGGTCAATGGAGCCCTCACGAGGACTGCGCCAGGCGCCGATCTCGTGAGGGCGCCGTAGATCCTTCGCTTCGCTCAGGATTACTTTTCCGCCGCCGATTCGCGATCGTCTCCCTCAGAAACTTCAACAACGCCTTCTCTTCCACAGACAGCCCGATGCGCACGACCGGCGAGCCGCGCCGCTGCTTGCGCAGCGTTTCCATCGGTTTTCCGTCCATGTACTCGTCGAGCAGGCGCGGGCAGATGTAGGAGCTGCGGCAGACCGCGGGGGTGTTGCCGAGTTGCTCGGCCGTAACGACGATCGCTTTGCGCATGCGGCGCTTGCGCTCGGCCTTGCTCGCGCCCTGGCCCTGCATCGCCAGCGCGATCGAGCAGAGCAGCGTTCCGGCCCACGTGCGAAAGTCTTTCGCGGTGAAGTCCTTTCCGATGATCGACTGGATGTAGTCGTTGACGTGGCGGTCTTTGATGTCGATGACGCGCCCGTTCTGCGTGAACTTGAAGAGCTCCGCGCCATTCGCTGTCTTCAGATGATTCACGACCGCGGCGACGTCGGCGTCGCGGATGGCGCGTTTGTGTTTCTTCTTCCATTTGCCGACGTAATCGAACAGCACCGCGTCGCCCTCGACCTTCACGTGCGAGCCGCGGATCGTCGAGAGGCCGTACGTCGACTCCGACTTCGCGCTCTTGTCGTTGCCGATGCGGAAGAAGCCCTGATCGATGAGGCGCACCATGGCCGCGAGCACGCGCTGGCGCTCGAGCTCCGCTCCGGCGAGATCCGCGCGCACGCGGCGGCGCAGCGACGACAGCGCCTCGCCGAACTCGACCACGCGCAGGAACTTCGCTTCCTCGCGTTGCGCGCGAAAGCGCGAGTGGTAGAGGTACTGCGTGCGTCCCTTCTTGTCGACGCCGACGGCCTGCAAGGGAGCCGTATCGCCGCGGGCGATGCGCACTTCCCTCCACGCGGGAGGGATGCGGAGCTTCCGGATCCGGGCGAGCACTCGTTCATCTTCGACTGCAGACCCATTCGGGAGACGGTAGGCGAACCCAGTCTCCTTCGTGCCCTCTCTCCGGATGCCGTGCAAGTCGAGGTACCACCGGCGTCGCACACCCTTGATCGGCATCTGGCGCGGCAAATAAGCGAGAATCCCGCCAAGCGCCAGCCGCCCACCAATGAGTCCGATACAGAAACGCATCTTCCTGCTGCTCACGATCGTCATCGGCCTGACGCGTTTTCTCGCGGTCGCGCGTTCCCTCAACGACTGGGACGAAGCGCTCTTCTCGCTCGGCGTCGCCGAGTACGACGTCAACCTTCACCATCCGCATCCGCCGGGCTATCCGCTATTCATCCTCGCGGCGAAGGCGGTGGCGTTCCTCGGTGTGAACGAGTTCCGCTCGCTGCAGGTGATCGTGCTGCTCGGCGCGTGTCTGCTCTTCCCCGCGCTGGTGATGTTCGCGCGCGAGTGCGGCTTCGACTTCGCGACCGCGGTGTGCGGAGCGCTGATCTTCGTGTTCCTTCCGAATGTCTGGATCTATGGCGGCACCGGGTTCAGCGACATTCCCGCGACGACGCTCGGCATCGCCGCCTGTTGGCTCCTTCTTGCCGGACGACGAGACGCGCGCGCGTATCTCCTCGGCGCGATCGTGCTCGGCATCGCCGCGGGCGTTCGCGTCCCGAACCTGCTCATCGGCGCGGTGCCGGCGATCGTGGCGACGATTCATCGCCTGCGCGCGCGTGACTTCCGCAACGTCGCTCTCGCCGTGCTCCTCGGCGGCGCGATCGCGGGCGGGAGTTACCTCGGCGCGGCGCTCGCGTCGGGGACGATCGATCAGTACCGCTTCATGCTCCGCGCGCAGAGCGAGTACGTGCGCACCGTCGACTCGTGGCGAAGTCCAACGCGCGCGCCGCTGCGCGATGTTGCGAAGGTCTTCTTCCTCTGGCCCATCCAGCAGCAACAGCAGATGGGCTGGCTCTCCGGCCTCGCGCTGATCGGCATCGTGGCCGCGCTCGTGCGGCGGCGCTGGTCGCTGCTCCTCCCACTCGCGGTGTTCGCACCGTTCATGGTTCTGGCGTGGCTGAACCTCGACATCGAGGCTGCGGGCCGCTACGCGATCGCGTATCTCGCCCTGCATGCGCTCTTCGCGGCGCACGCGCTGGAAGTCATCGGACGCAGGAAAGGCGTGCAGGCCGCGCTGGCGACTGCGGTCGTCATCGTCTTCGCAGTCTGGACGTGGCCGGCGTTGCGGCAGCAGCGAACGACCGACTCGCCGATCGCGGGCGCGTTCTCCTGGGTCGCGCGCAATGTGCCGAAGAGCGCGGCCGTGTACATTCACGGCGCGTTAGGACCGCACGGGCAGTACCTGCTGCGCGACCGCGAGAAGATGTTCTACGAAGACCCGCGCGAGATCTCGCGCATGCGTCCCGACACGTGGGTCGTGGAGCCGAGCATCATCGAAGGCGCGCACAACTTCGTCTGGCCTCGCAGCGCGCTCTGGAAGATCATCCGCCGCCGCAACTTCGAGGCGGCGGTGCTGCGCCTCTCCAGCCTGATCACGTTCGGCGACGGCTGGTACATGCAGGAGGGCGTGGGGACGGAGACGTTCCGATGGATGACGAAGGAAGCGCATGCGGTGCTTCCGGCGATGCCGAGACGGGGGAGGCTGTCGATTCACTTCTACGTTCCGGTGGACACGATTCAGCCGCCGCCGACGATCGAGGTGCGGGTGAACGACGCGGTGGTGGAGCGCTTCGTGGGGACGAAGGCTTTCATCGAGAAGTCCTGGACGATCGACTCGCGCAAGGACGCGCCGAATGAACTGACGATCGTGACGAGCGACGTCGTGGTGCCGGGCAACGGCGACACGCGCGAGCTCGGACTGCGGATCGACGCGATGTCATGGACGCCGGCTCGTTGACGCACGAAGCTCCGCCGCTCACGCAGCGCGAGACGCTCGTAGCGTGGGCCCTGGCGATCTTCGTCGCGCTCACGCGTTGGCCGGCGCTGTCGCAGACGTTGTGGGACTGGGACGAGGCGCTCTTCGCGCTCGCGCTGCGCGACTACGACGTGACCTTGCATCATCCGCATCCGCCCGGTTTTCCTTTGTTCGTTGGACTGGCGAAGCTGATTCCGGCGGATGCGTTTCACGCGCTGCAGACGATCACGTTCGTCTCTTCGCTGTTCGTCTTTCCCGCGATGTTCCTGCTCGCGCGTTCGCTGCGCGCGAGCGCGCCGGTGGCGATGGGCGCGGGGTTGTTACTGGCGTTCTTTCCGAACGTCTGGTTCTACGGCGGAACCGCGCTGTCCGACGTGCCGTCGATGGTGCTGGTCGTGACCGCGTGCGCGCTGCTGTTGCGCGGCCAGCTCCTCCTCGGTGCAATTGTCCTCGGCATCGCCGCCGGCTTTCGCCCGCAGAATCTGCTGATCGGGTTCGTGCCCTTCGTCGTTGCCTTCGTGCGGCATCGCCGCGCGGCGATTGGTGCGGCGCTGGTGACGGGTGTGATCGTCGTCGCGTGCTATGGATCCGCGGCGTGGCTCAGCGGCGGATGGGATGCGTATCGCGACACGCTCGCGAGACACGAGGAGTACATCCGCAACACGGACTCGTTCCTCGCGCCGCGGCATCCGGGCTTGATCCGCGTCGCGGATGATTTTTTCTTCCGACCCTATCGCGCGCCCGCGATCAACGCGATCATCGCGCTGCTCGCGCTCCTTGGAGTGCGGAGGCAACGCCTCCGCTTTGTCATCGCGATCTTCGGCCCGTTTTGTCTCTTCGCGTGGCTGTTCCTCGATTTCCACAGCGCGAGCCGTTTTTCGATCGCGTACATGCCGATGTTCGCGATGCTCGCCGCCGCGGGGATCCCGGAGCGCGGACGCGCGGCGGTGCTCGCGGTCCTCGTCGCTCTGATGATCGTCTGGACCTGGCCCGCGCTGCGGGTCGTGCACACGACGCCGTCGCCGCCCGTGGCAGCGATCGAATCGCTGCGCAACTTCCCGGGGACGATCTACGTCGACGAGCGGCTCGGCGCGCACGCGGAGTTGCTGCTCCCGAATCGCGCGCGCCGCACGGTGCGCATCGCGCCGCCGTTCGTCGAGGAGCCGGGTGCGGCGCTGGTGCGCGAAGGCGCCAGCATCGCGCCGAACGCGCGCAACTTCGCGCGCGATCGCGATCGCCTTTCGGCGATCGCGCGTCCACGCTATTTCGAAGTGTCGGTGGTGATGGGGAGACGGCCTACGGTCTGAACTCGATCGTCTGCGGGTACCACGTCTTCACGCGCTTGCCCGCTTTCATGGGCGAGGTGAAGCGCGCGGCCTTCATCGCGCGCTGCGCAGCCTCGTCGATGCCGAAGCGGCCGACGCCGCGCAGGACCTTCACCTGCGAGACCTCGCCGTTCTCGTCGATCAGGGCGCTGACGACGACCGTTGCCGAGATGCGTTGCTGCCGCGCGATCGGCGGATAGATCGCGGTGATCGCGCGGACAGGCCGAGGCATCACGTCGAGCGAGCCGACGTCGACGACGTCGCCTTCGCGGATGGTCGGCGTTGCCGGTGCGGGTGCGGGAGCGGTGATGGCCGGCGCGGGAGCCGCGGTCGCGGTGTTCTGCGTCTGCTGCACGGGAGCGGGGGCGGTCGCGGTTTCTTCCGTGCGAGCGTCGCGCAATTGCTGCGTGAGTTGCGCGGGCGTGAGCGACGCGCGCTCTTCGACCGGCGTGGGCGCCGGCGCGGACGGCGTGTGGACGACAGGCGCGTCCGGCGATTGCTGCTTCTTCAGCTTGTCCATGTAGTCGGACTGCAGCTTCATCATCTCGGCCTGCATCTTCGCGCGCACGGCGTCTTCGAATGCTTTCTTCTGGGCTTCCGGATCGGCCGTGCCGCTCGTCGAAGTTGCGGGCGCCGTGGACGTCGTGCTGCCTGCGGCGAGGATCGGCTCGGAGATCACGCGCTGCGGTGGTTGCGCGGGAGGCACCATCGCCGCCTTCGCCTGCGCGGGCGTGGGCTTCGCGGAGGTGCGGCCCATCAGCATCCATCCCCCGACACTCGCGGCCACAAGGACGACGCCCGCGGCGATCGCCAGCGGCAGTTTGCTCTTCTTCGCCGTCGCCTCGGGCGCCGTGAACATCGCGGGCAGCGGCGTCGGCTCGTGTGCTGCAGCCGCCGGTGCTGCCGGCTGCTCGAGGTACGGCGCGACGTTGAGCTTCGACTCTTTTTCGCGCTCGACGGCTTCGCTCTCCATCTCCTTCTTCAGCAGGTTGCTGAGGTAGAAGGCGAGATTGAACGTCGTGGCCGAGTACTTGCCGCCGTGTGCGAGCGCGGAGACGGCCTGCTTCATCTCGGCAATCGACGCGTACCGCATCGAAGGATCGAGGTTGAAGGACTTGTCGAGGATGACGCGAATGTCGTCGGGGACCGGTGCGCCCATCAGCGTCTTCGCCGCGCGCACCGCGGAGACGAACGCGCTCGCGGTGATCGCGTCGGGCGGTTCCTGCCCGGTGACGAGCAGGAAGAGAATCGCGCCCATCGAATAGACGTCCGCGCTCTTCTGAATCTGGCCCGGTGTGCGGATCTCGGGCGCGAAGTAGCGGCCGACGTCCGCGGCAACTTTCGGATCGACGAGCGACTCGATGATACCGCTGGCGAGCAGCTGGCCCCCGACGCGGATCTCGCCGTCGTCGCTGATCCAGATGAACTGCGGCAGCAGCGCGCCGTGCGAGAGACGGTTGCCCGAGCCGTCGCGCAACTCCGCCATGGTTGCGAGCGAGAGGGAGATCTTCTCGGCGATGACGATGGCCTGATCGATCGGCAGGGGATTCGGCTGCGTGTCCTTGCCGCCGCGTCCACGTTCGATGATGTGGCGCAACGAGCGCCCGCCCGCGTAGTCCCACGCAAGGAACGGCACGCCGTCGGCGACGCCCGCGACCTGATCGCGCGCGAACGACGTACCGGCGAGGCGCGACAGAGCCTGCGAGGCGTTGGCGATGCTCGACGCGAGCGCCGAGCGATTGCCGCCGACGATGCGTCGCAGGGCGACCGTCGGCCCGAGCTGGCCGCCGTCGATCCGCCCCGCGCGCCACAGATCCCCGAGCGAATCCTGCTCGAGTTTCTTGAAGAGGATGTACGGACCGAACTGCTCGTACGGCTTGTTGCGCGCAGCCATGCTGATGGACCCCCGGGAGTTGTTGTGGACCGCGGCAGGATACCACCGATTTTTGGAGCGTGGCTTTGCGACGTCGGTCGAGGCTGCTCGCCCGCTTACTTCTTTGCGGCGGCCCGTTTATCCCGAAAATACTGCCGCTGGTACTTCTCCACGTTGCGATTGTGCTCCTCGATGTTCGTCGAGAAGACGTGCGAGCCGTCGTTGCGCCCGACGAAATAGAGATACGGCGTCGTCGCAGGCGCGGCGGCGGCGCGCAGCGACGCGAGGCCGGGGTTCGCGATCGGGCCGGGCGGGAGGCCGGGCGTGCGATAGGTGTTGTACGGCGACGGCGTCATGAGGTCCGCGCGGCGGATGTTGCCGTTCCACTTTCCGGCGAGCTTCATCGCGTAGATCACCGTCGGATCCGCGCCGAGGAGCATGCGTTTGCGGACGCGGTTCACGTACACCGAAGCCACGATCGGCCGCTCCTGCGGCAGTTGCGCCTCGGTCTCCACGATCGACGCGAGCGTCACGGTCTGGTGCGGGTTGAATCCCGTCGTGATGAACGCCATCTCCTCTCCCCAGTGCTTGCGGAAGTTGGCGACCATGGCCTGCACGATCGTCGTGACGGGAGTGCCCGGATCGAACTTGTACGTGTCCGGGAAGAGATATCCCTCGAGCGAATCCGCCTCGGGCGAAATGTCGCGCACGAGATCGGGCTCGCCGGTGATCTTCTTCCACTCCTCCTCGGTGCCGAATCCCTCGGCCGCGAACAGTTTTCCGATCGCGAAGCGATCGAGTCCCTCGCGGATGGTGATGCTCGCGAGCACGACGTCGCCGCGAACGAGCTTGTCGATCACCTCGATCGCGGACAGCGGCTTGTCGAACTCGTACACGCCGGCCTTGAGCGAGTCGCGGCCGCGGAGGAACTTCATGTACACGAGCGGGATCCACTCGTCGCGCACCACGCCTTCTTTCTGGAGCTGCTGGAGGATCGCGGCGGTGCGAAGGCCGCGCCGCACTTCGACGCGCTTCTTCGGCTCGGGGAAGCCCTTGTACGGCTCGCGCACGGCGCGCCAGAAGAACCAGCCCGCGCCGATGGCGAGCAGCACGCCGAAGACGGCAATCGTCATCAGCGACTGCAGCACCTTGCGGCAGCCGCGTTTCGAGGAGCGGCGTGCTATGGCGACCTCCGTCGTGCGGGGTCATCGAGATACGACTGCAGGATGACCGCGGCGGCGTGCATGTCGATGTCTTTCTGGGCCTCGCGGCGATTCTTCCCCGAGGCGCGTGAGGCTTCCATCGCTTCGACGGTGGAGAGCGCCTCGTCCCAGAGGTCGACCGGTTTGCAGGTTTTCTGCCGCAGCGCTTCGGCGAAGTCGCGGTACTTCTGATCGTTCGCCGAGGCGTGCGTGCGGCGCGGGATCCCGACGACAAAGCGCTCCACCGCGAGCTCGCTGCCGAGGTTCGCGAGCTTGGCGACGACGTCTCCCTCGTTGCGCATCACCGAGTGCGGCGTGGCCAGGACGCCGGAGTCGCTGACGGCGATGCCGATGCGTTTGGAGCCCAGATCGATTCCGATGACCGACACGAGCGGGATCGTAGTCGACGAGTCGCCAAGTCGTCGAGTCGTCGAGTCTTCGGGCCGACTCCTCGACGACTCGGAGACTCGACGACTACAATCTCCTCTCCCATGAAGAACTTCAATCTCGACGCCATCCTCGAGGCGATGTTGAAGGTGTCGGATCGCGTGTCCGATCTCAACTTCTCCGTCGGCCGTCCGCCGCAGGTGGAAGTCGACGGGCAGCTCGTGCCGGTGAACTTCCCCGGGCTGCCGCGCCTCACGCCGTTCCAGACCGAGATGATCGCGATGCACATGCTGCGCGGCGATCGCGATCTGACGCGCACGCTGATGAGCAACGGCTCGGTCGACCTCAGCTACTCGATCCCGCAGAAGACGCGCTTCCGCGTGAACATCTTCGCGCAGCGCGGCACGTACGCGATCGTGCTGCGCGTCATCCCCGAGGGCGTGCCGTCGCTCGAGTCGCTGAAGATGCCGAAAGAGTTGTGGAACATCCCCAAGCTCAAGAACGGGATCGTCCTCGTCACTGGTCCGACCGGCTCCGGCAAGTCGACCACACTGGCGGCGCTCATCAACGAGATCAATCAGAACCACGCGTACCACATCATCACGATCGAGGACCCGGTCGAGTACATGCATCGGCATGTGAAGTCGACGGTGAATCAGCGCGAGGTAGGGTCGGACACGCGGACGTTCTCGCTCGCTTTGCGTGCCGCGTTGCGGCAGGCGCCGAAAGTGATCCTCATCGGCGAGATGCGCGACGTGGAGACGATCGAGATCGCGATGGAAGCGGCGGAGACGGGACATCTCGTGTTGTCGACGCTGCACACGATCGACGCGGCGAAGACGGTGGACCGCATCATCGGCGTCTTTCCGAAAGACCAGGAGCCGCAGATCCGCACGCGGCTCTCGCAGTCGTTCCGCTACGTCATCTCGCAGCGCCTGCTGCCGAAGATCGGCGGCGGCCGCATCGCCGCGCTGGAGGTCCTGAAGTCGACGATGCGCACGCGCGACTACATCGTGAAGGGGGAGAGCGAGGGCCGCTCGCTCTCCGACGCGATGCACGACGGTTCGGTCGACGGCATGCAGACCTTCGACGACGAGATCGAGAAGATGTGGCAGAACGGCGTGATCAGCAAGGAAACGGCGCTCGCGTACGCAACGAATCCCACGAACCTCGCGCTGAGGCTGACCCAGGAGCCCGAGGGCGTGACGCGCGAGGCCGACGGCGACATGATGTCGATGCTGGAGTGAGAGGCCAGGGAACCGAATGATCCGAATCACCTGCACCAACTGCCAGAAGCCGCTCTCGCTCGACGAGACCAAGTTGCCGCCGCGCGAGGTGTCGTTTCCGTGTCCGGCTTGCCAGACGAAGATCAGGGTCGATGGCAAGGCGCTGAACACCGCGGCGACCGCGGCGCCTGCTCCTCCGGTGCGCGTTGACGACGATGACGACGAGCACGCGAACGAGTTCGGGGAGAAGGCGATCATCGTCGGCGTCGACGACCCCGCGCTGCGCATGGCAGCGAAGCTCATCGGCTTCCTGCCGGTGTTCTTCACCGAGCCGGCAAAGGCGCGCGAGTTCTACATGCAGGAGTTCCCGCAAGTCGTCTTCATCCATCCCGGGCAGATGACGCCGCCGCCGCTGGATGCGATGAGTCCGATCATTTCGCTTCTGCCCGCGGACCGGCGCAAGTCGTTCTTCGTGCTCGTTGCGGACAACCTGCGCACACTCGACGGCAACGCGGCATTTCTCTACGGAGTGAACCTCGTGCTGTCCGGCAAAGACCTGCCGCAGTTCCCCGACATCTATCGCGAGGCCCACAACGCGCACCAGCGGCTGTACGCGAGCATGAACGCGGTGGTGCGCGAGCGACAACAGGCGTAGGCGTCGACGCGGCAACGGCGACAAAAAAACGGGCGCCCGAAGGCGCCCGTCTCTCGTGGAGCGATCTCGTTTCGTCGAACGAGTAGGACGTTCGTTACTGTTTCTGGATGCCTTGCGGGAAGACGACGAAGCTGCCGTTCGAAATGATGATGTCGCAGTCGAAATCGCCGGTCTCGATCGGCGCAGTTGCGCTGGTGCCGTCGTTGTTGTCCGTCTTGTCGGCGCCGAGCGATTCGATCGAGTAGTTCCGGTTGTCGTAACCGACCTCGAACCTGCTGTTCCAGCCGTCATACTCCGGGAACTTCTTGATGTACGTCGGCACGAGCATGCTCGCGAGAATCGTGACATCGAGAGTCGGATCCGGCCAAGAGATCGTCGCACCGGCGGCGGCGTAGCCGTTGGTGTCGGTGGCGCGAGCTTCCCATGCTGTTGCGATGGACCGCATGTCTGCCATGGAGCGCTTCTGACGTGCGCGCTGAAGCGCGGTCAGTAGGTTCGGAATGGCGATAGCGGCCAGAATGCCGATGATCGCGACGACGATCAGCAGCTCGATCAGGGTAAAACCTTTTTGTTTCCTGTTCATTCAGGCCCTCCTTACGGAGGTTCTCAGGGCAAGCCAAATGCCACGGGGGAACTGCGTATTTTCAAGGACTTAGGGTCGATCGTGACGGTGCTGTGACACAAACTGGCGAGTTGCGGTGACAAATGTTGTCACTCGAACGCCCACGCCTTCACGACGTTTCGCAGGTACTTCACTCCCTCCTGAAACGCGCCGATCGTGATCGCCTCGTCTTCGTGGTGGATGGTGATGGACTGGTAGTACGTCACCGGAAACGGCGAAATGCCATAGGCGGCGATACCGCGCGTGCGCAGGAAACGCGCGTCACTCGCGGAGCGATAGAGCACCTGCACCCCTGCCTGGACTTTGTATCGCTCGCGCGCCTCGGCGGCGAGGAGGTTGAACAGGCGCGTGTCGTACGACGCCAGCGGCACCGGCCCTTCCTTCCAGACGACCTGCACGCGCGCACCTACTGGCGCGACGACGCTTTCCAGCCACGCGACCCGCCGGTCGGGATCTTCGTCCGGAAGGTTGAGCAGCGTCACCGACATTTGCCACTGTTCGCCCGCGCGCTCCGGCGGGCCGGTGATCAGGTTGTTCTGCACGAGCGAGCGGTACGGCGGCGGCAACCGGTAGAACTGGCCGTTTCGGATCGTGGCGTCGATGTCCGCGAGGAGTCCCCGAAACGCAATGCGAGTCGGCGCGAGCTGCGCGAAGTGTGTGCGCACCTCGGGCAGGACGCGATCGGGAAGGCGCGAGAAGATGAAGGGCTCGAGCGCGATCCGCGATTCCTTGAGCGTTTCGCGCGTCGGCGCCGTGACGACGGTCTGCACGTACTGCTTGCCGCCGATCTCGATGCCGAAATAGGTCATCTGCTCGCCCATGATCTCGGTGACGCCGCCCTCGGTGATGCCGTAGGCGACGCCTTCGAAGAGATCGGGGCGATTCGCGAGCAACCACTGCATGCCGAGGCGGCTGCCCTGTTCTTCCTCGGCCGTCGCGAGGAAGGCGATGTCGTGTGCTGGCTTGCGCCCGCTCTTCGCGATCTCCACGAACGCAGCGAGCTGGCAGACCGCCAGCCCTTTCATGTCCACAGTGCCGCGGCCGATGAGCTCATCGCCCCAGATGCGCGCCTCGAACGGCGGTGCACGCTTCCATCCTTCTCCCGGAGGGACGACGTCGATGTGATTGAAGAGCAGCAGCGCGCCGCCGGGCTGTTCTCCTTCGATGCGGGCGTAGACATTGAGCATCGACGGCGCGGACTCGATGAGCTCCGTGCGGATGCCATTGCGCTGGAGATAGGCCGCGATGTACCGCGCGGCCGCCGCAACGCCCTCGGGTTTCGAGCTGTCGATGCGCACGAGCTCCTGCAGCATCGTCACCTCGGGGGTCATCGTGACGGGCTCCGGAATGTAGCGCTTGTCGCTGCGAAGCGCTTTCGTCTCGATCCTCTCCCAGTACATGACTGTGAGAGTGACGGCGAGGACGAGAAGGATGACGACCGCCGCGACGATGCGCTCGTTGCGATGGCGCCTTCGTTTGCGTTCGCGCTCCGCCGGATCGTTCTCTATCGAGGGTAGTCCGCTCATGCGATTGCGACTCTACGCCGCGGCAGGAGTGCCGCGGCGAGAAGGAGAACCGCGGCAGCGATCGAAATCTTCGCGCCGTGCGCGGCGAGCGTGTTGCGGTAACGCATCTCCACGCGATGTCTGCCCGCGGGGATTTCGATTCCCTGGTAGCCGATGTTCGTCACGAGCGGCGTTACCGGCTTGCCGTCGATGGTGATGCGCCAGTACTTGTTCGTCGTCACGCTGATGACGAGAAAGCCCCTGCCGAAGCTCTCGACGTCGATGGTGGCGGTGTTCGCGGTCTCGCGCATGCCGCGCACGACGCCGCTCGCGGGGACGAACGTCGTCGGCGCGGTGACGAAGGCGGTGGCATCGCTGTAGCTGCCGTCGGTGAGCTTGCGGACGAAGTCGTGGCGATCCTTGATCGCGACCATCTGATCCGCGAAGTAGTACCGCGGGTGATAGCCGACGTCGATGAACTCGATGGCCTCGGCGCGCTTGAGGTTCTTCTTCACGCGCTTCCGCTCTTCGTCGAACGGTTTGTAGACGCCACGGTAGCGAACGTTCGACATCGCCACGAAAGGACGCCACCAATCCGTGCGGCCGGCGCGTTTCACCGCCCACACGGAGTCGATGAGATCGATCGTGGGGAGCAGCGCGGTCTTGTCGTAGTCGCGCTCGAGGACCATGGAGAGGTCCACGCCGGCGGGAGTCATCGGGAAAAGGCCGTTGCGCACGATCCAGTAGACGGCATCGCCCGAGGAGAAGTACTTCTTCGCCGTCTCTTCCTGACCGTACCAGTCGGCCTCGTGAAAGATGCGATACGAATGGCGGTCGCCCTGGAAATTGCGGTTCGCCAGCGGCGTGCCGGTGAAGAACGCCGACGGCATGCGCGGGTTGAGCTGATGAACGACCGGCCCGATATCGGCGATGACGAAGAGGAACATCAGCGCGAGCCAGAGCGGACGCTTGAAGTAACGCACGGACCAGAGCAGGCCGAAAAGGATCGCGCCGCGCGCGGCGGCGATGAGCCATCCGTCGCGCGACAGTTTGAGCATCCGCTCCGCCGAGCCGCCGGCCTTGAGTCCCCATACTTTCATGAACAGCGCGTCGTATAGCGGCGTGAAGGCGGCGATGGCCAGGACCGCGGCGACGATCGTCGTTGCGGCGATGAAGCCGAGGGCGGCATCGCGAATGGCATCGTCGCCGGCGAGCAGTCGATCGAAGAGCTGCGCCGCGAAGACGATCACCGCGAAGATCGCCAGGAGGACGAACTTCTCGGGATAACGGATTCCCGTCGCGATGCCGGCCTTGTAGAGCAGCCCGAGCACCGGCGTGTGTCCGCCGAGGGCGATGAGCAGCGAGCAGATGACGAGAAGGAGGACGAAGCGTCCGCCGCGCGGCTTCACGAAGAACGCGCCGACGGCAAGAGCGATGACGAGCAGTCCCGCGTAGAGGTTGAAGAGAAACGGCGATCCCATTCCGGGATACAGCCCGCCGCCCCAGTACCACATCACGCGATTGATCGAGATGTAGCCGAGGAAGTTCGGATAGATCACCTCTGCGAACTTCGCCCAGGGCATGCTCCACGCGCTGACGAGCGAGAAGTCGAACGGACGGGAGCGCGCCGATTCGCTGACGTGGTCGATCGCCGGCAGCATCTGCGCCGCACCGATCGCGATCGCCGACGCGGAGATCAGACCGATGAAGACGACGCGCGAGAGCATCTCCGGAATCGCGTACTTCCACGAGCGGCCCCACTCCTTCGCCGCGTACCAGCCGCGATAGAGCGCGTACATCCCGATGAGAAAGCCTGTCTGCGCCACCGTCGTCGGCTCCGCAACCAGGAACTGCAGGCCGAGGAACAGCGAGGCCAGCGCGAAGTCGCGCAGGTTCGGCGCCAGCAGAAAGCGCCGGACGAAGAGACACGTCAGCGGAATCCACGCGGCGCAGAAGAGGATCGGCAGCAGGTTGATGTACGAGAGATAGATCCCTCCGAGTCCGAACACGAGCGCGCCGAAGAACGCCGCTGGGATCCGAAGCTCCATCGAGCGCAGCAACGCGTACATGCCGAGGAGGCCGATGTAGATGTGCACGAGGACGAGCAGGCGAAAGCCGAGGTCGTAGCTCGGCAGCAGGATCAGCCACGTGAGCGGATAGAAGACCTCGTGCTCCGGATTTGCCGCCAGCGGCTGGCCGGCGGAGAAATGGCGGTTCCAGTACGGGAACTCACCATCCTGCACGATCTCGCGGAGGATCTGTTTGCTCGGGTAGTAGTAGCGCGTGAGATCACGCATGTAGAAGTTCGTCGACCCGACCAGGACGTCGAGGAACAACAGCGTGGCAAGGAGGGAGAGAATCGCGACGGCGATCCAGTCGTGGCGCCGAGGTTCGGTCACAGGGCGCGCATTGTAATGGCAACGAATCCGAGAGCCAGCAGAACGACGGCGGAAATCGCGGCGCCGATGGCGATGAGCGGGTTGCGATACCGCATCTCGACGACGTGACGCCCGGCGGTCGGAATGACCACGCCCTGGAATCCGACGTTGGTGGTCACGGGCTCGCGCTCGACGCCGTCGACGGTGATGCGCCAGTACTTGTGCGGCGTCACGCTCATCACCAGGAACGCGTTGCCCGCGGTCTCGACTTCGATGCGCGCAGTATTTGCGGTCTCGCGAACGCCGCGAACGACGCCGCGCGCGGGTTGGAACGGCGCCCGTTGGATGAATGCGGTTCCGACTGTCGTGCGAACTTTCGCGAGCTGCGCCGAAAAATCACCCTTGTCTCGAATCCGGAAGAGTCGCTCGGCGAAGTAGTAGCGCGGGTTGTCGCCGAGGGGGACGATGTGCACGGGTTGGACGGCGCGACGGTCGCCGTTCGCGCGGGCGAGCGCGCGTTGGGGATCGTCGTACTTCCCCAGGAAACGCGCGTTGGCCATCGCGCCGATGATCCCGGGCCAGTCCTCACGCCCGTGCGCGAGCCACCACGCGGTCTCGACGAAGTCGGTCGTCGGCTTCAGCTCGGTCATGTCGTAGTCCGCCTCCATCACCGTGCGAATGCCCCAGCGCGCGGGCATCATCGGACGGAGCGAGTTGCGGCTGATCCAGTAGAGATCGGGCCCGGTGGTGAAGGGCCGCACCTCGACATCGCGCATCTGCCATTCGATGACGTGCATTAGCCGCCATGCGTCGCGGTTTCCCGGCAACTGCCGCGCGAGGAGCGGCGGTTCGGTGAAGTACTCCGACGGCACTCGCGGCGTGACCTCGGGAAGGATGAGACCGAGGTCGAGAAGGACGAACAGCGTCGTCAGCGCGAGCCACGTGCGGCGGCGGGTGGTCGGAAAGTTGCGAAGCAGCAGAGCGAGCAGCGTGGCGAAGAGCGCCGCCACGATCCACCCCGATCGCGCGCGTGGGAGCATCTGTGCAAGCAGCTCCGGGCGTGGCTGCCACACGGCGATGAAGATCTTCGCGTGAATCGGCGTGAGAGCCACGATCGCGGCGAGGCCTGCGACGATCGCGACGCCGATCGCGACGCGCATCGCGATCCGGCGCGCGGCTTCGTCTCCGCCGAGGATGCGATCGAGCACGCGCGCGCCGAACACGGTCGCGGCGAAGATGCCCATGAGGAGGAATTTCTCCGGAAAGCGCACCGAGCGCGCGAATCCGGCGTCGTACATCCACTGCCAGAGCAGTGTGTGATTTCCTACCGCGAGCAGCCACGACGCCCCGAGCACCGCCGCCGTCAATCCCGCCCCTCGGGCGCGAAGAACGAATCCCGCGATGAGCATCGTCGCGACCAGCAGGCCGGGATAGATGCTGAGGTAGAACGGCGTCTTGCGCTCGCCGTGCAGTTTGCCGCCCCAGTAGAGATCCCCGCCGCCGTCGGGCGCATGGTGTCCCAGCACGTTGGGGAACACGATCTCCGCGACGCGCGCGAACGGCGCGCTCCAGGTCGTGACGGTTTCGAAGGTGAAGCCGTTCGCGCGAACGGAATCTCTCGCGTGATCGATGGACGGGAGGAGCGTCGCCGCGCCGATCGCGAATCCGGCGATCGAGATCATCGCGAGACGCAAGAGCGGTCGTACGCCGCGCTCGCGAATGCAGAGCGCGAGCGCGTACATCCCGAGCAGAAGTCCCGTCTGCCCGACGGTCGTTGGCTCGCCGACGAGCACCTGCAGGCCGAGGGACGCCGCGGCGAAGACGAAGTCGCGCGGCCTGCGATGCAGCAGGAAACGCCGCGTGAAGAGGCACGTCAGCGGCAGCCATGCGACCGCGAACAGAATCGGAAGAAGCGTGAAGCACGAAAGGACGATGCCGCCGATGGCGAACGACAGCCCGGCGAAGAATGCCGCCGCGGGCGAGGTGCGCATCGAGCGCAGGAGCGCGTACATCGTCCATCCCGCGATGTAGAGATGGATCAGCAGCAGCAGGCGGAATCCGAGGTCGTAGCTCGGCAGCAGGATCAGCCACGTGAGCGGATAGAAGACCTCGTGCTCGGGGTTCGCCGCCATCGGCTGTCCCGCGGCGAGCAGCGGGTTCCAGTACGGAAACTCGCCGCCGAGGACGATCTCGCGGAGGACGTGCTTCGCGGGGTAGTAGTAGTGCGCGAGGTCGCGGAGGTAGAGCGCGTGGTATCCGACGAGGACGTCGATGAAGAGCAGTGTGATCAGCGACGTGAGGATCGCCAGGGCCAGAGCATCGTCGCGGCGGGGGTTCGTCACGCGCGCTTCATCCTCGCGAGCAGTATGAGCGCGAGCAGTGTGGCGACGGAGATCGCTCCGCCGACGGCGAAGAGCGGATTGCGATAGCGCATCTCGACGACGTGGCGTCCCGCATTCGGCACGATCACTCCCTGGTACCCGACATTCGTGACGATCGCCTCGGCATCCTTGCCGTCGATCGTGACGCGCCAGTACTTGTGCGGTGTGACGCTGACGACGAGGAACGCGCGTCCCGCGGTCTCGACGTCGATGCGAGCGGTGTTCGCGGTCTCACGGACCTGCAGCACGCGGCCGGGCGCAGGTGCGAACGCGGCGTCGTGCACGAACGCGATTCGTTTGACGAAGCTCGGACTGGCGACCTTGCGCACGAAGTCCTCGCGATCGGCGATCGTCTCCACGCGATCGGCGAAGTAGTAACGCGGGTACTTTTCGAGCGCGAGGATGCCGACGGGCTGAATCACTCGCCGGTCGCCGCGCGCCTCTGCGAAGGCCTCGCGCGGATCGCGGAAGACGGCGCGGTACCAGACATTCGACATCGACGCCGCGACGTCCACCCAGTCGCGGCGACGGCCCGAGAGATCGGCGACCGATTTCACGAAGTCCGCGGTCGGTGTGAGCGCGGTCAGGTCATAGTCGGTGTCGAGCGCCATGCGGATGCCATGTTGCGCCGGGAGCATCGGGAACATGCCGTTGCGGTAAACCCAGAAGATATTCGGGTCAGGCGTGAAGTACGGGCGGACGACGTCCCGGCGTGTATGCCAGCTCGCGTGATGGAAGAGGCGCCATGCCTGGCGATCGCGCGGGAGTTGCCCGAGCAGGGCAGGTGGCTCGTAAAAGCGGTTGGGCATGCGCGGGACGGTCTCGAACACGATCACTCCGAGGTCGAGCATGACGAACGCACCCGCGATCGCGAGCCAGACCTGGCGACGTGTGGTCATGACGTTGCGCACGAGCAGGATGATCACGACTCCGCGCGCGGCGGCGATGATCCATCCGTTCGCGGACACGGCGAGCATCGACGCCAGCCGTGTTCCGCCCGGCTTCCAGAGGCTCACGAAGAGCGGCACGTAGAGCGGCGTAAACGCGACGATGGCCGCGAGCGCGGCAAATGCGGTCGCGACCACAGCAGTGCGCAGTGCAGCCTTGCGTACGCGTTCATCGCCGGCGAGGAGCTCGTCCAGCGTCATGGTCGCGAACACGATGAGCGCGAAGACGCCCATCAGCAGGAACTTTTCCGGATAACGCAGGCTCCGCAGTCCCAGGTCGTAGAGGCCCTGCCAAAGCGGCGTGTGATCGCCGAGCGCCAGAAGAATCGAAACGGTCGCGATCGCGAGGAAAAGTGCTCGGCCGCGCACGCGCGCAAAGAGGCCCGCGATTGCGAGCACGCCGAGGAGCATGCCGGGATAGATCGAGTAGAGAAACGGCGTCGCCCGAACACCGTACTTTGACGCGCCCCAGTAGAGGCGACTCCCGGCAAAATCCATGTGGCCGAGAAAGTTCGGGTAGAACAACTCGGCGATACGGATCGGCGGCGTGCTCCAATTCGCGATGTCGCTGAACGGGAAACCACGCGCGCGCACGGAGTCCGCGGCGTGATCGATCGCGGGGAGCATCTGCACTGCCGATACGAGCAGCGCCGCGACGCAGATCAGTCCCACCATCGCCACCGCGCGCGCGGCGCCGCGCGGACCCTCACACGCCCAGAATGCGCCCAGCGCGAAGATGCCGAGCAGCAGTCCGGTCTGCAGGATCGTCGACGGCTCGCCGATGATCAGTTGAATCCCGAAGAAGAACGACGCCAGCCCGAAGTCGCGCCACGAGCGTGTGAGGAGGAAACGCCGCGCATAAAGACACGTCAGCGGAAGCCAGACGACGCTGAAGAGGAAGGGCAGGAGGTTGAGATACGAAAGACAAATGCCGCCGAGCGCGAACGACAGCGCGCCGAAGAACGCCGCGCTCGGGCGCGTCTCCATCGAGCGCAGGAGCGCGTACATCGTGAACGCGGCGATGTAGAGGTGGACGAGGACGAGCAGATGAAACGCGACCCGATAACCCGGCAGCAGGATCAGCCAGGTCAGCGGATAGAAGACCTCGTGCTGCGGGTTCGCGGCCATCGGCTGTCCGGCGCCGAACCACGGGTTCCAGTACGGAAACTCGCCGCCGAGGACGATCTCGCGCAGGACGTGCTTCGACGGATAGTGGTAGTGGACGATGTCGCGGACGTAGAGGACGTTGATGCCGAGGAGGACGTCGGCGAAGACGAGGGTGATGAGGGCGGCGAGAACCGCGAGCGCGATGGCGTCGTGTCGTCGCGTCGGCTCAGTCACGGCTCATGATGCACCCAGCCGGGGCGCCGTGACCGTCGCGGCGACACGATCGCGGAAGATCGGATGGCTCCAGATCTTCTTCTTGTGCAGCTTGTAGAAGACCATCGTCTTGAGGATGCTGAGGCCGTAGCGCACGCCGCGCCAGAAGCCGACCTGCGAGGCCTCGTCGAAGTAGCGCGTCTGGATCGGCACTTCGCGGATGCGCAACCCCTTGGCCACGGCCTGGGCGATGATCTCCGTGTCGAAGACGAAGTTGTCGGAGTTCGCCTCGAAGTTCACCGTGTCGAGAAACTTCTTCGAATAGGCGCGAAAGCCGGAGTGGTATTCGGAGAGGTAGACGTAGAACGTCGCGTTCTCGACCATCGTCAGGAAGAGGTTCGCGAAGTACTTCCACTTCGGCATCCCGCCCTCGATGGGACGCCCGCCGAGCATGCGCGAGCCGAAGACGGCGTCGGCGTCGCCACGTAACAGCGGTTTCACGAGCTCGGGGATGATCTTCGGATCGTACTGATGGTCGGGATGGACCATGACCATGATCTCGCCGCCCATCTCCTCCATCGCCGTGCGGTAACAGGTCTTCTGGTTGCCGCCGTAGCCGCGGTTCTTCGCGTGAACGACGGTCCTGATCCCGAGCTCGCGCGACAGTTCGACGGTGCGGTCTTTCGAGCAGTCGTCGACGAGCAGGATCTCGTCGACCCAGTCCTGCGGGATGTCGTCGTACGTCGCCTGGAGCGTGCGCTCGGCGTTGTAGGCGGGCAGGACGGCGATGACTTTTCTCTCGTGAAGGGCCATTTCAGGCGGCGGAGAATAGCATGCGTCAGCGACGAGTGCTGAGTACAGCCGCGATCAGCAGAATCAGCGTCGTCAGCAGAGAGATGACGGCGCCGACCGCGATCAGCGGGTTGCGATAGCGCATCTCGACGATGTGGCGGCCGGAGGTGGGGATGACCACGCCCTGGTAGCCGATGTTCGTGATGACCGCGGGTGCGTCGGCTCCGTCGATGGTGATGCGCCAGTATTTGTGAGGCGTGACGCTCATGACGAGGAACGCGCGTCCGCGGGTCTCGACTTCGATGCGTGCCGTGTTCGCGGTCTCGCGAGCGCTTCGGATCAGTCCAGGCGCGGGTGCGAACGGCGGGCCGGCGATGAAGGCGGTTCGCAGGGAGAAGTGTCCGCTGGCGAGTTTTTCGACCAGCTCCGCATCGTTCCGAATCGATTCGACGGCCTCGGCGATGGAATACCGTGGGCTCGGCGCGAGGTGAATCAACCGCACCGGCTGCAGAATCTTCCGGTCCTCTCGCGCGCGGGCAAACGCTGCGGCGGGATCGTTATAGACGGCGATCGCGCATACGTTCGACATTGCCGCCACCACCTCGGCCCATCCTTCGTGGCGGTAACTCAATGCCCACACGGCGTCGACGAAGTTCGCGGTCGGCAGCAGGGACGTTTTTTCGAGGTCCCGCTCGATGGCCGTGCGGATCCCCCAGATGTTCGGCATCATCGGATACATGGCGTTCTTGTGGATCCAGTACAGGTCGCGATGCGGCGTGAAGTAGTCGCCGGCGGTGGCCGTCCGCCAGGCCGCAAAGTGGAAGAGGCGGCAGTCTTGTCGCGCGGCGAGAAACTCCTGCGCGATGCGCGGAGGCTCGCGGAAGTAGTCGCGGGAAATGCGCGGCGTGATCTCGGGAAGTGTCGTTCCGAGGTCGAGGAGGACGAGCACCGCCAGGAGAGACAGCCACACGGGGCGTCGGACGCGCATCAGGTTCCGCAGCAGGATGAAGAGCAGAGCCGCGCGCGCAGCCGACAGCAGCCATCCGGAGCGTGAGGCCGCCAGCATTTCCGAGAACATCTTCGATGCCGGGTTCCACAGGTCGATGAAGAGCGGCGCGTACCACGGCGTCACCGCCAGAATGGCAATCGCGCCGAGTGCCGCGGCCAGGATCGCTGCCGCTCTCCGCGCTGCACGCTCCATGCGGAAGTCGCCGGAGAGAAGAAGGTCCAGGCTGCGCGCGGCGAACACGGTCAGCGCGAACAACCCCATGAGGATGAACTTCTCGGGATAGCGAATCGATCTCGCCAGCCCCGCGTCGTAGAGAATGCGCCAGAGCGGTGTGTGGGCGCCGAGGGCGAGGAGCACGGACACGACCAGGATCGCGACGACGAGGCGGCGCCCCGCCGCTCCGGCCATCATTCCCGCCAGCGCCAGCGCGGTGATGAGGATCCCAAGATAGAGGCTGCGCACGAAAGGCACTCCTCGATCCGGATAGAGAACGCCGCCCCAATAGACGGCGCGTCCGTTCAGCATGTGGTGTCCGAGCACGTTCGGATTGATCAACTCGGCCAGACGCGCCGGCGGCATGCTCCAGCTCGTGACGTTGTCGAACGCGAATCCGCGTGCACGGACCGAATCCGCCGCGTGATCGACGGTCGGCAGGATCTGCACGGATGCGACGAGCAGTGCGGCGACGCTGAGAAGCGCCACGGCGCCAACGCTGCGCGCAATCGCCTTCGGACCGCCGCGTTTTGCTCCGGAGTGCAGCGCGTAGAGGCCGAGGATGATGCCCGTCTGCAGAACCACCGCGGCTTCGCCGAGGAGAACCTGGATCCCGAAGAAGAGCGCGGCCACCGCGAAGTCCCGCCGAGAGCCGTGCAGCAGAAAGCGCCGCGCGAAAAGGCAGATCAGCGGAATCCAGGCCACGGACAGGAGAAGCGGGAGCAGGTCGTGGACGCCGAGGAGCCCGCCCCCCAGCGCGAACGAAAGCGCGCCGAAAAATGCCGCAGGCGGACCGCAGCTCATCGAGCGCAGCAGCACGTACATGCCCCAGGCTGCGATGTACACATGCAGCAACAGGAGAAACGCGAAGCCGAGATCGTAGCTGGGGAGGAAGACGAGCCAGGTCGGTGGATAGAAGATCTGGTTCGCGGGATTGGCGGCGAGCGGCTGGCCTGCGCCGATGGAGCGATTCCAGTACGGGAACTCACCGCCGAGGACTGTCTCGCGAACCACTTTCTTGGCCGGATAGGCGCCGTAGGTGATGTCGCGAATGTAAAGACTGCTCGCGCCGACGAGGACGTCGATGAAGAGGAGGGTGATGAGCGCGGTGAGGATCGCGAGCGCGATCAGGTCAGCTCGCGGCGGACTCGATCGCTCAGCGGCACTCCCGCTCTCTCGCATGCGCGCGCGATGATCTCATACGCCTCACGCCGTCGACCGTCCCGCAGCAGGTCCAGAATCCCCTCGGCGATGATGCCGTCGAAGAAGCGCTTGCGGTCGATGTCCGTCGGAAGCGATGCGGCGGCCTTCGCGCCGTCGCGCAATGACCCGAGGGCGTCGTTCACTTCCGCGTACTCGGGGCCGATCGCGCGCTGCAGGTCTTCCTTCAGCGTGCGCGCGAGCGCGGGCGACTTGCCGCCAGTGGAGATGGCGATCTGAATCGAGCCGGTCTCGATGATTGCGGGAACGATGAACTCACAGAGTGGTGTGACGTCGACGACATTCACGGGGATTCGTCGCGCGCGACAGTCGGCGGCGATCTGCTCGTTGACGCTCTGGTTGTCCGTCGAGGCAATGACGATGTTCGCGCCGTCGACTTCGCTCGCGTCGTAGGTCTTGCGCTTCAGCGCGAGGCGACCCTCGCGCGCCCATCCCTCGATTTCTTCCGTGAACTCGGGCGAAACGATGGTCACCGTGGCTCCGTACTTCATCATCGTCTCGGCCTTGCGCGCGCAGACATTGCCGCCGCCGATGATGACGACGTTGCGGTTCTCGATGTCGAGATAGATCGGGTAGTAGGGGTAGTTCTTCATCACGACGCCGAGTCTGGGTTGTCACACCGGGTGGTGATGTGTCGGCTGTCACTCATAGGACCGATAGGACACATAGGACGAATAGGACGCATATGTCCTATGGGTCCTATTCGTCCTATTCGTCCTAGTAGATCGGGAAGCGATCACACAACTCCTTCACGCCCTTCTTCACTTCGGCGATCACGTTCTCGTCGCCCTTCGCCTCGAGCGCCCGGGCCATCAGCTTCGCGATCGCGCCCATGTCCGGCTCGCGCAGGCCGCGCGTCGTGACGGCCGGCGTTCCGATGCGCACGCCGGAGGCGACCATCGGCTTGTTCTGATCGAAGGGGATGGTGTTCTTGTTGACCGTGATATTCGCCGCCTCGAGGATGTTCTGCGCGTCCTTGCCGGTGATGCCCTTGGAGAAGACGTCGGTCATGAAGAGATGGTTGTCCGTGCCGTTGGAGACGATGCGGAAGCCGGTCTCGCGCACGGCGTCGCAGAGTGCTTTCGCGTTCTTCACGATCTGGCCCTGGTACTCCTTGAACTCGGGCGTGAGCGCTTCCTTGAACGCGACCGCCTTCGCCGCGACGATGTGCACGAGCGGTCCGCCCTGCACGCCGGGGAAGAGGGAGCGGTCGAGGTCCTTGGCGTGTTTCTCTTTGCACAACACGAGGCCCGCGCGCGGTCCGCGAAGCGTCTTGTGGGTGGTGGTGGTGACGAAGTCGGCGTAGGGCACGGGCGAGGGGTGGTGGCCGGTGACGACCAGGCCTGCGATGTGGGCGATGTCGGCCATCATCAGCGCGCCGACGCCGTCGGCGATCTCGCGGATGCGCTTGAAGTCGATGATGCGCGAGTACGCCGAAGCCCCGCAGATGATCATCCGCGGCTTCGACTCCTCGGCGATCCGCTGCATCTCATCGTAGTCAATCAGCTCGTCTTCTTTTCGCACGCCGTAGGCGACGACCTTGAAATCGCGGCCGCTGTAGGAGAGCGGATGGCCGTGCGTGAGATGTCCGCCGTGAGAGAGGTCCATGCCCATGATCGTGTCGCCGGGCTTGAGCATGGCGAAGTAGACGGACATGTTGGCCTGCGAGCCGGAGTGCGGCTGCACGTTCGCGTGCTCGGCGCCGAAGAGCTGTTTCGCGCGCTCGATGGCGATGTTCTCGACGATGTCGGTGGGACCGCAGCCTCCGTAGTAGCGCTTGCCCGGATAGCCTTCCGCGTACTTGTTCGTGAAGACCGAGCCCATGGCGGTGAGCACGGCTTTGGAGACGTGGTTCTCGGACGCGATCAGCTCGAGGGTGTCGTTCTGTCGCTTGGTCTCGAGGTTGATGGCGTCGAAGATGTCGGGGTCGACGTCGGAGAGTGCGCGGTGGAGAAAATCGTGGCCCGTTGCGGCAGTCGTCATGGCCGGGCGATCTTATCGAAAAACGCGATGGCCGCGCCCGCGAGGTAAAGCGAGCCGGTGATGACGATCGCCGGTTCGTTCGATTCGAGCGCGGCTTTGAATGCATCGTTCGGATCGGCGATCGGCGTCGCGCCTTCGAACGCCTCCGCTTTCACCGATCGCGGCGGATAGGGCTCGGTAGCGATCACGCGATCGAAAAGAGGGAAGAGGCGGTCGACGACCGGCTGCACGTCCTTGTCGCTCATCATGCCGAAGACCAGGAGGCGCGGACGCATCACGTTCGCGTCGAAGAACGGCGCGGTCTGTTCGATCGCGTGGAGATTGTGGCCGCCGTCGATCCAGATGTCTTTGTCGTTCACGCGGAAGTGCTCGAGGCGTCCGCGCCAGCGCGTGTTCCGCACGCCGCGCTCGATGCTGGTCTCGTCGATGCCGAGCTCGCGCGCGGTGCGCACTGCGAGTGCCGCGTTGCGCCGCTGGAAGTTTCCCGCGAGCGGCGTTTCGTGCTCGTCGGTGACGTGAATGACGCGCGTGCCAAATTTCGCGGCCCTTTTGCGGATGACGTCGAGGCCCACGGGATCGTCGTTCGAAGTCAACACGATCGCGCCGCGGTGGATCACGCCCGCTTTCTCCATCGCGATCTTGCGGAGCGTGTTGCCGAGGTACTCCATGTGGTCCATGCCGACGGGCGTGATGACGGCGGCAATGGGCTTGACGACGTTGGTCGCGTCGAGGCGTCCGCCCATCCCGACTTCGAGCACGGCGATGTCGCACTTCGCGCGGGCGAAGAGGATGAAGGCGATCAGTGTCAGCGCTTCGAAGTACGTCGGCACGATGCCGGCGCGCTCACTCGCCTTCTGCAACTCGACGATGGCGTCCGTGGGATCGAGTTGCTCGTCGGCGACCGTCCAGCGCTCGTTGAGGGCGACGAGGTGCGGCGAGGTGTAGTGCGCGGCGCGGCGGCCGGAGGTGTTGAGGATCGACGTCAGCATCGCCGACGTCGAGCCTTTGCCGTTCGTGCCGGCGACGATGATGGACGGGTACTCGCGATGGGGATTGTTCAGCGCGCGCAACAACACGCGCATGCGACCGAGGCCGGGGCGGATGCCGCTGCCCTGCAGTTGATCGAGCCAGTCGAGCGAAGTCACTTCCCGGTGAAGAATCGCAGGAACCGCCCGATGGCCGGCTTCATCTCCGGGCGCGGCGTGATCAGGTCGACCATCCCGTGCTCGACGAGGAACTCGCTGCGCTGGAAGCCTTCGGGGAGCGTCTGGCGAATGGTCTGCTCGATGACGCGCGGTCCGGCAAATCCGATCAGCGCCTTCGGCTCGGCGATGTTGAGGTCTCCGAGCATCGCGTAAGACGCGGTCACGCCGCCGGTGGTCGGATCGGTGAGGATGGAAATGTAGGGCAGGCCGGCGTCTGCGAGTCGCGCGAGTGCCGCCGAGATCTTCGCCATCTGCATCAGCGAGAGGATGCCTTCCTGCATGCGCGCGCCGCCGGAACAGGAGACGATCAGGAGCGGCTCTTTCTTCTCCACGCAGCGCTCGATGGCGATGGTGATCTTCTCTCCGACGACGGAGCCCATCGAGCCGCCCATGAACGCGTAGTCCATGGCGCAGATCACGACCGGCAGTCCCTCCAGCTTCCCTTCGGCGCAGAGCACGGCGTCGCCGGAGCCGACGCGCTGCTGGTAGACCTTCAGGCGATCGGAGTAGCGTTTCGTGTCGCGGAAGCCGAGGGGATCGGTTGAGCGGATCTCGGTCGCGAATTCCTTGTACTTGTTGTCGTCGAAGAGGATCTCGAAACGCTCGCGCGCGGTCAGGCGGAAGTGATAGCTGCACTTGGGGCAGGTGTTGAAGTTCGCCTCCACTTCCTTGCGGTAGACGATCTCCTTGCAGTCGTCACACTTGACCCAAAGCCCCTCCGGAATGGCGACCTGGCGGTCCACCGCTTCCTTCGGTTTCTTCTCCTTCCGGAACCACGCCATGGGCGGGGACTCTAGCATATGGATGCGCGGCCATGGCTCCGATGAGGAGGGCCAGAAGCGGAGTCAGGATCACGCGCGGCGAGGAGCTCTCGATCCACCACACCGGGTCGGGATAGTGGACGTAGAAATACACCGTCGCACCGGTGGTGAGGAGCGCGATCGAGAGCGGCACCAGCGCTCGCCGGACGTTGCCGATGGCGATCAGCACGATCGGCACGAGGTAAGGAATCCAGTAGAGGTTGAACTTCGCGACCTTCGCGAGCGTCTTCAGCACGACGGGGATCGTTGACCAGTAGATCGGCAACTTCGCGCCGCCGTACATGTAGAGCAGGTCGTTCTTCAAGACGAACGTCATCCATGCCGCGAAGATCAACGCCGCAGGTGCAATCGCGATGAACGCGCGCTTCGGTTTGCGCTGCACGAAGAGGATGGTCAGGAAGACCGCGACGGCGAACGTGGCGCCTTCGAGCTTCGTGAAGACGGCGCCGGCCAGGCCGAGGCTGGCGAGGAAGGTCTGCGCGCGCGGGTTCTCGACGAACGTGAGCGCGGCGATGACGATCGCCTCGAACAGCAGGAGCGGCGGTTCCGCGCAGCCGGCGGGGTAGGCGAGGGTGTAGGTGTACGTCAGCGTCGCTGCGATGAGGAGCGTGCCGAGGTCGTCACGCGTCCAGGAGCGGATGACCGCAAGGAGCGCGAGGAAAAACAGCGGCGATGCGAGCACGGCCGCCCACCAGGGGAACTGGCGAGCGGTGATGTTGGAGAACGCGAGGAGGAGCGTCTGCAGCGGCGGGTAGTCGACGGTCAGCTGGGGCCAGGTGTGCAGGACGTCGGGATCGAGTCCGCCCGCGCGGAACCAGCGAATTGCTTTCGGCCCCCAGGTGAACTGGAGATCGCCGCAACTGTGGCGCGCGGTGAGCGTTCCGTAGAGGGTGAGAAGCCAGCAGAAGAGGATCGCGATAGGACCGATGGGACGAATAGGACGAATAGGACGTCCTATTGGTCGTATACGTCCTATCAGTCCTATCCCGATCACGATCGCGAGGATCGTGAAGATCACGGTCCTGCTCCACTCGATCCCGATCACTGAAAGCGCCGCCATCAGCAGCGCCACGATCAGCGACCCCGCGGCCATCGCGATGCCGAGGCGCGCGCCGATGGGCATCTCGCGAATGAAGTCGAGGCGCCAGACGATCATCCCGACCAGGGGAAGAAGCAGATAGGCCGCTAGGCCGAGGACGTCGGTCATTTGCGTTGGTAGAGAAAGCCTTCGGGGAACGTTGCGATCTGGCGATAGCGCGCGTCGTCGAACGGTCCGCGGATGGCGATCACGTAATCGGGAATCGTCTGGCCGTCGAACTTCTGCGGCACGACGTGTTGTCGCGGGAGCATGCCCAGCCCCGTCAGCCAGTGCGTCTGGTCGTAGTTCGGCGCCTCGGACGGCGTGATGACCGTGACCTTCGCGCCGCGCGGCAGCAGCGGCTCAGCACGGCGGCTGAGGACGATCGCGTCGGCGCTGGCGAAACGCACCGGCCAGACGTGGTCCTGGATCGTGTCGGGGAACGTGAAGTACGGTCCGCCGAGCCAGTGGAAGCGCTGGATCGTGGCCGCGGCGAAGAGGATCGCCGCCGCGTAAATCAGTACGCGGCGGGCGATCATCAGATCTCTCGGAACATGTACGGCCGCAGCGCGTCGAGGCGTTCGTCGAGCTTGGAGGCGTCGAGGTAGCGCAGCGTCGCGGCGACCGAGGAGAGGAGCGAGTTGCCGTCCTGCGGCGTGTAGCAGAAGCCGACGATCTTGCGGGCGTTCGGGACGGCGAGCGTGGACGTGGGGATGACGGTCTGCGAGAGGATGCGGCCGTAGTAGCCGTGGTCGCGGCCGAACGAGAAGATCTGGTTCACGGAGCGCTTGTTCGTGCAGGCGACGCGCGGGTTGTTGCGCAGCGCGGACTTCACTTCCTCGAGCGAGGTGTCGTGCCTGAGGTCGAGGTCGAACCAGAGCGTGTGCATGTACTGCGTGTTGAGCTTGATGGCCGAGGAGAAGAGATTCAGCTTCTCGCCGACGGTCTGGAAGAGGTGGTACGCGTCGCGCGCGTGGTGCGTGCCGAACTTGGGATCGTCGTGTTTGCCCGCTTCCGGCGCCGCGATGAAGGACTTCACGTCGGAGACGTCGTTCGCGCGGCGCATGCAGACGAAGCGTCCGGCCTCGAGGCTCATCTTGCCGTCGTGCGACGCGAGCGTCTTGAGGAGGACGGAGATGTTGTGGGTGTTGCAGGAAACGACCTGCACGTAGCGGTCGTCGGGATTCTGGACCTCGTCGTTGATGCCGCGGGCGTACGGACGGCCGAAGCCGAACTCCGAGCCCTGCGCGAGGTAGCCCTTCGGGCCTTTGATGCGCTCGTAGTATTTCTGCTTGTTGTCGTTGCCCGCGGGCGTGCAATCGACGACCACCGTCGCGCGCTCGAGCGCCTCCTCGGCGGTGTACGAGACGCGATGGCCGAGGCGCGCGAATTCGTCGCGCGCTTCCTCGTCGGTGACCAGCGCGGCCCCGCGGTTGATGAGGAAATCGACCATGGCCCGGTCGTTCACGGCGGGCGTGCGCTTGAAGAACGTGACCTCGTCGATGCCCCAGCGATCCTTGAAGTCGGTGAAGAGACCGATGAGCGGCTCGCCGATGGTCCCGGTGCCGATCACGTGCACGATGGTTTTCTTGTTCATGGGGGAGTAGAGCTCCTCAGGTGAGATCGGGCGCGGATGATAGCAGAAGGCAATTTGACAGCGAGGGGAGGGGGTTGCATTGTGTAAGAGTCATGGCGAAGACGGTGGAGATTCCCGATGAGTTGCACGAGGAGTTGGTTGCGCGTGCGCTGAAGGAAGGGCTGTCGCTGGCGGACTACCTCGTGCGGGAGCTCGAAAGCGCCGAACACCCTGTGGTGACAGGTGAGTTGCTCGAACGCATCCGCAGTCGCCCCGCGATCGATCTCGGGATCACGGCCGCAGAGCTCATTCGTGAAGGCCGTGAAGAACGGGACCGCGAGCTTACCGACAGATGGTCGTCATCGACGCCTCGGCGCTGATCGAGCTCCTTCTGGACGCCGCGCGTTTCCCGCGCATCGAGGAAATCGTCCGCGATCACGAGTTGCATGCACCGCATCTCCTCGATATCGAGATCGTTCACAGCCTCCGCCACGCTGTCCTCGGGAAACGCCTCAGCGCGGCACGTGCGTTCGCGGCACTCCAGGATTACACCGACTTGCCGATCCGTCGTCATTCGCACGATCGATTGGTCGCACGGATCTGGGAATTGCGAGACAACGTCACCGCCTACGACGCCTCCTACGTCGCTCTCGCCGAGTCGCTCGGTCTCCCACTCATAACCCGCGACCGTCGCCTCGCGCACTCCTCCGGTCACGCCGCGCGTATCGAATACATCGACTAGAATCCCCGCCCCATGGCCTCGAAGTCCGACTCCGGCGAGAAGTTGATCGCCTCGAACAAGAAAGCGCTGCACGAGTACTTCATCCTGCAGAAGTTCGAGGCGGGGCTGATGCTCACCGGGACCGAAGTGAAGTCGCTGCGGGACGGGAAGGCGAACCTCAAGGACGCATACGTCATCTTCAAAGACGACGAGGCATTCCTCTTCGGTGCGCACATCTCGCCCTACTCGCACGGCAACCTCCAGAACCACGAGCCCGAGCGGACGCGCAAGCTCCTGCTCCACCGCCGCGAGATCGACAAGCTCAAGGTGCAGACCACGGAAAAAGGCCTCTCCGTCGTTCCTCTGCGCCTCTACTTCAGAGGGAGCAAAGTGAAGGCGGAAATCGCCGTCGTGCGCGGCAAGAAGCAGTACGACAAGCGCGACACCGAGCGCAAACGCGAGGCCGACCGCGAGACCGCCGCCGCCATCAAACAGGGTCGCGGCTGACCGCCTGTGGCTGTGCAACCACACTCCTGACCTTGCAGGGAGACAGGCGTAACGCTTCTATGGAAACTGCCAAGCCGGCCTAAACGCTCTACTCAAAGGATTTAGTGGCGCAGGAAGGCCGCGCGATCCCGTGGCACCCACCTCGCTCTAGTCCGCGCAGAATGTTCGTACAGCGAAAGACCATCAACACAACCGTCAGCATCACCGGCATCGGGCTTCACTCGGGGATCTACACGACCGTCGAGCTCAAGCCGGTGCCCGCGGGGAGCGGCGTGACCTTCGTTCGCGCCGATCTCGACGGGCTTCGCATCCCGGCGTTGCAGGCGTCCACGACCGCGCTCGATCACGCGACCACCGTCGGCAAAGACGACGTCCAGATCGGAACCGTCGAGCATCTCCTGGCCGCGATCATGGCCTGCGGCATCACTGATGTGGACATCGACATCGACGGCCCCGAAGTGCCGATCATCGACGGCAGCGCCCTTCCGTTCATGCATCTCATCGACGCCGCGGGCGTCCGCGAGCTCAATGCCGAGATGCCGGTGTTGCGGCTTCGCGAGCCACTGGAGATCGTCGAGGGCGACAAGAGCATCCGCATCGTTCCCGCGAAAAACCTGGTCATCAAGTACAAAATCGACTTCGATCACCCCCTCATCGGCCGCGAGTCGTTCCACTTCGACTTCACCCACGACAGCTTCCTTCGCAAGATCGCGCCGGCGCGCACGTTCGGCTTCATGCGCGACGTCGAGAAGCTCCGCGCGGCCGGTCTCGCGCGCGGCGGCTCGGTCGAGAACGCGGTCGTCCTCGATGACCGCGGTGTCGTCAACGGCCCGCTGCGCTTCAAAGACGAGTTCGTGCGCCACAAGATCCTCGATCTCGTCGGCGACCTCGCACTGATCGGACGTCCGATCGTGGGCGAGATCACTGCCTATCGCGGCGGTCACGCGCTGCACTCTCGCTTCGTCGAAAGGATCCTCCGCGCAGCGGTCGCGGAAGAAGAGACGAGTCGCGAAGCCGTGCGTCGCCCTTACGAGCAGTTCGCCTAGCCGGCACGGCCGGCAGCGCTGGTTGCTCCGCCTTGCGGCACGTGACCGGGTGATGCGGCCGTAGCGGCTTCGAGCGGCGCAACGCGCCTGACTTCTGCCGCGCAGACTCGAAGTTCCCTCGCTTCGCTCGGGATGTGGTAAAAAAGCCACACCGTGCGCGCGAGCCTCATTTTTCTCACGTTTCTCCTGACGGCGCCGCTGACGGCGGCGCCCCCCAATCCCGGCATCGAGAAACTCGGCGCGACCGCCAACGCCGGTAAGGTCTCCGTTCGCTTCACCCTGGTCGGCGCGTTCGAGAACGGCGAGATGGTCGAAGCGCTCAAGAGCGGCCTCCCGACGTCCTTCACTTATTCGGTCGAGATCTTTCGCGACCGCCCCAATTGGTTCGACGACGGCATCGCCCGCGCACGCATCGAAGTCATCTGCACCTACAACTCGCTCACGCGCGAGTACCTCCTCAACTATCGGCG
>Ga0075421_100000988_pt1 | contig 32069 bp, 21 predicted proteins | sample SoiMetdeltSBSDD5_FD_75292 | JGI IMG/M metagenome (GOLD analysis project Ga0075421, IMG submission 75292) | Bulk soil microbial communities from a Populus tree surrounding site in Tennessee, USA - Soil MetaG P. deltoides SBSDD5 | ecosystem: Environmental > Terrestrial > Soil > Tree plantation... | reverse complement strand
CTCAACCTGCTGCGTCGGGACAAGACGGTCAAACAAGGTATCCAAGGCAAGCGCTTGCGCGCGGGCTGGAGCGAAGACTATCTCCTGGCCGTCTTGGCCCAATAAGATGCGATTGCCCTGCCGGCATAGTTGCTCAACACCCGGCGAGGGAGTACACTGTGGCACGTTATGCCCCAAAAAGTTTTGATTGCGCAGGCGGATTTAAAATCCGCGCAAGCCTTAGCCGATTTATTTACCGAACGCGGCGACACGGTCTGGCGCGCGGCAAACGTCCGTGAGGCCCAGGCACTGCTGAAAAAACAGTCGCCGGAGTGGGTGGGGATAGACTTGCATCTGCCGGATGAGGACTGGCAAGCCCTCTGGCAGCAAGTTCGAGAACGGACACCTCCGGCCAAAGCCTTTTTCACCACCAAATATCCTGACCCACCCCGGGAACTGCGCGCGGCGGAACGCGGCGCACAGTTTTTTATCCGGCAACCGTTTACGCGCGCGGGTCTGGAGCACTTGGCGCATTCGTTGTCGGTAGAAACGAATCACCATCAAGCCAACGCCGAATTTCAAGCGCAACTAGCGCAACTCCCCAAAATCCGCCTCCCCGTCCGGATCAAGATCACCCTCCCCTATGCGCTGTTAGCGCTCATGCTCGCCATCGCCGCCGCGTATCTGGTCAGCCGCGTCACGCTCGATTCGCTCGAAAACCGTTTCGCGGATCAATTAATCGAAACCGGCAAACTGACTAGCGACGGAATCGTCCATGAAGAAAACAGCCTGCTGGAGACGCTGCGCCTGCTGACTCACTCGAAAGGCCTGGCCGAGGCGGTGGTCGCGCAAGACGCCGAACAGTTGCGGCTCATGACTCTGCCGATCACCATCAACAATCAAGAAGAGGCGATTGAAATCCTGGACGTGGCAGGAAAAAGCTTGCTCTCCCTGCGGCATCGGAATGGAGGGAGCCTCGAAGAGTATCAGGCCTCCAGCGGCGAGGCGGTCTTCGCTCAATGGGCTTTCGTCCAGAACGTACTCCAACAGCGCACGCTGGCGGCGGGTGATAAATACGCCGGGTTGGGCCGCGCCCCCGGGGGAGATTATTTCTATGTGGCCGGGCCGCTTCTGAACAGTCAAGGCCAATTGGTGGGCGTCATTTTGGTAGGCAAATCCCTGCCCACCCTCGTCCGGCAAATCCGGGAGGAGACGCTGGCGCACATCACCTTGTACGACCTCAACGGGCAGCCGATCGCTTCCACGTTGAAGCTGGAGGATGGTTCGCTGGCTTTGACTTCCCCGGAGGCCGCCGACGTATTGAACCGGCAAGACCAATCCAGCCATGTGCGCGAGGAGAAAGTGGCCAGTATTACCTATGCGGAAATCCTGGCGCCTTGGGAAGTCCGCAACGGCGAAGATCTGGGACTGGTCGGCGTGGCCTTGGCGAAAACGTTCCTGGTGCAGACCAGCCTCATCACCCGGCTCCAAGTTTTCCTTTTAGTCGCGATTGCGCTGGTGTTAGTCATCCTCGTCGGAGTTGTACTGGCGAACCGGATCACGCAGCCGTTGCTGCGCGTGGTCGGCGCTTCGGCGGAAGTGGCGCGCGGCAATTTGGAAGTCAAGGTGGAACCCGTGGGCAATGATGAGGTGGCGATCCTGGCGCATTCTTTCAATCACATGGTCGCGCGCCTGCGAGAAGGTTCGATTTACCGCGACCTGCTGGGACGCACGGTTTCGCCCGAAGTGCGCGAGCAGTTGCGACAAACGTTCGCCGCCGGTGATTTGCGCCTGGAGGGGCAGACGATGGTCGCGACCGTTTTGATCAGCGACATTCGCGGCTTCACGACCCTCTCAGAAAAAGCGCCGCCCGCGACGGTCTTGGTCTGGCTCAACGAGTATTTTGGAGAGATGGCGCCGCTCATCACCGCCGAGGGCGGCGTGGTGAACACATTCCAGGGCGACGCGCTGCTGGCCTTCTTTGGAATTTTGCCGCAGCCCCTCTCCCCGCAGGCCAGCGCGTACCGCGCCTGCCGGGCCGCCGAAGCGATGCTCACTGTCATCGAACAGATCAATGCGCGCCGCGCGGCGCGGAACGAGCCCCCGCTGATTACCGGCATCGGCCTCAACACCGGCCCGGTGACGGCGGGTGGCCTGGGCAGCGCGGATCGCTTGAATTACACGATTATCGGCGATACGGTTAACACCACGCAGCGTTTGGAAGAGGTGACCCGGCAATTCGGCGAGAGCGGCGTCATCCTGAGCCAGGCGACTTTTGAAGCGCTGGAGAAACATCAGGCAGAATTTAAAATCGAGTCACTCGGCGCGCAGACCTTTCGGGGAAAAACCGAACCGCTGATGGTTTATCGGCTGGCAGCAGGGAAAGACCAATGACGACCACCGAGCAGAAGCGCACCGACCGCCGCAGTCTGCTGGCCGTGTTGCTATTACTGCTGTTAAGTCTGTTATGCCTGGCGGCTTCCCTGCTTCCCTTAACCGCCAACGCCCGGCACTCTGTTGAGGTTTCCTTGCATTCGGAATTAAAATCGAACTACGGCGTTGATCCGCTGGCGACCTCCCTCTCAGAAATTGATATAGACATTATTGAAGCGGCGCTGCTCAATGAGGCGCCGGCGGGGACGGAAGTGACGAACCGCCTCTCCACGTTGGAGAGTCTGCTGAAAACCCCGGTCCCCACCATTACGCCACTCCCGACTCTTCCCGGCACGACCCAAGAAGCCACCGTGACGCCAGCCGGTCCAGCGGAGCCGACAGCCACGCAGCCTCGACCCACGGAGCCTTTGCCCACCCAGACACCCTTGCCCACTCAGACTCCCTTGCCGACCCGGACCTCCCCGCCAGCCCCGACGAGGACGCGCGTGCCGCCGACAAGGACGCGTGTTTTTCCCTCGGCCACACCGGCGCCGCCGACATGGACACCGGAGCCGCCAACCAACCCACCACCGCCTACCGACCCACCACCACCAGATCCCACCGATCCGCTACCTCCACGGCCCACGGATACTCCGTCGGGCTATCCGCCGCCGCCGACGAATCCACCACCGCCCACAGACCCGTATCCTTGATCAGATAAGGTGCGCCGCACCTTCTGTGCACCTTCCGTTGAAGCACCTCCCAACGCTTCACAACTTATCCCCACGAACACCAACTTTCTCACTAACCGGTTTTTAATCGCTGATTAAGCGCTGGTTTGTTACAAAAGAAGACGAGTGGGTCCTAGACCCTCAGGGTCTCCTGCGTGAGACCTTGAGGGTCGAACATTAGGACGGGAAGACTATCGGGGAGCCATTGAGGTTTGTTTCAAACGTCTTTATAATCTTCTATGCCTTCCAAAATCTCCCGCCTTTCATCTTTTAATAGTCGCCACTCCGCGTCTTTATCTTAATATAAAGGACTCCCATGAACTCTTCCGCCCTCCGTCCTCCGCCCTCCGTCCTCCGTCGCCCTTTCAATCTCATCCAGCGCCTCGTCTTTCTTGGCCTAACTTTCTGGCCCGCCGTCGTGTTGATTGGTGTACTGGAGTACGCCACCTCGGCCGGCGTGACCAGCGCGGCCGGGGCGCTCACGATTGAAACTCTGGCCGGCTACAATTTGGTCGTAGACTCGAACGTCGAGTCGCCTTCCACGTATGCGCCCTCGGTCGCGACCGTCGGCGGACGATTCTGCAATACCGGGGATCAGCCGCTCACGGACGTAAGCGTCTACATCGGCAACTACGTCACCACGCCGGCCAACAGCACACCCGGCATTTATCCCACACGGGATAGCAGCACCGCGCCCTTCATCGCCGAACACGCCTTCCTGGCAGGCACCGGGCTGTACTCCTTCACGCATGTCGGCGGAAGCATGGGCACCTTGGACGCCCGGCGCTATGTTGGCACGCTCGCCCCGGGCGAATGCCGCGTGCAATACTGGCACTTCACCTATCCCCGCCGCGCCAACCCGAATAACAGCGGCGTCGCCGTGTGGGGTGATACCAACGACCCCAACGACGACCTGTGGTTAAGCTTTGACCTGTGGGGCAACTCGGCGGAAGGCATCACCAACAACACGACCTGGACGATGACCATGCGCAATGAAATCTCGGCCATGGCCAACAAGATTTATCCCAACGGCAGCAGTTGGTTCAATACCGACACCACCACCGTCCGCGCCGGCGATGTCATCACCTCCAACGGCATCCTGTATGAACTCGGCGTCATCAATAAAGGCTTTGACAATGATGGCGATGGCGAGTTCGACTTCAACGCCTGGCTGCAACCGATTGGCGATCCCAGCTACGACCCAAGCTGCTTCCGGCTGATCGGCACCAGCGGCATCTTCACCGTTTCTATTAGCGCGGCCCCTGATCTGATCATCCCCTTTACTGATCAACTCTACTTCACCGACATCCCGGAGGCCAACAACGGCGCAATCGGGAACGTCTACTACACCTTCCTGGCGCTGAATGGCCCTTGCTTCACCGGCCTGTCGCCGTATCAAGAAGTCGCCTCCGGCGCAGACAATGAAAAGTTCAGCGGCGACTACGGAACCCCCGGCGTCCCGCCCGTGCAATCCTTGCCGCCGCAAGTGAGCGTGGATAAGAGCGGCAACGCGACCGTCGTGCTCGGCAGTTCCATCACCTATCAAGTCGCCAGCGCCAACACCGGAACCCAGGATGCGGGTATGCCGCTCATCAGCGGCGGAAGCGGTGACTCACCGCCCTGGGTGCCGCTCGTTTACAGCGACACGATTCCCGCGGGCTTGGTTTACGTCGCCGGTAGTGCGACCCATACTTTCACCAGCACCGGCGTCATCATTCTTTATTCCACCGACAGTGGCTTAAATTGGATCAGCACCGAGCCGCCCGCCAGCCAAGTCACGACCATTCAATGGTGGCTGACGGATACGCTCAAATCCGGTGAAAGCGGGACGGTGCTGTTCAACGCCACGGTCCCGGTCACATATCCCACCAGCTACGTGGAGAACTGCGCGGGTGCCAGCTTTGATGGTGGTGAAGCTTTTGCAGACGACTGCGCCCTGACGCTGGTGCAAGGCACGAACCGCATCGGCGATATGGTCTGGCAGGATGATGATAGCGACGGCACACAAGATGGGGGCGAGACCGGAATCAGCAACGTCACCGTGAACTTGTATTTAGATCGCGACGGCGACGGGACGATTGACACGAATGACCTGGTGGTGATGACCGCCACAACCTCGATCACCGGCTTTTACCAGTTCACCGGCCTGCCCAATGGAAATTTCCTCGTCCAAGTGAACAGCGCTGATCCTGATCTACCCTTAGGTTACGGCGCGACGACGCCCACGTTGGTTTCAGTTAAAAACTTGGGAACGACCACTCCCAGCCCGTACACCCAAGCCGACTTTGGCTTTGGTCCCTCGCTGCGTGTGGATAAGACGATGCTCTCCACCAACCCCATCAGCGAAAGCGGCCTGATCACTTACCTGCTCAGTCTGATCAATACCTTGCCCGGCGACGGCACCGGCTCGACCGCCTGCCAATACATTGTTTGGGCGAGTATCGCGCACCCAGACAATACGCTCGTCCCCAACGGCGGCACCTCCAGCAACGCGCAGTGGTCGAGCACCGGCAATGCCTTGAACACACCCAACAGTCTGTACGCCGCCACGAACTTAAACGACAACACCGACCTGTTGGGCTTGAGCGGCTTCAACCTCGGCGCACAAAGCGGCAGCATCACCAAAGTGGAAGCGCTGCTCTATCTAAATGAACTCGTCAACCTGAAGGACACCGACGATTTGACCTTCAGACTTTACATGACCGACACCGTCCGCGGCGCGGCCGACACGTTCACCGGCGTGGGTTACTTCACCCAGACGGTCGGCAGCAACTATCAACTCAAGATAGACGTCACCAGCAAACATCCCAACGGTTCCACCGGCTGGCTCTGGGGGAATTTCACCGGCAACACGACCGAGATGCAACTTGAAGCGGGCAAAGGCTCGGGCGGCGGATCGTCCGGCGACCTCGGCCTGGACGCGGCGGCGTTCTTAATCACGACCAACCAGACCTGCGGCGGCCCGGACACAACCATCTTCACCTTGCCCGTGACCGACACCTACGACACCGCGCGCTTGCAATTCATCTCCGCCGATCCCTCACCGAGTTTGGTCAGCAGCGGCGTCATCAGTTGGGCAAACCAAGGCCCGCTGTACGCCGGCCAGATCAAGACGATTGAAGTTGTTTTTGAAGCGCTCGCGCCGCCGACGGAGGCCAACACCGTCACGACGAACACCGTCGCCGCGCGAAACGCGACCTTTGCCAGTGGTCGTGCGGTAAACAACGCCACCGACTTGGTCACCACGACCATCATTCCCACCGGCAGCATCGGCAACTTTATTTGGTACGACTCGGACAGCGATGGCGTTCAAGATGGCGGCGAGGTCGGGATTCCCAACGTGACCGTGCGCCTGTGCAGCAACTCCAATTGCTCCGGTGGCGGCAACATCATTTACGCGACAACGACGACCGACGCGGATGGCTTCTACCTATTCGAGGGATTGGGCGACGGAACCTATCACGTTGACGTGCTCGAAACCACTTTGCCCGGCGGCTCCGCCGGTTGGACCAACACCGGCGACCCGGACGCCGGCGATCCGGACTCCGGCGAATCCGGCCCGCTTACGCTCGACAACACCGACGCCTCCGCCACCAACAACGACTACCTCGCCGTTGACTTTGGCTACCACAGCACCGGCATCATGCTCTTTGGCAACGTCTGGGAAGATGTGAACGGCAACGGCCTGCAGACGACCGGCGAGGATGGCTTCAGCGGCGTCAGCGTCGCCATTTGGAACTGCGGCGTGGACACCATCTGCTTCAACGGCGATGATGCAGCGGTCGTGACGACCACCACCAGCGCCAACGGCGACTACATGTTCACCGGCCTCACCGCCGGAACCCGCTACGTCCGCGTCATCACCACCACCCTGCCCTCCGGCGGCACATGGATCAACACCGCCGACCCGGAGAGTGATTTCAACAGCCGATCCACTTCCATCACACTTGCCGCCGGCAATCTTTACGGCGCTTATGACTTCGGTTATCACCATAGCGGCACGCTCTCCATCGGCGACACGGTGTATGCGGATTGGAATGGCGACGGGGATCAAGACACCGGCGAAGAAGGTATCCCCAACATCACCGTCTCGCTTTACGAAGACGAAGATAAAGATGGAATCATTGACGCCGACGACGCACTGATCACGACCACCGTCACCAACGCCAGCGGCGTGTACACGTTTGCGAATCTGGCCGGGAGCACAGGCGGGCTGGGCTACATCGTCGTCGTGGATACGAATGACACCGACCTGCCCGCCGGTTATCTGGAAACCGAAGACCCGGACGAGACCGGCGTGTGCGCCACCTGCGACAGCCAAGCCTCCGTCACCTTAGTCGCCAGCAACGTCACGGATATTGACTTTGGTTATCAACCCACCGGCGGCGGCTCCATCGGCGATTTCGTCTGGCGTGACACTGACCATGACGGCATTCACGATACCGGTGAACCGGGACTCCCCAACATCACCGTCACCTTATATGAAGACACGAATGGCGACGGCATCTACAACGCCGCCACGGATGCGTTCATCGCCACCACCACCACCGACTCCGGCGGGAACTATATCTTTGAAAACTTGCCCTATGGAACCGGCCATCATTATTTGGTGGACGTGAACACCGCCGACACCGATCTCCCGCTGGATGGTTACGGCCAGCGCTACGTCCTCAGCACGAATAATGATCCGCATCCCGTGCATCTGACGGATAGTGACCCTTACGAAGATGCCGACTTTGGCTTCAGCGCGGGCGGCACGATCGGCGATTTGGTTTGGCGCGACGACAACCGCGACGGGGACCCGGACGGTGAGCCGGGCGTGAGCGGTGTCCGCGTTTGGCTGTACATTGACAACGACAACAACGGCGTGCAATCGCTCGGCGACACGCTCGTCGCGACGACCACCACCAGCGCCACCGGCATCTACAGTTTCACCAGCCTAGCGGTCTACACCTACGTCGTCAAATTGGATCAATCCACACTGCCGACCACCACGTTGACGTACGATCTCAACGGCGCGTTGGATGCTCAGGCGCAAGTCGGGCTGCGCGCCGGGATGATCTTCCTCAGCGTTGACTTCGGCGTTGCAAGTGATCGCGGCGCTATTGGCGACCGAATCTGGATTGACGAGAACGGCGACGACATCTATCAGACTTATGAAAACGGCTTGAGCGGCATCGTCGTCACACTGACCAGCGCTTCCGGCGTGACCACGACCACGACCGACGCCGACGGCTACTACTTGTTCCCGTACTTACTCACCGGGACGTATACCGTCACGTACAACTCCGCCAGCATCCCGTCCGGCCTCGCGCAAACGTTTGAGGGCGATGGAACGCTCAATCAGCAAATCGTCGTCAACCTGGCCAACGGTCAAAATTATTTGACCGCCGACTTCGCCTACGCGCCGAACCTGAACGTGACCAAGACCTCGCTCGGCGCGAACAACCCGCTGCAAGCCGGGGACATGCTCACCTACACCATCGTGATCTCCAATCCGAGCTCCATCGGCGTCACCGGCTCAGTCCTCTCGGATTCACTTCCGGCGAATACAAACTTCGTGAATGGCAGCGGGACGATTTCTCCCGCCAGTGCGGGCAGTGTTGGCTCACTCCCGAACTTAGTCAACCCGTTGACGGTGACCGCCAATTCGGCGGTGACCGTGACCTTCAGAGTGACCGTGACCAACCCCATCCCGGTTGGCGTCACCGCGATCACCAATACCGTCCTGCTCACGACCACCGCCGGCATCACAGATACGGACACGGTCACGAATCCGGTGGCGGTGGCTTCGCCTGATCTCCAGATCACTAAGACGGATGGCGTCACCACCACCACCCCCGGCGCGACGTTGGTCTATACCCTCACCATCACCAACACCGGCAGTGGCGGCGCAACCGGCGTCATGATCACCGATACGATCCCGGTGAATACCACCTTCGTTTCGGCCAGCAACAGCGGTGTGTTCGGCAGTGGCTTGGTCACGTGGCCCACCTTCTCCCTCCCGGGCAGCGGCGCATTCACCACTCGGTTGGTCACAGTCACCGTAAATAATCCGTTGCCCGCCGGAACGACGGCGATCACGAACACCGCCACCGTCGCCGATGACGGCACGAATGGCGCTGACCCGACTCCGGGCAACAACACCACGACCGATGTGGATACAATCACCGCCGCGCCTGATCTGACAATCACTAAGACGGATGGCGTTGCCTCGACCACACCCGGCTCAACGTTGGTGTACACCCTCACCGTCACCAACGTCGGCAACATTGGCGCGACGGGCGTGCTCGTCACCGACACCATTCCGGTGAATACGACGTTCGTCTCCGCCAGCAACAGCGGCGTATTCGGCAGTGGCTTGGTCACGTGGCCCACGTTCTCCCTCGCCGGCGGTGGCGCCTCTATCACACGCTTTGTAACCGTGACTGTCAATAGCCCATTGCCCGCTGGAACGACCACCATCACGAATACCGCGACCGTTACCGATAACGGTGCGAATGGCGCTGATCCAACGCCGGGCAACAACACGACGACGGATGTGGATACAATCACCGCCGCGCCTGATCTGACAATCACCAAGACCGACGGCGTCGCCTCAACCACACCCGGCTCAACGTTGGTCTACACCCTCACCGTCACCAACGTCGGCAACATCGGCGCGACCGGTGTGCTCGTCACGGATACGATTCCGGTAAACACCACCTTCGTCTCCGCCAGCAACAGCGGCGTATTCGGCAGTGGCTTGGTCACGTGGCCCGCGTTCTCACTCGCGGGCGGCGGCGCATTCATCACGCGTTTGGTGACCGTCACGGTGAACAATCCATTGCCAGCCGGCACGACGGCGATCACCAACACGGCGACCGTCGCCGATGACGGCACGAATGGCGCTGATCCAACGCCGGGCAATAACACCACCACGGATGTGGACACGCTCACCGCCACGCCTGATCTGACGATCACCAAGACCGATGGCGTCGGCTCCACGACTCCCGGCGCAACCTTGGGGTACACGCTCACGGTTACGAACGTCGGCAACATTGGCGCGACCGGTGTGCTCATCACGGATACGATTCCGGTAAACACCACCTTCGTCGCGGCGAGCAACAGCGGCGTATTCGGCAGTGGCTTGGTCACGTGGCCCACGTTCTCCCTCGCGGGCGGTGGCGCGTCGGTGACTCGCTTCGTCACTGTCACCGTGGATAACCCATTACCCGGCGGAACTACAGCCATCACGAACACCGTCACCGTTACCGATGATGGCGTGAACGGCGCTGACCCGACGCCCGGCAACAACACCGCCACCGATGTGGACTCGCTCACCGCCGCGCCCGACTTAACAATTACCAAGACAGATGGCCTCGGCTCCACTGGGGCCGGTGCGACGTTGGTCTACACCCTCACCGTCACCAACGTCGGCAACATCGGGGCCACGGGTGTGCTTGTCACCGATACCATTCCCGCCGATACCACGTTCGTTTCCGCCAGCAACAGTGGCGTATTCGGCAGCGGCTTAGTCACCTGGCCGAGTTTCTCACTCGCGGGCGGTGGCGTCTCCGTGACTCGGCTTGTCACGGTCACAGTCAACAATCCGCTCACGGCTGGAACCACGGCGATCACCAACACCGCGACCGTCACCGATAACGGCACGAACGGCGCTGACCCAACGCCCGGCAACAACACCGCCACGGATGTGGACACGCTCGAGTTCTCACCCGATTTGCAAATCACCAAGACGGATGGCGTCGGCTCCACCACGCCGGGTGCAACCTTGGTCTACACCCTCACCATCACCAACGTGGGCGACATCGGCGTGACAGGGGCACTCGTCACCGATACGCTCCCGGCGAATACCACCTTCGTTTCGGCCAGCAACAGCGGCGTGTTCGGCAGTGGCTTGGTCACGTGGCCCGCGTTCTCACTCGCGGGCGGCGGCGCATTCACCACCCGCTTGGTGACCATCACCGTCAATAATCCACAGCCCGCCGGAACCACGGCGATCACCAACACGGCGACCGTCACGGATGACGGCTCGAACGGTAGCGATCCAAACCCGGACGATAACACGGCGACGGATGTGGACACACTCACCGCTGCGCCGGATCTGACGATCACCAAGACGGATGGCGTCGCCACCACGACTCCCGGCGCAACCTTGGTGTACACCCTCACCATTACGAACGTTGGGAACATCGGCGCGACGGGTGTCCTCGTCACGGATACGATTCCAACCAATACCGCATTCGACTCCGCCAGCGACAGTGGTGTGTTTGGCAGCGGCTTGGTCACGTGGCCCACGTTCTCGCTCGCGGGCGGTGGCGCGTCGGTGACTCGCTTCGTCACTGTCACCGTGGATAACCCATTACCCGGCGGAACTACAGCCATCACAAACACCGCGACCGTTACCGATAACGGTGCGAACGGCGCTGACCCGACGCCCGGCAACAACACGGCGACCGATGTGGACCCCGTCGGCTTTGGCACGGTCTCCGGCCATCTGTATATTGACACGAATGGGGACTTCAACCAGGACCTGGGCGAACCCGACCTGATTAGCGTGACCGTGACGATCACCGACTCGAACGGAATCACGCAAACGGTTGTGACCAACGGCACCGGTGACTGGACGGCGACCGTCCCGCCCGGCAGCACGACCGCCGACGTGGACGAGACCGATCCGCAGTATCCGACCGGCTACACCCAGACCGAAGGCACCGACCCGACCACCGTCACCGCGGTTGCCGGAACAGATACCGACGCCGGGAATGACGGCTACTTCTTGAGTGGAACTGTTTCCGGCCATCTGTATATTGACACGAATGGGGACTTCAACCAGGACCTGGGCGAACCCGACCTGATCAGCGTGACCGTGACGATTACCGACTCGAATGGAATTGTCCAAACCGTCGTCACCAATGGCAATGGCGACTGGACGGCCATCGTCCCGCCCGGCAGCACGACCGCTGACGTGGATGAAACCGATCCACAATACCCAACCGGTTACACTCAGACCGAAGGCACTGACCCAACGACCGTGACGGCAGTTGCCGGAACCGATACCGACGCCGGGAATGACGGCTACCACTTGAGTGGCACGCCCGATCTCCAGATCACCAAAACGGATGGTGTCGCATCCACCACACCCGGCGCGACGCTAGTCTACACACTCCGAATCACAAACACTGGGACGATCACCGCGACCGGCGTGCTAATCACTGACACGATCCCGGCCAACACCACCTTCGTCGCGGCCAGCAACAGTGGTGTGTTTGGCAGCGGGCGTGTCACGTGGCCGACCTTCTCACTCGCGGGCGGCAGCGCATTCACCACGCGCCTCGTCACCGTCACCGTCAACAGTCCGCTCCCGGCCGGCGTCACCGCCATCACCAACACCGCCACCGTCACCGATGACGGCTCCAACGGCCCCGACCCGACACCGGTCAATAACACCACCACCGATGTTGATCCGGTCGCCGCCGCGCCCGATCTCCGCATCAGCAAGACGGATGGTGTGGCCTCCACGACGCCAGGCGCGATGCTGATCTACACCCTGACCATCACCAACACCGGCACCCAGAACGCGACCGGCGTGCTCGTGACCGACACGATCCCGGCCAACACCACCTTCGTCGCGGCCAGCAACAGCGGTGTGTTTGGCAGCGGGCGCGTCACATGGCCCGCCTTCTCACTCGCGGGCGGCGGCGCATCCACCACGCGTCTCGTTACCGTCACCGTCAACAGTCCGCTCCCGGCCGGTGTCACCACCATCACCAACACCGCCACCGTCACCGATGACGGCTCCAACGGCCCCGACCCGACACCGGTCAATAACACCACCACCGATGTTGATCCGGTCGCTGCCGCGCCCGATCTCCGCCTCACCAAATCCGATGGCGGCGTCTCGCCGATGCCCGGTGGAATCATCACCTACACCTTGAACTACACCAACACTGGCACGCAAGCGGCGACGGGTGTCGTCATCACCGAGACTGTTCCGAACAACACACACTACAATGCCGCCGCTAGCTTGCCCACCGTTTGGGCCTGCCCTACTGGCAACCCAGGGACGATCTGCACAACCAACATCCCCGGCAGCGTGGCGGGCGGCGGCGGTTCCGGCTCCGTCCGGTTCGGCGTCCGGGTGGACAATCCGCTGCCAGGCACAGTCACCAGCATCGTCAACACCGCCATTATTGGCGATGACGGGACGAATGGCCCCGACCCGACACCGATCAACAACACTGGCACGGTCGGCACCATTCCAACCGCCGTGAAACTGCTGTACTTCAAAGTCAACGGCGTCTCCGGTCTGAAAGTCACCCTTGGCTGGGCAACCGAGACAGAGATTGATCACTACGGCTTCAATCTCTATCGCGCGCCGGCGAATAACTTCTCGCAGGCCACGCTCATCCACTTCGAGCCGGCGACGATCCCAGGCGGCAACCACAACGGCGCAACCTATCAGTACGCCGACACCGTCCCCACCGGCGGTGAGTGGTGGTATTGGCTGAAAGATGTGGATACGCAGGGACGCGAAACGTCCGACGGCTCCGTCAACGCGAAAGTTGGCGTGGGCCCTGGAACAGCGCTTTTCTACATCTATCTCCCAATGGTCAACGAATAGGTTACTTCACATGCGCCGGACTGCTTCGCGAAGCGGTCCGGCGCATGGCGCTTGACCTCAGAGGTCTCAGCTTGTTCAGCAAATGGGCAATGCGTCTCGGCGTTGTGGGATTAATTGTGGAGATGGGTGTGGGCCTCGCGCAGGCCGCGCCTCCGCCAGACTCACAACCCAACCTCATGGCGGCCCCGGATGGAATCCAGGTTGAATGGCACACGCCGGAAGTTGTTTTCACACAGGAGGCGGATGGAAAGTATAGCCTCTCACTGCCGGGCTATGCTCAACTCACTCAACCGGGACTCCCCCACCTTCCACTCACCTCGCAGTTAGTCGCCCTACCGCCTTCTGCTGAAAGTCCTTCGCTTGAAGTGCTCACCCTCGAAGAGACCGAACTATCGCTCCCCGGCCCGTTAGCCCTCGCGCCGCGACCGGCCGGTGTGGAACGCAATGCGGCCGGCGAAGTCATTGGCGGCGCTTATGAAGCGGTATCAGAAATGAGTCCCTTCACTTTCGATGTCGTCGAACTGCAACCGATGGGCGAGGTGCGCGGCGTGCGTTTAGCGCGGCTCGTCTTCTATCCCGTTCGACCGGACGGCGACCACGCACAGGCCGCGCGCTTCACGCGTCACGTCTCACTCTTCCTCCACTACAACGCCCCGGCTCAATCGTCTCAACCGCGGGCGGATGACATCCTTTCTACTCTCGTCATCAATCCCGAAGCCATCCAGCCCGCGCCCACCCGGATCAACCCGCAGCCTTTCAGCCCAAGTTTAGCCAGCATCACGCCGCGCGTCGCCATTGAAGTCAGCCACGCCGGTCTCACAACCATCACCTACGCTGCGCTGAACGCCATCGGTTTTCCGGTGGGCAGCACGAATCCAGCGAACGTGCATCTCGCCCGCGCGGGACAGGAAATCGCGCTCGAATGGGACGGCGATGCGGACATCGTCTTTGAAACGGGCGAGCGCTTTTTGTTTTACGCCGATCCGCGCTTTAGCCGTTGGACGGTGACCGATGTTTATTTCCTGACCGTGGACGGAGTCGCGGGCCTGAGGCTGACCAGCCGTTCGGCGTCCCCGACCGGACTGACAGCGGGTAACGCGTGGATGGATCAACTCGCGGAGACGAACGCGCTCTACACACCCGATTGCTACTGCGCGCCGATTCCTCCCGGCCGCGATGGCGACCGCTGGACGTGGGACGTTCTGCGCCGGCCCGATCGCGCTTCCATTACTTACACGGTCAACCTGCCGACGGTGAACGTCACCCAACCGGCCACACTCACCACTTGGTTCATCGGCTACACGGATATCATCGCCATCGCGCCGGATCATCGCATCAATGAAAAGCTCAACAGCGTCTCACTCGGTCAAGCGGAATGGGATGGCAAGCAAGCCATTACCGCCACACTGACGATTTCCGCCAATGTGCTCATCAATGGCAACAACCTGCTCAACTTGACGCTGCCGGGCGTGTCCGGCACAAACAACGTTGAAGGCATGTGGCTGGACGCTTTCTCGATTCGCTACGCGCGCGGCAGCGCCGCCTCGGGCGTCTCCGCCATCTTTACCGGCGATGTCGCCCAACACGCATACACAGTGGGGCTAAGTTCAACCACCGGCCTGCGCGCTTACGACGTGACCGACTCGATTCATCCCCAACGCTTAATCAGTATCACCGTTTCCAGTAACAGCGTCACGCTCGGCGACCCAATTTCCGGCCGGCCCCGCCGGTATGCGCTCGCGGCGGAAAGTGGGATCAGCGCGCCGGATAAACTTCGGCTCACCTCCTCACTCACCGGCACGATCGGTAAGTACATCGTCATCGCCCCCTCGGCTTTCATCCCGGCGCTCACCAGTCTGGTCTCACTCCGGCAGAGTCAAGGACTGACCGTCACCGTAGAAAATACTCAAGCCATTTATGATAATTTTGATGGCCGCCCGACCCCGGACGCGATCCGCGCCTATCTCGCGAATGCCTATGCCGCTTGGAATCCGATTCCGACGTACGTGCTGCTCGTCGGCGATGGGAACTTTGACCCCAAACAGTATCGCGGTGATTCGACGACGACTTTTATCCCGCCTTATCTCGCGGATGTGGACCCGTGGGCGGGCGAGACCGCGGCGGATAACCGCTACGTGACGCTCGCCGGTAATGACGCGTTGCCCGAGTTGCTCCTTGGCCGGCTGCCGGTAAACAGCCTCACCGAAACGCAGACGGTCGTGAACAAAATCGTCAACTACGAAACGCAGCCGTTCCCCGGCGGCTGGAACGCCAACGCGGCCTTTGTGGCCGACAATGCGGATTCCGGCGGCGATTTTCCGAACGACTCGGAAGACTTAGCGACTAATTACATTGACCCACCGTTTGTCGCCCAGCGCATTTATTATCTACCGCCGACCAGCACCGTCACCTCGACCCACGCCGCGATCCTTTCACGTTGGAATGCCGCCGGGCTGATGCTGTTCGCCGGCCATTCATCCACGCATCAATGGGCCGAGGAGCGCCTGTTCCACTCGGATGATGTCGCGTCACTCAATAATCAGCGCCAGTTGCCGGTGTTAGTCGAACTCACCTGCTTCACCGGCTCGTTCCACGTTCCCAACTCCGTGACGATGGACGAAGCTTTGGCCCGGCATCCCAACGGCGGCGCGGTGGCCGTGTGGGGCGCGACCGGCTTGGGCATCTCGACCGGTCACCAGTTTTTGGCCGAAGGCTTTTTGAACAATATCTACACGCCCGGCAAGACGCTGGGTGAGGCCGTGCTCGCCGGCAAGATCAATCTGGCCGGCACTGGCGTGAATTTGGATTTGATTGATACTTATCATCTCTTAGGTGACCCGGCAACGAAATTGGATTTGACCATTGTGCCCTGGACGGATTCGCTTTACTTGCCCGTAATAAGGAACTGAGGGAACTAAAGGAACTTTCTCTTCTATTCAAGTTCCCCCAGTTCCTTCAGTTCCTTGATTTCTGAGTTCCTTGATTTCTGAATTCAAGAAGGAGTTCCTATGCGCCACTATCGTTTGTTCTTGCTGTTGGTTACGAGTCTCGTGATCTTATCCGGTCTATCGTTATCCATCCTGCCGGTCGGCGCCGCGCCGCTCGCGGGATTTACCGATACGCCTGTCCCGACGGACACCCCACCGCCGCCGCCGCCGACCAATACCGCGGGCGCGCCGCCACCACCACCGCCCACCGCCGTTATCACCGATCCCGTCATCGTCAAAGGTGGCGACCCGGAAAACGCGCCGGTCGGCGCGGTGGTCACATTCAATATCACCGTCAGCAATCCCAGCGGAGTGGATGTGCCCAATGTGTCGGTGGTGGATCCGCTCCCGACTCAACTGGACTACCTGAGCGGCAGCACCACGCAAGGCACCGTCATCTATGATGCCGGGACGCACACCGTCAACTTTACGATCGGCACCCTCGCAGCCAATCAGGTCGTCAACCTCGTCATTCAAACGCGCATCAACAGCACGGCGCAGCCGGGCCAGACCATCGTCAACATGGCGCAAGTGCAGGAGAGCGGCGTGACAAGTAGTTCATCGAATACGGTCGTCACGAATGTCGTGCCGGGTGAGATGCCGGGAACCGGCCTGCCGCCCGAACCCTCCGCTGCGCCGACGATCTTCTTAGCCGTCATCGCGGCGCTGTTACCGTTGCTGGGTTGGCTGGGTCTGCGGCGGCTGCGCCTGGGGCGAAAACAATCGTGATTAATTGGCCTATTGTCTTCGGCGCTTTTTGTGGAGGGCTAACGCTCACCTTCCTGCTGGCAGCGCGGGGATCAAAAGGCGCCTCTTCTTCACTAACAAGCCGATGGCTACTCGGCGGTCTCGCCTTAACGACCGGCTGCCTAGCCATCGGCTTCGTCATCTCCGCCGCTTATTATTCTCTCGGAACAGCCCACACCACGCCAATAGCCTTGCCTTCGTCCCTTGCCAGTTCTCCTCCATCCTCCGTCTCGCGTAACGGTCTTCCGTCTTCTATCCCCCCATCTCCTACTCCCCCTCCTTCCTTCTTCCTCCTTCCTTCGTCCCTCCCGCCTCCATCAACCGAAGAAGCGCCTCCCCGCCTCCAAATTCCATCCTTGAACATAGATGAATCGGTCCAGACGATTCCGATCCACGATGGCGAATGGGACCTGACGACTTTGGGGACGGATATCGGTTGGCTGACGACGACCGGCGCGCGGCCCGGCGAGGCGTGGGCGATGGTCTTTATCGGGCACATCACCGTCTCCGCCAAAGAACACGGCGCATTTGCCTATCTCCAAAAGATTCAAAAGGACGCCGAGGTCATTTATGCAGCCGCCGGAATCCGTTACGTCTATCAGGTGGAAAACATCAGCCGCGCCGGGGCGAACGAGGTCAATCGTTTGTACCTCGCTGATGGCAAGAGCTTGCTGCTGATCACCTGCACGGATTGGGATGAGACGCAACGGGTTTATGCAAACCGGCTCGTGGTGCAAGCAAGGTTGAAAGAGTAATAATGTATTGCGTCAACGGATGCGCAGCGGATCAACGGATTCGACGCACGCCATGTGTTGACATGCAGCGGCTGCACATCCGCTGACACCCAACTCAAAAAGCAAATCGTGTTTAGCCAAGGAGTCATTGCCGCGCAGACGGGAATGACAATTTCCTCGACTGGCAACCTTTCCAAGCCCACCGCGCGCTAGCAACCAGCCACCAACAACCAAAAGTAACACCCGCCGCCCTTTTCGCGTTATCAGAAACCGGAAGGGGAGCATGGGCTATGATGGATTACCTGCCGAAATCCAGAGCCAGCCTGGTCTGGACCCTCTTAATTTTCGGCCTGGGAATGGGGGGTATGTATTTGCTGGCGAGCGCCAAGGGCAAGTCCACCCCGGGCTTGATCCTAGTGGAAGCTATGCTTTTGCTGTTGTGGTACTCGCAAGCCCAGGGAGGACCGCCCGGTCTGTGGCTGCGCGCCTTTGAATACTTAACGCTTCATCCTCAACTCAGCCTCGTCCCCATGGCGGCCGGTCTGTCTCTCCTGGCTACGCTGTTGGCCGCTCACGTGGAGACTCATCCCGATGCCGGTCTCTACAATTTGTCCGTGTTCCTTTGGCTCTTGAGCGGGCTGACGCTGATCCTGGCGTGCGTGCGCCTGTCGTGGTCCCAATTAAAAGCCTGGTGGCAAATTTATCGCTGGGAAGTCCTATTCGTCGCGGGCCTCACCGGCCTGGCGGCGGCCTTACGCCTTTATCAATTGAGCAGTCTTCCCCACATCATCAACGGCGATGAAGGCTGGACCGGCTTGGCAGCGCTTAAGCTCCTACCGGCTCCGGACTTCCTCTACCGCCATCCGTTTTCCTTTTTTCAAGGCTTTGGCCGAGTCTATCTGAACCTGATCGCGCTGGCGATTAACTTCTTTGGGCAGACAACTTTTAGTTTGCGTTTGCTACCGGCCATCGGCGGGACGCTGGCGATCCCGGCCACTTATCTTTTGGCGCGTCGCCTGTTGGACGGGCGCGAGGCGGCGGGGACATCACCTGTCCCCCCCAGCGAAGCGAGTGGAGGATTGTCCCCCGCAGCGCTCGGCGCGGCATTAGCCGCCCTGCTGCTGACGGTCGCGCATACGCACATTCACTTCAGTCGCACCGCCGCCGTCGCTTACATTCAATGCACCTGGCTTTCGCCGCTCGAGCTTTATTTCTTTCTCACCGGGCTGGAACGGCGCGACCGAGCGCGGCTCATCATCGGCGGGCTGCTCTTAGGTCTACACTTTAATTTTTACTACGGCGCGCAAATCAACGCCGGTTTTTTGCTGGTGTTTGTGCTATTCGCCGCGCTGCTCCATCGGTCTCTCGTCCGTGAAAACCTGGCCGGCATCGGCTGGTTCTTCGGGAGCGCGCTGCTCCTAGCCTTGCCCGGCATTACCTGGGCCGCCCAGCATCCACAAGACTTCTTCACGCGCTGGTTCATGGAGGGCACGTTCCAGTCCGGCTGGTTGAGTCTGGAGGTCGCGCGCACCGGGCACTCGGTCGCGTTGATCTTGTGGCAGCGGTTTGCGCATGTGTTGCTCTCGATCTTTGCGCTCCCCTTTGAAGACTTTTACTTCAGTGGAGCGCCCGTCCTGGATTTCATCACCGCGACCCTCTTTATGGCCGGCTTGCTAACCGCCCTGAATCGCATTCGCCAACTCCGCTTTTTGTTGTTGAATGCCTGGTTCTGGTCAGGTGTCCTCGCCATCAGCCTCTTCGTTATTCCGCCGTGGGCCGATTCCTACCGGCTGCTCGTCGTCCTGCCGGCGATTTGTATTCTGGCCAGCCTGGGTTTGGAACAACTCACTCAATTGGTTCAGCCGGTGCTCTCCTTACCCGGCCGCCTGGCGTTCGCCAATTGGAGTCTAATCTTTATTCTGCCGATTGCCGGACTCAATTTGAAGACTTACTATGTGGATTTCGCGCATGACTGCACTTACGCGGTCGACTCCGTGGGACGCGCCTGGTCGCTAATTGGAGATTATCTGCGAGAGCAGGGTCCCATTGATCAAGCGTATTTGGTGGGCGATGGAACTTTCCACTACGGAACGCATCCCTCGGTAGATTACCTCAGCGGCTCGGTCCCAATGACCAACCTGCTTGAATCCTTCTCCCCACCCGCCGCGCAGGGATTATTGGTCTTCGTCCTCACACCCACGCGCGCCAAGGAGTTGGCGGCTATTATGAACTTTGCGCCGGGCGGCAAGATCACTCGCGTGTCCGACTGCAACCAACTCTCGTTTATCACCTACCGCGTCGAAAAGCCGTAAAGACTGGGAACTCAAGGAACTGAGAGAACTGATGGAGCTTGAGTTCCATCAGTTCCTTTATTTCCCTCCGTTCCCGTTTTTTTCAGTTCCTTAAGCCCCCTTTGTTCCAGAAACTCATGGTATATTCCCCCTGCGTCCTGCGCTGCGGGACATCCAATCTAAAGAAGGGAAAAGGAAGTCCGATGCGTGTTTTAGTGACCGGGAGTGAGGGGACGATAGGCCGTCTATGCGTCAAAACGCTGCGCGCGGAAGGCTATGACCTGAGGACGTTGGACCGGCGCGCGCAACCCACCAGCGACGAGGGCGAGCATCTTCCCGGCGATCTGCGAGATATTTATACCGTCCGACGCGCGATGCAGGGCGTGGAGGCCGTTGTACACTTGGGCGCGATCCCCAACGATGTGTCATCCGGTTGGGAAGACGAACTCTTAACCGTGAATGTCCAGGGCACGTGGAACCTCCTGATTGCCGCCGTGGAAGCAGGCGTCAAGCGGCTGGTCTACTTCTCCAGTGTGAACGCGCTGGGCGTCTTCGGGGGGCGGCGGCCGGCTACCTACCTACCCATTGACGATGACTATCCACGTCATCCTTTAACCCCGTATCAAATTTCTAAACATCTGGGAGAAGAAATGTGCCGGGCTTTTTCCGCTCGACACGGCCTGACCACCCTTTGCCTACGACCTGTGCTCGTGGTTCCTAACGATCATTTCTACTCGAACTGGAATAAAGGCGTCTACAACCAGGACTGGGCGCGAGTCGAATATTGGTCCTACGTGGATCTGCGGGATGTGTGCGACGCGGCCCTGCGAGCGCTCACCGTGCCCAATGTGACCCATGATGCTTTCCTGCTCACCGCTGCCGATACGCTCATGAACATTCCTACAGCAGAATTGGTGGCCACCCATTACCCCAACACACCCTGGTCCAAGATAGATCAGGCGACCTACCTGGCGGACAATCCCTATCGTTCGCTGGTTGATTGCTCCCATGCCGCCGAGGTCTTGGGTTGGCGTCCCCAATATTCGTGGCGGGAACCGGTTCCTTTCCCTGAAGGAACGAGCAGCACGTATTACTATCGTAGATAGCAAGCGCGCGCCGGAAGTTATCGGCGCGCGCTTTTTTGGGTCAACGGATGAACCCCCTCCCTCACCCTCCCCCATCTCGGCTATTGAGCGTTTAGTTTCACCAACACCTGTCAGCCGAGATGGGGGAGGGCTGGGAGGGGGTTCATCCGTTCATATCAGTTCCATCCGTTGACTCTACTTCACAAACGTCACCTTACCCCACGTGGTTGGATCGCGTAGGGCTCGGACGTCAGAAGTGGACATCATCAGCTTTTGCGGTTCCTGGTTGTTATCGCAATCGCTGGGGTTAATATTCAGGCCCACACTCAGTCCGTCCGTAATAGTCAGTCCACCCAGCGCGCCGTTGGGAATAAAGACCTCCTGGTTGTAACCCTCCGCGGTTTTCACTTGCGCTTGTTGGATATTCTTTTTCAGCGCCTCGTCCACCACGCCATACCAGATATTGTAATTGGCCGGATGGCCGGCAAAGTCGCCGGGCGCGAAGCCTAGTTGAAAATCATCCGCGGACAGCGTGGGATCGTCGTAATCCGCCTCCAGTTCCGTATCCACCTGTATCTCAAGGTAGTCGCCCTGCCAGATGTCCACCCCCATCCATTCCTGCACCAGTTTATCATCCGTGATCTGCGCTGCCAGATAGAAGCCGGCCTCCGTCCAACCTAACCATAGCTTGGCGGAAAAATCACTCGGGCCACCCCAATTGCCGGGGGTCAAGGCATAAACGACCTGGTTGGCTTGATCCAAGACGAAATTCGGCTCGGCGCTCCAATCCTTCAACTCACCATCCACTTTAATACCACTGACCGGTTTGATCTGTAAATCATACGGTCGCGGGCCGGCGGGGGGAGGCGTTGGGGTGATCGTTGGGATGGGCGTTGGCGTTGGCGGCATGACACGGGGTACGGTCCATTCCGGCACGGTATCTACATGCGCGATCTGCGCGGAGCGATAACTCGCTACGCGGGCCTCCACCTGTTCCGGAGTAAGAACTTCATTGCCGGCGTAATACGTCCAATCCGCCTGCTCCACATACGTCCGGGGTTCGGAGGCGTCAATCGTCCCTCCGCTGATAAACCACAAGTTGTAATGGATTGCCATCGGCGTTTCGGGATAAACCTTATCCCGGTGGTCCGCCATCGGTTGACCATCCACAAAGTACTTTACCTTGCCCTGATCTACCTGAGCGACCAAGGTGTGCCAACCCGCAAAGCTCTGGGCGATATGATCGCCCACATTATCCGCCAACCAGGGTTCAGCCTGATACGTTTCCCAGGTCGTCAGGTAGAAGGTCGTCTCCGGGACATCCCAGCCCCCATTGGGCAAATACTCAAAGTCTATCTCCCCATAATCCAGGTCCAGGTCATAGTTTAACGGGGTGATCGTAAAGTAAGTCTCTACGACGTTATCCCCATCCGGGCCGGAGGTCGGCTCATCGAAGAAACGCACCCGCGTGGCATAGGTGCCCTCATAAAATTTCCGGTCATGATGAAGTTCGGCTTGCCGGGTTTGTTGAGCAGTTCCGTCGGTCGAGGCAGCCAATTGCATCAGGCGATTGCCCGCCAGGTCCGGATCATCCAGAAAGGAGACGTTATTCAGACTCCAAGTGGCGCCGGGAATTCCGGGGCCACCGGATTCAGCGCGCGCCGTCCATGAATGCTTGACCAGGTTCGGGTCGGTCGCGCCGGCATAATTAAAGTCATCAAACATCTGGCCGGCCCCTGGCCCTCCCACTAACGTCGGCGGCGCGGCCGGGAGCGCGGCGACCGTCGCCTGGACGGCGCTCTCAACCGTGGCCTGAACGTTTGTCACGTTGGTGGGGTTGGCGCCCGCACAGGCAACCAGGCTGAAAGCCAAACCGACAGTGAGGCCGATGAGCGGCAAATTTTTTAGAGACATCTAGTTGATCCTCTCTCCAAAGTGATTCCGGGCAAAGCGACTGAGGTTATTAAAACAAACCCGCTCTGATTCGGAAAGGTCAGAAGCGGGCTAAAAAACGGGGGAATATAAGTTACAACGCGTCCCCAAGATTATGCTTGGTGGCGTACGCCGCGGCCTCGGCGCGATTGGACAGGCCGAGTTTGCCGAGGATGTTGCTGACGTAGTTACGCACCGTGCCCTCGCCCAGGTGCAACTCCAGCGCAATTTCACGATTGGTCTGGCCGTCGGCGACGAGCTTGAGCACCCGGCGTTCCTGCTCGGTGAGCTGCGCAAACGCGGAGGTCTCCTGTGCCCGCGCCGCCCGGCGGACTTCGACGAAGACGCGCTCGGTCATGGCTGGATCAAGCAGGGCGTTCCCCTGCCCCACAGCCTCAATCGCCCGAATCACATCTTGCCCACCGGCCTGCTTGAGCACATAACCGGCCGCGCCGGCGCGGATGGCGGCGAAGAGCATCTCATCTTCGGCGTAACTGGTGAGCATGATGACTTTTGTTTCGGGGAGTTGCGCGGTGATTTCTCGACAAGCGTCAATCCCGCTGTCGCCGCCTAACCGGATGTCCATGATGACCACATCCGGCTTGAAGGCCACGGCCTTCGTCACCGACTCCGCGGCGCTGGCGGCTTCGGCAACGACTTCCATGTCTGGATGGCGATCAATCAGCGCCTTGAGGCCCAGGCGCACAACTTCATGATCATCTACTAGTAGAATGCGTTGGCGGTGCATGGGTTCATTTTACTCGCGGCACGGTTTATTGAGAAGAAGCAAGTGGCAGGTGGCAAGGGGCGAGTGGCCACTCGCCCCTTGCCACCTGCCCCATTTGTCACCCTCGCCGGACTACTTTAGAATTACAGGATGATGACAAACTCTCCCTCTCCCACCTCCCCCCCCACCAACGCTCAACTCTTGGCCTTACATGAAGCCGCGCTGGCGATTGCCGCCGATCTCTCGCTGGCCGAGACTCTGAAACATATCATCGTCGCCGCGGCCCGGTTGGCGAATGCGCGCTACGCGGCCTTGGGCGTGCCGGATGAATCCGGTGAATTCCTGGCCGAGTTTGTCACGACCGGCATGACGTCGGACGAGGAGACTCGGATCAGCCACCGCCCGCGCGGACACGGCATCCTAGGCGTGATTCTGCACGAGGGCCAGAGTCTGCGCCTGCGCGATCTGCGTGAGCATCCACAGTCGGCTGGATTTCCTGCCCATCATCCGCCGATGACAAGTTTTCTGGGCGTGCCGATCACTTACAAGGATAAGCCGCGCGGCAACCTGTATCTGACCGATAAACAGGGTGCGGCCGAGTTTACCGCCGAAGATCAATACTTGATCGAACTGCTGGCGGTGCATGCCGGCATCGCGATTGAAAATGCGCGGTTGCATAACCAGGTCCAGCACTTGCGCGTGATTGAGGAGCGCCAGCGCATCGGCATGGATTTGCACGATGGCATCATCCAATCCATTTATGCGGTCGGTTTGACCTTGGAGTACCTGCACGGTCAATTGAGCGAAGGTCAACTCGCCGGGGCCACGGAGCGTTTGCAAAGCGCGATTGAGGCGCTCAATACAACCATCCGCGATATTCGCGCTTACATCCTCGACCTGCGACCACGCCGGTTTAAAGGCGACGACCTGATCAGCGGACTTCAGCAATTACTAGCCGAGTTTAAAGCGAATACGCTCATGGCGGTTGACTTCAGCGCCGACCCAGCCGCCGACCGACGGCTGACGACCGAAGCCCGGCAGGCGCTGTTTCACATTGCGCAGGAAGCTTTGAGCAATGCCGCCAAGCACAGCCGCGCTTCGCGGCTGGAGGTCCGGCTGCTGGAGAATAGCGCCGAGGTGACGCTTTCACTCAAAGACAACGGGCGCGGCTTTGAGGCGGAGAAAGTGAAACACTACGCGGGACACGGCTTGGACAATATGCGCGACCGGGCCCGAGCCTTGGGCGGGGAGGTAGAAATCCACCCGCTCGCCGGTCAGGGGACGGAAGTGTTTGTAAAAATCCCGAAAGCGCATTGATTAAACTTCGGTGTCTCTAAAGAAACGCTGGAGCGGTTTCCAGCTCTCATAACACCCCAACTTATTTTGTCGTTAATGAGTATGAGTATCTTTTAAAGCGCCCTAGCCGGAGGCTTCTGATGCTGGAACTCATCATTATTATCCTGTTGGTGCTGTGGCTGGTCGGCTATTTTGGCCCGCGGCGCTACTCCCGCATCCCGAGCAGCAGCCTCATTCACGTGCTGCTGATCATTGTCGTCATCCTGGTTATCCTGCGACTACTTCGGTAGCTGACTCAGCCGTTCACGGAGCCATGACCTTCAAGGAAAACCCTCTTGCTCGAATTAATTATCATCTGCGTGTTGGCACTCTGGTTGATCGGCTATGTCGGACCCAAGCATTTCTCGCGGATTCCGAACAGTGGCAGCCTGATTCATCTGCTGCTCATCATCGCCGTCAATCTCGTCGTGGTGCGACTGTTACAGTAGCGCACCAACCAGGACACAGCTCTGTTTCTAAGCTGCGCGCCGGCTGGGTGATTGCGGGGCAGATATTTCAGTCCACTCGGGCAAGGAGCACTGAAGATGGGAACTGCAAGCAAAACGACCAAGAAAAGTGTTTGGAAGACGTGCAGTCGAGGACACAAGTACCGCGGTAGCCGTTGCCCCTACTGCTGGAAGCGTAAACAAGCCGGCGCCTCATAGTAAGCCAAGCCCCAGCCGGTCGAATTCCTTATGAAGAAGGCCATTGAGATGCATACGACTTTCACGACCAAGACACTCCTCAGTTTAATTCTGGTGCTAGGTCTGCTCTTGAGCAGCACGCTGCTTACGGCGTGCAGTGGCAGTGGCGGCCTCGGCATCACGATCGGCGGAGACAACGATCAGTCTGGAGGGGGCACGGCTGCCTTGGACCCGAACCTGATCCTAATTCTCCTCGTTCTTCTTGTGGTCATTGTGGCCGTCGTGGCGCTCGGGTCGCTCGGCAAGAAGTAATTTACACTAATGCAGGACCGGAACAGCCAGCGGCAGCCTCGCCGCCGGCGTCTTCACCAACTGTCCTAACTTCGTCCGCTCCAGCGTCACAATCAGATCGGCCTGGGCCTGACACCAAACTTGTTGGACCGGGCAATTTAGGCTTTCCGGGCAACTGGCCGGATCCAGCACACAGGTGTTGAGCAACACCGGCCCATCAATCGTCTCGACGATTTCCAGCAAACTAATATCCTTCGCCGACCGCGCCAGCGCCACGCCGCCATGGGCGCCGCGAGTCGTGCGTAGAATACCGGCCGCCGAGAGTTGCGAGACAATCTTGGTCAAAAAGGTCGGCGGGATTTTCTGAGCTTGAGCAATTTCCGCCGTCGCCACCGGCGTTTCCGGCCCGCAGCGGGCCAGATAAAGCACCGCCCTGACTGCATAATCTGCTTGTCGTGTGATTTGCATGGGAACCTCCGCTTAGGGGTTAATAATCAACGCCGTAACCATCCCAAACATCCCGTGGGCCGATTCGGCATGCGTCAGGATGTGACAATGGAAAGCCCAGACGCCGGGTTCATCGCAGGTCACAATCACATCGTAGCGTTCGCCCGGAGCCACGTTAAGCGTGTCGCATTTCCAAGGCTGGGGCACGGGCCAACCATCTTTGGCAATCACCGTCTGCGGCAAGCCGTGCAGGTGCATCGGATGGATCAATAGCCCCTCATTCATATACCGAACCCGAATCACCTCGCCCAGCTTGGCGATGATCGGCTGCGTGTAAGGGAAGCTCTTGCCGTTGAACGTCAACCCCAGCCCAGTGTCATTCAACACCAGCGTATAGTCCGCGTCTACCGCCGGTTCCTGGCTTTTGTCTTTGGGTTCAATGATGAACGGGCCCAGCAGCCCCTGGGTCACCTGCACGGCCGCATTGTGGTGCGAGTGATACATGTGCGAACCGGTATTCCGGGCCGTGAACTCGTAGGTGAATGACTCGCCCGGCTTGATCGGGTCTTGAGTAATGAACGGGACGCCGTCCATCGCGTTAGGAACCTGCACGCCGTGGAAGTGAATCGCGGTGCTCTGAGTCATCTGGTTTGTGCAGACCACCCGGACTTTATCGCCCTCGGTGACGCGGATTTCTGGGCCGGGCACCCCGTTGTTGTAGCGCATCGCGTCCACGCTTTGGCCGGGGGCAATTTCCCATTTCCCCTCGGTGCAGGTCACTTCAAAGACTTTCGTATCCCCCTCCAGCCGGTAATCCAGCCGGCGCGGCCAGAAGGCTGGGTCCTTACCGGCATTGCCGACAAAAATATCTATCCCGGCTTTGTGCATCTTGTCCATCTCATCCGCGCTGCCGCCGGCCGGTGTGCCGGTGTTCATCTCCATTCCCGACATCGAGGTCGGCGTCGCGGTAGCGGTCAGGCCGGCGCCGCGGGCGCAAGCCGCCAATCCGGCGCCGGCGCCCGTGAATCCGAGCAAGGATAAAAATTTACGACGAGAGAGAGACTTTACAGCCATTGGCTTTACGCTCCTGGGCAAATTGGGTTTGATTTAGCCACAATTTTCCACGGTCTCGCCCACCGCCGACAGGAACAAACATCCCCAACTCCGGATGACATTCGTCTTAATGTGACATTTGTCCATGAGAGAGAGGAGGACCGGTACTGCTGCCTGCACCACCGGCGCGCTATAGTTTGAGCATGACCCAACCTTTGAAGCTGTTTGTGATTGACGATCATGACGAGGTGCGCGAGGCGCTCGTCGTCCGGCTGTGCGCCGCGCCCGGGGTGCTAATCGTCGGCGAAGCCAAAGCGGCCGAGACGGCTATTGAGGAGATCAACACCTTAAAACCGGATGTGGTGCTGATTGAAACCAAACGCGCCGATGGGCGCGGACTGGAATTAGTCAATTGCCTCGCGCACGGCGACTCGGGCGCGCAAGTGATTGCGCTGACTTCCTATCCGAGTGAGTGGGAGCGCTGGGCCGTGCGCCGCGCGGGCGCCGCCGGTTATTTTCTGAAAGACGTTGGGTCAACGCGCCTCCTGCTCGAACAAATCCGAAATTCCGTCATTCTCAAAGAAGAAATTTCTGTCAGCGTTGTTTAAGTGAAAAGTGACGCGTGACCCGTGCCGAGTGAAATTCACTCGGCACGGGTCACGCGTCACGGATCACGGTCTTATGGGAGGCAGAGCCATGTTTACCGACCCGCCCATCCCTTTATCTGCTAAAGACTACCACCAACCAAAATTGGCGTTTCAGGTCGGCGATCTGGTCAGTCCCAAGACCGACCGAGCGACGGTATGCAAGGTGCTCAGGACGGAAGATGAAGATCGGATTCGCATCCGAGGGCTGGATTGGCCGCCGGGTTACAGCGCGATTCTCCCGGCGGCGGAGATTTATTTGGTCTTGCGCGTTGACTCAGCTGGATTGGAGTACGACAGAATTGGGTGACGCCTAATCAGGCGTCACAGTCGTTGGGGTTGCACTTACGCTGACGAATTCCAGCAGCTTCGTGCGAATTTTTTCCGCCAGTGGCACAACCGTCTCCGCCGGCGCGCGGGCCTGAGCCTGTTCACTCAGGGTGGCGAAATCAGCCGCCAACTGCTCGACGGCGGCGGCATCCATCTTCACCAAATCAGCCTGTACCGATTCGAACGCCCGTTTGGCCCGCGCCAGCGCGCCGAGCGCACCGGATAATTCCGCCCCCTGCGCCGCCTGCGGATATTCGACGGTAAACACCTCCAGCCCGTTGGAGGCCTCCAGCACTTTGGCCCGAGTCACGGCGAGGGGATCCGGCGGCGTAGAGTTGAAGCGATTGCGAACCAGCAGAACGCCAACGACAACTAACGTAATAACAATGAGCGCCGCCAGCGCAATGACAATGCCGCGCGTCGAGTTGCGCCGTTCCCGATAAACTGCCATGCGTCACCTTTAATGAGAATTTAAGGAAAAACCCGGTTTCTGGCTGCGGAATCTCCGAACGCAGTTAAAGGACAAAAACCGGGTTTCTGTTGAAGATCATGGACCGGCATCCGGCAACGATACAGGCCCGCTTCGCGGATAGCGGCGGCGGGATTGCCACCACATCGCCATTCCTCCAAATACATACACGGCGAGCAAGACGGCCTGCGCGGTCAACGTTTCCACGGTCGGATGAATGCCGGTGAAATCGGCCAGCGGGCGCGGAAGACGGGGGAAGACGCCAATGAGCGAGGTCGCGGTCGCAAACCCGGCCTCCTGCAAATTCTGCATCGCCTTACCGATGAACGCCACGGAGAGCAGCAAAACAATCGCGACCGCGAGACTCATAAAAGTCCGGAGGGGCAGGCGCTGCCCACCACGCAGCATCAGCCAGGCCACCGCGCCCAACGCCAGCGTCCCGGCCAAAAAGCCGTAGAGCACAAACAACTCCGCGCGACGACTGAGACTGAGCAGCACTTCGTAAAACAGCGCGGTTTCAAATCCCTCGCGATACACGGCGACGAAGCCCAAGCTGACCAAGCCCAACGCATTGCCGTTCGCCATTGCCGCCCAGGCCTGCGCGTTCAGGAACTCCATCCACCGCTGACGGTCGAGGCGGCTCACCAGCCAGAATGATACCCAGAACAACACGCCCACGGCGATGAAGGTAATAATCGCCTCCAGCAACTCACGTCCCACCGGCGCAATCCGCACCAGAAAGCGCAGCACAATCCAGGAGATTAACGTGGCGAGGAACGCCAGCCCGACGCCGCGCAGGACGTGCTGGCGCGCGCTCCGCATGCCGGTTCGCAAATAGCCGAACAGCGCCGTAATGACCAGCACCGCTTCCAGCCCTTCCCGGAAGATGATGGTGAACGATGCGCCAAAGGCCAGCGCCGGAGCGAGCGCGCCCACCTGGGAAAACATGGCATCAATTTCATCCAACCCCTCGCGCACGACGCGCGCCGCTTGTTCCACTTCGGCGGCCGGAGCGCCGGCCTGCATCTTCGTGCGCAGATCGGCGAAGCGATATTCCATGTCCAGGGTCAGGTCGGCGTCCAACGTCCGCAGCGGAATTTCGATGACTTCGAAGTGGTCGAGATACGCGCCGCGCGAGAACGTGTAGGCGGACTCGAAGTTACCGAGACGATAGGCGTGCATCGCCCTTTGAAGGAGATCGCGGATGGACTCGGTTTCGGCGGGTACGTTGACCTGAGTGGGGTCGCTGCCTTGAGCGTCAACGCGTCGCAGGCCACCCTCCAGCAGAACAACCGCCAGCAAGAGGAGGAGGAGCGGAATGAAAACGAACTTAGACTTCAAAAACTTCATAATGATCTCCAACCAGTGACCCGTGAGGCGTGATACGTGAAATTCACGCGTCACGCCTCACGGATCACGCGTCACGTCTTACTTAAACAGCGCCTCCGCCTTATCCAGATTCGCATTGATCTCACTCGCTACTTGTTGGATGTCCGCCAGCGGCTTACCTGCTTTGATGCCATCGCGCAGGTCTTTGAATTGAGTCTCGAGCGTCGTCATCAGTTCTTCCGCCCCCTTCTCCATCATCGCCGCTTCAATGTGCTCAAAGCCGTCCAGGTAGGCACCGGCGGCCAGTTCGTAAGCCTCGTCGTTTTTGCCTTCCTTGTATTCCATCAAAGCGTGTTCTATTTTCTCGCGGATCTGGGCAATGATCTCTACCGGCGTTTCAGCCGTTTGCGCTTCCAAGCCCAAGACCTCGCTTAATTCGTGCACAATCCCATCCACGGCTACTTCAACCTCCGAGGGCGCGACGGCGGCGGCCGGCGGCGTGACCCCCGGCAGCGCTTTTTCCAACTGGCCGAAGTATTCTTCAATCTCCTCGTGCTCATGCGCATGTGACGCCTTCACAGAGGCCGCGATGGTTTCATAACGGGCGCGGGCAGTCAGGAAGAAGCCGAGCGCATCCTGATATTCGACAATTTCGGCGACTTGTCCCTCGCGGATTGCCTCGCCATATTCTTCTTCCACACCCTCCAGCAAGCCGCGAATCACCTCCCCATGAAAAGTATTGTCACTCATGAGCGATCCAGCAAGTGACTGCTCAGCCGCGCGAATGGCGTCGAGGGCCGCTTGATGCGCCGCCTTGACTTGGGCCACATCGCCCGCCTCACTGGCCAACAGGGTATAAGCGTCAAGCGCCGTGCGCAAGGAGGTATCCGCTTGCTTGGCTTTCAGTTCATCTTCCACGAGGGAGAACAATTCCGCCACCGGATGGATCGAGTGAGTCGTCGCCAGTTCATAATTGCCGACTTCCCACAAGGGCAAGCTCACGCGTAAATGTCCCTCCATCTTATCCAGCGCGACAAGGTGACTCACCTCCTCGTCGGAAAAACGCGGCGAGGCAGTCGGGTTTGGCGTTGAAGCTATCGGCGTCGGAGCGCAGGCCGCCAGGGTGGCGGTGAACAGTAAAATTGGGATGGAAACTTTTTGAGTAAAACGAAACATGATCTTTTCTTCTCCTTAATGAATAATGGCTCTCCCGACTTTGACGGGGTAAGCCGTTTCGGCAAGATTTGATACCATTGCCACCTCATCCTAATCCGGGAGGTGTGCCATGGCGAAGTACGATCAACTGACGGAGTTGCT